>AR_comb_assmDRAFT_10118276_pt1 | contig 23541 bp, 14 predicted proteins | sample ArasoioldDNA_FD_10543 | JGI IMG/M metagenome (IMG submission 10543) | reverse complement strand
GCGACGACACAGCCCGCGGGGCTTTGCTGAATGAATCGGTCCCAGATGCTGGCCGTCCCGCCGGTTGCCTGGGACGGAGAGTGGTCGTCGCCGCTGAGCACGACGACTGCCTTCTTGCCGCGCGGCAGGTACCAGAAGTGCGGCAACGGCATCTTGTCGCGCTCCATGAGCGTGACCATGTTCACGAGCAAGCGCTGCTGCTCGTCAGCCTGCGGGATCGCGATCTTGTTCGTATCGAGCCAATCGGGCTGGACGTCGCCACTTTTCGCCCCGTAGAAGAGGTCGTCCGGCCGGATCCCGGAAACGCCGTCGCGTTCCTGGCCGGCCCATGCCGGATTGCCCTGGCGCGTCAGAACGACGGATCGCGCGAGGTCGTAGGTGAACGCTGCCGCCTGGCCGCCGCTCGAGCCGACGGAGCGCAGTGTCACTGCCGGATTCGACGTCGCTGTCGTGGCGTTCGAGTACAGAGTGGCGACCGAGGTCGCACCGTTGACCGTGTACCTGTCCGCCGTTCCGTGGTACTGGATCGTCGAGTTGACGATCCCGGCCCCCGGTGGCGCGCTCGCGTCGACCTTCAGATATGCGTTCGCGAGCGTGCTCCCGGCGTCGGTCAGGCCGAGCAAACCTGCCAACTGTTTATCGGGTCTCATCGCAACGAGGTTCCCGCCCCCGTTCACCCAACCCGTGAGCGCCGTCACCTGCGCCGGCGTCAATGCGGTGTCGCCGAGGATGACAACGTCGAAGCCGCTGAGGAGAGCCGGCGTCAAGAAGGCAACGTCGATTGTCGTGAAGGCGTCGAGCCCCTCGTTACGGAGGATCTCGCCGAGATACAAGCCAAACGGGTTGCCCGCCGAGCCGACGACGAGGATCTGCGGCGGAGACGCCTCTGTCGTGAAGGACCAGGTGAGCGTGGAGGCGAGTGGATTCCCTGCGATGTCCGTCACGCCGCCGGCCCCGCCCTTGATCGCGGCGGTGTAGGTCGTGCCGTACTGCAATGCGTTCTGCGGCGTCAGCGACGCGGTACTAGTCGAAGAGTCGTAGGTGACTGTCGTCGGGACGACGTTGTTCGCGGCGTCTTTCAACGTGAAGTTGCCGGCGAATGACCCTGTATTCATGAGCTCGCTGAACGTCGCGGTCACCGAGCTACCGACGTTGATGCCGGCCGAGTTGTTGGCGGGCGTCTTCGCGGTCACCGTCGGCGGCGTCGTATCGGGCGTGATGCTTCGGACCATGTCGCCCTGGATCTCACCGGCGGTAAGCGCCCGGTTGTAGACGCGGACCTCGTCGATGAGCCCGGTGAAGCGCTCGCCCCAGATGTTGTTCCCGCCGATGCGCAGCGGCGCCGTCGAAGTGATGATTGACCCCGACGCCGCGACTTGCGACACGACGGCGCCGTTGACGTAGAGCTTGATCGTCGAGCCGTCGTAGGTCGCTGCGAGATGGCTCCACGTCCCGGCGGGCAACGCGCTCGTGCCGTTGACGGCGTGCGTCGCACCGCCGACGAAGACCTCGGCCTCCGGCTTGCCCTGGTTCGTGTTCTCGTAGATGCCGTATGCGAGGTTGCCGGTTTGCTCCTTCACGACCGCGGTCTGCCAGTTAGTTCCGCCGCTCGTCGACGGCCTCACCCAAGCCTCGATGGTCATCCCGGTCGTCAGGTCGAGCGTGTTGGAGTCGGGCACCGTGGCCCAGGCGTTGGTGCCGTTGAACGAGAGGGCGTTGTTGAACTTGCCGGTCGTGACCCAGGTCGTGTTGGTGACCGTGCCGTTGTTGCTCTTGCCCGACTGGTCGGCGATCGTCGTCCCGGTTCCCTCGTCGAACGCCCAGGCGCCCACGAGGCCGGCGGCTGCGGTGTTTTGGACCGCCACGGAGACGTTCGCTGCGCTGGCAGTGTTCCCGGCCGCATCGCGCGCGACCGCCGAGAGTGTGTGCGCCCCGTTCCCGCTCGAGAAGGTGTCCCAGGAAACGGAGTACGGTGCGGTCGTGTCCTCCGTTCCGAGATTCGAGCCATCGAGTTTGAACTGGACGCCTGCAAGGCTTCCGTTGTCGGTTGCGCTTGCCGTGACGGTGACGGTGCCGGAGACGGTTGCGCCGGCACTCGGCGCCGTGATCGACACGGACGGCGGCGTCGTGTCTGCTGAGGAAATCGCGTTCGCCTCGTTGCCGGCCGGCCCGACATTGCCGGCAGCGTCCTCGGCAGTGACCTTGTAGTAGTACGTTCCGGCCGCCAGGCCGCTGTCGATGTAGCTCGTCCCCGTCGGCTGCGCGACGCGGTTCGACACACTGGGCGTGAAGCCGGAAGTCGAGGAGCGGTAGAGGTCGTACTTCGTGACTCCGACGTTGTCGGTGGCGGGACCCCAGTTCAGTGAGACCTGGCCGAGCCCGCCCGTCGCTGTCAGCGTCCCGGGCACGGTCGGAGGCACCGTGTCGGGCGCGCTGATCGAGCTGTTCATGTCGCTCTGGATCTCCGGCGCGCTGAGTGCGCGGTTGTAGACGCGTACCTCATCGATCAATCCGTCGAACCATTCGCCCCAGATCGCGTTTCCGCCGATCTTGAGCGGGCTTGTGGACGTGCTGATCGTGCCGCTGATCGCCAGTGATGCGGCCTGGGTGCCGTTGACGTACAGTCGCTCCGTTGTGCCGTCGTACGTCGCTGAGAGGTGCGACCACGTCCCGGTCGGGATCGCGGACGGCGAGTCGACGAGGCGTGGCGTTCCGACGGTTACCTGCGATTGCGGCTTGTTGGTGTCGGACCCGGCATACAGCCCGTAAACGAGGTTCCCGCTCGTCTCCTTCACGATCGTCGTTCGGAACCCGGTGACGTTGTTCGGCTTCACCCAGGCCTCGATCGTCATCCCGGTCGTCAGGTCGAGCGAATTGGAGTCCGGGACGCTCACGGAGGCGTTCGTTCCGTTGAACGAGAGCGCGTTCCCGAACTTGCCGTTACCCGCGCCTGCCCATGTGGCGTTCGTCAGCGTCCCGGTGTTGCCGTTACCGGACTGGTCGGCAGCGGTCGTGCCGCCGCCCGCGTCGAAGCCGTATGCAGCCACGAGCCCGGTCGAGCCCTGGCTCACCGTCGCGCTCGCCTCGTTCGAGGGGGCGCTGAGGTTTCCGGCCGCGTCCTCGGCCGCGACCTTGTAGAAGTACGTGCCGGCGGAAACGACGTCCGTGTATGACGTTCCCGTCGGCTGTGCGATGCGGTTCGACGTCGAGGGGATGAAGCCGGCGACGGTCGAGCGATACACGTCGTAGCGCGCGACCGCGACGTTGTCCGTGGCGGCTGTCCAGCCCAGGACTGCCTGTCCGGCGCCGCCCGTGGCAGTGAAGTTGGCCGGTGTCGTCGGCGGGCTCGTGTCCGCAATCGTCGCAGTCGCCGTGTTCGAAACGGGGCTGACGTTGCCCGCTGCGTCTTCGGCCGTCACTTTGTAGAAGTAGGTTCCCGCTGGAACTGACGTGTCCGTGTAGTTGAGACCGGTCGGTTGCGCGATCCGGTTGGCCGCGGACGGTGTGAAGCCGCTCGACGTTCCCCGGTGGACGTTGTACCGGGCGACGCCGATGTTGTCGGTCGCAGCGGTCCAGCCCAGGGCGACCGATGTCCCTGTCACGTTCGCGGTCAGCGACCCAGGTGCCGTCGGGGGGCTCGTGTCGCCGATCGTGGCACTTGCCTCCGATGAGGTCGCCCCGATGTTCCCTGCGGCGTCTTCGGCGGCGACCTTGTAGTAGTAGGTACCCGTCGCCAACCCGGCGTCGCTGTAGCTGGTGCCGGTGGGTTGTGCGATGCGATTCGAGACGCTCGGCGTGAAGCCGGAAGTCGTGGAGCGGTAAACGTCGTACTTCGCGACTCCGACGTTGTCCGTCGCCGCCGTCCAGGCGAGGTTCACGTTCGCCCCCGCGACAGAAGCAGTGAGGCTGGCGGGTGCCGTCGGCGGCGTTGTGTCCCCGGTGGCTGTCCCTGATGCTTCGTTCGAGGGCGAGCTGATGTTCCCGGCGGCGTCTTCGGCGGCGACTTTGTAGAAGTAGACGCCAGGCGCAAGACCAGTATCGGTGTACGTCGTACCGGTCGGCTGCGCGATCCGGTTCGACGTCGACGGGATGAACCCCGCAACCGTGGAGCGGTAGACGTCGTACTTGGTGACGCCGACGTTGTCGCTTGACGCGCCCCAGCTCAAGGAGACCTGACCGAGGCCGCCGGTCGCCGTGAGCGTGCCGGGCGTGCTCGGCGGGATCGTGTCCGGCGAGCTGATCGACGTGTTCATGTCCGTCGTGATCTCGCTGGCGCTGAGTGCACGGTTGTAGACGCGCACCTCGTCGATGAGGCCGTTGAACCATTCGCCCCAGATCGCGTTCCCGCCGATCTTGAACGCGCCGGTGGACGTGCTGATCGTGCCGCTGATTGCGAGCGATGCGACCTGGGTGCCGTTGACGTACAGCCGCTCGGTGGTCCCGTCGTAGGTCGCGGCGAGGTGCGACCAGCTTCCGGTCGGGATCGCCGACGGGGCGTCGACGAGCCGCGGTTGGCCAACGGTCACCTGTGACTGCGGCTTGTTCGTATCGGACCCGGCGTACAGGCCGTAGACGATGTTGCCGCTCGTCTCTTTGGCGATGACGGTGTGGAACCCGGTGACCGTGTTCGGCTTGACCCAGCCCTCGATGGTCATGCCGGACGTCAGATCGAGTGAGTTCGAGTCTGGAATGCTCACGGACGCGTTCGTCCCGTTGAACGACAGCGCGTTTCCGACCTTCCCATTGCCGGCGCCGGCCCACGTCGCATTCGTCAACGTGCCGCTGTTGTTGTTGCCGGAGGAGTCGGCGAGCGTCGTCCCGCTGCCGGCGTCGAAGCTGTATGCGGCCACGAGGCCCGTCGGCGGTGCCGTGGTCGCGGTCGCGCTCGCCTCATTCGATGGAGAGCTCGTATTGCCGGCGTTGTCGTCAGCGGTGACCTTGTAGTAGTAGGTGCCTGCACCGAGTCCCGTGTCCGTATAGGCCGTGCTGGTGGGCTGCCCGATTCGGTTCGCCGCGGACGGCGTGAAGCCCGACGTCGTCGACCGGTACACGTTGTAGCGCGCGATGCCGCCGGCGTCCGTCGACGCGCCCCACGCGAGGGCGACCTGTCCGGCACCCCCGGTGGCGTTCAGGTTCGTCGGCGTCGTCGGCGGCGTGGTGTCGGTGGTCGCTGTTCCGCTCGCCTCGTTTCCGGGCGGGCCGACATTGCCTGCCGCGTCCTCTGCCGTCACCTTGTAGTAGTAGGTCCCGGCGGTGACCCCGCTGTCGGTGTACGACGTGCCCGTGGGCTGCGCGATTCGGTTGCCTGCGCTCGGCGTGAACCCCGAGGTCGTCGAGCGATAGACGTCGTACTTGACCACGCCGGTGTTGTCGGTTGCCGCGCCCCAGCTCAGGCTGACTTGGCCGAGCCCGCCGGTTGCGGTTAGCGTTCCAGGCGCGCTGGGCGGTGTGCTGTCGGAAGGGCTGATCGCCGCGTTCATGTCTGTTTGGATCTCCGCTGCGCTGAGGGCGCGGTTGTAGAGGCGCACTTCGTCGATCAGTCCGTTGAACCACTCTCCCCAGATAGCGTTCCCGCCGATCTTGAACGGCGAGTTCGACGTGCTGATCGTGCCGCTGAAGGCGCCCGAGGCGACCTGGGTTCCGTTCACATAGAGCCGTTCTGTGGTGCCGTCATATGTCATGGCCACGTGCGACCACGAACCAGTCGGAATCGCCGAGGGCGCGTCGACCAAACGCGGTGTTCCGACCGTGACCTGGGACTGCGGCTTGTTCGTGTCGGAGCCGGCGTAGAGTCCGTACACGAGATTCCCGCTCGTCTCCTTGACGGCGATCGTTCGGAAGTTGGTCACTGTTGTCGGTTTCACCCACGCCTCGAGCGTCATGCCGGTCGTCACGTCGAGTGATGCCGAGTCGGGCACGCTCACGAATGCATTTGTCCCGTTGAAGGAAACTGCGTTACCGAACTTGCCGTTGCCGGCGCCTGCCCAGGTCGCGTTTGTGATCGTTCCCGTGTTGTTGCTGCCTGATTGGTCACTGACGGTTGTGCCGGAGCCCTCGTCGAACGACCACGCGCCGACGCGGCCCGGCGGGGGACCGCTCGGGACGACAGCGGTCACTTCGTTCGAAGGTGAGCTCGTGTTGCCGGCGTTGTCGTCCGCGGTGACCTTGTAGTAGTACGTCCCCGCCGTCAGCCCGATATCCGTGTAGCTCGTCCCGGTCGGCTGGGCGATTCGGTTGGCAGTCGATGGCGTGAAACCGGCGGTCGTCGACCGGTAGACGCTGTAGCCGGCGATCCCGCTCGCATCCGTCGACGCCGACCAGGAGAGCGCGACCTGACCCGGCGTCGGTGTGGCGGTGAGGTTGCTCGGCGCTGTCGGCGGTGTCACGTCGCCCGTCGAGGAGATGCGGATGAACGATCCGACCGAGGGGACGCCGGTGTTGTCGACCAGGAACAGGAGGTAGTCACCGGGCGGCGCGAGGTTCGCGTTCGCGGGTGCCTGCACCGTCACCTTGCCGCTGCCGGCTGTGAAGTTGAGGAACTGGAAGCGCTGGTTTTGGTCGAAGGCGTGGGTGACCGAGGCCGTCTTGATGAGCGAGACGTGCGCAATCGACGCGGCATTGGGCGTCGAGACGTCGAAGCTCGCGCCGTAGGCCGCAGCGCCCGGCGTGGACGTGATCGTCGGCCGCGTTCCTTTGAAGAGGTAAGGCGGGGAGTAGATCTCTGCATTCAGGATGTCGGTCGCGCCCGGAAGCCCGCCGCCGCCGGCCATCAGCACGCGACCGTCCGGGAGGAGCAGTGCGGTCGAGTGGTACTCGCGCGAATTCGTCAGGGACGCAACCGTCGTCCAGGTCTCGGTGTCCGGGTTCCAGATCTCCGCCGGTAGCACGCCTTTCGAGAGGTCCCTTCCGTCCGAAGCAGATGAGCCGCCGCTCGCAAGTACCGTCCCGTCGGGAAGTAGGGTCATGTTCTGGTACGACCGCGCGAAGTTCATCGGGGCCGTGGCCCGCCAGGTCGGTGAGGGCGCGCTCATGTCGATGACAGCGGTTTGTGCGCTGGAGTCATAGGTCTTCGTTCCGGCGAAGTCGGGATCAGCCCACGATCCCGCTTTCATGATCTTGTCCGGCCTGTACATGACGGCGCTCATGCCGTCGAAGGGGCTCGTCGCGACGGTTGACCACGTGGCCGTCCCAGGATCGAACGTGCGTGTGACGGTGTCGGGCCCGGCATCGAAGACCTTGCCGTTGGAGAGGACGAACATGAACGGATAGAGCGGGGACGTCAGTGTTGCGCTGGGGAAATCGGTCCAGCTGTTCGTCTTCGGGTTGTAAATCGAGGGGAGGGAGTTGACAGACGCATCTTCGAAGGGATGCGGCTGGCCCGGGCGGTCTTGCACGATGTTGTCGCCCGAGAAGGCGAGCACACGGCCGTCCGGCAGGGCCGTTGCAGTTGGGTACCACCGGCCGACAGACATGTCGGGACCCCGGAAGTAGGTGTTGTTCGTCGGATTGAAGATCGTGGTGTCGGGCAGGCCGACGTCTCCGGAGACGTTCCCGCCGACGACTAACGTCCGACCGTCGGGCAGGTTCACGTGGCCGGAGCAGAAGAGGTTGCGACCGTACGGCACGGACGTGAACGTGTTCGTCGACGGGTTCCACTCGCGCTGCGTATTGACGGCCGCATCCCACGCGTCACTGATCCACACTTGTCCCGTCGACTCCAGCGACATGTGCACGGCCACGAGCGGCCACGAGCTCGGCGCGCTCCACTGGCCGACCTGATCCGGCGTCGCGCTCGTTGCCGCGCCCGAGCCCCCGAGCTGGATCAGGGCGACGACGACAGCACACGTGAGCAGCGCGGCTCGTTGCCACGTTGTCCGGCGCCACAGGCGCTTGGTGTGGGCTGCAGTTGTCCGCACGACGAGAAATCCAGCGGTGGCACGCCGGTGCTTCCTTTATCCCGCGTAGTCCCTCAGGCGGACAACGGGCCGAAGTTCAGGCTGGGCCTACCCGTGTGTCGAGTATCGCGCAGCCCGATTCCATAGCCTGTCAACGGCTGGAGAGCGTGCTGCGACGCGGGCTGCCAAAGCCTCGGCAGCCAGTGCAAGACCGTATGCCGCAACTGGCACAACCACGAGCTCGAGCCGGAACGCGCTGAATACCGGGGCCGCGAGGACGTAGAAAACGCCCAGCACGGCCGCGCTCGTCATCAGCGTCGCGGCCATGCCGAAGCCTCGGCGACGCCCCACAAGGGTGAGTAGCGCGATCACGCCGCCGACGAGATACACCGCCGTATACCACTCGCCGCGGCGAAGGAAGCCGACATTTGCGCGGACGAGCTCCCAGACGGCTCGCGGGTAATGACCGACAATGAACGACCACGACGGGTCGGCCGGCACCTGTGAGTGGTTCACGAGGAGCGCCAGCAGGTCACGCACGGGCGTCTTGAACACGATCAACGCCGGCAGGGCTGCAGCAAGACCGCTTGCGAACAGCGTCACGGGTAGGCGCGCGCGGTAGCGGAGAGCGCACACGCCGGTGGCCAGCACCGGAATCCACGTGCTGTCACGTGTGAACGAGAGCAGCACGATCGCGCCGATCCAAAGTGGTAACCAACGCAGTCCGCGGTCTAAAGTCAGCAGCGCGGCAGTGAGGGCGACAATCTCGAGCGCGAGCCCCCAACTGTCGGTCAGCGGAAACGAGGAATGGGTGACGAGCGGCGGTAAGAAGATCGTGGCGAGCGCCACCGCCGCGGCGATCGCGATTCTGAAGCGCAGGAGCAGCAGACCGAAGAGCGCCAGGATCGACGCGACGTAGCCCGCAAGCGAGAGGTCGAGCAGCGACCGGTTGCCCGCCAGCGGCTCGAACGCGGCGCCTGCGAGCGGTACCGCAACGCGCCGATCGTAGAACGGTTCGTTGTACGTCACCCAGCGTGGGCTACCCGTCTTCTGCGGGTCGCGCGCGCGCAGTTCGGCCGAGAGCGGCCCGCGGAAGGCTCGCTGCATCGCGACGTCGTGGTCGACGCCGCGGATCTCGAGCAGCTTCGCCTCGTAGTAGAGGGAGTCGGGCGTCCAGACGACGGGGTGCTGAAACGCCGGCCACACGTGCACGACCGCAACGCACCCGAGGGCGGCCGCGAGCAGCAGGACCACGACGGTTCGGTGCCTCACGTGCCCGAGTTATCGCCTCCCGACCGGCCGGCGGCAAGGATCGGAAGTCGAGAGAGACCCCTCGCCAGAAGGCTAGTCCTCCGGCAACTGCCCGAAAGAGGGTGCCGCACGTGGGCGGCCCTTCCTAGGATCGAAGGCATGGGGAGGCCTCTTGTCGTGCACGTGGTCGGCGCGCGCCCGAACTACATGAAGATCGCTCCGCTGTACGCGGAGCTGGAGCGACGCGATCGCGTCGAACAGAAGCTCGTTCACACCGGACAGCATTACGACCGCGAGGTCAACGACGTCTTCTTCGACGAGCTACCGCTTCCCCGGCCCCACGCGAGGCTTGCCGTGGGCTCGGGGTCGCACGGGGAGCAGACGGGAGCCGCCCTGGTCGGGCTCGAGAGGCTCTTCGCCGAATGGCGGCCGGAGCTCGTCGTCGTCCCCGGTGACGTCAACTCGACGCTTGCAGGGGGACTCGCCGCTGCGAAGCTGAACATCCCGGTCGCTCACCTCGAGGCTGGCCTCCGCAGCTTCGACCCGACGATGCCGGAGGAGCACAACCGCAAGCTCACAGATCATCTTTCGAGCCTCCTGCTGACCCACTCGGAGAACGCCAACGAGAACCTCTTGAACGAGGGAATCGCGGCCGAGGCGATCGAGCTCGTCGGCAACACGATGATCGACACGCTCCTCGCGAGCATCGAGCGCGCCCGCTCGCTCGCCGCGTGGCAGGACTTCGGTCTCGAGTCCGGCGAATACGTGCTCGTCACGCTGCACCGGCCACGGCTCGTCGACGACCCGCTCCTGATCGAGCGGACAATCGGCGCGCTCGAGCAAGTCGCGGCCGACATCCCCGTGCTGTTCCCGGTCCACCCGCGGACGCGCGGACGGCTCGATGCGCTCAACGGCGCCGGCCCGAAGCGGGTCCAGATCACGCCGCCGCTGCCGTATACGCGCTTCGTGTCACTGCAAGCCGGCGCCAGGGCGATCGTGACGGATTCGGGCGGGATTCAGGAGGAGTCGACCGCGCTTGGGATCCGCTGCTTCACGCTGCGCGACAACACAGAGCGGCCGATCACCGTGACGCACGGCACCAACGAGATCCTCGGCCTCGATCCGGCACGCATCGCCGACATTCCTCAGCGCCTCACGCAGACCCGGAAGACGGTGATGCCGCCGCTCTGGGACGGCCGCGCGGGGCAGCGCGCCGCTGTGGCGGTCGAACGTTTCCTCAGTGCATAGCTAGCGGGCGGCTTCGACTGCGTCGAACCGCTGTGCGCGGTGCCACTCGATCGTCCGCTCGAGGCCCTCGTCGAGCCCGACCTGTGTACGGAACCCGAGCACGCGCTCGGCTTTCGTCGTGTCGGGCACACGGTGCATCACGTCCTGATACTTGCCGGGCAGGGAGTCGTACGAGACGTAGCGCGCGCGCAACGGCCCGTCGCCGACCTTGGTGTGAATGCGCTCGGCGAGCTGCTGGATCGTCAGGGTCTCGACCCCGCCGACGTTCACGACCTCGCCCCGGGACTCCCGGCTCTTGAGCGCCCGGACGATGCCGTCGGCGGTGTCGGACACGTACGTAAAGGTGCGCGTCTGTAGCCCGTCACCGTGAATCTCCATCGGCTCGCCGTCGAGCAGCGACTCGATGAAAGTCACCACCGGACCGCCCCACCAGCTGAGGTGGTTCCGCGGCCCGTAGGCGTTGAAAAGCCGCAGGATCGTGACACGGAGCCCCTTCTCCTCGGCGAGCGCGAGCGCATAGTGCTCGTCGTACATCTTCGACACGGCATACGCCCAGCGCTTCGTCGTCGGCGGCCCGATCACCAGCTCGCTGTCCTCCCGGAACGGCGGCGTCGCGTTCCCGTAGACATCCGACGTCGACGTGATCACCAAGTCGGCGTCGAGCGAGAGCGCAACGGCGCAGGCCGAGTCCATGCCCTGGACGTTGACCTCGAGCGTCTTCAGGGTGCCTCCGAAGCGCGGGATCTTCTTTGCCGCCAGATGCGCGATCGAGTCGCAGCCGGCGAACACGAGCCGGAGCTCGCGCTGTCGGGTGCAGTCGAGGACCTCGAACCGGAAGTTCGGATGATCCATGAAGCTCGCGAGGTTGGCGATCGACCCGTACGACAGGTCGTCGACGCCGATCACCTCGTAGCCGCCGTCGAGCAGCTGCTCGCAGACGTGCGAGCCGATGAAGCCTGCAGCCCCTGTGACTCCGACGCGCTTCACGCGGCCGCTCGCTCTTCAGTCCGAATCCGCTCCAGGATTCCGGGGACGACACGCTCCGTCACGCCCGTGACGGCTTGACCGCTCACGATCTCGGGATAGACGTGCGCCGTCGACGCCAGTCCCAGGTTCGGCACGGCGAACACGTCCGGCAGTCGCTTCGCGCCGCCGACCAGGTGCACCGGCTCGGTCACCCGTGCGCGCTGGACGATCGACGAGACGATCTCGTCATTCCGCAGGTCGGGGAAGATCGTCTGCGCGTAGCGGCGGTAGTCGCGCTCGACCTCCTCGGGGTCGCGGCTGTGATCGGGGTGCGACGGGTCGACGTACTTCGAGACGTACAGCAGCGTCCCGCCGACAGCGTCCGGGTCGACGACGTGGGTCGTCTCGACGATCGTCGTCAGCGGTACGCGCCTGTCGGTGATGTTCAGGTGGTAGTACGGACTAACGCTGCGCTTCACCCTGAGGAGCAGGCAGATCACGCCGAGGTAGCGGCAGTGGTCGGCAGGCGCCAACTCCAGGAGGGACGGTGCCAGCAGCGTCCGAGCCTGGGGCGGGGCGAGCGTGCAGAGCACGAAATCGAATGGGCGGAAGGTGCCGTCGACGACAAGCCCGATGGCGCGGCCATTGGCGCCCGCGATCTGCTCGACAGCTGTGCCGGGGCGTACCTCGCCCCCCAGGCCGCGAATACGCTGCTCGAGGGCGTCGATCAGCGTCTGGTAGCCCCCCTCGAGCCAACCCATGACCTCCCGGCCAGAGCGGTCTCGCGTCGTTCCCATCCGTCGCGTGCGCGCCCAGATGTACGTCGCCGGGAGGTCGTCGTACCGGCCGTCGAATTTCGAGTCGAGCAGCGGCTTCCACATTCGCTCGACGACGGTGCGGCCACACAGGCGCGTCAGCCAGTCGAGCACGGGCTCTTCGTCGAGATCGTCATGTGTCTTCTTCAGCTGGCAGCGCGCGACGAACGACGCGAGCCGCACCCGGTCCTGCATCCGCAGAAGTGGAAACGTCAAGAACTCCTTCGGCGACGTCATCGAGAAGAGGCGCCTGTCGTCGTAAAAGCCAACCTTCGTGGGGCGGAAGCGGAAGCGGTCGCGCAAGCCGAGCTCCTCCGCGAGCCCGAGGACGCGGTCGTCCGTCGGGAGGTTGACGTGGTAGAAGCGGTCGACGCGGCGACCATCGAAGTCGAACGAGCCGACGAGTCCGCCGAGGTCGTTCGAGCGCTCGAAGAGCGCGACGTCGACGCCGGCCTGTGCGAGCCGGTATGCCGCGCTCATCCCGAGGATCCCGCCGCCGACGACGGCGACGCGCGCGCGGGGCATCATGCCGTCTGACGCGCGAAGCTCTGGCGCGCCAGCATCCGCCAGTAGGCGAGGATCGTCCGCGCGACGGGCATCTTGCTCTCGCCCTCCCGCCGGCTCCAGTCGAGGTCGACCTGGACTTCCTCGATCTTGGCGCCGAGGCGCGCGATGTTCGCGAGGATCTCCGCTTTGCACGCGAAGCCGCGCTCACGGATGAAGTTGTCGCCGTACCGCTTCATCGCGGAGCTCAACGTCCGCGCTCGATAGACGCGGAAGAACGAGGACACCGTCTTCGCGTTCACACCGAGGGCATGCCGCACGACGTAACCTGCTGCTGCGCTGAGGAAGCGCCGCCGCCGCGTGACGTTCTGCATCTTCCACGAGGCAAGGACGAGATCGGCGCCCGCCGCCGCGCGCTCGAGCATCCTCGGAAGGGCATCGAGGTCACTCGTCGTGTCGGCCTCGAGCGTGACTACGAACCCGTCATCGGGGCAGTGCTCCAGCGCCTCGGCGAACCCGGCGCGAAAAGCGGCGCCGGGACCTTGGTTCTCGCCGAGGCTGAGCAGCTCGAGGGGCAGGTCGCCGTCGTAGTTCTCGACGATCGGCGCCGTCCGATCTCGGGAGCCATCGTCGACGATGATGATGCGGCTTCCTGGCGGAAACAGTGCGGGGCGGGCCTCGAGGTCGACGATCAGCCGCGGCAAATTCGCTTCTTCGTTGTACGCGGGAATGACGAAGACATTCGGCGCGACCGCGCCCCTGCGTGCGCGCTCCGCCCCGACCGGAAAGTCGAGTGTGGTCATCCGCGCCCCCGCGCCCGTCCTCTGCTACCCCTCAATGCCGCTCTCCCAGTCGTCGCAGCGCGGCCGAAGAGGCCGCCCTTCGTGCACCGAATCTAGGAACGCACGGAGGCGCTTTCTAGGCTAGAAAGCGGAAACCGGTCACGCGGCGAGGCACCTAGCCGGTCGGGGGGCGAGGTGCGGCCAGGCAGCCCGTCTGCATCCTGATCCTCCGGGGATTCACGGCTGAACCGTGCGCGAACGATGATGGATGAACCCGTGAGCTCGCAGGCAGCAACGGTCAGCGCGGACGTCGCGCGGACGCGCGCTCATCATCGCGCGTTCACGGGAGCCGGACTGCTGTCGGGCGCCATGGTTGGCTCCGGAGTCCTCGCGTATGCGTTCTTCGTGCTGGCGGCCCGCACCCTCAGTCCGGAGGCGTACGGCCAGATCGGCGTCCTGTGGGCGGCCATGTTCATCGGCGTCATCGTCCTCTTTCGTCCGCTCGAGCAGACATCGACCCGCGCGGTCGCGGAGCGCCTCGCGCACGGCCGGGAGGTACGGACAGTCCTCGTTTCGGTTGCCACGGTCTACGTGGTCGCGGTCGCCGCCGGCGCTGTCGGCGCCGCGCTCGCGTGGGACACGCTGACGGAGCGGCTCTTCCTCGGCAGCGATTTCCTTACGGCGATGCTCTTCGCCGGCACGGCGTTGTACGGCCTCGAGTACGTCCTTCGCGGTGTGATGGCCGGGGCTGGCTGGTTTCGTGGCTACGCGCTCTGCCTCATGGCCGACGCGGTCTTGCGTGTGGCCGTCGCGCTGCCGCTCGTCGTCGTCGCCTCGAAAGATCTTGCTGCTGCAGCGGTCGCCGCGGCCGGCGTCGGCGGCTTCCTCGTACCCCTCGCCGTCGGTCGGCGGCGGCTCGCCGGCGTACTCGCTCGCGGCGAAGGCTCGCGGTTCGCGCTCGGCGACGCCGTCACGTTTGCCGGGCCGGCGAGCGCGATCGCGGCGGCCGACCAGGTCCTGATCAACGCCGGACCGCTGCTCGTAATGGTGGAGGGCGGCCGGCACGCGAGCGCAACGGCCGGGGTGGTCTTTGCCGCAACCATGCTGGTCCGCATCCCTGTGTACGTCTTCCAAGGCGTGGCGGCCTCACTCCTTCCGAATCTGACGCGCCTCCACGCAGCCGCCGACATGAACCGCTTCGGTCATGCCCTCAAGCGGGCAGCGGCCGTGCTCGCCGTCACCACCGGCGTCCTCGCGCTCGGGGCAGTCGCCGTCGGCCCCGAGGCGATGCGCGCGATCTACGGCAAATCTTTCGCGGCCGACGGCACCGCGCTCGCGCTGCTCGGCCTGGGCGTCGGTTTCTATCTCGCCGCCGCCACGTTCTCGCAGGCGCTGCTCGCGCTCGACCGCGGGAAACAGGCGGCGGTCGCGTGGGCGGCTGCCGCCGGGTGCTTCCTGGGCCTGTACTTCGTCCTTCCAGGCGCCGACCTGACGCGCATCGCGGTCTCGTTTGCGATCGCAACCGCACTCTGCGCCGCGCTCGTCGCGCTGACGCTCATCGCGCGGATGCGGCGCGCATGAGAACGCCGGTTTCAATCGGCATCGTCGGCGATCCCGGCCCGGTCGGCGCTCTCGTCGACGCGTTCGAGCACCTGCCGCAAGCCGACGTGCGCTGGCTCTGCAGCGAGCGGCCGGGCAGCCGGTCGTCCGCCCTCAGGCATGGGATACGCCAGACGACGCGCTTCGCCGACGTGCTGGAGGACGAGCGCGTCGACGCCGTGGTGGTGGCGGCGCCGGCGGCGGCGAGGACTCAGCTGGCAGCCTCGTCGCTTGATGCAGACAAGCACGTCTACGTCGCGGGCTCTCCGGCGCAGAGCGCCGGACAGGCCGAGCATCTCTTCAAGAGTGCCCGTAGGCGTGGGCGCTGCCTTCTCTGTGGGAGTCTCTGGCCCTTCGATCCCGTTGTGGGCAAGCTGCTGGAGCACATCCGCGGGGGGGATCTCGGCGAGGTCTTCTATGTACATGGAGAGCGCCGCATCGCTGGTGACGACGCCTTGCTCTGGTCGGCCGCTCCGGACGAGCTCGCCTTCGTCCTCCGCGTGCTCGGCGACGAGCCGATCTCGGTCTCCGCAGAGGGCGAGTCGTACCTGGACACGGCGGCAAGTGATCTGCTCGATCTCCGCCTGGCGTTCGCGACAGGCATCGTCGCCCGTCTGACGTTGACCACGTTGGACGCGCGGCTGGGCTCGACCCACTCGGTGGTCGGATCGCTCGGGACGGCCGTTGTCGAACGGGCTCCGGGCTGCGCCGCCACGCTTGCGGTGCACACGAGCGACCGGGACGCGGTCGTCTACCCGCGCATCCCCGCAGGGGATCCGCTGCTGCGCAGCTGCGAGGCGTTTCTGGCCGCTGTGCGGGCTCCCAGCGGCGCGGTGCAGGACGTCGAGGCCATCGCGATCGTCGACGTCCTCGAGAGCGCGCAGCAGGCGCTGCGCGGCGCCGCAGCGGTGACGCTCGCACCGGGGCACAGGAGCCGGGAGCTCCGTGTCGTCGGCGTGCCCGCGCACGGCTAAGCCAGCCGCTTCGCTTGGTCACGGGGCCGCCCGGATCGTCGACGTTCTCGAACAGGTGGAGCGCTCGCTGCGCGCGACGAGCAGAGAGCTAGCCGTCCGGCTAGGCCCGGGAGAGCCGGTCCGCCCGAACGGACATCGTGGCAAGGGCTGGTCAGCGACTAGTTTGAGACTTCATGTGCGGAATCTGTGGAGTTGTCCGGCTCCGGGGTGAGTCTGGACCAGTAATCGCGCCGGAGGTCCTCGACCGCATGACCGATGTGATGACGCATCGCGGACCCAACGACCGCGGCACGTACATCGGCGACGGTGTGGCCCTCGGAGTGAGACGGCTCAGCATCGTCGACGTCGAGGGCGGGCATCAGCCGTTCGCGAACGAGGACGGAAGCATCTGGGCGGTTCAGAACGGCGAGCTGTACAACCACGGCGACGAGCGGCGACGGCTCGAGTCCGCCGGTCATCGCTTCCAGACCCGCTGCGACACGGAGGTCCTCCCGCACCTGTACGAGGACTGCGGGTCGGCCTTCCCCGAGCGCCTGCGCGGAATGTTCGGAATCGCGCTGTGGGACGAGCGGTCACGCCGCGCGGTGCTTGCGCGCGATCGGCTCGGGATCAAGCCGCTGTACTACGCCGAGGTCGGCGAGAGACTGGTCTTCGCGTCCGAGCTAAAGAGCCTGCTTGCGAGCGGTCTCGTCAGCCCCGAGCTCGACTACGAGGCAATCGACGCCTACCTGACGCTCGGGTTCGTCCCAGGTCCGCTGACGCCTCTGGCCGCCGTGCGCAAACTGATGCCCGGACATCGACTGGTGATCGACGAGTACGGCGTGCGGACCGATGCCTTCTGGTCGTATCCCGAGCCTGCACCGACCGAGATGAGCCTCGACGAGGCCGCTGACCGGCTGCGCGCCGGGCTCGAGGAGTCTGTGAAGCTGCGGCTCATGAGCGACGTTCCGCTCGGCGCAATGCTAAGCGGCGGAATCGACTCGAGCGTGATTGTCGGTCTGATGGCGGCGCAGATGACCGAGCCGGTGAAGACGTTCGCGATTGGCTTCGCCGAAGCTGGGAGGGGAAACGAGCTCGCTGATGCGCGGCTCGTGGCGGAACACTTCGGCACCGATCACCACGAGCTCGAGCTCTCGTTCGCGGAGCAGAGCGTCGACCTAGCCGAGCTCGTCTGGCACATGGACGAGCCGCTTGCGGATCTCTCCTCGCTGGGGTTCCTGGCGCTGTCGGAGCTCGCAGCCCAGCACGTGACCGTGGCGCTCTCCGGGCAGGGCGCCGACGAGCTGCTGGCTGGCTACCGAAAGCATCGTGCGGCGGCCATCGCAGGGATGTGGGCTCGCGTGCCATATCCGCTGCGGGCGGCGGGAGCAGCTGCCCTACGCCGTGCGCCCGCGCGGTTCGAGCGCGCAACGACGACGCTCGACGCGCGCGACCCGGCGCTGCGGTTGCTGTCGATGAGCGGCAACCTCCGCGATGGGCTGCGGCGGCAGCTCGTGCGCGGCCCGCTCGCCGAGCTCGACGGCTCGACTGCGGAGCGGATCCTGCGGGAGCGTCTCGGCAGCGTGACCGATGATCCGCTTACGGCGACGCTTTACCTCGACGGGCAGCTCGGCCTGGTCGACGACATGCTCCACTACTTCGACCGTGCCTCGATGGCGTACTCGCTCGAGGTGCGTGTGCCGTTCCTCGACCACCACGTGGTCGAGCTGTGCGCGACGATCCCGCCTCGGCACAAGGTGCACCGCCTGAACACCAAGCACGTGTTGAAGCACGTCGCGCGCGGACTGATCCCGGACCGGATCATCGACAAGCCGAAGATCGGCTTTTTCCACGGCGCGATCGACGACTGGTTCAGGGCGCAGGTGCCCGGGGCGATCAGCGATTACCTCCTCGGTTCCGCGCCGCGGTATGCCGAGATCATCGATCGAGGGGAAGTCGAGCGCCTGATCGTCGGCCACGCTCACGGAAGAGACAACGGAAACGGTCGTCTACTGCTCTCGCTGTTGATGCTCGAGGCTTGGCTGTCGTCCTACCTACCACGTGCGCTCTCCGCGTCGACTCCAGAGCGCGAGACTGTCGCCGTTCGATGAGGCGCTCGTACGCAGTCATAACACCCGCGCGCGACGAAGCGGCAAACCTCCCGCGGTTGGCATCTTGCATCGCCTCGCAGACGATCCTGCCCAGCACGTGGACTATCGTCGAGAATGGGTCGAGCGATACAACTCTCGAGATTGCGCACGGGTTGGCGGCCGAACACGCGTGGGTGAACGTCCTGACGATTCCCGGGTCGCAGTCGGCGGATCGTGGCGCCCCGGTCGTCCGAGCGCTTCAAGCCGGCATTGGGGCGCTAGAAAGTGCGCCGGACTTCGTCGTGAACATGGACGCCGATATCTCGATCGCGTCCGACTACTTCGAGCGCCTGCTGACGGAATTCGCTGCTGATTCGTCACTCGGGATCGCGAGTGGAAGCCTCTTCGAGCTCCAACGCGGCAGCTGGCGCCAGCGCCATGTGACCGGAACGACTGTCGTCGGAGCCGGCCGCACGTATCGGTGGCAATGCCTTCAAGAGATTCTGCCGTTCGAGGAACGTGTCGGATGGGACGGCATCGATGAATTCAAGGCAAACGCACGAGGATGGACAACGAGAGCGTTCGAAGGTGTTGCTTTGCATCATCACCGGCGCGAAGGCGAGCGCGACGGGCCGATCTGGCGGGCGCGCTGGAATCAAGGGCATGGGGCTTGGTACTTTGGCTATCGCGCCTGGTACCTGATTCTGCGAGCGCTCTGGCACGCCCGGCGTGAACCGGCAGCGCTGGCGATGATCCTTGGATATGCGGGCGCAGCTCTCAGGCGTGAGCCGCGGAGCTCGGACCGTGAAGTCCGCACATACCTGCGTCATCAGCAAAGTTGGCGGCAGCTGCGGCTGCGCACACTCGAGGCTACGGGCCGGCGGCGTACCTAAGTCGCGCATCGATGCTTGTGAGACGCCCGGCTAGCCTCAGACCAATGTGGGACGCGATCAACGTCGTCAGGCGCGCTCGCCGCGGCGGCGCGCCCGCGGGGGTGATCGTGTGACGAGCACGCCTGACGTGGCGAGAACCGGGAGAGCAATTGCTTCGCGCCCTGAGATCGGCGTGCATGTGGTTTCAAAGGCGAGACTGGCTGAGGGGCCTGGCTGGATCGAATGGGATGATCCGGAAGGCATCGCCGACATAGGCCCGCAGAAGCTCCGGGCGATCCGAACGAACCCGTTCGGCGCCGCGGAGGATCCGGCAATGATCGTCGGGACCTACGGAGAGCGCGTCATCGGCAGCCTTGCAGTGCTTCCAGGCTCAGCGAGCATCGGCGGAGCGGACGTCCCATGTCTGTGGGCGTCCGGCCTCTACGTGTCGCCCGAGTTTCGGCAGCTCGGAATGGGGGCGATGCTCCTTCTCCGGTTTCAGCGGCTTCATCACACCGTGGCCGCGTGCGGCGTATCGCAGCAGGCGTATCCGCTGTACGCGAAACTGCGTTGGCTGAACCTCGAGATGCGGCGTTACATCTTCGTACGACGCAGCGCGGCTCTCGTGGAACGCTATGTCGGCGGACGACGCTCGGCCGCCGTCGGGGCGGCTGTGGCAGACTCCGCGCTCGCCGTGCATCGCGTCGCGAGTGCGGTGCCAAAGCGTCTCCGCCTCCGTGGTCTCACATGTGAGCAGGTGGAGCAGTTCCCGTTGGAGATGGACGATCTTCTGCGCCGCGCGGACGAGCCGGCTGCCTTCCACCGCTCGGCTTCGTGGGTCAACTGGGTGGTTCAGAACTCTTTCCAATGCGATCCGCGAAACCGGCGCGGCCTCTTCGTCGTTCGCGCCGCCGGCGAATGCGTCGCCTACTTCTTGATTACTTCAAAGTTCCACGAGAGCGCTTCGCGACGCGGCCTCCGAAATCTGCTTCTCGGCTCGCTTCAGGATTGGTTGATCTTCGACCGGAGCAAGATCGACGTCGAGCAGATCATCCTCCTAGCGCTTCGCGAGCTTGCCAACTGGGACGTTGCTGCGGTCGAGGTCTGCCTCGCCGAAGGAGATCACAGCAGATCGCTCTGGCGTTGGGGTTTTCGTCGCGTCGAGGGACTGCACTTGCTCGTCAAGGCTGGTCCAGCCAGTCCATTCCGAGACGAGCGGCTCTTGACTCCGACTGCTTGGCGTGTACGGCCCGCCGACGGCGACAACGCGTTTTAGAGGCGCTTCAGCGGCTGGGGGAAGTGGGGTTTTCGTGCGGATCATCGTAAATGCGGACGATTTCGGCTATTCGGCCGACAGTGTGCGCGCAACGATCGACGGAATCGAGCGGGGCGTCATCACGAGCGCGACGATCATGCCGAACCTCGATGCCACGACCGAGGCGCTGAACTACGCTCGCGGCGCTTCCGGAATCAGCTTCGGGGTGCACCTCAATCTCCTCGGGGACTGGGCAGCGCGACCCATCGCTTCGGCAGGCGAGCTTCGAAACCTCGTCAGCAGTGACGGCTCCTTCCTACCTGCGAACACCGTACGATTGCGCGCTCTCGTTGGACGGTTGCCGGTGGCGGAGGTCGAGCGGGAGATCTCGGCGCAGATCGAGTTCGTGGCTGCGAGCGATGTGTCGATCTCACATGTGGATTCGCATCGTCATTTGCACAAGTACCCGAACGTCCGCCTCGCCCTTGATCGTGTCCTCCCGAGATACGGCATCTCTCGAGTTCGCACGGTGCAGGACGTCTACATGCGTAGGCCACTGTTGAGCCCAACGGTGTGGCTCGGTCGCCACTGGAAACGGGAACTTGCGCGGCACTTCCAGACGACTGATCACTTCTACATGCCGACCACCACGGGGGATCGTGACTGGGATGGGTCCTTGATGGGTGCGCTCGCTGATCTAGGCGGCGAGACACTCGAGGTCGGCGTCCACCCCGGATATGAGGAAGACTGGCGGAGCAGTGAGTTGCGAGCCGCGACTCGCTTTTCCAAGGCGGCTACGTCCGCCGGACACGAACTCGTCGGGTGGGGCTCACTCAACGGCGAGCCGACGCACACTGAGATCAGACCGACGCGCTAGAAAGGTGAATCGATGAACAATGGCAACACAAGCAGAGAGGCGGTCACGGCGCTCGTCGTCGAGACGCTGAAAGGTGTCGACACCGGCGGCGAACCCTTCGGCGAGGTAGATGAAACGACGGAGCTCCTCGGCCGGCTCGACTCGATGGGACTGGTGACTTTCATCGTCGACCTCGAGGAACGCCTGAACGACGATCTCGGCATGACCGTGGCGCTGGCGACCGACCGCGCGCTCTCGCAGAGGCAGAGCCCTTTCCGGAACGTCGCCACACTCACCGACTACGTCCTCCAGCTCGCCGATGAATCGGCCAACGATGGACGAGCGTAGGGTCGCCCTCGTTACCGGCACGAGCGGGGGAATCGGCCGGCATTTGAGCGAGCACTTCGCTCGAGCGGGGTTCCTGGTTGAGGGGTGCAGTCGCCGGCCGGCGGAGTGGGAGGTCGACGGGTACCACCATCATCTGGTCGACGTCGGAGACGAAGGCCAGGTGCGCGACATGTTCCAGTCGATCCGCCGACGCCACAACCGGCTCGACGTGATTGTCAATAACGCTGCGATCGCGTCGATGAACCATTCGCTGCTGACGCCAGGATCGATTGTGGATTCGATCTTGACCACGAACGTCAAGGGCGTCTTTCTCGTTTGTCGCGAGGGCGCGAAGCTCATGCGAAGAGCCGCATACGGACGCATCGTCAACATCGGAACGGCAGTCGTGCCGCTTCGGATCGAGGGTGAGGCCGTGTATGCGGCATCCAAGGGAGCAGTCGAAACGCTCACCCGGATTTTGGCCCGGGAGTTCGCCGAATTCGGAATCACTTGCAACGTCGTGGCTCCAACCCTTGTCGAGACGGACATCATCCGCGGGGTCCCACGCGAGAAACTGGATCGCATTGTCGCGAGCCTGCCGATAAAACGCCTTGCCACATTCGAGGACGTTTCCAACGCGGTCGACTTCTTCGTTCGACCGGAGAGTGACTACGTCACCGGCCAGGTGCTTTACCTCGGAGGTGCCTGAGCAATGGCGATAACGTGGTTGCTCGAACGCATGGGCGAGCAGGATGACGCCACAGCGATCGTCTGGCACGATCAGGGCTACTCGTACCGGGACCTTCTCGGGGCAATTGAGTCATGGGGGCAAGAGCTCGACTCAGCCGGAGTGGTGTCTGGTTCGATCGTCGCCTTCGAGGGAGATTACGCGCCAAGTGAATGTGCCCTCTTACTTGCGTTGTGGGATCGGGGCGCAATTGCGGTTCCGTTGACCGCGACGGTTGCAGCAGAACGCGAGAAGTTCCTCTCCATCGCGGAAGCGCAAGTGATGATCGAGTTCGACGATGCGGATCGGTGGGCTCTGTCGAGACGCGCGGTCGTTCCCCAGAACCCGATCACGCTGGACTTCATCCAGTCGGGCGACCCCGGCTTGATCGTCTTTTCCTCGGGATCGACCGGCGAGAGCAAGGCGATCCTTCACAACGGTTCGGCTTTGCTCGAGAAGTTTCGAGCCCGGCGCCACCAGATGCGCGTCCTGACGTTTCTGCTTCTCGACCATCTCGGCGGCATCAACACGCTGCTCTACACGCTTTCGAACGGCGGCACGGTCGTCGCCGCTCAGGGCCGCGATGCGGACTCGATTTGCCATGCGATCGAGAACCATCGAGTGCAGTTGCTCCCTGCGTCCCCGACTTTTCTCAACATGCTGCTGGTCACGGAGGCTTACCGACGGCACGATCTGTCGTCGCTCGAGCTGATCACCTACGGCACGGAAGTCATGCCTGAGACCACTCTTCGACGCATGCGCGAGCTTTTGCCGACCATACGATTCCAGCAGACCTACGGCCTGTCGGAGGTCGGGGTGCTTCGTTCCCAGTCGAAGGACTCGGACTCGCTGTGGGTCAAGGTCGGCGGGGAGGGGTTCGAGACCAAGATCGTTGATGGCACGCTCTGGATCAGGGCAGCATCCGCGATGGTCGGCTACTTGAATGCGCCCAGCCCGTTCGACGACGAGGGATGGCTGAACACGGAGGATGCCGTCGAGGTCGACGGCGAGTACATCCGCATCCTGGGCCGGCGCACCGACATCATCAACGTCGGGGGGCAGAAGGTCTATCCGGCGGAAGTGGAGAGCGTCTTGCTGGAAATGCCAAATGTTCGTGACGCGACTGTGCAGGGTGCGCCGAACCCCATTCTCGGGACGATCGTCACAGCTCGACTCAGATTGGTCGAACCCGAGGACCCGCGAGCGCTAAAGGAGCGGGTGCGGGCCTTTTGCCGTGACCGCCTTGCTTCGTACAAGCTGCCGGTGAAGGTCGAGGTTGTCGACGCCGAGCTCTTCGGCGCCCGATACAAGCGACACAGGGGAGGGCGGACGTCGACTTCCGCTGAACCTGGCGTAGTCGAGCACGCACCTAGTTGAGCGAGTAACCCGCGCCGACCTGCT
>AR_comb_assmDRAFT_10038827_pt1 | contig 23563 bp, 45 predicted proteins | sample ArasoioldDNA_FD_10543 | JGI IMG/M metagenome (IMG submission 10543) | reverse complement strand
GCTTGTCTGGCGGTTAACGGTCGCCGTGACGCCGGCGGGGTTCTGCTCAACACGCGGACTCTGCTTCTGGCCGGTCGCGGCCTGCAGCGCTTGCGTATCGAGGGATCTGATAAGCTGGATGGTGGCTTCCGATTGGGCTGGCACGGTCACGAGAGACAATTCATGCCAGTTCCATTCTTTAAACCGGATGCCACCACCCTTAATCATCTCATATTGGTCTTTGATCGGCGTGAAACCGATGCTGACGCCTTTGACGAGTCCAGCGCGCACTGTCTGCCACGCCTCATCAACGCGATCCTTAAGTTTCCCGGGTTCCTCAACCTTGGCGATGCGTGCCTGGAACGAGATACCGCGGTCGGTCTTAGTTACGTGGGTAACCGTTCCGACCGGCTGGCTGTGCTGGTGCATCCATAGCAGCGGGATACTGACCGGCGTCGCGTATTTCGCACCCATGCTTTCCACGACGTCACCGACATGATCGACGGATGGCGTGGTAGCGATGCCGGAGATCATGCGTTCGCCTTCGTTGAGGCCCTTGACCTCCAGCGTTGTCGGCATCCATTTCATTTCGACCGGCGCGGAATGCATCATCGGCGCGTCGGGCATCGATGGCTTGCTATCCATCCACGCCATCATGCAGGTTTCCTCGCTATCGCCGCCTTCGACGCATCTTTCCAAGAACGAAACCATATCCTCCCCGCCACCGGGTGTGCAGCACGTCCCTGCCACATCGCGCTTTGGCGCCGGACCGTTCGCTGCGGACCCGTGATGTTCCCGCCAAAGATTCAGACATACGGCAATCCGTTGCCTGTTCGTAGCGAAATCATTATTGACCGTTGCATCGCCCATGCAGCGTGCCATCCACTGCTCGTTTGTCTCGCCTGATGGCTTAGGTTTTGGAAGCGGCATAGCAGTGGTTCTCCAGGGCTTAGAGGCTTGACGGCTGAGCTTAGGGACTGGCATGCTTAGCGTTAATGAACTCAACGCCTGACAACCAACGTGTCTGCATAAATTGCGGACGGCCCCACTTCCCCACCAGAAAGGGTAGGTGCAAGGCATGCGATTATTACTGGCACACCTACGGCATAGAACGACCGGAGGTTATATTTAAGTCTCCAGTAAAAGGGCATTTTGCTGACCGAGATGGTCGCTCATGCCCTAACTGTGGGGTCCTATTTAACCCGATTAAGTTCTATCGGCGCGAGGGAAAGTTCCTATTTGCGGGGCAGTTGCGCTACTGCACAAGAGAATGTGGAAACGCCTATCGACTACGTCAAGCGAAGGGAAAACCAAGCAAACTGCGCGGAAAGCGACTGGTCAAGGAACCCACAAGCGGGTTTGCATGTCGTGGGTGCGGCATTCTATGGACGCCGATCTATTATCGGCGGGGGAGGCCGATCCGCTTACAGCGAAGGTTAGCAGCAAGAGCGTTATGCTCCGATGCCTGTCGGAAGATCATCCGCATACAATCAGAGCCTCAACGATTAGCTAGCGTTCCTAGGGGCCCTAAGCACCGTTTCTGGAAGGGCGGAGTTGGTGCCTTATACCGACGCGGACTGGGATGGGCCAAGAAGACCGAGACCGTTCGTAGAAAACAGAAATACAAGTGCGCAGAGTGCGGCAAGTCTGAGAGCGAACTTGGCAAGGTTCTTGATGTGCATCACAAGGTTCCCTTCCACAACTTCGCCACTGCGCGTGATGCCAACGTCTTTTCTAATCTGGTAGGCTTGTGTCGATCGTGTCATGCAAAGGCTGACGCAGCCATTGTGTCACGGCAACTAAGCCTAGGTCTGGTTCTTGCTGGTCGCGAGTTTCGCCCGGGGAAGGCCCGAGGAGGGCGTTGCGCTTCGGCCAAACTGACCGAAGCCATGGTCATAGAGATGCGCCGCAGACGGGCTGATGGCGCTACTACAAGCTATCTAGCTAAGCTATTCGGTGTTTCCCCCTCTGTTTCCCAATATGCCTGCTCAGGCAAAACGTGGAAGCATGTCGGCGGACCGCTAACTAGCGGTAGGACCTATGCTAAAGCCGTAAATCCCTCTGGATGACTTGATATTGCCCGTCGGCTGTTGGGTGGACGCGGCGCTGGGGAATATTCGGGGGCAGCCTCTAGTGGTCTTGCAGTAGTGCTACAGCAGTGCTATATGCAGTCCGACGAACGAAAGAGGCCCTGGTGCCGATGCGGAAGCAACAAGTGAGCCTGACGGATCCGCAGGTCGAATGGCTTGAGGCTGAGGCCAAGCGTCTTGGCGTCTCCATCGCCGAGGTGATCCGTCGGATCATCGATAAGCATCGTGAGCAACGGGAGAACCGTGAGTAATGAGCGAGCCGTGATCCTCGAGAGAACCGCCAGACGGGAGCGATTGACGACGGGCACCGTGCTGATAACCTCTCGCCCGTCGCTCGGTCTCCTACCCGAGTGGGAATACTCTTCATCATCCATGCAAACTTCAGCTTGCGGGGACCGCAAGTGGTGCCTCACGCGCGCCCGCAAGCTGACTTTTCCACAGCCGAATTAGTAAAAGAATCAGCCAGTTCACAAGTGTTCGTATTGCCAGAAGCGCGCGAGACCGGTAAGCAAGACGGGCACGGGATGCCCCGTGCGAGTGATAGCGAAACTTCACCCGGTCTCGCGCCTCTGCCCCTGCGAGGTTCCCGAAACCCCCGTGCGCAAATGCGCGGGCCGGGTATTTTTGCCCTAGCGCGACGCAATACGCAACGGCCTAGGCGAACGCAATCTCATAGGTTGCAACACGCGCCGCATCCACACCGAGGCTAAGCACATCCGCCGCATCGAACAGCGCCATCGCCGCATCGATCTTCTGATCGCCGGCGTTAATCTTGGTCGCGCGGATGGCCGTGGCCGTCGGCTCGATCTTAATGTTCCCGATGCACCACGACATCATCGAGCTCTGGCTGTGCCACAACGTCCCTTTGGCCAGCCGCCGTTCGCATGTCTTCAGCGCGTTCATGAGCCGATAGCCCTGCCCAACCGGCCACAGCATCTTGTTCGCCTCGGTAATGCCGATCTCCGCCATCGCATCGACGATGTCGCCAACACCCGCCGGATCCACCGCCACGTGCGCCAAGATGCCCCTGGCCTTGATGTCGGCAATGATCTGCTTCATCGCCTCCAGGTCGTCCAGCATATCATCGCAAATCGTCAGTTCGCCGGCCCTTTCGAAGTCGAGCAGGCGCGGCGCGATCTGTTGCCGCCGCTCCAGCACGCTCCGGTGGCACCAAGCGTGGGACCATAGTAGCCACGACTTCGATGCCTTATCCCGGCCATCAGCGTCGCGCCCCAGCACAGCAAAGCCGAACAGATCGTCCAGCCCACCGCCGTCCATCCCACACACCACCACCTCGGAGCGGTCCAACACAGCCTCAAGCGTGAGCGAAGGGTCGGTTTGCCGCTCCCAGAATTCCGCACCCGGCCAGCGGTCGGTCTGCAGCCCAAGGCCGATTTCGATGTTCAGATGCTGCGACGCCCAGCGCCGCAGTTCATGATCGCCCGCGGCAATCGCCGCCTCGTAGTCCGGGATCAGCCGCTCAATGGCCACCGTCAGCGTGGGGTTAACCATCCGCCAGTTGGCCGTGTCCCGCCAATCCACATCACGGGGAAACTCGTAGATCAACGGCAGCAGCGGCAATACCTGCTCGCCGTCACGCACCCGACGCGCATTATGCAGCGCCTCTTTGAACACACCCGACGGCGCACGCTCCGATTGCGTGGTAATCGAGATCAGGAACGCCTCGGGGTTGGCAATTAACCCACCGCGCAACTGCCCCATCACCCGATCCGCGTCATGCGCGCCCGAGATGGCGTGTAGTTCGTCCACTAGCACACCGCACGGTTTGGAGCCGGTGACCACTCTGGGGTCGAATGACTTAACCTTCAGGAAGGCCTTGGTCTGCCGATAGATGATGGTCTTGATGTGGTCCCGGATATGAAACTTGCCGGTCAGGATGGGGTCACTCTCGATCATCCCAACCGCCTGACGGAACGCCAGGTCGGCCACCTCCAGTGTCGGGGCGATCAGTAGGAATTCCGCCCGCGGTCGGCGGTTCATCAGCACCGCACAAATCATAATCGCGGCTGCCGAAGTCGTCTTCCCGGACTTCTTGGCAATCATGCAGAAGAATTCGCGGATATGCCGCTCGTTGGTATCCGGGTCGTAGGAGCCGAACACCGCGCGAACCAGGTCCTTCTGCCACTGCCCAGCGACATCGCGGAATGGCGGTTGGTCGATGACATCGGGAAGCCGCAGCTTGGAGAAGATGCCGAGGGCTGCGTCTGCCTCGTCCTCGTTCAACGGCAGATCGGGAAGCAGCGACTGCCCCGCCTTAATGCGCGATTGCCAATCCGGCCGTGCGGTTGACCATGTGGGGAGGGACTGGTCCATTTAGTCAGTCAGGTGACGCCAAGTCTCGCGCAATCGTATCAAACGGACGTTCGCCTCGCTGACCGCAAACCTTGCCGCAATTACCTTGTGAGGCCCCTCTGAGGCTAGGATTTCCCTCACTTGCTTCTCCGTCAGCTTCGCCCAAGGCATCTGTTCGCCACAGTAATAGGTTCCGTGCATCTTTTTGTCTTCTTGGTTTTCCTTAGGAAGCGCCCAACGGAGATGAGCGGCAGAAACGCAACCCGTATGGCCGCGACCACAGGAATGTGCCACCTCGTGTAATTCAGTAGGACGGGGTCCGCTCGCAAGCCCGCATATCAGCTGGCAGGCTGATTTCCCGCCGATGTTGGCATAACCATTGCCAAACCTAGCAAACGGCCATTCTAAGCAGCCGTCGCCGTCATGAAGCAATGCGACGTGGTTGATAAAGTCTTCGGGCTCTCCCGGCGCGGCCCGCTTCTGATACAGCGGATCGCCGTGCCTTTGCCACCTCCTGTAGTGCTTCCCGCACCACGTCCTCTTGAACGGCCCACGGTTGGAACAGCCATCAATAGAGCACTCAGCCATCTAACTCGTCTACCAGACAGACCCGAGTCAGTTATAGGGGTCGGCATCCTTTTTGGTCTTTCCCGAATTCCGATTAAGGAGAGAAAACCACTCTGTCCCTTGGTCGTTGGTCCGCGCCTCTTCTTCGGCCGCCTGCTTCTTGCCAGCCATGACGGTATCGGCCTTCGGATGCACGAACGGTGCCGCCGCCGCTGCCATGCGATCCCGACGGACCGGATCCACGACCGGGTCGTTCATCACATGCAGCATGTATTCGAGCGGCGTCATGTTCTGGCGCACCTGCTCGCTTTGCATCCCCTCAGCGGTCAGTTCTCGCACCTTGCTGAGTGATCCAGGCGGACGTCCGCCGCCGTGTTTGAAGCCGCCTCGTGGCATGAGATTAACCTTAAAACGTTGACAGTTAGTGGTGGGCCGCCGTGATAAATCGACCCAGGGGATAAAAAGGTCCGGGCGACCACCCTGGCGGTTACCCCCCTCGGCGACCGATTCTTTCAACACTCCCCCCCGGGGGGGCATCGATGCTGGGACCGGGTGACGTATCCCCCCTACCGCTGCAGATAGCAGACTGATGGCGCGCGCGATGGTGACGCACGATGCAACGTTGCGTTGCTGCGACCATCAGGTAGGCTTGCGGGATGCGGTGGATATGCGTCGTTAGTATGGTCTGGGCTGGGGCCAGCCTTGTTGTGATGCTTGGGATGCTGGTGGCCGTGCCGTTCATCCACGCACGCCAGAAAACGCGCCGGGCACCAGACCAAGCCAGTATCAGCGAGGCGCCGCGTAAGCCCGCCTAGGCGTCAGCAATCAGCATCTACGCCACTTGTGCCCTGGCGTGGTGCGCTTAGATATGCGGTGAGCTGGTAACCCTGCCGGTATTCTTTCCAATAATCCTTCAGATACCTGTTGACAGATACCCTGGGTATACCCATATTAGGAGTGAACCAAAGGACAAGCCCTCGAACAAGAGCCCACCAGACCAGAGGTTCCAGGAACAACAAGACTAGCGGCCGCCACCGACACCAAGGCAACCAACTAAGGAGCGACACGGATCGCTCGCCTACCAGAGAATAGAGACAGGTTCGGCTTGAACTTGACTTCGTTCTAAGTGGCGCCATCGCGTGCCACGTTCCCGTTGCTAGCCTATCGGGCAATGAAGCCTGCCCAGTCTCCTGCCTCTGGACGACGTGGCCAGTCACGAAGCACAGGAGTCACCGAATAGTGCCATGGGCAAAGGCATCGAACGATGCATGGGTGTCATGGGCGAAGTCGGAAACTGGGAATACTCCACATACAGGGGACAGCCTCGCATAGGGCTTAGGGTTGCAATTCGGTTGCGAAGCGTATGCTTGAGGCTTGTTCCCTTGCTTATCCTGCCCATGCGTGGGGCGCCCGAGTGTGGTCAACGGCCACGCTGGTTTCGCCAGTTACACGGTAGGCAAGATGCTTTTGACGGTAGCAGTCCATTTGCACGGCGGACTACACCAGCATTCCAACCGCTGGCCCATCGTGCGCTAACGTTCGGCGGGTATGGGGTTATGGACAACCCTCCGTAGCGCGACACTTGGCTTCCCGTCACTTGCGACGGTTGCTCAGTATACGCGACGGCACTCCGCGAAGGACGCGAGTAAAGCTACCCGTTACAGTGTGACCCGCGTTTGTGGCAATGGGCTGGCCTAGGCGCTTATAGGCGCTGCAAACGTAGCAAGATTGACGCTAGCGGTCACGCTGCAACGAATAGCAAGGAAAGCAGGCTTGGCGCACCCCGAAGCGTGAGAACTATCGGAGTCTCCTAAGTGACAGGATGCAAGGCGCTTATCTCTCACAGTCTGCTGCCATGCCGTCAGGCGGTTTCGGCCGCCTTGCGCAATGGCAATAGAGGGTTAACTCGGAAATGACGTATCAGGAAGCCAAGGCACGGCAAGCAGCGCTTGAGGCTAACGTAAAGCTGGCCGGCGCTGCATTGCGGCAATTCCCCGCAAACGGGCCGATGGGTCTAACGCCAGACTCGGTAAAAGCGTCGCCAGAGTTTCGGACGGCGAAGGCTTGCTTCGATCGGGCTTTCTCGCAATTAGCCGCGTTTAATGCGGCTTTCGTGAAAACGTATCGCAAGGAAGCGGCCGCAGAACGGAAAGCTCGGAGAAATGGGAGATAGGCGAATGTTATGCGACCTTGGCAACCCCATGCCTAAGGGGACGCTGGTTACCGTCAAGACAAACAACGGTGGCAAGATTACTGCCCCATTGGCGATGGCTTATCGTCCCTCTTATCGCGCCGTGATTGACGTTAATGGTGACGACGTTGTCATTCCAGCCACGCGCATAACGTCAATTCAGAAGGAATTGCCACATCCATGCAAGCGATGCGGTATGATCGTTCCCGATGCTCGCGGCATCGTCCATTGCTGGCACCGCGAGTGCCCAGAGTAAGGAGTCAGTCATGACACGCCATGAATCCGCATATGTTTGGGAGATCGAACGTCTGCCGCACGAATTGCCGCAGGAAATGCCGCGCGACGAACCAATGCTGCAGATTGTCCCCCATGAACGCGAGATCGATCACACACCAGCCGCAGTGATTATCCGGCCACCGATCGATCAACACGGAAATTTTCGTCCGTGGTAGGGATTACCGCTTGACGATACCCCACGGTATCCTTATGTAGGGGGCAACGAAGCGGATGGATACACAGATGACTACCTACCGCGTCACAGCCCAGAGCTACACCAGCAGCCAGCGGATTGCGAAGCTAATCACCAGTGACACTGAGCAGTCCGCACTACGGCAAGCTAACAAGGAGCTCGATGGCGATTGGTATGTTCTGGATATCAAGCCGGTATCTAAGGCATAGGCGCCCAAACAAGCAAACCCAAAGGCAACGACAATGACAAAGCATCGCACCCGAAAGTCACGAATTGAGATTATGGTTGTTACACTGCCGGCATACTGGGCATGCGCAATAGTCAATGGCGATTGCAGCAGTATGGATGATACGGAAGTTTCCGACATGGAGCGTGAGCTTGAAGCGCTATCTGCTGAGGGCTGGTCAATTATTGACGTTGCTCGCGATAAGAGCGGGGAGCCCGACGAGTCGCGCTTTACATCGTCCTTCCGTCTGTATGGCGGCAATTGCGCTGGTGGCGACGTATTGGATTACGTGGCTATTCGCGACAAGCGCTAAGGCGGACACATAGCAGCGTTACGGCGCTGCTATAGCCTGCCTTCGCAGGAAACATAACAAGAGCAACCCAAGAGGTTACAATGAGAACTAAGCACACAGAGCCGCTGTCCAACTGGTGGACCGGAACGGAATCGGCGTGGGAGCGGTTGCCCTATGACGAACGCAAGGAATTAGCATTTGCGGCAACGGGTTGTGAAGTTGCATGGCCACGTTGGCCCGCGCCAGTTCACTGCTTGCATACAGACTGCCGCATCCGGCGCGGCGAAATTCTGCCGATCGTGAAGCTTAACGGCACCATGCGGTATGAAGCCCAAACCGGCTGGTGGCGCTTTATCGAGGACCGCAATCAACTGGCGCGGATATACCGCCACTACCGCCGGGAAGCACGCAAGGTCGGCGAGTATGATCTATGGAAGCTTGGCGCTGTTGGTGTGGCTTTGTTAGGCGTTTCGCTTTCCAAGTAACGGGAGTAGCAACCGCCGGCCGAAACGCGATTAAATAGTCGGATTACCGCTTGACGATACCCCACGGTATCCTTATGTTGTGGGTAACGCAGCAAACCCAAAAGGAGACAACAATGGAACACTGGGAAACGGTCTGGCAATTCAATACCGCACGCTACACGGTGGCGCTGTCTGTCAGCGACGAAGAGTCAGATCCTGCGGACAGTTTCAGTTTTGAGGATGATGTCGAATATGCTCGTGAAGGCGGTTGGCATTGGTTCTGCGCACGGGTGCAAGTCATCTTCCGCGACGAGAACAACCCGAAGAACTGGGCGGTGCGGCGTGACTTGGTGTTAGGCGAGGACTTCATCGGCGGATGTAGCTATGAAGACTTAAAGTCCTTCAGGTCTGACGGCTATTTCCGCGACATGGTGGCGGAAGCCATTAGCGAGGCGCGCGGCAAGCTGTCTCGGTTGTGCAGTAAGGCAGCATAGGAGAGGACAATGCACGCGCTTTCAGTAATCCGCTATCCTTCGGGGCGCTACGGCTTCGTCGGCAGGGTGCCCGCTGTTCTGGCTTATGAGGGCAGCGAAGAAGACATGGAAACCGCTGCCCACTACGGGCCGGGAATTGCACGAAGGATTGCGAGCAGGAACGGCCGCGAATTCCGCGCGCTCTCATGGGCCACTCGCGAGGATGCGCTTGCTGCCGCTGCTGCCCACGGCTTCGACGTCCATAACGGCTGACCATGCTGTAAGGTGCACCTGTGCGGTGTCACCTTGCACAATGGCCAGAGTGACCATTGACGCGCCATACAGAGGGCGCGACGGCACATAAACGGAAGGCAAACCCAGATGTCAGCGACCAACAAGTGCCCATGTTGTGGGCGCGCCATGCCGCGCCAGCGGACAGCGACAAAACCTAAGCTAATGACGGGCGAACAGTTCTTTGAAGCTCGCATGGTAGCCTGTCGCGCGATTGCGGCAGACCTAGGCGAAAATTGGCATCTAGTCGAGGGTGCAAGCTACTGGGCCACGATTCCCGCCAGGCTGCGATCGTTCAAAACCGCACGCGGCACAAAGATTAGGTGCAACCGTGAGGTAAGGTTGCCAGCGGGCCGGTATTGGCCGGCGGGCTGTCTGCCTGACGGTTTAGTCGTGGCTCCGCCGTATGCCAGAGACAAGACTCCGCCAGAGGTGGTGCGGCGCATGGCGGCGACACGCGAGCTTGGCAGGCTGGAACGTGAATATTCCCACGATCGCAGCCGTGCATTGCACGTCAACGTTCGTTGGCATGACTCAAACTTGAGTCGCTACTACACGCCAGAGGATAGGGCAGCAGATATACAACGGGCTTGGGACGTTCGCCGCGAGCTTTCACAGGCTAGACGCGACAGGGCTCTGGTCGCTGATGATACCCTGCCTATGGCAGCATGACATGACGGCGTGCTGCGCTCACGTGGCAGGCTACCCCTCTCCAATCGAAGGAGATTAGTAAGATGGACAAGAAAAGAACAAAGACGGCATATGGCGAATATCGTCCAGATTTGGGTCGCTTCATACTGCGCCCAGTGAAGCGCATTCCATTTATGGCGCCAATTCCTTGCGCGGTGTTCCCTTCGATACAAGAAGCCGAGCAGGCTGCCGACGCCCATGGTTATCGAGTTATCTGGGACAAGTCACCCACTCCAATCGAAGGGGGCCAATTCCGGGCTCCCTGTCCAATCGAAGGGGATCGAAAATGAATCTCAGTGAGAGAACCGCGTTGATCAATCGCATTGCTAGCCTGCCCGGACCCGTCACGCTTGACGGAAAGCCGGCGCTGATTTGCGGACTGACCAGCGACTTCCTAACCGTGGTCACTATGACCTTACCGCGAGTGTCTTGTCAGTTCTCGTGGGAAGCGGTGGCGCGATTGCTCGACAAGGGCGGAGCTTTCCGTTCCTTCTGACCAGTCTCGATCCTGTCCTCGCTTCGGTAGCATAACTCCAATCGAAGGAGCTTTGAAATGAAGACCTATACACTTAGCGTCCTTGTCTCAGTCGACCTAGCGTTTTCCAACGACGAAGCGGCGAAAGAATGGGCGGAAGAGCACACTGTTTTCGATATGCTCGACAAAGGCGCTGGCGTTGGTGAAGTCGTCATTACTCCAATCGAAGGGGATTAAAATGCTCACTCTCAGAGAGGCCGACATACTCCGCGCCTACTGGCGCCAAACCTACGCCGTAGTGCGCGTCCGTCGGGATGGCACAGTTGAGGCGAAGCAGTGCCCATCATCGCCGTGGGCCATCCTGGAAACGCCGGAACAAGCGCGCCTTAGCGCCGCCGAGCTCTTGGCCATTCCGGGCAATCGAAGGGGATCGAAATGACAATGCATGATCTAGGGGACGTGTTTCAACACGCGTTTCACCACGAACGATCCCCGCGAGCGAGCGCGGCGGAGGTCGCGACATTCTGCGGCATGGTGGCCGCTGCGCTGCTGGTGACGTGGTTCACCACGGGCCACGCGTTGCTTATGGCGATGCGGTAGACCCATTCCAATCGAAGGGGGCCAAAATGGCCATGAAACGTCAGCGCCTATGGACCGTATGGGGACAAGATCCCCTGCGCCCAGGCAATCGCATGTTCAAGACCGAAGCTGAAGCATTGGCCTATGCGGCCGTGCTGGCGCCGATATCTAGCGGATGGGCGATGGTTCAGGATCATTGGACGCGCGAGATCAGGACCGTGCGGGCGATATACCCCACTCCAATCGAAGGGGAGCGAAAATACCCTGTCCAATCGAAGAATACCGATTGACAGATACCCTGCGGTATACTATATTGCAGGCAACAACAATTCAGCAAATCCAGAGGCAACCAATGACCGAATATAGCAATCCACGCTTACGCGCCGTGATCGACAATTGGCCCATCGGCAGCAAGCGTTGCACCGCAACGTTTATGATCGAGCGCAACGGCAAGGGAGAGCGCGGAGTTCGCACAACGGTTGGTGCACCCAAGAAGCTGACCTATGCCCGCAAGGCGCGCATTGTCGACGGTGACGATGGGCGAACGTATATCGCCGAGCTGTCGGCATACGGTTTCGTCTCAATTATGCGCGGCGACATGAAGTTTCAGCATGAAGCGGTGTTCGATACCGACCCGCGGTTTCGGGCGATCATGTCGCTATTCTCGGAGGGCCGACAGATGACCTGCTTTCCCGTTCGTGAGCCATCACTCGCAGCGTTAACCGACGCGCCAGTGTCTTTCCGCTACGGATCGAACAAGCGGCGCATCCTAGTCGATGCGTTGACGGCTCGGGCCATCCTGGCCGTTGTCGCTGCTATCAGCGATGAGAACCGCGAGAAGCTAGAGCGTATGATTAAGTCACCATCCGGACTTGCGAAAGTTGCCGACTTTGCCATGAGCAAGTGTTCGATAGCTTGACTCTCGCATGTCCAATCGAAGGGGATCATTCAATGGAACACGTCACGCGATATGTCGGCACCTATGTGAACAGCAACGGCGAGCGAACCTTAATGTCGGCAGCACAAGGACGCCATACCTACGCTTCGGCTGAAGAAGCGCAGGCCTGGATCGACGCTGTTACCACGAACAACAGCGCCGATACGCTGAGGCAGGTCTGGGGCGATAACCCGCAATTCGAGGTTCGCCCCTGCCCCTGCTACCCGGGGCACTTTGACCCGCAAACTGTATGGTTCTGACGGCGCGGGCGCCCCATTCATAGCGGGGCGCCTCTCCAATCGAAGGAGCGAAATAGGAGGAAATCATAGGCTTAGATATGTATTTGGAAAAGCGCCCATTACGTGAAGAACTGGGACAACATGGGACCGGAAGAGCGGCATCAGGTAACGGTGCTAAAAGGTGGCAAGCCGACGACCATTAAGCCGGAACGCGTCAGTTACGTGATCGAGCAGGTTGCATACTGGCGTAAGGCAAACGCTATTCATCAGTGGTTCGTCGAACACGTGCAGAATGGCGAAGATGACTGCAAGCCATATGTATGCGACTCTGACAAGCTGAAGGAACTATTGAGCGCAGTGGATGCGGTGCTGAAATGCCGCAAGAAGGCCAAGGAACTATTACCCACACAGGAAGGGTTTTTCTTCGGCAGCATCGAGTATGACGAATACTATCGGCAATACCTGAAGGACACCAAGCGGATGCTTGAGGAGATCCTTGCCGAACCCGATGCAGACATCAGTGAGTATGTTTATCAGTCTAGTTGGTAACGCCGCTCCAATCGAAGGAGGCCAAAATGATCGTCCGTAGTCCAGACCCGCGTTTGGTTCGTAAGGCGCACAAGGCGCTGATGTGGTCGCGCGATTATCAGAGCGGCGAGGCCACGCGACCAGATCCGCTGGCATTCACGCCGGAGATGGAGCGCGCCACGCAGCAGTGGATTGCGCACATGCTGCGTCTTGGCATTGGGAAGGAAACGCGATGAAAACCGATGACGATGATGCGGCCATGCCAAAGAGCATGTTCGCCTTGCCCACGCACTTGCGGGACCTGCTGGACCGTTACGCGAAGGAGCGCGGGATCAAGAAGCCCGAAGCTGTGCGCCATATCCTGGCACTGTTCTTCGCCAGCCAAGAGGACGGACACCTGTCCAGCCAGGACGCGTTGGCGCGCATGGCGGAGGTGGCCGGGCAACAGGCTGGCAACCGCAACGCCCGCGAGCATGGCCGTGAGGCATGGTCAGGCGAGGATTTCCGCATAGCCGGCGAGGCAGCGGGGCGGATGGCGGCACGGTTGGCAGAAATCTGGGCCCCACTCCAATCGAAGGGGGCCGAACCAGATGCTCTTACCTCGACCGATGTTGCCGTGGAGATTAGTGACGGTTTGGCTACCCCGAGGGTGGCCCGGCGGAAACGCGCGTGATCGCAACCCCACTCCAATCGAAGGGGGCATGGAGGAAAGCATGACTACCGAGCGGCGGGCGCAGCAGCACGAGCAAGTCCTAAGGCATTGCCTGCGAGCGCTAGCTGGCGATTTGCTGCGTGCCATTGCGGGCGGTAGCGCCAGTAAGATTGTCGAACGCATTGGCGAGGCCAATGAGGCGATAGAGAATTGGTTTGATGGACGGCAGTGCATGCCATTCGGCCAACGCACGGTCGAAGCTATGCTTTGGTTAGAGGAAGATCGCGACGGCTATGATGATCACAGAAAAGTCGAGCACGACATGATCATTGCCGCACTGCGAACGGTATCGGCTCGCATGCTACCTATGCCGCATATTCGTAATGATTGGTTTAAGTATGAAGACATCAACGCTCTAGCTGAGCTGCGCAAGAAGCGGCGAGAGCAGATGGAAAGAAAGTGGGCAAAATGGCGGGCGCGCTCGCCAGAGCACAAACAACCGGCAAATGATGTCTTACCGAAAGCCAACAAGGCGAAAGTCAACAAGACTGAACGACGGATCGCAATCCGAAAGCAAGCGCGGCAGGCTCAGAGAAGTCGTATGGGCATCGCCGCCACTCCAATCGAAGGAGACTAAATTTGGCATGTCCTGACATGGGCTGGCCGGCTGTCATTGGCGGGCTGGGGGCTCTCTGGGCAGTCGTGGCCCTGATGCTGGGGCTGGCCTGGTTGTTGCACGAATGACCCACTCCAATCGAAGGTGACTGAAATGCGCCTCGTGCACTACGCGTCGGAGCCGTTTGGCGAGTTGGAGGAATTCGGTGAACCACCCGAGAAAGACTGGCGCACCTATTTCTACAAACCGCATGGTTTGTGGGTATCCGACGAAGATGCCGAGTGTGGCTGGCGTGAGTGGTGCATCGACAACCGGTTCAATCTGGAGTGCCTCACCCACGTGCATGATGTGGTATTGGCGCCCGATGCCAAGGTGTTGGTCATCAGCAACCCTCGTCGGCTCGACCAGTTCACCGCCGATTTTCGCCTACCGTCCTATTACGACAAGAAGCTTGCGGACGATATGCGGAGCTTCGTTGCAAGTTACGGCCTCGGATGGCGCGAGGTGGCGAAGATCTACGACGGCCTGATTATTACGCCATACCTCTGGGAGCGGCGGCTCGATCCGACGTGCATGTGGTATTACGGATGGGATTGCGCCGGCGGTTGCTTATGGCACACGCGCGCTATCCAGTCGGTCACGCTGCGTGAGGTCGTGCCAATCCCTGAGACCACTCCAATCGAAGGGGAGTCAAATGGTTGAGCCTGACAGCATCGAGGTGGACGGCGTCTACCGCACCATGGAGGCGTTCTGGACGGTGACCGAGATCGTCGATGGTAAGGTGGACCTGCGCCGTGATGACGGAAAGCTGGCGCGGTTTGGCTTGGCGCACTTCGCACAGATCGTGGAACGTAGGGTTACTCCAATCGAAGGGGGCCAAAACAATGGACCACGGTGATGGCAATATGCAGCGCTGGAAGCGTGGCGCGACGAGAGAAGAATTACGCATGTCTCTCGTGGGTTTAATGGAGAGCATTAACCATGATGCCAAGGAGGGCATCGAAATCTGCGTTCGGCTAAGCACCAAGGAAGGCTGCGAAGGTCCGGGCACCCTAGGCACCGACTATTTCATCAAGATTATGCAGGCGGTTACGTGGATTGATGATCTCGTGGGGGATTTGGAGCTTGCCGAAGAAAGGCTGATCCCATGAGCCCGGCGGTTCTGGTGCTGCTCTTCACGTTCGCCAGCGGCGCGGGTGCCGTAGCGACGGTCGACATGCCGTCTATGCAGATATGCAAGGCTGCTGCGAACGAAGCCATTGTCGCGCATGAACGCGATACGTCAGCGCGGTGCATATCACGCGTCGCAAAATAATCTACTTGCGTTCCTCGAGGGGTGTCCAATCGAAGGGGGCCAAAAATGGCGGGACTAACCAGCTATGCACGGGACAAGCTGCTGGCAGAATTGCAATCGGGCACGATGACATCCGGCGCTGTCTCGATCGACGTCGGTCATTTGCCCGCAGGTTACGTCAGGTTCGATAGCTGGCCCAAGGCGCCCGCGCCCGTCCATGGCTTGCTGACCGATCCGGAGACCGGCCAGTCGTGGCGGATCAGCTTGAATCAGGTTACCAAGCAGTGGGAAATTGTGGACGATCCCAGTCCAAGGATCAGCAAGGCAGCCCTGGAGGCGAAGATCGCCGATGCAGCATTGCGAGCGGCCAAGGAATGACGTGGGGGCCGTATCATAGGGTCTGGCATAGACCGATAAAACGCAAGCGGCGGTGGAGGTGCCTGCACTGCCAGCTTCTGCACCGACGCAACAACCTCGACCGGGTGCCGATTTACGCCATTGACCGGTTTCTTGGCCGAGTAGTGCGAGAACACGACAAGCTATGGAGCGCGCTGAAGGTCGGATGGTGCCCATGCAAGGCTACGGTCGAAATGCTGCCGTCGAATACCCCGCATCTGCGACGTATCAAGCGAGAGCGGTTACGACCGTAGGGCAAAAGAAATGGCGGGGACCTAAAGCCACCCGCCCAGTTTTGCAAACCCAAAAGCAACAGACACAATGGAAGGTTTGTTGCTCAGATGCCGATATAGCCGAAAGTGGCGGGCATTACAATAGCTTCGGTGGTCGCGCGGGATCGTGGCCATTCCATTCTGGCACATCAACAGCTTCTCCAGGCGGCTGGATCGCCATAATGACGATAATCAGGACCACGGCGAGCGCCAGAACTGCGATCAGTGTCCAAATGATAAAGCGGAAGAACCTTACGGGCTGGCGGGGCAACGCATGTCAGCGCAGGGACGTGATCCTGCCAACGGCTGCATCACTCCCAGGTTTTACCCGCTCGGCCCGTTCGACCGTGCCACCCAGAACACGCCGCTGGTTCTTCGTCGTGCGGCCCTGGACGAGATCTTCACAGACCTGATCCACCCGCCGCTGCACCGCCTTTTCCGACACATCGACAGAGTCCGGCTTCGGCTCATCGGCCTTGGTGAGGTAGGTGTCGGTGTAATATTCGATGATGTATTCGGTAGGCCCAACGTATTGCGGATTTGGCATGGGCGGCTCCTGGTGGCGGCTGAACCGACAATTTGGCGCGCCGGAATTACGCCCCCGACGCAAGGCGATCAGCACGAGGGCCCAGCTTCCCGGAAGGACCGCGCGCCGACATTCTATTGGAATTACGCCGGATCGGGGTCGGGCTCCGGCTCATCGTTGGTGTCCTCGGTAATTCGCCCGTCTTTGCCGTCCAGCATGACACGGGCGGTAGCGCCCGCCGCGTTGGTCGCTGAGCAGGCCCAATTACGCCCGCGGTGCTTCAGATCGGTGACGTTGGTATAACCTGCATCGGCCAGTGCCTGCTCGGCTCCGGCATCGTCCTGCACGGCGTCGTGAGAGTGGCCGTGCGGGTGCGCTGGATGTGGAGGTGCAGCCATTTGGGTTATCTCCTGTTTTAGAAATTACAGCGGGTCACGGCCAGGCACCGACCAGCAGCCACCACAGGACCAAGGCCGGTGTGGCATACCAGAGGGCCGCCGCGAACACTGCGAGCAACAGAATAAATAGGGTCAGCTCACCGCAAGCCTTCGTCCTGATAGCCGCTATCCCATGCGCGCGCCTGTTCGGTGTCCCTGAAATAGGGGTTGTTCGAATCTTTTGCCTGTCGGCGCACCAGCATGCCTTGGACATAGGCGCGACCGATGCTCTGATTATGTGTCTCTTGGGCAGCGCTGTTCTCTGGCACCAACACCGGGACAGGCTTTGCCGACGGCTTGTGGCCCCTAAGCCAGCGTCGCAACTGCTGATGCCATTTGGTCTCGGTCATCAGCCGAGCACCACGACTTGGTCGTGATAAACCCAGAAAGCGAGACCGAGCAGCACGACCACGGCGATGACGTAGTAGATCCTACGGGTTTTCATGGCTTGCCATGGTTTATCCTATTGCGACTTGCGTATAATCGCTGCGCGAAACTGGTTTAATTGGTCCCGCAACTCTGCGTCATCCTCTTTCTCATGTTGGGCAGCCCGGTCGCGCAGTCTGCCGACTTCTGCCTCGCCAGCCGCAGCTCGTGCTTCGAGCGCCGAGACACGCTGAACGATCAAGGCCCACTGCACCACGCCTTGGTCGCGCGTTAGCGTCAAATCTTTGACTTGCTGATCCAGCGTCGAGACCGACGCTGACAACTTCTCCCAGAACTCGCGCGGGCGCAGATCATTAGCATAATGCTCGATCAGAGTCTTGTTCTGCGCGATATTGCCTTGCACGATGGCAATGTCCCGTTGCAGGGATGCATCCTGAGCCGGCAGCGAGTTGGTAAGGTCCTCGAGGTGCTTGAGGCGCAGGCCTTCGTTGCTGAGCGCTTCGCGAATAGTAGCGAGCTGCGGCGAGCCATTCGATTCAAGCTGGTTCAGCCGAGTGGTGTTGATTTCGATCTGGCGCACCGCCCCGGATTGATCGATGACATCGAGACGCTTTTGGACTGCATCTTGCCGCGCAATGATTGTGCTGACCCGCTCGAATGTGCCACCGAGATAGATACTGGCGGTGGCGAATGTGACCATAATGCCGATTGCCAGCCCAGCGCCCGCCAGCATGAGCTGACCACCAGCCGAGCCAAAGCGGCCGTGTCCGCCGTTGCCGTTGCCGTTGCCGTTGCCGTTGCCGTTGCCGTTGCCGTTGCGCCGCCTGGCCTGTGTAGCGGCGGCCAATCGCTATTTCATCCCTGTCAGGGCTGTTGTGCAAACGCTGAACAGCTTCATCACCGCTTCGATGCGCGTGATGGCCAAATCGTGCATGAACCATAGCATGCCGAGAATGAAGATGAGGTTTATACAGAGGAGCGCAACAAATGACGGCGGTAGTGTGCCGGTGACCTTGATGGCGACATCACGCACGTCTTCTGAGATTGTCATCATATCCACGCTCCATTTATAGTTAATTGCCGACGTTAGATTCGTCGTCAGGGGCGCGGATGCAGGTCACGAAACCGACGATATGGTGCTCTACGAACTCCCTATTCTTGCGCAATGCCATGATCTGACACGACACATGATCGAACAGAGTGCTAGGACTGTAGACAATGACGTGGGGCGGGACATCGGCCGACAGGATTGCTGCGGTGATAACCCACGCGCCCCAAATCGAGGTCAATCCTCGACCGCTTCCCAGAGATCGCACACATCATCTGCCCTGGGCATTTCGTAGGGTGAGCCCATGCATAGACAGGCGCCGGGTGTGTCGGTCGCGAGGGTCTTTGCTTTCGTATACCAATAATTGCAGAGATAGCAGGCGCGGCGTGGTTCTACGCTATCGACAACCTGCGGCGTGCTCTCTTGGGGAGCTGGTATCATGTGGTCGTGGCCTCCATTAAACGAATGGTCCAGAAGGACGACGAAAGGTTACCAGTTATATAACTATATGGCATTGTGCAATAGCCATTTGCGCCCCAGTTAGCGCCCCAGCTATTTCTCACGATAAATCGCTGGGTGTGGTCATCATGACCAACGACGGCCATGCAATGCCCGCCCAGGTTTTCTTCACCGCGAGCTGGCAGCGGAACAACGCCGGTGTTGGCGACAGCGTCACTCTCGAAGCTCTCGAACACAGAACATCCGAAGACGACCGGGAAACCCTCGGTCAGGCAGGCCTTTATCTGCGTCGTTGATTTGGTGACGCTCCAATATTGCACCGACTGGCGTAACAGCGCATCGGTGTAGGCATTGGTCGGTGGCTTTACCGCGAACCGCGTAATGACGTAGGGCCATTCATGCTCATGTGGCGCGCCGAATTTGGCAATCACCTTAATTCCATCGCGTATGGTGCACCCAGCGTCGATGCTGGTCGTGTGCTCCATGACGCGAGCGTTGTAATAGATAAACAAACGTGACGGGATGACGTCCGGCAGGTTCTGCCGCTTCCAGTCGAAATGCACGGCATAGGCGACGCCCTGGCCAACACATGACCCCAACTGGCCCTGGTCCCAGATCGGCGGGCTTTGTGGCCGTAGGTCGGTCGCGGCCGGTAGGCCCACGCGCATAACCGCATACGGCGCGGCGTAGAGAAAGTCATGGTCTGGCCGATCAGGATTCCACCCCATCCCGCCGTGTTTCAGATATTTCCGCCGCATGCTGCCTCCGGTCAGTTGAACCAACCGTCAGCCGCCGCGACAGCAACGGTGTCGTTGTAATAAAGCTTGGTCCGCGTCAGATGATCGCCGGTGCAGCGCAGCCTGTAGGGGTTGGTGTCCTCAGTGCGCGGCGGATACAGCCCGCCGGCATTGTAGGCGGCCGCGGCCAGGATCGGGTCGTAGAGCGTCTTGGGCCGCTGGCTAGCGAGATACGCGGTGCCCGCGGCGATGGAGACTTCCGGTTGATTGAGTTCTTGTGCGGTGACCGGACGCCCAAGCATTTCTGTTGCAGTGCCGAGAAGAACTTGCATCAGCCCGACCGACTGGCGCCCGTCCGGCTCAGAAAGCAGCGCCTTGGCAATGCCGCGCGACTCAACCGCGATGGTGGTGACGATCAGCTCGAGTGGCACGCCACTGGATAATGAGGCGGCTTTGATCTGCGTGCCAAAGTCCTTCCAGATCCTCCGAACCGTGACCGGCTCGCCAACGGTGCGGGCGGCTGATATTTCACCCTCATCCAATATACCGGTCGGCGTCACTTGCCAGCGCAATCCGCCGAACGGCCCCTGTTTCCAGGCAACCGTATCCGTGACCACCGTTGGCAGGACGGCAATGGGGGGCGGTGGTGTGGGTGTGGCGATCTGCTTGACGATGGACGCCTGAACCGCGGCCGCATCACCAAGCTGCTGGCCCTGATGCGACAGCACCTGCGAGATGCTGTCGTCCTTGCCCTGCGAACGCGCATTGTCGCCGTAGTAGAACGAGATGATTTGCGAGGCATATCCGGCGATATTGCCCAGAATGGTGCCAATTATCGTATACCAGGCGGCCGCGAGGGCCGAATTCGTCGGGTTTGGCGATATGACGCCCGCAATCATCAAGATCGCGCCGATTACCACCAATAGCATCGAGCCGATGGCGAGGAAGACGATCGCCATACCCCAGCGCATCATCGGCTGGGCGAGGACCGAGGCGATTTGGAAGCTGCGTGCGGAGGCCCGGTCTTTGTTGGCCAGTTCGGCGAATTTGAGGTCGTTGGCCAACTCGAACTGCTGAAGCTTGATCTCAGCGTCGCGCAGATTGGTCAGGAAGTCCGGATTGCCCGCATTTGCCTGGACGGTGGCCACCACGGCCGGGGGCGAAAGCGGAGCGTCAGGGGCAATATTCGCCGCTTGGTCTGGAGGCAGGAAAGCCCGAATGGCCGAACTAACGACGGCGGATGCGAGCAGATTGAATGGTGGTGGGACCAGTAGGCCCGCGAGCAGCGTCGGGGCGGATGATTTGAGGATGGATTCGACAATCGGTGGAAGTGCCATAGTGCCGCACTCCCCCATGAGGAACAGCCAAAGTCTTGACGAATCAGGAATTCTATCGTGGCATTATCGAGCCGGCAGGCTGGACCGGTAACCCAGTAAGCAGGGAGGGTAATTAACTTTATCTCGCCAAACTTTGGGCCGCGCACTACCCCCGTAGCGGCCCCATTTTACCCAAAGCGCTTCTGATCGTTGAGCCACGCATCACGCAGGCTGCGGATTTCGGTTTCGTTGGTGTGTCCTGTGCAGGACAACCCGCTGTTGCCGGCCTCGATCTTCACCTTCGGATCACCATAGGCGACCAGCTCGGTGCGCCCGCGGCCGCATTTGGTGCAAAAGCCATTGTCGAATGTATGGTCCATGATTGTTTCGGGCATCGTCCTATGACTCCTCGGAATCCAAGGAGTTCAACTCGTCCTCGGAAACACGGCCGCTTTTGCCCAGCACAATGACCTCGCATGAGACACCGGCAGGGTTGATCGCGGTGGCCATCCAGCCGTTACCCCGGTGAGTGAGATCAGAGACATTGGTATAACCGGCGTTGTTTAGCGCCAGCAGCGCTTCGTCGTCGGTCTTCACGGCATCAATCGGATGGGATGGCGACGTCGGGAGGCGCATTAGCGTTTCCATGCAAAAAGCCCGCGACCGCGACGCGGATAAAGGGCCACGCGCGGGGCGGGGGGTAAGTTTGGGGAGGAAACGTCGGTAGTCTCAGGCAGCGGCAACGCATGATGATGACCGCCCCCTACGAACCTAACCGATACGGCCTGTCCCGCTCTCGACTAGATGCGCATCGTGAGGGGCCGTGCCCCTATAGTTCAGCGTCCCTTGCCGCGCCCTTTGCTGCGTTTAGGCGCGGATTTCTTCGGTGTTTTCGCCGCTGGCTTATCGTCTGTAGCCGGCCGATCCTTCAGCTTAGGCCACGGCCTGCCGGGCGAGAGCGTGCGCTTAGCCATGGGATTTTCTGCCGCCCTTACGTGGTTTGCACTTCGCCATCAGGGAGCCGGCGGAGGCGCTGGCGTGTTCGCAGCAACGGCAGCGGCCAGGGCAGCGTCCTTCTGCTGTAGCTCGTCAGCAAGGGCCCGCAGCGCCACTGGATCATCGGCCAGTGCCCGGATCTGGTCGGCGAGGCCGCCGATTAGCGCAACTGCGCTGTCGACCACGCTGCTGTTGGCATGCACCTGCGCGGTAAGGGCGTCGAGTTCGGCTGACATGATTTGCTCCTGTTCGTAGATGGGGGCGAAGTTCTGCTGCAACTTCGCTGCAACAGCCGTGGCGATGGCATCGAGGTCGTCCGCCGTCAGGCGCACGGGGATGACTATCTCGGCCATGAATATTCCTACTGGTTTATTGCGCCATTCGTTTGGCTCGTTCGCGCAGCGTCTTCACTGTGTGGCAACGCGCGCATCTCGCCAAGCCATTGTTTGCGCTTGTTAACGATCCACCATCACGGCGCTCAACCACATGATCCGCATGCAGGCGAATGCCGGAGCGGGGATATCGTGGATCGTGCTGCGGATCTTCGCATTGGTAGTTTGCCCGCTTGAGCACGGCAGCGGACCATTTGCGATGCTCTTTGGTCAGCAGATACGGATCAGTGCCACCCTGCGGTGGTGGCCCGAGCCCAATTCTCTGCGTCGGACGCATGGTCAAGCGAGACGGTGTTGGCCGCATCGGGATTTTGCGTTTCAGTGTGTTTTGTGTTTATTTTTCTATGGGGTGAGTTTCACGAAATGTCGCTGGAGAACAATAGATGGCACGACCCTTCGCAATAGACCCAGCCAAATGGCCGAAGATCCTCCAACAACTCGATGCCGGAGAAAGCCCAGGAGCCCTCGCTGAAGCCCATGGAGTGTCGGTTGCCGCGATTCACGGCATCCGCAAACGCTCCGCCGATGGGGCACCAAAAGCCAACGGGAAGCGGAAGACGCGGAAGGCACGTGGGGCGTCGACCAATGGTGCGAAGCGCAAATTGCTGACCCAGGCGGGCAGCAACGAAGTCGTAATGCCGACAATTATGGAGTGGATCAGCGCCCTCTATAAGGCACAGCACGATCCTGCCGACCGGCCACGACTGCAGCAGGCTAACGCGGCGATCGTTAAGCTGGCGGCGGACATCCAAGCCGAACTTTAGTCGCTCGCTGGCCTCCGCGGGGGCAAGCCGAGGCGCTTACGGACTTTCCACAGCGTGGAAATGCTAACTTCGAGCACCTCGGCCATCCGTCGGGTGGGCAGACCGGAGTTCCACAGGACCGTGAAGCGTTGGACATTGTCCTTCGCCACGGTCTCCCACGGTCGTCGGTTTCCACCTCGCATGTCGCGAGGATAGCCAGCTACACACCGATTCGGATGGGGGTAATTGGGGATTTGCACCTGCGCCATGATCCGGGCGCATTACGGCGCAGACCATATTCCACCATGCGTTGCAGACGGCAACGTTGTCAATACCAATCGCAGAAATAGTGGTCACTAAGGGGATAATTCCCCAATCCGTTGGGCATGCGGTAGCTGGTGATGTAGCGCTGTCGTTTAATGCCGCTGCACGTAGGCCATTGCGATGGGGGCCTGGGCAGTAACCACGGCGGGCGCCTGCCACTCCTTC
>AR_comb_assmDRAFT_10286866_pt1 | contig 23609 bp, 48 predicted proteins | sample ArasoioldDNA_FD_10543 | JGI IMG/M metagenome (IMG submission 10543) | reverse complement strand
CGCTCAAGTTCCTTGCGTACCTCATCCTTGAAAAAGTCCAGTAGCGCATCGGTGGCATTCATGATTCCGCCGCGCACCGATGTTACATGAATTCCGATATGGCCGGTAAAGTTGGTCAGATAGCCTTCAGCTAGGAAGGTGGAGCCTCGCCAAATCGAGAATTGCTTACCGTGAAGCTCAGCATGTACGGGAATAACGTAAGTCATATCATCCTTTATTTGCTTAAATGTCAGCCTGCCGGGAGACTGTCTCAGGGCTTAGCCCTTCGGGAAGTCGTCATCCCTAAATAGGGAGGCCGGTCGGATATTCCGGTCTTTTACCCGGTTAGAATACCGACAGACTGACATTTAAGAAAATAGCAGATACTAAGCTACTTGTCAACCCCTATCGGGGAATGGAATCAGGTCACGAGTCTCCTGGTAAAACTTGATTCCTTTATCAAAAGCTCGGACAGTCGCCAGATTGGTGGCATCATTCCGCATTTGCTCAAGCCCATCAATACGATGATCGAGAGCAACCGCGATAGCTGCCCAATGCTCGGTTGTAAGGTCAGAAATTGCCACTTGTCAGATTACCTTCCCTTAAATTTAATGGTGGCGCGAGAGACTACTTACCTAGAGTACGAATCTCAGTACGATACCCACGGTCAGAGTAGTGCTCGATCCAGAGGTTAGCTAGCTCTCGATCCGTGAAAAGTTTTTGGAAAGAAAGAATACCGTGAAAGTAGAATGACACTAGCCAGGACAAAGCCATACCTATCTCATTCCTTTGACATTAAATCAACACTCTATTTAGCAATATGGAAAGGATGCTTTACACCTTATCCTGCATACCTAAGCCATATATGCCACTTGTCACGATTATACTGCAAAGTTTCTATGGTGGAACACTCTACCTATACCCTCAGATAATCCTCAGATATGGTAGTCCTTCTAGCGCACACTCAAGGCATATTATCAAATTAATTAATAGGTGTCAAGAGCGCGTGACTAAACTTAATCTTCGTCTTCATAGTCTGGCTTTGTGATGCCTTCGTCAGGCATGCGAACCAGGAGGGTAGCGTCTGCCGTATAGATAGCTAGGCTACCGTTATTTGAGTCTTGCGTGACCTTATCTGCATAGACCCAAATGATGCGTTTTTCTTGGTCATTCATTAATTACACCCTACTGGCATCCTTGCCAATTGTCAAGTCCTTTTTCTAAATTAATTCTGCCCCGATGCCCATGTCTCAGGCATGTAGTCCAGGGTGACAGTCTTACCCGCACGGTCGCGGATACCTGCCCTCATCTCAAGGCGTACTACAACCTTGAGCGCAGCTTGCTTGTCCTTGCCAGGCTCAGCATCGGTCCATGCCTGCCGTGCCTTATCGAGCGCGGCAAGCAGACTGCCGCTAGGCTCGTTATTGACTTGATCCTTGATCCGCTTGCTAGCAGACTTGGATCGCCGGTTACGTGAAGCCCTCTTGCGCTTGCTAACCGTGAGGTTATCCCAGCCGTCACCCGTGCAGACCACGGCGGAAGGCATGACACCTATCGTTAGCTTTGCATCGGGCGACAGTCGCGGATAACGCATCGGTCGCTCCTATTTTATTTTATGACATTCGAGAGTAGAGAGGGATAGCCTGCCCCTTCATATTGCAGGATTCATTTTTCGGAATCCCTCTCATTTACTCTCAACCTTTTACTACTCTATCACCTGCCGTGCTACTTGTCAAGTCAATTTATGAAAAAGATTGGCGGATCAAGTAGCTCACTAGGGAGACTGTCCGATTCCTTTTCTTTAACTTGACTGTCCAGCGAAGCCTATCACACTTCAATGCTACTTGTCAAGAGACTTTTTGAAAAATTCTTTTTGAGCCGGGAGGTCAACGCACGAGGCGGAATGTCCCTGGTCTCACTTAGACCCTTCAATCAATCTCTGCCAGGAAGACTATCGAACCTGGCGACCAGGGTCAATGGGCACGTGCACAAGAAATCTAAAGATTGCATTTGAATCAATTGTTACAAAGTCTCCCTGGTCTACTAATACCCGCGCGTAGATGTAACAATTGTCACAAAGTTAATCAAAAGGTCCTATTTACTCAAAATCCTCTATTTGATAAAACGATTTTGATTAATCGGGGCACCCTGATTCCTCAAGGACCACCCTGGCATCCTGGCCCCTACGGTAGTAGCCGAGACTCCCAAAATTGTGGGAAATATTATTTTGGTGAAGTATGGTGACAAGAGGCATGAATCAATCCGGGTGGGCGAGGTGTACTTCATTTAATCAATCTTCGGCGGGCGTTCGGGTACCCATAACCTTCCCTCAGCATCTCGCTCAGCTAGGCGAGTGATATCAGGCACCAGCAGTTTGCCATCATTGGTTCCTTCAGCGATGGTCTGCCAGTCCCGATAGTATTTGCCTCTATCTTCTACTTGTAATATCCACTTCTCGAAACTCACGCGCAGCCGCAGTTTTCCTATGAAAAGCAGAGTCTCATCTGGATTAAATAGGAGTTCAACTATCGACTTGCCTTCGTTCCATTCAACCTCAAGCTCATCTTCTTTTTCATCTAGTTCAATTTTCATTTATCTAATCCTGGCGGGTCGTACAGTGGGTCTTCGATTCCAATTAACTTTAAGGCAGTGCGCCGTAGGTTGTCAGCATCTTGATATCGGTTATATAGACGCTTAAAGTCCTCACGGCCTATGTCTTTTTCTTTCATATAACCCTTGATACGGCGTTGTTCTTCCTCGATATGCGGGATAGACAGAGCAGCAGAGATGATACTGATCGCCGGTGGGTTGATTGCTTTTGCTAGTTCTTCTACATTTGTCATATGACGATCACCGTCCACCATTCTTCGTTTTCACGTGCTCGAATAAAATGCGAGATGCGCGTATTTCCTAGCCCGACCCGCTCGGTTGCGATGTGGTAGTAGGTTCCACAAAACCAATATTCCCTGACCGTTACCTGTGTCTCCATATAACCTCCTGATCTTGTCCTGAAATTTAAGTTGCGAGCGATAGCTTCCGCTAGCTGGGTTCACTAATGAAGTTTTCAAGCAAGTAGGCCGCGAATTTTTTGTTGTCGATCTTGAGATATTCTTGCGCCATTTGTTTTTCTACTTCCGCGATGTTCTCTTCGAACCAACGGAGGAAAGCTGGCTCGAAATCCTTGGTGGCCAGGAGAGCAACAGGAACCGCTGCTGAGTAGGTTCCTATGTCGCGCTCGACGGTTGGTTTAATGACTTGGATCAGCACCACGATCTGATCAGGCCAGAGCCCTCCCAGGTATTCTTTATCGTAGACATTAAATAGCCAGCCAGGCTTATAGGTGATCCGGTCTAGGATTCGTGATACGTCATTTAGTTCAATCATCTATGCGCTCCATCCTGAATACGTGGTCCATAATAAATAAATAGCAGCGAGTAGTTGGATCTGTCTCGAATTTGGTTACTTCTACTGGATCTTCCTTGGTCAGCTTGTATGTTCCCGCGCGCAGCCAGCCGCCCGGTGGGAATTTAACTATCAAGCCCTCTTCTTGATACCCCTCAGCTAGAAGCGCTTCAAAGAAAGCCCTATCTTGTTGTTTGGTTAATTCCATCTAGCATTCTTCCTATCTCTTTGCTGTGCTGTTGTTCTTGTTTGATTCTGTGTTCCATCTTGTCTTTGTGTGCCTGCTGCTCGTGGAAGTTTTCGTTGGCCATATATAGAACCGCTATCACGGCTAATATATAAATACTACAAAGGATCAGCACAAAACGGGTGTGCTGAGATAAATACCATGGGTACTTGCGCACCTTAGGAGGTTTGGGCAGAGCCTCGATCAGAGTCGCGCGAGCGGCAAAGTCATCTACCCAATACTCCTGCCGCAGGTCGGGCAGATGCAGGGAGTTTACGATTTCAGGCTGTTTACTATCGTCGTAAATTGGCTCTTCTGGTGAACGATAAGGCGAATGATAAGTAATGATCTGATCTACATCGTATGTCTCAGGGTCTACGAATATTTTATTGTTATTGTTCCACCGCATCGATTTTCTTCCAGGGCATCCTGAATTCGACCCGATATGAGTATTGATCGTCGTTTTCGTCTTTAAATACGACCTGATAGGAGGATCGGATGCTTTTGCGTTCGGCCAGCATCGCATCGGCGACCTGATCAGGTACCTCGACACAAATTAATGCTTCTAGCTTCATTTATTATCCTAATCAGTCTGGTATATAGGGGTGAGCGCTAGCAACTAGCTCACCGTCATAGCGCCGGTAGAATTTGCGTATCTCTTCTTTGCCGCTGGCCAAGGTGATCGCTTCGATTGAGTTCTCGGCCATAATGAGGATAGATTTCTGTATTTCAATATATTGTGATTTCAGCGTAGAACTATCCGCAAAATGCACCTCGAATGCTGGCATTAACTCACCTCCACGTTAAAATCGACGTTAAATCCTTCTATTTCTTCAGTTGACATATCCAGATCAGCAACAAACCCTTTAACGTGAGCTTTGATTGCGTCGTCTAGACGGCTTTGCTCGCGGAATGGTAGATCCCAATACTTTTCTTCGCCTTCTTCATCAAATTCGGCGTTGACATAGATTTGTACGTCGGCCATCAGTTTGCCTCCACTCTAATATCGTGATAATGGCAGCAGGCACCTTCGGCATGATTAACTAAACAACGCTTGCCTTTGTTACGAACGCCTTTTTGGAACCAGTCGCGGCAATTCGGACATTGCTCGGCTCCCTGGTAGCGCTCATCTTGCCAGTCTTCGAATGCTTCATCAGCAAGTAGGTGGAGTCCCGCGCGGGTATACATGAAGTGCTCTACCAGCGCGATCATCTCTTTTTTAACTATTTGCTTCTGCTTTGCTAGATCAATAGGTTCTGCTGGCATAAATTGGCCCCCAAATAGATCCGCCTACGTAGAATCCTGTTGCTGCGGCTGCGCCCGTGTAGAAATATGTCTTTGCGCTTTGAACATCTCCAAAAATTGCCCCGACGAGATACCAAACAGCAACTAGAAATGCTCCATACGCTAGTGCGTTAGCTAATATTCTCCATTTGCTTGTCATTACCACCGTCCCCAATAGATTCGACACATAATTGCTAGTAAAATTAATGCTATTATTACCGTAATTGCGTAAGTCACGGCCCAATCCGGCCCAGGTGAGCTACCCAATACTTGCCTACGTGCGCTGCGCCTAATCGCCTAGCTTTGTCAGACATGATTATGTCGTAGTGTGCGCGACTTGCCATCCATTCTTCTACGATTTGCTTAGAGCTTTTCTGGCCATCGCCAAGTACCTCACCGGCCCACCAGAATTTCTTATTGACATGGATCACAGCATCATGCTTCAGAACATGCGTCCTATTTAACTTTTTGGCCATGCGCCGGGCCGATAAACGGAGCAGCCGACCCTTTTTGAGCGGCTTTTTCTTACGCTCCCTGCGTTCCTTATTTACATACTCAAGTACGGTCACTGGTGCGCTCCCTTGGGTTCATGGCAGACCATGTTTCCCATTCAACCTGCTCGATCACTATTTTCTCAGGTAAGCCCACGAGCTTATCGTGAACATCGCCCACCGCAGAGAAAATTCCAGAGTGGAAAGTCTCGATAGCTTGATTCTGGCCTTCATCGTAAATAGCTTTAACTGAATATCCCATTATTTCTCATCCTCATAGGGCAGTACGTACTTTTCCATAAAAATGATGGCCGTTTCTAAGGATCGATGACCAACAGGCGTGATAGCTGTCTCAGGAAAGCCAACCGTCCCGCCAAGCCCATAGACAAACCAGCGCTTGCCACGACCCTCTTTGAATTCATATTCACCGTTTTTGGTCTGCCAGTGCCCCGGCTTGATCTTGGTAAGTGGCCTAATTTTGTCCATTCACCACATCTCCTACGTGCGTGGGCGAGACACCGGCCCGTACAGCGATCTTTCTGTAGGTAAATCCGGCATTGACCATTCTTTTAATCACTTCATCGCGGTCATCGCGGGACTTTTTCAGCTTCTTTTCACAGTTCTGGACCGTATTTACCGATTCGTCTAGCTCACGAATCAGAGATTCATTATTTTCTTCCACTGATCTTTCTCCTTTCAATCTCGCGCAGAGCTATTTCCTTACAGGCGAGCGCAGAGCGATGGCGCGGAGTACCTTCAAGAGCCAAGTCTGCTGTTTCTTGAGAAAGCTTGACTAGCTCTGCCGGGTGAGGATGGTTCATAGCGAATTCAAGGTTCTCCCTGTAAATCCTGATTGCGTCATTAAATTCATGATTGAGCATCGCTCCTGAGCTACTAAATGGCATTGCCGCCAGATGGCAGGCATCACAGATGATCGTATCGCCATCCCAGGTGGCATCGTCACTCAGAAGTTCTTCATCTTCATAAAATAGATGGCCGTCAAGGCAATCTTCTGAGATTCCAGCCCTACATTTAATTATCTCTTGCATATCCCTCCTATACCGGTTCGTGATCTGGCCTGTGATACTGCCGACAGCTACCTTTGATTATGCAACTAGCTAGCGTGAAACACTCCATGCAACTGTCCTTGATAGTAAATTCAGGTACAAATTTACCTTCAGGGACAACGCATCCTATACCCGCATAAGGAACAGTTTCAGTTAATGGCTCTGGCAGGTGCAAGTCTTCACAAATTTCAAAGGCTTGTTTGGTTGTACGAAGCTGTCGCCACAATTTATGTACGCCCATATCGCCCATTGCCTGAGATTGCACATCAAGAATGTCATGAAATGCAACAAACCGAGACAGTGGACCGTACATCATCCAGTCTCGGGTGACACCGGGATAGCTGTGATCGCCGTCGATAAAAAGAAAGTCGATCTGGTGCCCCTGTAATTGATTTGTCAAAGCAACCAGCATAGCCGCTGAATGAGAATCACCAACCAGCATCCTAAATTCTTGGCTACGATTAACTGCAAAAATCTCTAGCTGTGTAGCAACATGAACATCAAATGCGCCACCGGGAGCACCGGGATCATCTATACCAATAAATAAAGACCCTTGTGGGCAAGCTTGCATCCAAGCCCACATCGTTCCGCCCCGATGCAGGCCGATTTCTACAACTATCTTCGGCTTCAGAATAGATAAAATCTGTAGGAGCGTGGCTAGCTCCTTCTCTTTCTGAAGCGCTTGAAGTTCACGGACGGCATATTTGGCTATTCCTTCAGCCGTAGCCCAATCCATCGCACCATTTTGTTTGATATCCATAGGCATATCCCTAGAACTATCCACCCTTCCATTAATTCAAGCTGATCGGCTGCGTGATGACAGCTTCGTTTTCGTCCTGCTCAGCGTCAGCCGCCAGATCGGCCTTGAGCTTGTCCATTTGCACGTTCCAAATCGCCCGTTCCCATAGCCTCCCCATGTAGAAACAGGCCACTACCAGCAGAATCCTCTTCATCGAACCTCCCTTGATGGACTAGTCCCCGTATGCTACTGTGATAGCGGCAAGCTGTCAAGGGGGGTGGACATGCCTCTAGAACACAAGATTATTTGTAAAATAACCGAGATAGAACGTATCCCGCGTATCACTCAAGGCAATGGGCACGAATTAGTTCTAGTCTTTGAGGGCGAGCTTAGGAGGAATACGAAAGATTGGATCGAACAAGCCATCAAGAGGGAGAACATCACCATCGTTCAGAATAAAAAGCTAATAGGTTAGGTAGATATGTCAGACGAAGCAGGAATGCCACAAAAGGAAATCAAGACTCGCAGAGTCACTGCCATTACCTTTCGCATGGTCGAGATGGCAGAGCGTTTCCTTCAGACCCGCGAATTTGTTGATCCCGCCAGCAGCCCGGTTGATGCTCAGCCACAGATCCAGTTTCCTTTATTCGGCGGTGAGATGACGCTTGAGACTGTTCCGGGCGAGCACGTTGTCTGGTGTCAGGGTGGAACTAATGATCAAACCATCCGCCGCGTCGAGAAGCCGAACGGTGACGGCACCATTCTCACCAAGATTTATTCAATTCAAGCGATCTTAGCCCGCGAGCAGGAATTTGAGGTGCCAATTGAGCAAGAGGCGCAAGGGGAGGAAGCTCCGCAAATTATCCTTCCACGAACGGCAAGCGAAGAAGAAGCACAACCAAAGAACGGATCGAGCCGAGAAAATAGCGGCGAAGCAAAAGACGATTCCGGGGGAGAAGACGGCTAAAGAAAAGAAAATGCCTGGTGTCTGATGGAACCTGATCTTAATAACCAAATAGAAACTCGTGTACCGTTCCGAGTGCAATTAAACTTCAGTGCGGCTGTCAGTGTCGATGATGAAGATCTTGCTGAATTCACTGAAGTCTATGAACGTATGATTGAAACGGCTGAGAAGTTAGGCATGCACTTAGAATTTGGTTATATAATGCCGATGGAGCGCGGTGACGTTATCCCAGGCGGCGGACTTGATGAGGATCTACGTCTTAGCGCACGGCCAGCACTGACGCAGCCATGAGTGAGAATCAGGAACTCTTAGTTAATTCAGCGGAGCGAGCACATATCGCTTTTGATGAATATATAGCTGCAAGACGAGTAGCCGTAGAAAATCCTGCTCAAAAATTTCTTGAGATTGATCGTTGGCATGAGCTTCAAGCTCGAATGCGCGATTTAGGTTATTACTTAGAGCTAAATGCTAAAAACAGATCTGAATGAGCGGCAGCAGGCATGTTTGAGGTTCCTTGTGACCAAGGGCGAGCCGGTGAAGCTGGATCGGTTTGTGTTTCCTCAAGAGGAATCTCGGTCTGTATTGCCAAAGACAACCATTGCGGCGTTATTTATTGTTAGGAGTCTTATCGATATGGGTCTAGTCAGGAGGGTAGGCAAGACAGAAATTGCATACGAAAGCACAGATAAAGCGAAGGAATTGGAGCTAATTTAATGGCCGATAAAACGATCAAGGCCAGGGACATTAAGGTGGGGGATGAACTCCACCTGCGATTTGCAGGAGGGGATGATTATTTCGAAGTAGATCGCGTTGAAGTAATTCCCGATCAGACAGATGATCCGAATCGGGAAGACACAGTTAAATGGCAGGCATCCAACAGCATTGGTCAGTTTGAAGATATTTGCAGCGCTGACCAAGATGTAGATATCAAGGTAAAGGAGTAAATATGAGCACTACGATTTATACGATGGGCGGCGGCGAGTTTGAGCTTAGCGACGATGAGAAGTTCAATAAGGTTCGTAAGCGTCTGAACGATCTGGCGGCTGGTGAGCACGAAGACGATCCTTTTACTCATTTCCAGTTTCACGATGAGCAGGGTGGTCGTATCTCGATTAACCCCGATAAGGTCATTGCGATTCACTCTACGCTTCGCACCGATCAGGCCGAAGAAGAGTAAACAAAATGGAACTGCCGCCATTCGATAAGGTGGCATCGAATGTGCTGGGGGCCGTGGAAGATCTTCTGCGGTCCCCACTCGTTCGGGGTGCCTACGATAAATTAGATAGAACCACGAAGCCTTACCCGGCTCCTGAAGATGTAGAAACCGAATACCTTGTACGTCAGGCGATGCTAGATGGTCGCTTGCCTAGTATTATTGAAAATGCTTCTAAGCTCGCAAACGAAGCATTAAAGTTCGAGCACGTTATCGCTGATGATGATTCGAGTCAGATGCGACGGCTCGTTACTTTGCGTGATTGTCTTCAGCAAGTTTCTTCTCTGCTCAAGGGCGAGAAGATCGATGATTTTGTTCATGATCACACTGAAGGACGGCATTGGACGCCTGGTACTACTAGGCTCACGTGGCCTAGCATGCCGAGTGTGAAAGTCAAAAAAGCTGGTAACGCTTCAGATCAGCTTGTTCCTGTCGGGACTGTGGATATTTTTCCGCCTCAAGCTGCTGCATTTACGCTTCCTGCCGATGGCAGAACAATTAAACGGGACGATTATCCTGATTTCAAAGGCGTTCCAGACGGTTGGACATACAGGCATGATGCAGACGGCAAACTTTGGCTTGATCTTCCTGATGAGCGCGAGAACGTAATTGATATCGATGTATCTGATGAGGGCGATGTAACCGCTCCTGTTATAGATGCAGCGGCAGACGCTATTGATCGCGGCAATGCTTTTAGTTATATTAAGCGAATTCGTAATATATCTGCTGATAACACTGCCGATATCAATGATGATTGGGATAAAGTCAATACTCTCGCTGTTGATGCGATGAATATATTGAAGGGCGATAGAGATGCCTAGTGCAGAACAGATGCAGAGAAACTATGCTGCGCTCGCGGAGCAAGCGGAGAAACTGTGTGCTACGGCCGTGGTCTTTTCAGACAAAGTAGAAAATCCGGTCTGGAAGGATGGTTTGCTGGCAGAAGTTGAGCAGCTTCGTGAGTTAATTAAGATAGCTCCCCGGCGTTCACCCTGGAATGGGGAGCTTCACGAAGACGATTTAGAAATTACTTTTTACAGAGCGCCGGGACAAACTATTAAAGAAGAACCACGTGGAGTCATCATTCGGCATAAACCTACTGACATTACACGGGAATCTTATAGCCAAATTAGTCAAATGTCTAATCGTGAAGTCGTGATTGGCGCTCTTACGAAAGCAGTTGGCGAGCACTATGCCGACCAAGGCGAATACGCAAATTAATTGGCAGAACGTGCTGCTGTCGGCCAGCGCGATTGTCAAGTCCTACGATACTGGCGTGACGCTGCGCCAGCTTTTCTACAGGCTTGTTTCGGAGCAGATGATTCCTAACTCCGTGAGCGCGTACAAGGTTTTGTCTCGCAAAACCGCAGAGGCTCGCCGAGAGGGATGGTTTCCATCGCTCATCGATAGAACACGCGCCATTGAAGTTAATCAATCATTTGATGACCCTAACGATGCGCTGTACTGGCTTTGGAAAATCTATCGTCGTGATCGAACAGAAAATCAAGAATGGTCTGTTTATCTCGGCGTTGAAAAGCACGGTATGGTTGTCCAGCTACAAGATTGGTTTGGTGATTATGGTTTACCTATCCTGGCGCTCGGAGGTTATTCGTCGCAAACTTTTGTTGATGTTGTCGCGGATGACGTAATTAATCAAGGCCGCAACAGTGTTCTGCTCTACGCTGGCGACTTTGATCCAAGCGGAGTGGATATCGACCGTGATTTTTTGGATCGCACGGGTATTTTCACTGATGTTAGGCGAGTCGCGTTAAGAGAAGACCAGCTTGAGAAATATAATTTACCTCCGTTGCCTGGTAAAGAGTGGGATTCACGAGCAGAAAGCTTCATGGCTCAATATGGCGAGCTAATGCAGGTTGAATTAGATGCACTTCCACCTGAAACTATGCGCGGTCTTTACAAGGAAGCGCTGGACGAATTCTTTGATTATGAGGCTTGGGAAGAGGTTAAGAAGCAAGAGGATGAAGAATTAATCAAGCTCGACCAAACCAGGGAAGAATTCGGCCTCTCCACGAAGGATCTGATGCGCGGTAGAATGAAGGCTGCCAACACGCAAACGCTGGATGCAATGGCACGCCTGATACGCGACATAAAGAAGGAGAGGAAGAGGTGATCGACTTTGCTTTGTGGGAGGATTGTGAAGCTCGCCACCGCGCCGCCGCCTCCAATTCCGTGGCTCTTAGGGATTTTGTTTTCGACCGATGGGCCGAAGTCGAGGCAGCCTGCGAATTTAATAATCCTGACAACTGGTCGGAAGCGAGAATCATAATCGCTACCGATGAAGGTCTGGCAGATTGCTCTATTTATTTGCCAAAGAACCTTGAAGATGAGGAATGGCTTGGGATGCTGATTTGGTGTTTCGAGTCAGGAACCTATGAAGCAGCCGAAGACTAGTTGCCCGCGCTGCGGATCTAAACAGCGTTTCCCTCTCCGCACAGAAGACATGGGCGAGGGAATTAAGCGGGAATTTATTCGGTGCAATATGTGTCGCATGGAGCGCGACATTAATTACACCACGGATAGGCTTCAACAGTTACGTGGCAAGCGAGCACGTTGTAGGCGCATGATCGGTCACGAGAAGGATTCCCACGGTGCAGTCTCCGATGCAACCAACCGTGTGATGATCAGAATCGTGCAGGATATAAAAGAAGAATCGGCGTATATAGCCAGAAAGATTTTTGAACGAAATGCTCACGTTCCGCCAGCTTGAGATGGTCGTGCATGTGGCCAATGGCTTAACGACCGCTGAGATAGCGGAACATATGCATTTGTCTCAAAGCTCTGTGCAGCAGACACTAGACAAAGCTCGCACCCGCGCGAGCGCGAAGACTCTCCCTCACCTCGTCAGCATTGTGATCGCCAGTGGCGCTCTTGAATGGAATGAAGACAAGTCCACGAGAGGGGTACCTGATGCTGATAGCAACTAGCACGCTTGTAGCTTTTATACATTTAATCATTGGTGGAGTCGTATGGACTGCGCTGATGTATTGGATCGCCAAGCGTCACAAGTCGCCGCTTACCGAGGCTGAGCAAGAGGAATACGAGCGCGCCCGGATCTGGTCGCACTACAACGGCGGCTATTAATGCAGAAGACCCGCCACTAGGACAGGCCTTCCACACTTCACGGGCAACCGCTTAAACTAAACCCATTAGCTCAGCGAGGCTTTCGATGGGCTTCGGCTGAGTCAGTAATTCCTTGATTTCAGAAGGAGTCAGGCCAGAGGCCGCAGACACTTCGTCAATCGAGTAGCCCGAGTCGCGGACCATCGAAATAGCCGCCTGCTCAAGCATGGAGCGCTTACCAGCGGTCATCACTTCCGCTCGAATGAGCCCATGAGAGAGCATCGTGAGGGTGTCAAGTGCCTGTGACATGATTCCTCCTTTCACAGCGGGATCATATCTGGTTCTGTGGCTTATTCAAGCCACATTTGCAGAATTCTACTATATTTTGTTACTTGACTTCCATTTGATTGCCTGTATTTGCCGTAAGCTAGCCCGTGGTGGCCGCAACAGGCAATCAATCCTCTGATGGATCTTCACTAATTGACGCTCGTGGCAGGGTGACCTGTCCCAATTGTGAAATCCCCAGGCACTTGATGTGGTACAAGCGCTTGGAGCAGATCGAGAAGTACGCCATGGAGACAAATCCAATCCTTCAATGCCCGCACTACAAGCCGACAGGCTGCGGTCACATTTTCTCCCCCGGCGATCACTCCCTGTTGCTCTCCGTACTAGCGCCACCTCAATCAAATGGGAAGCCTCAGGAGGTAGCGGCTAGTGGAGCATGAGCGCATAGAGCTTTTTGAATTATTCCTTTCAGATGATGGCGCTGTCTCGGAACCTGATGACAACGGCCTCATTTGGAAGGATTGTTTACGTGAGGGGACGTTTGCGATGACGCCCACACCGGGCGGCGCAATTAAACAGCCCTTCACTGTGGTAGCGGATGGTGAGACTGATCCGGCCAATAAGATCATCTCCATGGCCGATATCGAGGATTCGTTTAAGAATCGCTCGTTCGAGCATGTAACTATTCCGCTCAACCACAAAGACAAAGAACTTGACAATACGGGTTTTGTAAAAGGACTTCGCCGGGTCACCAAGCAAATCGGCGGTGTACCTCGCACCGTATTGCAGGCCGGTCTTGAGTTCACTGAGCCAGATGTAAAAGGCAAGGTAGAACGCGGGACCATTCCGAATGTGTCTAGCGGTATTTTCACTAATTTCACTCGCAAAGCTGATGCGAAGAAATTCCGTGCCGCTCTCAAGCACGTTTGTCTGACCAACACTCCTTTTATCAATAACCTTGATCCGTTCCCGGCCATTGCGGCTAGCGACGGCATCGATGCAGAAGATATCGATGTTGAGGCGTACACCTTCGCTGAAGAGGAAGGTGGAGGGGACGGCAAGACGGCCGAATTAGTTTGGGATGAAACCCAATCTATGAATTGGCGTCGTGATCAAATTCGGTCGATCCTTGAACCTCAGCGTGGAGAAGACGATGCGCCTAGTCCCTTCATGATCTTCGTTGAAGATATCGCTGAGGATTCTGCATTAATTTCCCAGGAGGGGCAGGGAGAAGTTAATCGCTTCATAGTTCCCTACTCCATTGAAGGTGGGGAAGTGAGGCTTGCACCGCCGATCCGATGGACTGAGGTTCATCAGGCGATGGTTGCAGCTTCGGACGACGATCCTATTTATTCGAATGATCTGAGGCTTAAGCTTACAGATGCACTTGAATCGGTCGTCGGCAAAGAAGCGAGCGGTTATCGAATTGATGATGTAACTCATGATGACCGCGTAAAAATTGTCAGCAAGGTTACGGATGCTGCCTGGCTGGCACGGTTTTATGCAAGTGATGAGGAAGTCCGTATTTCTCCCTCCGCTAACTGGCATAAAATCTCAGAGGGCAAGAAGTTCGAGCTTAGCGATAAGCCCCGCGAGCCCTCAGTCAGTAAACCCAAAGTTGGTGGGACTCTTGCTGAGGCTCGCCGCAAACGTGCTCAATTAATGGGCCGCACTATTTAATTGAAGGAGGTGTAGCTAATGGCCGGATTTCTTGAAACCCTCGACGCTCTTGAGCTTACTGACGAGCAGAAGGAACAGCTTCGTCAGGGGCATGATGAGGAATTAACCCCTCTTCAGGAGGCTCAGCGTCTTTCCGCCGCTCAGGCGCGGAGGGCAGCCGTCGATAAGGAAATTGAGGAATTAGGCAAGCTCGGTTTTTCCGATCAACCAGGGATGCTCAAGTATGCGCGTCGAGTTTTTCTCTCGGATGATCAGGAGCCGGGTATCGTCCTGCTCAGCGATGGTGATCTTGAGCTTGACAAGGATGAACAAATTGGAGCTAAATCCCGTGAGGAAGTCTCCACGGCCGATGTGCTCCGTAAATTCATTTCCTTGATTCCTCGTGATGACGATGGCAAGCTGGCGCTCAGCGACCAGATCCTTGCTTCGGATGACATTGAGGAAAAGCCCGAGGAAGAAGAGGGAGCGGACGAAGAAAAGGCTAAGGCTGAATCGCGTAAGCGCGCTTCGAAGCTTATTGGCCGTCCGATCACTCGCAAGGGCCGGGGAGGTGAAGACGCCTAATGGCATGGAATATTCGCACTTCGCGTGTTGTTACTCCTAGCCTTGAGATTTTCAAGAAGCCACCGAATGCTCAGGGCTTTGATTCAATCGTGATCGATGCGACCGCAATTACTGCGGTTTCAGGCGTTCGCAAGCTGGTCGCCGGTACTCCATTAACTAAAGATGGAGTGACGAACCAGTTTAAGCGTATGACTGTTGGTACGGAAACGTGCGCGGGTATTCTCGCTCACGATGTTGAGGTTCCTGACGGTACCTCTGCTTCCGACCTTCCGGCTGCGCTTGCATTCCACGGAGAGGTTTTCCGTGCGAACCGTATTGTTGACTATGGCACGCTTGGTACAGATATTCGTACAGATCTGCCCACGTGCTTATTCCAGTAGAGGGGAGGTGAATTCCCGATATGGCATTTATTGACGATATTCTCGAACAGTCCAACCTGACCGACGCAATTGTTGGTCCGCTTGAGACTGAGATGGAGACTGCTCCCCGGCTTGGGGATCAGATCGCTCCTATTCAAGATATCGACGGCCAGTACGTTTCTATGCGAGTCGAAGACCTGCATGCATTCGGTATTGGTCAATTCAGGGCACCGGAAGCAACGCCGCCCCTGATGGATATCACTGGTCGAGAAGAGCGCGAGGAAGTCATTGAGCTTGCGCACCTGGACGAAATGCACCGCATTTCTCCAATTAGGTGGGAGCGGCTTAATTCGACGGACGAAGCGGTTGTTTCGAAAGAAGCCCGCCGCCTCATTGAAATCGGCCAGATCCTTGAGCGTCGTAATGAGCGCCTGACTGAATGGATGCGTTGGCAGGCATTTAGTGGCCAATTAACCATTGAGTATCAGGAGCGCAATACCGCTCTCGTTATTGATTACCCGCTGCCGTCCGGTCACAAGCCGACCGTGACTACAGGCTGGGACGATTTAACTGACTCCGACCCGGTTGCAGATATGCGCGCTTGGTCGAGGCAGATCGGTAATTCAAGTGGCACGCCAGGCACGATTTTCCATATGACTGGTGATGACCTTGAGAATGTAATTAATAACGAAAAGCTCCGCCTTTACTTTAATGTTGAGGCTGGGCAGCCGTTCCTCCCGACTCAGGAAGATGTTGAACGTCTTCTGCCGCCGGGTAGCTCCATCGTGCAGCAGGACGCTGCGTATCGCGCCGAGTCGGTTGGTGCCGCTAAGGCTCCCGCCGATCACACGCGCTACCTGCCTGTGGGCAAGGTATTAGTTACGACCGCCTACACGCTGGATGGAGTTCCGATTGCTGATACGCCGAACGGTGATGTGGAAATTGCCACGGGCTACAACACCACCGCTCTGCTGAAGGGTCCGCAGTCGGAAGTGATCATGAAGGGCGAGGGTGCCTACCAGCGCATGCTGCGTCAGGCGTCCCGTCGAATTGTCCGCCTGCGTCGGCCGGAGGCTTTCCTTTACGCCGACATTCTGCCGTAGGGGAGGTGAATTAATTAATGGCTAAGGGTAAAGTTGTCGAAGTGCTGGTTGATGAAATTACTATCCCTAAGTCGGTGCGTACACTGACTCAGGATGATGGTAATACTTATCACCAGCAAGTCGGCACTACTTATTTCAAGGGAGACAAGGTTCCGACTGACGAGGTTTCGCCACCGGTCCTTGAGGCTCTTGAAGACAGTGACCACCGCAACCATGATTCTTTAAGCAAAAAGCTCAAGCTCGGCTCGGGCGATGCTCACGAGAATCTGGCTGTTCGCCTTGGTCTGCCATTCGACGGTTACGATGACATGGACGAGGAAGATATTCTCGACGCCATGCGCGTGCTGCCATCTCCTACGGTTGTTGCAATTCAGACCTACGAGAGGCAGAACGAAAACCGCGACAGCATTGTCACCTACAACATCGGCTATGGAATTAATAACGATGATTTTGTGGATGGCAACGTTGGCTCCGACGTTGAAGACGGAGAAGGTGAAGATAAGGCCGTCAGCCGAATTAAAACTCGCCGCGTGACCGATACGGAAGTTGAGGCAGGCGAGGGCTATACCGGCACTGGCGATCCACAAGTCCCCTACGGAGAATCCGAAGAGGATAAGCCAAAGAAGAGTGCTAAGCGGCGTGGCCGTCGCACGCGCTCTAGCTCTGGCGGATCGTCGCGTGGCCGTAAAGCTGGCGGGGATGGGGAGTCCTCGTCTGGCGACTCCGCGGACAATTAATTCGCGGAGCAAGGGGGAAAGGTTAATCGGTGCCAGTAGAAGGAATAATTGCCAAGAATGCCAGGGCTTATTTGCCCTCGACTTGGCGTGCTCTAGAAAGCGCTTCCTTCTACGGCACCGATTATCTACAGCAGCTTCGTGACAACGTAGCTCTGAGTTTATTCGGTGATATCAATCTCACTGACACCGAAGAAAGCCAATTAGATCCCCTTGTTAAGGAATATGCAGGTATTTGTTTAGCCCTTGAGGTAGTAACTCCGGGGCTTGATTATTGGGCAAACGAAGCGACACTTTCTACTGCGGCTCGTGGTAGGGAAGAAGTAAAGACCTGGGCCAATCGCGCTGCTGAGCTTCGAGAATTAAGGAAATTACTCGTTGATAAAAAGGCAGAACTTTGGCCGGAAGTCGAACAGTTGCTTCCCGTTAGGCGTACTCATCATGGAAGTGTCCCCCAGGTAGCGCTTCTGGATAGTGGACACACGACGCCTAACCCGTATGACTTTGAGCGCCCCTATGCAGATCCGACAGAGGTGCCTCAATAATGCCCACGTTGCAAGATGGAATCGGATTAGAGCAGGTTATAGACGAAATAATTTTCGCTATAGCCGAAGGAATTAATGACAAGATAGATGAATTGCAACCGATATGGGATGCACGGGATAGTGCTCGTGCTACTCGTTTAGGAATTCCAATTGTAAATCATCTAGTCGAGCATGTATTGCCAGAGAATATAGTTACTGGTGATATTCCTTCTTTAGTCCAAGAAGATCTTCCAACGACTCATTACCCAAACGTCTGCGTGATTCCTGACACCACGCAACCTGATCCCGAAGACCCGTCCATTGATCAGTACGATGTTTTACAAAATGCTGTAGACATTCATGCACTGGTCAAGGCTGATTCAACCGAGGGGGCAAATTACACTTATTGGCGCGCGGTAAGGACAGCCGAAGCGCTCGATCTATTAATTTCGAGCGACAGGAAGCTGTCGGCGAAGCTACGCGGGGTATCCAACCCTCAAATAGTTCAGCAATCGCCTCCTTTTGATTGGGAGCCTGGCGGCCACGGGGAAAAGTGGTGGTGGCGGGCAGCGCGCATTCGCTATTTAATTAAGAGCTACAAGCAGCCGAGTTTTTAGGAGGTGCATATGGCTAATTATCGGTACACCAGCAACAAGCGTGCGGATGACCAGACTACGCGAATCATTCTTGAAGGATCGTCGTCTGACCCCAAGCGCTACGTTGATCTTGGTGGCGAGATTGAATTAAGTGATAAGGAAGTTCAGCAGCTTAATAAGCATCATCGCTTAACCCAGGTCGATGAACAGAGCAAATCAGCCGCTTCTGCTGAGGCAGAAGAAAAGCCCGCGAGTGGTCGCGGACGGAATTAATAGGGAGGTGAATCAATAGATGGCATTTCTTAGGGGTGCTCAGACTGTTAACTATATCGACGAGGATTCCCTTGGATTCGTCCAGGGACCGGCGCGACTTCTTATCGCTCCTGTCGATCAGGCTTGGCCTGATGGCATCGAAGATATCATTAAATTAGTCGATTCACCAGCGGGGACGCAGTACGATCCCGTTACTGGATGGGATGAGGGCGGTTTCACTAAAACCGGCATCAACATCGTCCGTAACAACGCTGAGGAAGAGTACGACGTTGACCAAATTCCGACGGCGGTTTCTTCTCGCCCGACGAACTGGGATATGAACGTTGGTACCCAGCTTGCAGAGGCCACGCTTGAGACTTATAAAATGGCGTGGGAGCTTGGACCAATTTCTACGGTCACCAAGACCGATCCTCAACCGGATGAGCGTCACGTGGGTATGGGCGCACCAATTAGTTACGTGCAGAAGCGCGTGGCGGTGCTCTTCCAATTCCCAGGCGGCTGGATTCGCGCATTTGTTTTCCGCGTCTGCCAGCGCATGCCACAAGAGTCGGGCTTCACTTATCAGAAGACTGGCGAGCAGGTTTCGCTTCCGACCCGTTGGCGTGCTCTCGCTGATACCGCTGTGACTGACGAAGATACTCGCTTCGGTGAGATTTTCGAACAGATTCCTGAGTAATAAATTAAATAAGAGGGTCAGTCATTAGGACGGCTCTCGCTTCAGATCCAGACCAATAGAGGCGATTGATGAAGCACGGGAGCTATGACAAGAGAAGGGGGCCAATGCGCTCCCTTCTCTGCGTCTAAAAGCAGATGGCACAGGAAATAGAAATTACATTCGAAGGACTTGGCCATATTTTATTGGCGATTGACCGTGTTGGTAACCGCAGCAGCCGAGTCTTGCGTAATTACATTGAGCGTGTCGGCCAGACCGGTGCATATTGGATGCGTTTCTATGCACCAGATGGAGAAACTGCTTTTGCCGGTGGCCGGAGCCTAACTAGCAGGATTAAATCAAGTGGTTCTCAATGGCGTCCGGGTGGTCTAGGTGGGGGCGGAGAATGGGAAGTCGTCACGGGCGTTCAGCAAGGTGGAGGCCGCTACCCTATTTACGTTAATAGCGGTACAGGTCTTTACCGAGTTAATGCACCTTCTTTAATTCGTGCCAAGCCAGGACGAGTAATGACTTTCCAGAAGAAAGGCGAGCCACGTAGGTTCGTTAGGTTCACACGAGGGCAAAGGGCGCAGCCGTTCCTGTATCTCTCGTGGCAGCAGGTTTTACTTTATTCACGTGCGACCACGCACCGAGTCGGCGTCGAGCTACTGCACGGCGTCTAGGCCAGCAAAGGAGGCCGAACAACCATGGAAATCGATACTAAGCCAAACGAAGAAGTGCAAGAACAAGACGAAGAGGTTACTGATTTTCCCAAAAAGCCTGAGCCCCAGGTGGAGGAAGAGCCCCAGGCTGAAGCGTCTGAAGAAAAGGGTGATGATCGGCCACAACCTGATCCGACCCACACCGAGGATGAAGTAATTGAATTACTTGATCCGATTGCTGAGAAGAAGTCGTACACGATTGGCAAGCCGCCCGAGCATGGTGGCAAGAAAAACGAGTACGAGGTTTACACTCAGCAACCGCTTGGCCATATTGATTTACTTAAGTTCTATGCGCTGATCGGGAATGTCATTTCTGAGTCCATCAAGGCAGGCGGTACGGCTGTGATGGGGATGGATGATGTGTTCGGGCCGGATGCTGGCTCGATTCGCCAGCGGATCGGCGCTCTCACCAATCAGGATTTAACAGATGCCAGTGGTTTCGCCACAGTGCTGTTCAAGGTGATGGCATTCTCTCCTGATTTCGTGCTGGACTTTAATTGCATCGCTCTTGAGGTTCCTAATTCTGAGCGGCAATGGGCACGTGCGGTGATGAGCATGCCTTATCGCCCTGAGGAAGATAAATGGGGACTGACGGCAGAGCAGAGTCAGGAAATTCTTGAACGTTTTGTTGATCAGAACTTCGAGGATATTCGCCGTTTTTTCGTAGAGAGTCTGCCCGCGATAGCGAAGCGAACGGTTCACGCGGAGCGGCGCAGGCAGGAAGCGATGAAGGCGAAGGAATCCAAGCGTCCCGAATCCGAACCAGCGCCATCGAAGCCCTTGAAGCCTACACCTCCTGCCACCCCGAGCGAATAGATGAAGTCAAGCGTTGGCCATATAATAAATTCATGGCGTTTTATAACGCTATGGTTCGGCGGCAAGCCGTCGAGGAAATGGTGCAACGCAAAAACCTCATCGTCGCGGCAGTCCATTCCAATCCTAATTGGGATGAAGAAGGAAACGACAAGGAAGGATTTTTCAAGAACCTTGAGTATGGCTTTAATCAAGCGATGGAGTACATCTACCATCCCGAGTTAATTGAACGGGATCGGAAGAAAAAAGAGGAAGTCATCGATTGGAGCCATCCTTTCTGGCAAGCAGCTAAGCGCAATATCCAACGGACCCATGAACGATATGGGCGACCAAACGATAAGCGTTCGATAATTGATTTAGCTGAGCAAGAAGAAGAAACTAAAGAGCGTATAGCCGCAGCCGACAAAATGATCAAGAGCATTGACCAGATGTAAATGAATCCCGACGTTGAGTATATTCTTCGGATCATCCTTCGCGCACGCGATGAGATGGCCGCTGTTTTGGCGAAGGCTAAGACAGAGCTTCGGGCATTCACTGGTGAATCAAATAAGGCAGAGCAATCCCTAACCAAATTAAGTAACCGGTTAGGCGGATTTAACACTCGTCTGCATGCTCTTGGCAATCGGCTCGATGATGTTGAAGGACGATTAAAACGCTTCGGCGATCAGCAGGGACGATTAGGTAATTTAACCGAAGCTGTTGTACCAAACATCGATAAGCAAGAGCGTTCTACCCGTCGGCTCAGTGGAGCTACACGAGACGTAGACCGTGACGTTAATGTAGTTTCACGTACATTAAATAGATTTGCTAATACGATTGGTTCGACAGGCGACAACATCGCCTCGCTCGATAACCGTCTGCGTGGTATGGCGGTTCTCGGTGCTCTGGTTTTCTTCAATCAATTAACGAGTGCTGCTATTGGCCTTGGTGGCTCGCTCGTTTCTCTCGGCGGATCTGCTGTATATGCCGGGGGAGCAATCGGTGGTGGACTTGTCGCCGGTGTTGCTCAGGCTCTCCCGGCCATCGGCCTGCTAGCTGGTGCGTTGCTTCGTGTCAATCAAGTTTTTGATGCGGTCGGCAAGCTGCAAGATGTAAACCTTCAGAAATTCGCCAGGCAAGATAAGGCGGCAAAGAGCACTGCTGATTCCGCAGACACTTTGGCGAATGCTCAAGATGGAGTTGTAAGCGCACTACAGAGAGTCAGCGATGCTCAAGATGCTGCTGTTCAGTCTCAGGAAGCATTAAATGAAGCGCGCAAACAAGCCAAGCGTGATATCGAGGATTTGGTTCTAGCTGAGCGGGGTGCTCGTTTATCTGAAGAGGAAGCTCAGCGGCGAGTTTCTGAAGCTGTACGTGAAGGTAACGTTGGTCAATTAGAACAATTACGCCTTGATGCAGACGAGGCACGCATTCGTCGGCAGCGTGCGGTACAAGATGCAAATGAAGCTCGCCGCCAAGGTGTTCGTGGTAGCCCCCAGGTTGTCGATGCACGGCGCAGTTTGCAAGATGCTCGTCGGCAAGTCACGGAGGCAGAGCAAGCAGTAGTTAAATCTCAGCGCGCTGTCGATACTGCTCGTCGTGGAGCACAAGCCGCAGCTAAAGATACATTTGCTGCTGCTGGTGCTCTTCAATTCATGCTTCAACAAATGTCGCCAGCAGAACGGCGTTTGTATGAAGCAAGCCGTCGCATTCTCAGGACATTTAATACTGATTTCCGTGGCGTCACTGATGTAATAGTCGATTCGTTCACTCGTGGAGTAAATCGAGCAGATCAGATCCTTCAGCGGCCAGATGTTCTTCGTTCTGCTCAGCGTTTAGCTAATCAATTGGCAAGGCAGATGAATCGTGTTTTCGATTCATTTACTTCACCGCGCCAGCTTCGTCAGTTCGAGCGGATCACCAAGGATAGTCGAGAGAATCTTGAACCGATAGCAGATATTGCAATTGATATCGGCCATGCGTTTGCCAACATTGCTGAGTTTGCTGGTCCTGCGCTTAGCAAATTCCTTGAGTTCGCAAAAGAATTAGCTCAAGACTTCCGCGAGCTTACCGGCAACCGGGAAGAGATGGAGAGTTTCTTCCTGCGTGGAGAGAAACATCTTGAGGCTTGGGTAAAACTTGCGCTGGCTGTTGTAAATCTATTCGCTGCTTTAACCGGCGCGAGTGCTGGTACGGGTCTTCGTACCATCGAAGATGCTACTCGTGGAATAAATGGATGGGCCGAGAGCCTACGCAAGAACGGCAAGGAAGCTACTCAATTCTTTGAGGATGCTCGTCGCGTTACCTATGCGCTTTGGGAAGTAGTTAAAGCTGTAGGAGTTGTTTTCTTCGAGATTTTCCAGGCCAATGGCGCTGATAGAGTCGAACAATTCGCCAAGTTATTTGAAGAAACACTTGTTCCAGCGATTGCTCAAGCTGCCGATGTTCTTGGTTTCTTCACAGATATTCTTCTTAAATTCCTAGACATTCCTGTCATTGGTGATTTAACTAAGTATGCTGTTACATTCTTGCTTGTCGCCAAGGCAGTTACAGGATTGTCGGCTGCTTTTGCTGGTGCGCTTGGTCTTACTTCGCACTTTGTCCAATTAATAGATCTGTTCCCTGGCATGAATCGTGGCCTGGGAACGATGGGTACTCAGGTCAGCGGATTACGCGGGTCTTTTTCTACTCTTGGCGCTGCAATTAAAACAGCTTTTACTACCCGCAGCTTCACGCCGCTGCTTGATTTTCTTCGTGGCTTGCCTGGCCGAATTCGTGGAGCCCGTACAGCAGCATCAGAGGGAACGGTAGTTAGCAGGACTGGCAGGACTCCCCCGCCTGTAGCTGGCGGACGACGGCCTCCTGCTGCTGGTACACGC
>AR_comb_assmDRAFT_10230376_pt1 | contig 23650 bp, 18 predicted proteins | sample ArasoioldDNA_FD_10543 | JGI IMG/M metagenome (IMG submission 10543) | reverse complement strand
CAGGGAGAACAAATGTTGTTTCACGAAACGAGAAAAGAATCGACTTGACTCCGACCCGGCCTTCTCATGGAAGGCGATTTCACCAGTTACGGGATTACTTGTTGAAGCGGCTACAATTACACTCACAGAACCCCCCTTCTGGGGAGTTGGCGAAACGGCGAGCTTTTACAACCGGTCTTTTAAGATGCAGTTGATTTCAAGGGTGGAGTCTCTGCCTCTTCCCTGCCAATTTGTAGGCGACGTAGTACTTGTAAATATTATCTACGTAGGTCACTGTCTCTTCTCCGACCTCCTTGGCCACCTCCAGTTCGACGTTCCCAAACCACTTGTTCGGATCCAAACCTTCTTCTCCCGCCCGTTTGCGTAAGCGAACAATCCTGCTCGGTCCCGCGTTATAGCTTGCGAAGGTAAACAGTGTCCTATTCACCTCATCGATCGCAGGGTCATCGAAGTAGTTGGCTAAAATATTGTTCAACATGCGAACTCCCGCAAGAATGTTCTTGTCGGCCTTGCTTACGTCCCGAACATTGATGGGAGGTGCTGAGGCATACTTCGGAATTACTTGCATGATCCCGACGGCCCCTGCTTTACTTTTTTTCCGTTGGTCTAACAGTGACTCCTGGTAGCCCTGGGCCATAATCATCAGGTAGTCGAAACTGTATTGCCCTGCATACTTCTTGAAGTAGGTCACGTACTCAGAGAACTTCTTCATTTCCTTTGCGGATGTCGAGTTTTTCACCCATTTGGTGTTCCGCAAGTATCGGCGTAGCAAGGTATTTCCGAAAGACGTCCCTTCTCCATGCTTTTCGATGAACGCATCCAGCACTTTCTTCAGCTCAGGATTGTTCTTTCGCACCACCCAGGCCAATTCGCCATCGCTTGCTACCGTCATTTGCGGGTGCAAACGGACATTCGGTAGGACCTGGGACCATAAATTAGCCCTGTGCTGCATAGCCGCAGTGGCCGGGACTAGCCCGGCGTTCACCATCTCGACAAGGTCGTCTTCCAGAAGGCTCCTGTCGGCCTCCTTCAAGGACAAAGGTGACTTTCCGGCCTTGACACGTTCCTCGCTAATTTTCTTCAACCTGTCATAGCCAACTGTCAGCGGATTCACGAAAATATCCACTCCAACCAAATCGTCGAAACTTTGGGCATTCGCCTGCTCCTTGCCGGTTACGATGATATGTGTGACTTCTCTCTTTGTCGGAGTCGTGAATGCGAAATTCCGCTGTCGTTCCGGCGTAATCACGACACCATGGGCTATGACGTCACCGACACCCTCTCGCAGGGCGGTTCCGAGTTCATCGGGACGCATCGGAATGAACGTGACCTTCACATCAAACCTGCCCGTCTTCAGCTTCTTGTTCACTTCAGCTTGCAACTGCTCCAACATTTCATAGGCCATGCCTTTTGGCTTGCCATGGGAATAGAAGAACCCTATCGGATTGATGACCACGAGCGCCCGGATTCTGCGTTCCTTGACCATTTCATCCAAGTCTCCAGTTCGACGTCCGAAGCTCGTTGGGAGTATCAAGTGACCCGATTGGCCCCTTACCGTTGCGCTCGAAATGTCTTCCGGTGGGACAAGGTCCCAGCCCAGTTCATCCGCTTCCGTTGGTTCAGGACGGGAGTTGGAGGAAGGTTGTGCCGGAGTCAACCTCGTCGGGCGCTCCGTTGTGGACGGCTTATTACACGAAATCAAACAGAGAAGCGATAGGGCGAGGAATAGTGAAAGAGCGCCGCGGAAGTATTCCACGATTCGGGGCTTCATTGCTTCAGAACAGTGATGGAAGCATTATCGGGCAGACGCAAACAAGATACAAGGCTGTGATTATCATCCGGGCTTCCGACAAATTGCATGGGTGGATACCGACAGCGGGTGAACCGGGCGAACAATGCTCCGGCTCCGGCCAACTGTTGTAAGCAGGTGATACACTCTCAACTCCGGTTAACGCAGAAGTTGGTAAACTGCGGGTTTTAGCAGCAAATCGGGCTGGGATGGTTCGTTTATGCGGTGCGACTTTTTTTCTTGCCATCTGCACGATCGTCGGTGGAATGCGGACGCGCATGACGTGACTTGATTCCCGCTCCAGCGCGTCCACAATCACGAGATTTTCGCCGACGCGGACCGGATCGGATACCAAGTCAAATACCTTTCCGTAGAGTCTCACTTGATTATTCCGACCATAGCCTAGGCGTTTTATCGTTTCACAGAGGCTTTCTATGTGGCTTCGCCTGTGTTGCTCCTCGGCTTCCTCTTCGAACGGAGCATGGTCATCGAACTGGGTACTCCTCATGCGAGGTACCAGCCGGATGCGGCTCGCCTTTTCGGGACAAACAAGTTACTTGGATTGCAGTTTGAAGTTTTCATCATTGTCGGTGATGTCGGAGTATTCCTCTCTATCAGATTCCGCCATAGCTCGGCGAAAGGCTCGATCAGCAGTTCGTACAACAGCCTTCTTATTGGATTCTTCATGAATCTCGGCTGGCGAGAGTCCATCAATTGAGACTCAGAAGTAGAATCTGACAGCGCGTCTGGTGTGCCGGAAACTGTCAAAATTTGCAGAGGAGCCCAAGAAGAGCTGTTCGCTGAAACACGATTTCACCAACTACATGTCCATCATGACAGTCCTGGTATGTGCGAAGTCGTATGCCTGGGCCATCCACATACCTCATGAACATTGCTGACAAGCAACGACGACGGAAGCCGAATCACCTTACATTGCCCGCAATGGCCGAGGTCTCTGTCCTTGTGCCAAAAGGGGAAGTGGAGGAGGGGCCTGCTTTTTGGCTCCTCCTTCTCCTCTCAGAGTCGCAGTCCCAATCTTGTGTCTTGTGGTTCCTGAGGAAAGACTCGCGAATGAGGTCGCGCGATTTCACGTTGTTGGACCTATTGAATTCCGAGCAATTCCAAACCGTCATCTTGCTTGCATTGGGTTTGAATACCTGCGAGATTGCCGATCTCCTTGATACGAGTGAGCGGACCGTTTGCCGCGTCGTGTGCGATAGTTTGGATCGGACCGGATGCCGAAGCCCGGAAGGTTTGGCTGCCAGACTGAGTCGGCAGTGTTTGAAACCGTCCTGAACTCACATTGGCATAGACATCATTCGCCACAATCACCAAAGAGTGAATTCTCTTATTCTCTGCGTGTCGGTTGATTGACGGCAACCCCTTCCCTCTTGCGAAGATGACTGCTACTCTGGCGAAATTCCACTCCACAGCCAAGCAGGAAGGGCACAATACGGTCTAGAATCGCGAGTTGGCCTTCGGATGACCTGCAGCATCCCTCTTTATACAAATGTCGATTTAATGGATTTGCTACTGGGAAGACACCGGCGATGTGCCCTGGCTAAGTTTGCGCTTGTGGCTACCGCCATCGTGGGGCTTAATGAGACTAACAACTCGCTATGGGTCGCACGGTAGCAGACCCTGAATGGTGTCTGTTTTCGTAAGCTATTGCTCGCTGACGGCCCGTCCCCAGTCCTTCAATACCAAACTCAACAGTGTCGCCATGCTTCAGGTAGCGTGGAGGCTTAAGGCCAGCTCCTACGCCTTCGGGAGTTCCCGTCGAAATCACGTCGCCTGGAACAAGCGTCATGAACTGACTTATGTAGCCAATAAGGTACGGGATGTGGAAGATCAAGTCGGACGTATTGGAGTCTTGCATGGTATCACCATTAACTGTTAGCCACAGTCGAAGATGATGGGGATCTCTTATTTCGTCCGGCGTAGCCAAAAAGGGTCCGAGAGGCGCGAAGGAGTCACTGCTTTTACCCTTCACCCACTGGCCGCCACGCTCCAGTTGAAATGCCCGTTCGCTGTAGTCATTGTGGAGGCAGTATCCCGCAACGTAGTCCATAGCTTCGTCGGGCTGTACGTGGGCAGCCTTTCTTCCAATCACCACGGCCAGCTCAACTTCCCAATCCGTTTTCTGAGACCCCTTAGGGATGATCACGTCATCGTTGGGACCGGAAAGAGCAGAGGAGGCTTTAAGGAAGAGAATAGGTTCTTTTGGGATTTCCGAGCCTGCCTCAGAAGCATGGCGTGCATAGTTGAGCCCTATACAGACGATCTTTGAGGGCCTTGCTATACAAGGTCCGACCCGAAGGGATGGATCCACTGGTGAGCATCTATGGGCATTCTCGTTGAGCCAGTGTGCTAGTCGGCGCAACCCGTCCGTAGAAAAAAAGGCCTCGTCAAAGTCCTCGCCGAATTCGGAGACATCCACTCTGTCGCCGGTCTCAAGGATCACACCAGGTCGCTCCGATCCGCTGCGACCAAATCGACATAACTTCATGAGTTCCTCGCGTAATCAGACCTTACCCTTGTGGGCATTCAGCTCTTGTTATGAGAATCAGGGGTGGCACTAGCCAAGATCTTCTTGTTGAGTCCATTTATCCAGGCACACTGGCCAGCGTCACTCCACGAGGGCGTGTCAGGCCGAAAGTACCCCGTACCCATGATGCCCCAATGCTTCGTGACAATAGCGCCATCTACGCCTAATTCCTCACTGCGGCGCCCTTCGGGCGTTGTTACGAAATGCGAGTGTAGCGGAGGATACAAGATGAACCCTTCGTCGACTACCAGTGGGAGTCTCCTCGCTCGAGCGAATCTATCGGCGCACTCGAACTGGCTGTCAATAGATTGCTTTATCCTTTTTTCGTACTCAGGGAAATGCTCTACACACCAACGATCAAACTTTTCGTTGTCAAGATTTGCGTACAGCCAACCAATACCCCACCAGTCTTGTCGCACGCGTCCGGCCTGCCTGACAAATTCGTCCCATCCGACGGGGTTCGGCTTTAACACCGACTTAAGGAAGGGGTTGCTGTCCCCTCGGGGCGGCTCACAAGGCGGTCGGAATGCCGCGATCCCGCATTTTTCCCAGAAGGCCTGGGTCACGCCATCGCAATATACGTGGTGATCCGCGACCTGCGCGTTTTGTGGGAAGAGTGCTTCAAATCCTGTACAGGCGACCAACCCATCCACAGTTACGAGTAAGTCTGGATGCCTTGATCTCAGGTAGGCAACCGCTTGGGAGGCCAAATCGCGGACTGCTGTCGTCGTGCACGAAGGTTCCGGCATCTTTCTATGAACCCACCCATCAAAAGTCTGAGGAGGAGCTTTCGTGACTGAACAGAAGATGGGCGGCTGATTCAGTTCGTTTACGATTTCAACTTGAGCAATGCGCTTGTGTAGTCCACGCTTTCTCAACTCGCGCAAAAGACGATCATATTGCCGGCCCAACAGCATCAAGCGCTCGTTGTAAGGAACGGCAAGGATCTCTTCGCGAATACGCGGTTCACCGAGCTGGCTGATGGCGTCCTGGTACTCCCAGCTTGTCATGATCACATAGAGGTCGTGCTTATCGGCAGTTTCAAATAGCTGAATTACACGATCGAACACATCGTGCTCGCCACCTCCCTTCGCGTCGACACAATGGAGATTCGAACTGAAACCAGGGATCCAGCTGGTGAACTTAAGCTTGCCGCGGCGGTTGCCTTGCGAATCAAACATCCAGTTCAGGCCCATCTCCGCACGAATGCAATTGAAGCCGCGCTCTTTGGTTTCCTGCACAGCTCGATCCAGATTCCCAAATGCCTCATCAGACAGCGCGGTTGTGATCCACTGCCATCCGTAGTAGCAAATCGCCAACCGCCGAGGCAGATGAGACGGAACGGTAAGCGCGAGGTCGATTGGCTCACTGCAAGTAAGAACAGATGGGATGGCAGGTACCAATACCGCACCGGCGGCTACCTTTAGGAACGTCCTGCGGGAAGTCGTATTAACCTTCGTTCGGCCGGACTCAACGAAGCGATGAATCGTCATTTGTCCTTGTGTGGGTCCACGGATCCATCCGAAATGACTATCGCATCAAACCCAATTGCGCCTCCGGTGCTGTCCTCGTTTTTTCGCCCCGTTACGAGCAATTGCAACGTATGGTCGCCTTGAGCGAGGTTTTGAACGCCCCACAAAGGCACCGGCGGTATAGCTGACCAACGACCAATCTTTTTCGTGGGAAGACCCCAAATCGAGGATGGAACATGCGATGGTACAAACGTATCGATCGTGGCCACCCTCACGCCGTCTAAGCTGATCTCGGCGATTCCCCCGTCGCCGCCCACGTCCCCAATTAAAGCGACTCCGGTTCCATGGAATCGCGCCGTCATCGTGGAACCAGGCATGGCGCTCACAGAAATTGACCCGTTGAGCCAGCCAGGCAAATATCCTTGGTCAACGTCACTATTCCATGGATTGAGTCCGAGTCGCTGCCATCCGTCCTCGCTATACTCCAATCGAGAGCTGCTGTTGTCAGTGACGGAGAATTTGGTTCGTTCAGCAGTATCGTCGATGCTGTCGTAGGCGACCTGTGGATCCCAGATTGTGTCGTCATCCGTAACGTCGCCATTTCTGTTAAGCACGAAGAGGAGCCGGTCATTTTTCTTAACCGCGACCTTCAAAACCATAGACTTTCCTACAGTGTCCGTCGCCCCAATGACCTCCCATCCTGTCTCGGGCCATACCTGATCGTTATTCTTTAGAACTCTTGCCTGAACACCATCCCCATAGGTGTGATAGATGTCTTTGTGAATTACTCCCGTGATGGTCACGGTGCCCGAATGAGGTAGCGTGAAGATCCTTACCGCGTCCGATGCCCGTCCGGGTAACATCCATGACGCTCCAATAATCGGCCCTTGACCGCGTGAGCCATCCAAACCGACATATAGACCCATGTGTCCCAAGGCACCGTTCCATCTCATCTGTGCTTGCGTTGTTCCAGCCCATTCTTCGTAAGACCAACCATTTGCACCCTGATAGCTATAGTCCTTCCCGGCCAAGTACCCGCCGTCCGCCGTATAGATTTCCTTCCCTCCAGTTTCTTCAACGGCTTTGGTTCTGCGAGAGTAGTTGTTGTCGCCGTCCACCGCCTGAACTTCGTAGATCGCGGCGATATTCTGTGCTCCTTCGCTATGATCGAAATAGTAGGACCCTTTTCCAACCTTCCCAATGAGTACACCGTCCCGATAGACTTGATAATATGATAGCCAGTTGTCATCCGTAGAGGCTGTCCATTCGAGTTCTACGCCTGTCACACCCATGTACGTCGCTATCCGCTTTTTGACATTGACAGGATCGGAAGGAGGAGTGTGATCACTGCCGCTCCCGGGATAATTCGGCAGCCCGATGTAAATGAGCTCCCCCGGTGCGGGATTCAGCAAAGTGATACCGTTTTTCATCAGATCGGCACCGGTTCGACGCGCCACACTCTTCGATATCTCAAAACGTACGTCGTAAGTTTCTGCAGGTCGCAACCCCTTGGGATATAGTTCGACGGAACCTTGAACAAAACGCTTAAGAATGACGACACCCTTTCGTCCGTCCCGGCTGAGGCGCTCCATGTAGTAGACCGGATCATCTCCCTGCACTACCGGATGAAACACGTGGGTCCATCTCCCTGCGACCCCCTGTGCAACCAGGTAGTGATAGATCTCAAAGGTTCTACGGAGATTTTCCAACCCAGCAGTGAGGAGAAGTCCCGGTTCTCCCCCGTAGAGTCCACGGTCGCTGCTCCATGCGGGCGCCATGGTCAGGGTAGACCGCGCATTCTCCCAGGTAAAGTTAGCGACGCGCGTCCAGTCGTCAATTTTGTCAGGAGGAAAAAGGTATGATGAATAGTAGTTCCCAATGTATAGCGAACCGCCATCGGTAAGCTGGCTAACATCGCTCAAACGGAGGCTTTCAAATCCCATCAGGTTTCCGCCACCCGAGCAAATATCAATAGAGGATTTTGGGTGGGTTCGTCGGAAGTCTGCCAATAACCCCATCACGTTGTGGTGTTCCTCCAACATCGGCGTCTCGCTCTTGTTGACGGGTACAACAGAAGTCCCGTCGAGTCGCCACTGGAAGTCACCCCACTTGGACACCTTCTCGCTGAGCTGACCGAGCAGGTACTCCATCACCTCTTTCTTTGACGTGTCGAGGTTCGCGCCTGAGAAGGTATCAGAACTACTAAGCCACTCCGGATGCTGGCGGTATACTCGCGAATGCTCCGAGACCGTATACAGTGGCCACCAAACAGCTAAACCGTATCCGGACTTGTTCATGTACTTCTTAGCGTCTCCAAAAGGTGGTCCATCGTTGTCACCAAGATAGTCGTGCCACCCGGCATCCTGCCAAAGGATGTCTGCACCTACGTAACGCATGAGATCAATTGTGTGGAAGACTGTTGCCATTCGAAAATCCCAATTGTCCTGGGTACCCCCGCCCCAATCCACATCTCCTTTGTGTGATTGCCACTGCATTTCCGTCTGATAGCGAATCCTGGCGAAATAATCGTTGTTGGTGTAGTCCCACAGATATTGATATTGCCAGTCCTTTAGCTGGTTACCCATGTTGTCCAGGTCACCTGTGAAGACTCCGGTAAACGCCTTTGGGGTCGTCAGGGATTCTCCAGGACGCAAATCTTGCTGGTATCCAGCGACTCGCAAGCCTATGTATCCCGCCCCACCAAAGTAATTGCCGATATTCGCTGCCCATCGGCCGAAATAGTCAAAGCCGACATATAAGCCGCCTTGTGAGGTAGAGGCACTGACACAAAACCACTGCATGTATGCACCGGAGCCCCAAGGCATGGAATCGCCGTAACTGGAACCGCCAACCTCGATGCGCTCGACCTTGTCCGTCGAATCGAATGTTCGCGCATAGGTAGGGGAGAGGGCGACCTGCTTCAGAATTTGGCTGCCGGTAAAATAGCCCCCGCCTGTCATGTATCTTAAAGTGAGAGTGCTGGCCTCATCGACCTGGAGTCGGTCTGAGAGAAAATAAGGATCTGAAACTACGAGGGAATGAGAACTAATGTTCTGAAATTTCACCCACTGCCGAACAATACCGGTTTGAGGATAAACGACGTAATATTTGTCGACCTGTAGTACATCATTCTTAAGGCTCACAACCAGTTGTATTTCACCTTGACTGAGAACTGTGGTGTCAGAGTTCTTGACCACCCAATGGCCGCTCGTTCCCGTAATAGGAGTGCCATCGAGGGTGAGCCGGAATTCATCGGAGGCGCTCGACTTCGAGACGAATTCGCGTTTGTCCATCCGGTTCTGAAGTTGTGTGAGGCTGAATTTTCCGTTAGCGAAGGTAAGCTTTTGTTCAATTAACGAAGTTCCGAGAACCCATGACTTGGTGCGGTCGTCATACCGCACATAGGCATCACCAGAGTTTACCGTGTTTGATGACACAGCTGCGCAGTTTCCAGAAAGCAGAATCGCACAGACTGAAACTACTCTCCATAATGTAGATCGCATGGCTATCGTCGCGTCATGTCCTCTTGAATCTCGTTGAGATTGGCGCGTCGACGAGGTCCCTCCTCAATAGTTTCATCGTCCCATGTAGCGGACAGGATTCTCTGGGTAGCTCTAGCTGTTGGTACTTGCTGGGAACATCAAGCAGAACCATTCCATGTTCAGCAGTTTACCAAGCAAACTTTAAGGCAAACTGAATCAGTCGTGGGTCTCTCGCACTAACGATCTGACCAAAGGCGGGTGAGACGAAAGTATTCACAGGTCCAAATAACTGCGTATGGTTAAAAGCATTAAAGAACTCAGCACGGAACTGCACGTTCATCTGCTCTCTGATTGGTATATTCTTGAACAAACCGAGGTCGAAGTTGAGCAGTCCAGGATTAGTGAGTGTGTTTCTCCCGAGACTGCCGAAATGGCCCGTGTTCGCCTCGAACGCGCTAGTGTTGATGTATTCGGCGATCTGTTCGGCTCGCGAACGCCCACCACTAAGGGACGGATTACCAACTAGGTCGGGACGATCCGCACCTGCAGCGGTAAAGGAAGCGTCGATTCCCGTATAAACAGTATAAGGCGTACCGGTTTGTGCAGAGACAATACTGGAGACCTCCCAATTACCAAGAAACGCGCTCAAAACGCGTGAATTGAGGTTCTTAGTCGGATCAGGCAGATCATAGACTGCCGATAGAGCAAATACGTGCCGCTGATCGTAATCGGACGATCCCCGGTCTGCGGCTGGGTCGAGAGGATTCTGGTAGCATGCGCACTGAACTCCGATAGTGCTGAATGTGTCGATCGAATGTGACCAGGTATACGAAGACATAAGCGAAAGGCCCCGCGTGGCCCGGTATCGGAGTACGGCTTGCAGACCGTTATAGCTGGCACCACCGTGAGACTCTTCATAGTCGATCTTTTGAAAATTCACTCCATCGAGCAGTCGTCTCTCCGGCTCGTTTCCGACGTCCGGAACTAACCCCGGAATGTCCTTCTGAGCCGTGTTTATGTCGCGCGTGATCGCCAAATGGCGGCTTAACTTTCCTACATAGCCCAGCTCCATCATTAAGTTCCGCACGATTTCGTGCTGCACGTTGAGTGTCAGGGTGGTAATTCGCGGCTGTCGGAAATTCGGATCCCACCCATATCCCGCCGCTGGGAGATATGGCGTGAAAAAGCTTGGATCAGTCGCCAAATTTCCCGACTGCGATTGTGGGAACGGTTGTACGCCCTGATAGGGGTCAGTCAAATCGTGAGGCGGTTGAAATATCCCCTGAACCACAAGGAATGGTAAGTTCTGACTGACCTGTGCTGGGAGATCAACGAACTGCGCGTTGCTAAAGTATCCGATACTGGCTCGAATACTTGTCTTCCCATCACCTCTTGGATCCCAGGCAAGACCAATGCGGGGTTCGATTAGAGTTTTGTCCAGACCAATGAGGGCGGTCGGTATACCACCATGGAAGTCGGCAGTCTTGTCACCGGGGAAAAGCAGCCCAGGAGGAGCGTAAGGTAATACCGTTGACTGTTGTCCACCTGGCAGATACGTGCCCCCACCACTGATCGGTAGTGCGTCGCGTGGATTCCAAACCGTGTGCGCCTCCTCTTTTGCACGATATTCGTAGAAGGGGTGCAACAGTTCGTAGCGGGCGCCCAGATTCAGGGTGAGCCGGGAACTCACTTTCCAATCGTCTTGGAAGAAAAAACTCTGGCTCCAGGCCCGATATCCTGGATGATTGAGGTACCTAATTCTAATTTCTGTGTCGGGTTTGCCGAGCAGAAATTCGGCGGTGGGATTTCCGCCTGTAAACGAGCCGCCAAATATGAAGAATCCAGTGTCTCCGACATTGGCATCTAGGTGGTGTTCGCGATGATAGAGGTCAATCCCCGCTTTGATGGAGTGCCTTCCTTTCACCATGCTGATGATGTCTGTGAACTGGAAGTTTCGCCCCCCTTCTCTCCACTTCCCGAACCCTAGCGCTCCAAGCTGAAATCGGCCTGGAAGAATAAAGGTCGCTGACTGCGGTTGAGGATCAGTGGTGTAGGTAAAATTCCAGTTATTTATCCCAAGATCGGCTGGCGATACCTGGTCGACTCCCTTGTTTAGCTCTTCTTGCTTGCTGAAACCGAACCTGAACTCATTAATGAGTTGGGGCCGGAAGGTATGGATTTCTGACACTGAGTAAACGTGTATCTTCTGGGTTTGGTTAATGCTCCCGTAGCCTGTAAAGCTTTCGCCAGTAGACGGACAACATGCGGTGAACGGGTTGTTCGGCTCGGTCTTATCGTATAGGACGGTGAAATACAATTGGTCTGACGTTCTTAGGTTGTAGTCGACCTTGCCCGAGTATTGGTCAACATTGATCCTCGCTGAGCCCGTTTCCTGAAAGGCCCCAGTGGCCGGACCGAGAGGTAAATATTTGCTCAGTAAGGTCTGGGTCACGGGATTGAACCGACCGGGGTCAATTACAAAACGGCCTTGAGAATCGGTCGGAAAAGGCAGCCCAGTTTCAGGGTCGAGCACGGGTGTGTCACTCGTGATCAATCCCGCTTGCTCATCCGCAGTAAGCGGCTCCGAGGGCTGGAGAGCAGTCTTGCGAATGCGAAAACCCTGATATGAACCGAACCAAAACAGTCGGTTCTTGATGATGCGCCCGCCTGCGGTTGCTCCGAACTGGTTCTGCTTTAATGAGGGAACAGTAGTAGCAAAATAGTTGCGAGCGTTTAATGCGTCGTTACGCAAGAACTCAAACACGCTGCCATGAAAACTGTTCGTTCCTGATTTGAGAACAGCCGAAAATACCGCGCCACCGTATTCGCCGTACTCAGCACTCAACGGATTTGTGATTAGCTTAAACTCTGAAAGGGCATCTGGATTGGGATAATTCAATCCGGAATTGTTGTAACTGCCGGCAAATCGCACGCCGTTGAGTTGGTAGTCTGTTTCGTTAACTCTGGAGCCATTGACACTCATGAAGTTCGCAGCGCGGTTGCCGAGGTCAATAGTGGTCACGGTGCCTAGGGCGGACACGCCAGGTATGAGGCCCGCCAGTTGCAAGGGATTGCGGCCATTTAAGGGAAGCTCCCTTATGCGCTGGGATTCCACAACCTCTCCGCCGACTGCGGACTGAGTGTCGACCAAAGGCTGTTGCCCACTGACTTGAACCGATTCAGCCACCGCACCAACCTGCATCGGAATGTCGATTCGGACGTTCTGGTTCAGTTGTAGCTCAACCCCTGTTGCCGAAAAGGACTTAAAACCTGAGGCTTGGGCGTCTACCTTGTATTTCCGGCCAATTGGCAGCAAAGGAATCAAGTACGAGCCATCCGACAAACTCTGCGTAGTCCGGTTAAAGCCGGTGTCTTCATTTGTGGCGGTGATTCTCGCGTTAGCGACCACCGCACCCGAAGGATCAACCACCCGTCCAAGTATCGTCCCGGTGTCCACTTGGGCTGACAAGGCCACTGGGAATGTGAGACTCAATACCAGCATCAGTCCCAAGCTTTTTGCGCGGAACATGAACGCCTCCTCGAAATTCAGATTGGTCTGGTGAGCCGACCTCTAGGGAGACCACGTATATTGGTCATACCACTTGTGCGCAACCCAGTTACATCAGTTATCCATACGAAGTCAAGTCAAAAGTTCCTAGGGATCACCCCCATTGCCTGGCTCGCCTACTCTGATCGGACGACTTGCGCCTTCATTCCACAACTCGAGTGCCGTACTATGCGATTCTTGTCCCGTCGGACACCTCACTTGATGGTGTATCCGCCGTCGACGAACAGAACGTGCCCGGTGACCAGGCTGGAAGCCTCGGACGCCAAGAAAATGCACGGCCCCGCGATCTCGTGAGGCTGTCCGATTCGTCCCATAGCTATTGCATCCAACCACGTGCCCATGAGCTTGTCGGGATCGAACTGCGGGTCATTCAAAAGTTTTCTGAGTTGGGGAGTATCAATTTGGCACGGTGCCACCGCATTCACTCGTACGCCGTCTTTTGCCCATTCCAAAGCCAGTTCCCTGGTAAGGCCATTCACCCCTGCCTTCGCGGCACCATAGGCAGCCGTGCCGCGCCCTAACGCAACCGTGGAAGCGACAGACGAAATGTTGATTATGCTCCCTTTGCCCCGCTTGATCATTTCGCCGCCGACCAGCTTGGCAAAGACAAACGTACTTCGAAGGTAAACGCGGATCGTTTCTTCCCAGTCGTCGAGGGTGAACTCAGTCGTAGGCTTAAGAATTCCGTTGCCAGCGGCTTGGACCAGAATGTCGATCTTGCCGAAACTCTCCAATACTTCTTTCACGGCGTGCTGAATCTGTTGAGGATCCCTAACATCACACGTGATAGGTAGTGCCTCAGTATCGCCGCTCTCTCGGACCGTTTGGGCGGCAACTGCAGCGATCTCCCGAGAGATGTCGAGGCAGGCCACGTGAGCTCCGAACTCAGCAAAACCTTGGCTAATCGCCGAGCCTATGGCACCACCTGCACCCGTAACTAACGCGTGCTTTCCGGTCAGATCGAACAGTTTTCGGAGATTCACGGGAAGCTCTCATTGGGTAAAACGAACCCCAGGGACCGTATCAAGGAATAGTGGTCAGACCACAATCCGAGGAATGATTCATGTTCACGAATCCATTGTCAAGTCCTTTTCGTTATGGCTTGGAATGCCGACGTGATGAGGCTATATTGGCTCAGAGGAAGATGGTACGACCAATGACCGCATCTCGTGTTTACGGTTCGAGAATGACCCCGTTACCTAAGAACTCCGTGGACGAAGTCCGAAAAATGAAACTTTCTAGAAGTCCCAAGAATGAACTCAGGAAGCTCAGTCACATCGCAAACGAACTAGGGACCGTCCGTAGAGTCGGCCTCACCGAACAATTGATCGAAAAACTCGAATCACTTGTTCTGAAAGGCGTGTTATCCCCCGGTGAGCAGTTGCCGTCGGAACGGCAGCTGGCCAACTTGCTCTCTGTCTCGAGAGCGTCGTTGCGTCAAGCTCTCAAGGTGCTTCAGGTAATGGGAGTATTGGAAGTTCGCCACGGATCTGGAAACTATCTGAGTGAAGCAGCCGAGGAGATCTTGAAAGTACCTCCACGAATTCTGGTTCCCCTGCACGGCCTCACTCAGGCGGAGCTGTTTGAGGTTCGCCGCTCGATGGAAGCGGAAGCTGCCGCTGCTGCTGCGGAGAGAGCCACGGCGAAAGATCTGGAGGCGATACGTACCGAACTGGACGCCATGAAAGCACACGCGGATGATCGTGTCGTGTATGGAACTCATGACTTAGCCTTTCACAATGCGATTGCGAAAGCCTCTTGTAATCGGTGCTTCATCTGGTTCCTTTCCTTAGCGAACAAAGTCCTCTATCAGGCGTTGCTGCGTCGACCTATGCAAAAGGGGATGGAGAGCTCGATTGAAGAACATGAGAGTATCCTGAAAGCGATCGAAGCCAGAAATCCTGGCCTAGCCCGCAACGAGATGCTGAAGCATGTTAGCTACGCCAAGTACTACATGTTAGATACGAAAGAACTTTCTGAGATCCGTTTCTTGGCCTATGAGGCATCACCTAGTACTCGGATAGGATCCGAGAAAGCTCGGATCGAGCCGGTTCCACTGTAAACAGTTCGCTAAGACACCCTAGGCACCTTAAGTCGATTCAATGTCGGGATTGACTCGTCCTTGAAGAAGCGCAAGATGTTATGTGCGGGATTGGCCCGTAACTTGTACTCCGCATGGGTGGAGTACCACGCCGCGTGAGGTGTCACAATGACGTTGGGAAGATCGCGCAAAGGATGGCTCACAGGTAAGGGCTCCTGCGAAAATACGTCCAGCCCAGCGCCCGCTAAGTGACCTCGTCTGAGTGATGCTAATAATGCATCCTCATCCACAATTGGACCCCGAGCACAGTTGATGAGGTAAGCACCCTTCTTCATTTGCGCGATGGTTGCCTCGTTAAACAAATGATGCGTCTCAGCTGTAAGGGGCACATGAATCGAGACATAGTCTGACCCGGCGAGCAGCTGGGCGAAAGATACGAACAACGCGGGTGGGTCTACTCCTAAGGGTTCGGAAAAAAACGGATCATGCACGAGAACCTGCTTTACAAGCGGACGAACCATCTCGAAAAACAACCGCCCAATTCTCCCAAAGCCCAAGATGCCTACAGTTTGCTGGGAAAGTGGTGGGTATGGATGGAGTATGTCAAGGGGGTTCCAACGACCTTTTCGAACTGCTTCCTGCAGTGCCCGAAGTTGCCGATGGCAGGCCAGGAGGAGCGCAAGGGAGTGAGTCGCGACCTCTTCCAGACAGTAATCCGCGTTGATTGCCACTGCAATGCCAGCACGTGTGGCCGCTTCAACGTCAATGTTGTCATACCCTATGCCGTAGCGCATTAGAAGCCGACACCGGGTGAGCGATTCGATTACATTTATTGTGATCGGAGCCCAACCCACAAGTAGAGCGTCTGCATCCTTCCAATCCGTGCTCGCGTTTAGGGGGCCGGTGCACCGAGTGACTCGCAAGCCGCCACCCTCCAAGATTTTCCTCTCTACCGAATCGTCTTCCCATGGACAATCGGTGATGACTACGTGTAGTTGCGATGACACAGGAGAGCGTACCTTTCGATGATCAACTCGCAACGGCTAACTTCGAAGCGCAACGTTAGGAGACTCGACAATCCCCACCAGCGTTCTCAGGAACCTTGCGCCCGTGGTTCCATCAATCAGACGGTGATCCGCGGATACCGATATGTGCATCGTCTGTCGTGGCACCACGGCCTCCGCAACAACCATAGGGCGAGCAGCAATGCGGCCAATAGCCACGATGACGCTTTCCGGAGGGTTGATGATCGCTTGGAAGGTATCGATGCCGTACGATCCGAGGTTCGACAAAGTGCATGAGGCATCTCCGACATCATCAACCCGCAGTTTGCCGGCTTGCGCTCTTCTTACCAATGCATCCCTGGCTCGGGCTAGCTCGGCCAATGGCAGCTTGTCCGCATTACGTACAACTGGCACGACCAGCCTGTCAGAGATTTGAGCGGCAAAGCCAACATCGATGCGATCCCGCCGAACTACGCCGCTTTGCCAATAAGCATTCACTTCTGGATGTGCTCGCAGGGCGAGCGCGAGGGCTTTCATTAGGAGGTCTGTGAATGTGGGACGAACGTCGGTCTTCTGTCCAATTTCACATCCCATTGTCTCCTTCAGATCGCATAATTTAGTCGCATCGGCCATCACCGTAAGATAAAAGTGAGGTACCGTCCTAAACGCGGCAGTCATGCGTTCGGCAGTGGCATTGCGTGCATAGGAAGCGGGTGCTTTCTCTGACGTGCCATCCGGCCGACCGCTAGAGAGGTTTTCTGAACTTGACGGAGCTGATGCGCGTTCTTCGAAGAAGCGGCGCACGTCAGCTTCTACAACCCGGCCCCGGCGTTCATAGTCCGGAACCAGCGATATGTCCAAACCGAGTTCCCGTGCTAGTCTTTTTGCCCTTGGGTTTGCGAGCATCCGCTCCGGCGAATGAGACGGAACGGTGGTTATCTCTGTGTCTGAAGTAGCGCCACGCGGCGTGGCGGGTAGTCTCTGCAGCATAACTTCAGCAGATTTTGGCGTGGTGGGATAATGCGGAAGTTCGCGCCTTTCGTCTGACTCTTGAGCGATTCTGCCAATCGGGGTTCCGATCGGGACTACTTGACCGAGTTCAACGAGTATTTCCGTGAATTTTCCTGAACAAGTCGATTCGATCTCGATGTCCACTTTGTCTGTCTGAACAATGAAGAGAAATTCTCCCTTCTCTACAAACTCACCGGGTTTCTTAAGCCATTGGACGACGGTCCCCTCCGTCATCGTCATACCCAGCCGTGGCATTAAAACGTCCGGCACAGTATCTCCTGGTCAGCCGCGAATTGCTTTCCGAACAGCATCAACAATTCTAGGTACGTCAGGCAGCATTGCAGCCTCCAATACTGGATTGAAAGGGTGGGGCGTGTGCAACGCGCAAACTCGTTGGATAGGAGCATCGAGGAACTCGACGGCACCCTCCGCCACAATCGCAGAGATTTCCGCGGAGAATCCACAAAAAGCCGGTGCCTCGTCCACTATCACCAAACGGCCTGTCTTTTTTACAGAGGTTAGAATGGCTTCCTTATCTAGCGGCACTATCGTACGTGGATCGATCACTTCCGCTGACGCGCCATCCTTTGAAATGACCGCAGCGGCCTCTAGAGCTTTTCCAACCATCAAGCTCATTGCTACGATGGTGACATCCGTACCCTCACGGACGACTTTGGCCTCACCAAAGGGAATGGCATACTCCCCCTCTGGCACAGGACCTTTCTTGTTGTAAAAGAACTTATGTTCGATGAACACGACTGGGCCATCATCGCGAATAGCCGTCTTCATAAAACCCTTGACATCTTCCGGAGACGCAGGGAGCACCACTTTTAATCCGGGTGTGTGTGCGAACCAAGAATAAAAGCAACGCGAGTGGTGAGGGCCAGTGCTGCCGACTGTTCCCATGGCGGCACGAATCACAAGTGGCACCTTGATCTTTCCGTTGGACGTGTAGTAAATCGTTGCGGCCTGCTCAACGACCTGCCCCATGGCTTCCATGATCATGTCAAGGAAGACGATGTCAACGATCGGCCGTGCCCCGGCCATTGCCGCCCCGACACCTACCCCAACCTGCCCAAGTTCTGAAATGGGTGTGTCGCGAACTCGGAGGTCACCGAATTCTGTCCAGAGGCCTCTACTCTGTTTGTAGTTTCCTTCGCGTGGACCAATTCCCTGGCCCATGTAGATAATGCTCGGGTCCCGCCGCATCTCCTCCTGAATTGCTTCTACTCCAGCGTCAACGTACTTGATTTCGCGCAAACTTCACCTCGCCCATTCTGTCTAAGGTCGATGCGGCGAACACCCACCTTTCGATCAATCCGCAAACACGAAATTAGTTACAGATGACGCATCGGATTCGGTCGCGGATTTGGCGTACTGATACGCTGACTCGACTTCAGCTACCGCATCCGACCAAATCTGCTCAAGTCTCTCTTGCTGAGACGCGGTTTGTTCCAGAAGCCGCTCTTTAATCCGGCTAATTGGATCGCGCTTTTTCCATTCCGCAATTTCTTCGCGGGTGCGATATCCAATTCCCGGATCTCCTTCGAAATGCCCTAGGGGACGGTAGGTCCTGCACTCGATCAAAGTTGGCCCGTCGGCACAGCGGGCGCGACTAACGGCAGTCGTCGCGGCTTCGTACACTGCCACGGCATCATTTCCATCCACGGAGATGCCAGGAATGCCGTAAGCAGGTCCCCGACTCGAGACGTCGGTATTCAGCGTCACCTTGGAAAATGGGGTCTCAGTCGCATAAAGATTGTTCTCGCAAACAAAAACGACAGGAAGTTTCCAGATAGCCGCCAGGTTGACGCCTTCGTGGAACGCGCAGTTGTTCACCGCACCGTCACCGAAGAAGCTCACCGCAACTTGCTTGCTACCTCTCAATTGTGCGGCAAGAGCAGCTCCTGCACCGAGCGGTACACTTGCACCCACGATTCCGTTTGTGCCCAAGAAACCACAGGCTGGATCGTAGATGTGCATGCTCCCGCCTCGGCCACCGTTGCATCCGTTGGGCCTACCCCAGATCTCAGCAAAGGTCGGGCCCATCGGAACTCCCTTGGCTATTGCATGACCATGACCCCGATGGGTACTGGTGACGTAATCATCTTTGTCTAGAGTCGCGCAAACTCCAGCCGCCACCGCTTCCTCACCCACATATAGGTGGATGAACCCGGGCATCACTCCGGAACGGTAGATCTCTTGGATTTTCAGCTCGAATACACGGATTCGGGCCATGGAGCAATACAAATTGAGAAGAAGATCGTCCGAGATCGATGAAGACCTTGGCATCGGATTGGTCATACCACAGTCCCACATTGAAACGCAACCCTCCGCGATCGTTAATCTTGACAATAGTGGTCTAGACGTTATACTGCCTCCGCCACGACCTAAGTGAGGATGCTTAGCCAACCCGCCTGGTCAAGAACAGTCGCGTATGAAACTTGACGGCAAAGTAGCCTTGGTGACGGGAGCGGGGCGCGGTATCGGTCTCCGAATTGGTTGCCGTCTTCGGGAAGAAGGTGCCTCGGTCGTTTTTAACGACCGGGAGGTCAGCGAAGCAGCGCTCTCTCTCGAGGCCGACGGCGAGCAAGGAACGGCTTTTTTCCACCAGGCGGATATCTCTCAAATCAGGCAAATCGAAGAAATGTTCGATCGAGCCTTACGGAAATTTGGTCGGCTAGACATCCTCGTAAACAACGCTGGTATCGACCCGACGGCACCCTTTCTGCGCGTAGGTGAAGATACGTGGCATTCAGTGATCGATACGAATCTGAAAGGTGCATTCTTCTGTGCGCAGAAAGCTGCCGAGATAATGTGCAAGGCCGGCGAGGGCCGCATAGTCAACATAAGCTCCATCCACAGCCACGCAACAATGCCAGGCTTCTCAGTCTATGCTGCCTCTAAAGGTGCGTTAAACGCATTGACACGAGAGCTAGCGCTGGAGCTTGCTCAGTATCGAATAACCGTGAACGCCGTAGCTCCGGGCGCGATCGAAGTCGAAAGATTCTTAGCCGATCCTCTCTACAATCGTGAGGCTCTCGCGAAAGAGATTCCGGCGGGTCGAGTAGGCAAACCTGAGGACGTGAGTGCCGTTGTTGCATTCTTGTGCTCGCGGGATGCTGACTGGTTGACGGGACAGGTAATCACCGTCGATGGCGGCACTCTGACACGAATGTTCTTGTACGCAGGTAGACCGGTCCCTTCAGGTATCGACGGAACAGGTCGATGACCACGAGAAGAAGGGCTAATTGCACAATTCCGTCGGCCAAGGTTGAGGAGGAAGACGAATGCCGAGCGCGTTGGCAAAGGCGATTGAAAATGACACGGTCCCGGAGGAGTGCTTAGCGATTTACTGGCTCTCCCAAGCTGGATTCGTCTTCAAGAGCTCTTCAGGCAGAGTGGTCTACATCGACCCGTATTTCTCGGATGTTGTCGAGCGACTGTTTGGCTTTAAGCGCATGATGCCTTGCCCTATATCGACAGAGGAGGTGAATGCCGACCTGATCATCTGCACTCATGAGCATCTCGATCACATGGACATTGACGCGTTGCCCACTGTGGCCCGAAACACGAAAGTCCGGTTCGCCGGGCCAATCGAGTGCGTTAAAGAGTTCAAGAAAATGGGAGTCTCAGAGGATCGATGCATACTACTCGAAGAGGGAAAGGAGATCCGACTAGACGACGTTCAAATCAATGTCGTCTTCGCCGATCACGGTGAACTTGCTCCCGATGCGGTCGGTGTCGTGCTGGAAATGAACCAGATAAAGGTCTATCACACGGGTGATACGGCCTATCGACCGAAAGAGTTTGAACCCGCTGTAAAGATGCGACCCCACATTCTGCTGCCGTGTATCAACGGACGGTATGGCAATTTGAATGCTCATGAAGCAGCTCTGCTTACGCAAGCCGTCAATCCTCAACTGGTGATAGCTTCCCACTTCTGGATGTTTGTTGAGCACAATGGCGATCCCGCCGGGTTTCTTGAAGACTGCGCTAAGCTCGCCCCCCAAGTACAAAGTCTGGTGATGAAGCCGGGTGAACGGTTTTTGTTTCAAAAGCACTGAATCACAAAGGCGAGGCTTTCCCCAAATCATTCGAAAGAACATTCGTCGCGGTCCCGCTCGAGGAAAAAGGAAGTGGGGTACTTTATGAGAGGTCTGATGGGAATAATTGTTGCGCTAACCGGAGGTGTCGGCGATATCGGCCTAGCTACAGCGCAGCGCCTTACGGAAGAAGGTGCGATCCCCTACTTGATCGACATTGTGGATGCTGACGAGGGTCTTCGGCGCAGTAATCAGGTGAGGGCCTCGGGCTACTATCTGTGTAGCCAGACGGACCGAGCGACATTTGAGAAGACCATGGCGAATATTGTCGCCAAACACGGGCGACTGGACGTCTTAATCCTCAACGCTGCAAAGACCTCCGCCGCGGGAATCGCCGAGATGGATATTCAGGAGTGGCGAGAGATAATCGAGCTGAACCTGAATGGACCCGTCGAGTGCGCTCAGGTTGCCCTCCGCCTCATGTTGAAACAACCGCGAGGCAATGGTGGGAATCGAGGGAAAATATTGTTCACCGGAACTCAGTGCCAACAACGGCCCGAGCACGGAGGTGTTGCCTACCAGGTCAGCAAGCGTGCTCTGCAGCGCTTCATGGAACAACTTGCTTACGACTATGCGGCGGAAGGCGTGTTGGCGAACATGCTCCTACCCGGAATTCTGAATGCAGGCCTGACTAGACGAGTGGTACTGACGTCCCGGCCGGAGCTTAAGCAAACCCTGCTCGACCGTATTCCCGTCGGCGACTTTGGTACTGCTGAGCAAGTTGCAGCCGCATATGCCTATCTATGCTCTTCGGACTCGGATTATATGACGGGAAGTTGTCTAACGATGGACGGCGGCTGTGTCCTTGGTCGTGCGGAGCGCTGAATTGGATCCAGGGGAAACTTATCAATGAGTCTCGCGACTGGCTTCATGCTCGTCTTGCTGTCCGGCATAATGGCCGGCAGCGCCCTCTCGCCAATAAAGTTTGTGCGCAAATATCGATTTGAAAACTATTGGTTGATATTTGGCCTTATCGGGACAGCTATTATTCCTTGGGTGCTCGCTCTTAGTATGACTCCCCATTTGAGTGCGGCCTACGCCCAAGTCTCTTGGAAAGGCCTGCTGTTGCCGCCTGCGTTTGCTCTCAGCTGGGGCATCGCATCAATGTTGGGAGGACTCTGTGTCTCTAGAATCGGGCTGTCGCTCAGCTATGCCCTAGTCATCGGGATCGGTGCATCTGCCGGGTCGCTGGTCCCGCTGCTTTACTTTTCTCCGCAAACTTTGCACACCGCCGCGGGACGTTGCATTCTGTTGGGCATTGCAGTCATGTTGGGCGGCCTGACGTTGGTTACTTGGGCGGGTCAACAAAAGGAGTTGCAATCAGTTGCTGGATCAAAGGCTGCTGATATCCGGCGGAGTCACGATCCAGTCCGAGATCGATCATATGCCGCTTGGGTCCTGATTGCGGTTTTGGCGGGAATACTTTCCGCCGGCCTAAACTTCAGCTTTGCGTTCGGTCGAGATGTGGGTATTGCAGCACAAAGGGAAGGGGCTTCCGTAACAACCGCTACCTATGCTGTTTGGGCATTGGCTATGCTTGGTGGAATGATTCCCAATCTCGTTTATCCCTGCGTGCTCTGCTTTCGGAACGCGTCGTGGAACGTTTTTCTTGCTTCTCCCGGCAAGGATTTTATCCTCAGTATTTTGTTAGGTGTTCTATTTATGGGTTCGACCGTCCTCTACGGTTTGGGAGCGGTTCGGTTGGGACTACTAGGGACATCTGTCGGATGGGGCATCATGCAAATTACGCAAATAATAGTTGGCAACCTCTCAGGAGTATTGACTGGAGAGTGGAAATCCGCAGGCACCAGGCCACTTCGTTCGATGAGTGCGGGAGTTGCTGTTCTCGTAATCGCGTCGATGGTTATGGCGTATGGAAACTACATACAATCTAAGTAATCCCTGCCGTCAGCGAACGACTTCTGGGGTGCTCCGCGACACTGCGATCCGCCTGGTATTCACAATCTCTAATGATTGTTTAACAGATGCCCCAATACATTGGAATGCTCAGTGCGGTGGGACCGCTTAACCAATCGTCCGCTTTGCTTGCTGCTCGAGCCATTTGAGTATGTCGCTCCTTCTGAAGCGGAGGTTCCCGTTCAGCCTCATCATTGGATGCGGGTACGTCCTACGCGCACGAGTTCTAGCCCTGCACATTTCGTAAATCTGTGCCGGCTTCATCTTCAACAGATCAGCGACACCTTGCACAGTTAGAATCTCATCATTTTCCATTCGCTTGTCCAGTCGCAGCAGCCTCCAGCAGTTTCATACCCTGCACACCAGCTTCAATACTCGGTTTGACATAAAACCCGGTTGTGACGGCCAAATTTTTATGCCGGAGGATTAATTGGGCTGCTAGGGCGTTGCCTGTCAACTGAGTAAGAATCGTCCCGGCACCCCTTCGTCCGGCGTAGAGTCCTTTCCATTTCAGCTTTTTCTTTTCGAGTGAAGGAAGGATTAACCGGCGTTGGACTTCCCGTAGGTCATGCGGATTGCCTTTGCCGTTTGGAAAGACCCATCCGTCTTTGGGATTGCCACTGCTCAAGCACCATTGTTCCAACATGCCTTTGACGGGTTGGATTAATGGCAGACTGGCGACTGATTCTGGTGTCTTCGTATCTCCGACAAT
>AR_comb_assmDRAFT_10174690_pt1 | contig 23682 bp, 21 predicted proteins | sample ArasoioldDNA_FD_10543 | JGI IMG/M metagenome (IMG submission 10543) | reverse complement strand
AATGAGAAGAGGAGATAGTACATGCAAATCGGGTAGAGCAAGAAACGAGCGGCGGGTCGCCCTATCGAGAGGGCCACCCACATGATGAACCGGTAGAAAAAGAGATGTCCTCGCTCCCGCTGTCGTAACCATGCCGTGCTCATGACGATGGTGGAGGCCCTGCGGTTGCAAGTTCATACGAGAGTGAGCCGCTGGCAACGATTCGTGTGCCGACGGTACAGAGAAAAGAAGTTGATCCCGCGCCGTCTTCGTCGATCTGAATGACAAGCGCCTCGCCCGGACGCAAAGGCGACAGAAATTTTGCCGCCGGTACGCCGAGAAAGCGGATCGGAATGGAGGAGTCTTCACGGATCGATTCCATGATTTCATTTAAGATCACAACGCCGGGGACGATCGGATGGTCTGGAAAATGTCCCCCCAAAGAAGGATGCGTCTCGGGGATGATGATCTGCCGTTTAGAGCCCACGGTGTCCGTTATGCCGGCATTCGTCCGCCAACTTCACGAGGGCCTCCCGTGTCAATTTTCCGGTCGCGTTCCTCGGAAGACGCTCGACGAGAAAGACCGGGCGAGGAAGAAACACCGGATCGATCAGCGACCGGAGCGCCGTTCGGATGTCTTCAATCCTTTTGCCCGGTGCGACTGCAAATGCGATCAGCCGCGTGGTCATCGCCTCGCCACCTTCGTCTGGGATGAAGAACACCCCGTCTTCCACTCCAGCGATCTCCATCAGGCATTGAGAGAGCTGGCTCAAGGATGCGCGATGGCCCGCAATATTGACTTGATCCGTCCTCCGCCCATGCAGCGTAAAGGTATGATCGCTGTGCACGCTGATGTTATCCGGGACTGGGACCGGCTTGGGTAGGTAGGCTGCGCGGACGACCCAGTTCTCGCCTTCTTGCGCCATGGAGATTCCGTCCAACGGGCGCCAAACGTTTTCTTGTGTCGTTCGCCGCGCGGCGACACTTCCCGCTTCTGCAAATCCATAGATCTCATGGACCTGGGTCTGGAAAGCGCGCTCGGCCTTGCATGCCAGTTCTTTGGGAAGCGGCGCCGTCGCAGAAAGGATGCGATCGATGCTTGGAAGCGCCGCATTGTGGGCCACCAACGCCTTGATGTGCAACGGCGTGGTGACAAGAATGCGGGGCGCGGGCACCTGCTCCAATGCGGTGCGAACATCCGCTGGAAACAAAGGCCGACCTGTATATACGGCGCACCCGTGTTGGAGGGCGAGCATGATCGAGGCTTCAAGCCCGAACATATGTTGCTGAGGGACCGTGGCAATGATCGATGGGCGAGTGGCGCCGCCCAATCCAAGGCATGCTCCGGTGGCATGGGCGACGTTGACGAGAGCCATCCATGTCTTCGTATTGGCGCTGGGTGCGCCGGTGGTTCCCGATGTGAACGCCACCACGACCGGTTGGTTCAGTGGGATGGCGGGTACCATGAAGCCAGATGCGGCGCCTGCGGAGCCCCGCGTGATGTGAAAGACGGGCAGACGTACCGGCGTATCGAGACCATCCGTCAGACAATAGCAATCTGGCCAGCGTGCCGCGATATCAGCCAGCGTTTTCGCCGCCGTGCTTTGTGGAAGAAGGGTGACTTGCCGACGAAGAATGGCGGCCGCGAAGCCGGTCAGAAAGCGATATCGATCCTGGGCCATGTTGAGCACGGCAGTTGCGGTAGGGAGGCGGTCGGCGCAATCGAGGACATCGGACAGAAATTGGCGCGCGGTAATCGGAGATGCTCCCTCCCAAGCCAGGATATCGTCAGGTTGATAGAGGGCGATCAAGGGAGCGGTGTTCATAGCAGGGCATGACACTACTTCGTTCGATTTTTATCGATGGCGCCGCATAGGTCGCGGAGAGACGCGAAGATGGTTTTGATATCCGGATCGTTCGAGCGCAGTTCATACCCATAGGTTTGGGAAATGGCGAGCGACAATTCGAGCGCATCGATGGAGTCCAGACCGAGCCCTTCACGGAAGAGCGGTTGCTCCGGGTCGATGACTGCCGGATCGATTTTCAGCCGCAAGGTGTTGACGATCAGGGTGGCCACGTCTCGTTCCAATGGCAATGCGTTCGGCGGAGTCATAGCGACCTTACGACCTTCCTTGCATCAAGAACTTCTGGTTTTCCATTCTTGAAAAGTTCACGTACACAGCGTTGATTACGTTTTCACGGCCCGGTAGTTGTGCAGTAAACCTCTGACACATTGCCTGAGGGTGATGTTTCCGAACCCGGCCTCCTTGAAGGCGTCGATAATCATGTTCGGAGGGATGCACTGCTCAGTGGTATCCCACCAATAATGCATTAAGGTTTGAAAATCCTGATTGCGGGTCGCCGTGACAAACACGGTTCCTAAGACGCGTTTGATGTAGAAACGCGACAAGAGCCGCAACACGGCCGAACGGGGCCTGGAGATTTCCAGTATCAAGACGACTCCGCCTGGTTTCAAGACACGAGCGTATTCCTGAAAGGCGAGTGTCAGATCGGAGACGTGTCGCAGCGCGTACCCCATGCTAAGAAAGTCAAACGATCCGTCCGAAAAAGGAAGGCATTCGCCGACGGCGCGGACGAGATTCGGACACGCGGCATTGCGCGCCTCGTGGAGCATGCCCGTGCTGGGATCGAGGCCTATTACATGACCTGTCTGACCGACGATATGGGCCGCGCATTCGGTGACTAATCCCGGTCCGCACGCGACATCGAGAACTTTCATGCCGGGAACCAGCCCGGCCTCACGCAACGCTTTTCGCCTGTACCAGAGACCCGATCCGAATCCGGTGGCTCTATCGATGCCCCGGTAGTGCATGGCGGTTCGATTAAACAAGTCATTGACGAACGACTGCCGTGCGTTGGTTTGTTTATAGTAGTCATGCAAGGGCGGATGAGGTGGAAGGGAAGACGTGCGACGTGACGCGTCAATGCTCATTGTTCTGAGGCGGCTAAAACGTGGGTGATACGGGTCGGCTTAATGAGATCCATGACAAATGACTGCCTTATACGCTAGATGCTCACAGGTTTCAATTGTCCATTTCCGAATCAATCTGATTGCCTCATCCGATACATTTGAACAGTGAAAAATGCGCTCTCCACGCTGTCACGGATTTTAAGCAGATAAAATGATATATTAGTTTTTCGTTATAGTTATAATTGCTTTGGTTCTTCCTTTTCGAGGGGTCAGTATGAAACGTATCCTATGCGTTGGAATGATGATCGGCAGCGTTCTGATGACGCATCCATCGTATGCGGTGACGATGTATGCGGATCATGTCACCGGGTTGTTTAGAGGGGACACGACGATCGGATTTTCCACCGGCTTCTCCGGCTTCTATGGTGGAACGTTTCCAGGCGCGTTTCCCGTCACGCTTACCGATCCGCAAGCCCGGGCCGCGGCGCTCGGTGCGCCGGACAATAATTTTGTCTCTTTGCCCGGAAATGAGGCCGTCAGTCCCACGGCCGTTGGATCGCCAGTCAAGTGGGCCTATGTGGAAGTAGGATTCACCGGCAACTTCGGAACGAATATGCAGTTAGTAATCACGGAACTTGGCGACAATGCCGAATCGGCGCAGCTATTTATTTGGACGCTCGACGGCGGGAATGTGCAACGGACCATTACCCGAGGAGCCGCCGACACGGTCCTCGTAGACCTGAGTTCCTATGCCGGCTTTGTCTCGGCTCACGGCGGTGCATTTAATCGCGTGGGAATCGGCGGACTGGATATGGGTGGAGACTCACCGGGTTTTGACTTGGACGCAATCGGGGTAACGAATGTTCCCGAGCCCTCGGCCCTCATCCTTGTCGGATCAGGACTGGTAGGATTAGGGTGGTGGAGACGCATGAGCGGCGCGCGACGTTAACGTCTCCATCCCGTAGGTGCCTACCGTCCGACAGTCGCTTTGTTTTTTGATCATCATTTCCTTCACGATCTCTCTTCTTCACGAAGCGCCCCTTTCGTAGCCTCCCCAATCGTTTACAACCTCCGATTGCCTTGTTAGGATGCTGCCCCTATGCAGGTGCGCATCATGATGGGATGGGGCGGTGTCGCCGCGCTGTGCGCAATAGCGTTTGGTTTTGTCACCGGCGTCTTCAACCCCGATGAGAAAGTAAACGCGCTCTGGCTGGTCGTGGCCGCCGTCTGTTTTTATACCCTAGCGCGTCGGTTCTACGGACGGTTTCTCGCGAGCCGCGTAATGGAGTTGGATGACGCGCGTCTCACGCCGGCGCATCGACTGCACGACGGCACCAACTTTTATCCCGCCAATAAGTACGTCTTATTCGGCCATCACTTCGCCGCGATCGCAGGCGCCGGACCCTTACTCGGGCCCGTATTGGCTGCGCAATTCGGATTTTTGCCGGGGTTTTTATGGCTCGTCATCGGAGCGGTGGTGGCCGGTGCGGTACAAGACTTCATCATTTTGGTCGCCTCGATGCGACGGAATGGCCGCTCTCTCCCTGAGATCGCTCGCGATGAATTAGGTCCCGTTACCGGCACGGCTACCGCTGTCGCGGTTTTGTTTATCGTGGTGGTGGCGTTGGCTGGATTGGGCTTAGCGGTCGTCAACGCGCTGTATCGAAATGCCTGGGGCACGTTCACAATTGCGATGACCATTCCCATCGGTCTATTGATGGGCCTGTATCTCCAGCGCTTGCGTCCCGGCCGGATCGGAGAGGTGTCGGCCATAGGAGTGAGTCTGCTCGTGGCGTCGGTGATCGCCGGTCGTCTTGTTGCGCAATCCTCCCTCGCCGGTTGGTTCGAATTCGACCGGCCCACGCTGGTGTGGCTCTTGGGTGGGTATGGTTTTCTGGCCTCGGTTCTCCCTGGATGGATGTTGCTGGTGCCGCGCGGCTATCTCTCGACGTTCATGAAGCTTGGTGTGGTCTTCCTGCTCGGTATCGGGGTGATTCTCATGGCGCCGACCATGGAGATGCCACGTCTGACCTCCTTTATCCGCGGCGGCGGCCCCATCATTCCAGGCGCACTCTTTCCATTTTTATTTATTACGATTGCTTGCGGCGCTATTTCAGGCTTTCATTCGCTCGTCGCGTCCGGCACGACACCGAAGATGATCGAACGCGAGACGCAAGCGCCGGTTGGGTATAGTGCGATGCTCCTGGAAAGTTTTGTCGGAGTCATCGCGCTGATTGCAGCTTCGGTACTTGTGCCCGGCGATTATTTGCGGATCAATACGATGCTGTCTCCCGATGCGTTGGCCGCGATGGGATATCCAATCGCCCGGGTCGACGAGCTGTCCCGGCTGGTGGAAGTGGATGTCGCCGGTCGGCCCGGCGGCGCGGTGTCGCTGGCTGTGGGGATGGCGTCGATCTTCGCCGCCTTACCCGGTATGGACGGCTTGATGGCCTATTGGTATCAGTTCGCCCTGGTGTTCGAAGCCTTGTTTATCCTGACCACTATTGATACCGGCACTCGTGTCGCGAGATATTTAATCCAGGAACTGGCCGGCCGGCACTATCAACCTCTGCGAGATCTGACATGGTGGCCCGGAGTCATCAGTATCAGCGGAGTGGTCGTCGGCGCGTGGGGCTACTTGATCGCCACCGGAAGCATCTCGACCATTTGGCCGATGTTTGGAGCGGCCAATCAATTGTTGGGCACGCTAGCTCTGTGTATCGGAACCACGGTGCTGATCAAGATGCGAAAGACGGCCTATCTGTGGATTACGATGATCCCTATGGGGTTCGTCGGCGCCATCACGCTGACGGGTGCCTACGAAATGTTTCTCTTGTTCGTAAGGAAAGCCGCTTCATCCGGATCTGCAGACGCCCTCGCATTGTACGTGGATGCCGTTTTGGTCGGGGCGGTGGCCGTGCTGGCAATCGTCGTATTGGCGGACAGCGCACGGCAGTGGTACGGGTACGTCGTATTGAAACGTCCTTTCACCACCAGTGAAGTCGCAGTCTCCACTGGGGGGTCCGCTGTGAGCGGTTCACTGACTGCCGACGATGGCATCCGCCTTCCGCACAGCGGCTGTTGTTAATCGGAGGTGTTATGGCTGATCAATTTTCGTTCGACGTCGTGTCCCACGTCGATCTGCAGGAAGTCAAAAATGCGGTCGAGCACACGACAAAGGAAGTACGCCAGCGATTCGATTTCAAAGGGTCCAAGACTGAACTGACACTGAATGAAAAGGAGAAGCAGCTAACCGTTCTGTCCGACGATGAATATAAGCTCAATGCCGTGCTGGATATCTTGAAAGCGAAATGCGTGAAGCGCAACGTGTCGGTCAAGGCCCTGACCTTTGGCAAACTGGAAGAAGCCCTTGGCGGCACGGTCCGCCAAGTGATCACGATTCAAAGCGGCATACCGGACGATAAAGCTAAGGCGATTAGTAAGGACATTCGCGACGCGAAGCTCAAAGTGCAAGCGCAAATTCAGGGCGAACAGGTCCGCGTTCTGAGTAAGAGTAAAGATGAACTGCAGAACGCCATTACCCATCTTAAGCAAAAGGACTTTGGTATTGATCTGCAGTTCGTGAATTTCCGCTAGCTGCACGGTAGCCTGTCTATGCCTCGAAGCCTGTCATGCCTTGCGGTCTTGATCTGTCTCGTCCTTGTCCTAACGGGTTGTGGCCGAGGCGAGGCCATTGTCGTCATTGCGCTTCATCCCTCCAACCCAAACATTGTGTACGTTGCGACGAACGACTATATCTACAAATCGCGTGACGGCGGCCACACCTGGGACAATCTTTCGCATGGGATGAGCCACTCGCGCGTGATCTCGATGGCCATCGATCCGGTGTATCCTGCGACAATCTACGCAGGTACGAAAGGCGATGCGGTATACAAAAGCTATGACGGCGGCCAACGATGGGTGTCGCTCCGCGCAGGCCTTGACGATGTGACCATCAGTTCCGTCGTCAACCAATTCATCTTCGATCCGGTCAATAACGCGCGCCTATTTGCCGCGACCACCATGGGCGTCTTTGAAACACAAGATGGCGGCGAGCACTGGCAGAAGCGGATGGACGGGATGAAAGAAGTGTTGATGGTTGTGACCATTGCGATGGACACGGTCAGGCCGGACATTCTCTATGCGGGGACGAGCGGCGGCGTCTATAAAAGCGTCAATCAAGGGGCCCGGTGGGAAAAGATCAACAACGGCCTGGTGTCTCCCGATGAGCTGAAGTCATCGCGCGCGTTGGGGGTCACGGTCATCGCAGCGGATACCTTTACGCCCGATACGGTGTATGCCGCGACCCTGAGTGGCATGTATAAATCGACCGATGCGGGGCAGTCGTGGGAGCGTATTGCGCAGTCGCTGCCCGATCAAATGATCAGCGCGATGTTGCTGGATCGAGCGTCAAAAGATGTGCTGTATGTCGCCAGTCGCAACGGTATCCATAAAAGTGGGGATGGCGGTGCGACGTGGAAGGCTATGAATGAGGGGCTTGCCACACTCAATATCCGTTCGTTGGCCCAGAGTCCAACCGATCCACAGATATTTTATGTAGGCACCAATGGGAGCGGACTGTACCGAAGTCAGGATGCGGGGGGAAAGTGGGAGCCGCTGTCATCGGTTCGATCAGCGGACGGCGGGTAAGAGCCAACGATGGTCTGATTGCCAGACGTCGTGGGCGACAAGACTAAGGCCTGTTCAATGTTGAGCTGCCGATTGAAGACCCAGTTCTCGGAGTGGTCCCGATTTCCGCGCCGACGACGCCCCGCGTCACTGGTTCGGTAGTGCCTAACGAAGTGTCGGGTCGCTGACCCGGAGAGGTGTCGGCGATCTCTCCCAGCGTCGGTGGTGTGGTACCGATGCGGCTTCCAGTGGCCGGTGAGGCGCCGATTTGTGGGCCGCTGCTGCCTGAACGGCCGATCGCTTCACCTGTTGAGCCAGGTCTTCCTATGCCCGTCCCGGTTGGGGCTCGTGCCGGCTCACGAGTCGATTGGAATTCTTTCGTAATCGCGTCATCGCTTTCTTCCAGTCGCCTCCGTTCTTTCGCGGATTGCTCATAGTCAAGGCCACCGACCTGGTCCTGTGCCGCATTCATCTGCTTCAGACGGGCAGTGAGAAGCCGAAGCTTACTGCGTGCCTCCACGACCGGCACAACCAAGGCCTGATTTCTTGCTGCCAGGAACGCTGCGGGGGAAAGATGGTCGACGGCGTCTGCAATAAGGGACGATGCGCGCTCTTCGAGCTTCGAAATATCGTCCGTGCTTGAGACATCATTTGCACAGCAGTCCAGCAGGGCACGGTAGTCTCGAAGAAAAGCACTCACAGCGTTTTCGAGATTGGCAATGTTCCTGGGCGCTTTCGCGTCGTTTGTTCCATCGTCGCGCCCGGAGTTATGTTTGGCCTCGATCAGGGGTTCGCAACCGGGCCCGGAGTTCAACTGCAATTGGTTTCCGGCCCGAGCGGCACACCAGTAGAGTGTGGACAAAGAGGTCGTCTCCGCGGCGCCCAGGTCATCAATCGAAATGAGCAGCAGCGGAAGTGAAGCCGACAGAAGGCCACATGTCCGTAGGAGCTTTTTCATAGAGGTATTGTCCGACGGGATGGTGATCTTGTCAACCGTGCCGAGGAATGTGGACCTTGCCGTTGAGTCCTGGAAGGCGCTTGAAAAGCCTTTACAGGATCGGATAGCTTCAATCATATTTGTTTGCGTGCGGTGTCTATGCCAAATATCTACATCGAGGAGGTCGGTCAATACGTCGGACAAGACGTCACGATTCGCGGGTGGCTGCGAAATAAACGGTCCAGCGGAAAACTCCACTTTCTGATTCTTCGGGATGGCACCGGGGATCTCCAGGCTGTCGTCAGCAAAGCGGTGGTCGGCGACGAGTCGTTTGCGCGTTCGGCAACGCTGACGCAAGAATCATCGCTTATCGTCACGGGTACAATCAGGCAAGACGCTCGCGCGCAAGGCGGTTACGAATTAGACGCGAAGCAGGTTGAGCCGTTCCACATCGCCGAGCCCTTCCCGATCCAACCGAAAGAACATAGCGTCGGTTTTTTAATGGAACACCGGCATCTGTGGCTTCGTTCCAGCCGCCAGCATGCCGTCTTGCGCATTCGCCATGAAATCGTCCGTGCCTGTCGCAACTTCTTCGACGATCGGGGATTCCTTCTGGTTGACACGCCGATATTTACCCCGAATGCGTGCGAAGGGACTACGACACTATTTCAAACCCAATATTTTGACGAACAAGCCTATCTCACGCAGAGTGGCCAGCTTTACAGCGAAGCCACGGCGGCGGCCTTCGGCAAGGTGTATTGCTTCGGCCCCACGTTTCGAGCTGAAAAATCCAAGACGCGTCGGCATTTGATGGAGTTTTGGATGGTTGAGCCCGAGGTCGCCTTTGCTGAATTGCCGGATATGATGAACCTCGCGGAAGAATTTCTCTCCTTTATTGTTGCGCGAGTGCTGGAAAATCGACGTGGTGAACTGGCCATTCTGGAGCGAGATCTGACCAAGCTGGAGCGCGTGAAGGCCCCGTTTCCACGCGTATCGTACGGTGAGGCCGTCGAGCTGCTTCAAAAAAAAGGAAACCCGATTCAATCCGGGGATGATTTTGGAGGCGATGAAGAAACGCTGCTCTCTAAGGAGTTCGATCGCCCGGTGATTGTGCATCGCTATCCCGCTTCGATCAAGGCGTTTTATATGCAGCATGACCCGCAACGACCGGACTTGGCCCTCTGCATGGATGTGTTGGCCCCTGAAGGCTATGGCGAAATTATCGGAGGGGGACAGCGCATCCATGAATACGACAAGCTACTTGCGCGCATCCGCGAGCACAATCTTCCTGAAGAATCATTTCAATGGTATCTGGATCTAAGGCGATATGGGTCGGTGCCGCATGCAGGATTTGGGATGGGCATCGAACGAGCCGTCGCCTGGATCTGTGGATTGGATCACGTGCGAGAAACGATCGCCTTCCCGCGAATGCTGTACAAGCTCTATCCTTAATGACCCGACTCCGACCTCATTTTTGAAGGGCCGCATGCTCCCGCACTTCTGCCTACTCAAGTGGCGGTACGCTTATAGAAGGATTGTTTCGGCCTAATCGTATACTTTGTCGAACCCAAATTAGCCCTTCCACTTTGACCCACCGTTAGCACGGCTTCTGCATCAACTAAGCTTCACTTGTTATCGTGTTTGACGTATTATTCCAATCAGGTAGCAGGAAGACACAAAATGCCCAAAGCGTCGAAACAGGTAAAGAAGCGACCCGAAACGTACGAAAAGCCTCTCACGCTACACCCGCTGACGGTTGAAGAGGCGTTGAAGCTTGCAGTGGTAAATAAGCCATCCAAGAAACCCAAGCCTACCAACGAAGACTAGCCACTAGGCCTTAGGCTATAATGCTCACGCCCTAGCTACCGGCTAAGAGCGTTTATCAACCCTTCACATAGGAAATTCTGCTCCACATATCCCTTCCGCCAAGCGACTGGATGCCCCGGGGTCATTTTCGTGGTGATCAGTGGCACCAGCTACGCCAAACGAATTTACGACAGGCGGTCGTAAGGACGACGGTCGTAGTCATCCTCGGCTACGACCGTTTTAATTCACTCACAATGGAGGCTTGCTATGGCTGACATGGTTATGATGCAAGAAGCAATTAGCAGTATTGGCACTGCTCTCAATATTGCCAAGGGCATGTATCATCTCAAGGCGTCGTCGGACATACAAATCAAGGTCATCGAACTTAATGAAGCCATCATTACCGCACAATCTAGCGCAATGAATGCGCTGTCTGAGCAATTTGCGATGACTGTGCGTGTACGCGATCTTGAAAAGGAAATTGCTGACGTAAAAGCATGGGGCGATACAAAGCAACGCTATCAATTGATAGCCCCTTGGGACGGATGCTATGTTTACGCGCTCAAAGAACTTTGCAAGAAAACCGATCCACCTCATTGGATATGCGAGCATTGCTACCAGGACCGCAGACAGTCTGTCCTCCAACGCATTCAGATATGGGATCGCCACCAGAAAACCGTTCTTAAATGCCCTCATTGCTCACTTGAGCTTGAGGTGCGAGACCACTCAAGTCCAAAGTACGTGTAGCGCGTCACTTATATTGCAATCGCTTTCCATCAACGCATTTAGTAGCCATCATGGTCCGCGTATTGTCATCGGTCTTTCTCGCGTTGTACCGAAAATCAAACTCCGCAAGATACCGATGCAGATGTTGCTTGCTGACATGATGAAACGTGCCGTAGATTCCACGTTCAATAAACTAAAATAGCCTTCAGCCGTATTTACATGAGCAGGGCCACGCGCGTACTCATGCGCCATGTGGTTCACTGTTTGATGTGCGGCAAACCCTTTCGCAAGCCCATATAGCCACGATGTGAATCCGTCATAAATCTGCGCGTCAGGGCTGACGTTCTCACGAATGACGGACTTTAAATTCTTCCCAGTGACGCGTAACATATGAAATGATCTGAGTTTCCGCCACGCTGCAACAACGACATAACAGGCAGTTTGTGCGCTTTCGATCCACTCATGCCGTGCCGCTTCCCGCCGATGTACGTCTCATCTGCCTCAACAATGCGTCCAGCTTATCGGTGAATGGATTTTGTTTCATCGTGTGGCGGATTCTATGCACCATGTACCAGGCGCTCTTATAAGTGACACCTAACATGCGATGGAGTTGATGTGAACTCATGCCCTTCTTGGATGCGCACAGCAAATGATACGCACCGATCCATTTCGTGAGTGGAATATGTGAATCCTCAAAGATCGTTCCAATGGTCACGGTGAATTGCTTACGGCAGTGTCCACACTTCAAAACTCTGCGCCCTGTTTTCGTGGGCTTAAACCTGTATATCTTCGTAGTGGCTTTGCAGTTCGCGCACACTGGACCGTCAGGCCAAAGAACCGACTCCAAATACTCATGGGCTTTTTGCTCGTCATGGATGAATCCCGACTTGAGTACATTGCGATCCATAAGCACCCCCCGTGTGGGTATACCCTATAAAATCACTGTGGGTTTGTAAAGGATATAATAATCCACTTTAGATACGAATTTATCGCCATTCATTTATCTCATTGATATCAAAGTTTTTAGTTGACAACTTTTTCTTTGTCGGTATACTTCTGGCGAAAAGTGGGAGAAAGTGGAGGTGGATGGGGGCAGTGAAAAAGATCACGATTTTGAGCATGTCCCTGTCCTGGTCGAAGAGGTTTTGACTGGCCTTGATTGCCGACAGGGTGGAATCTACGTTGACTGCACTGTGGGGCAAGGTGGCATGACCCGCAAGATCCTAGAGTCCATCGGTCCAAGCGGAAGGGTCCTGGGAATTGATCGAGATGAGACGGCTCTAACGATGACCCATCGGCGACTCACAGGCTTCGCACCGCAATTAAAACTGATTCATGGAAACTTCGGCGACATTCAAGCGCATGTGCGTGCTGCGGGTCTTCTAAGGGTCGACGGCATTGTGTTTGATCTTGGCGTCTCGTCCGTCCAGTTGAATGATGCGAGACGGGGTTTTAGTTTCGCGGCAGATGGGCCTCTCGACATGCGCATGGATCGAAGCACCGGTCGAACTGCCGCTGAGCTCGTGGCGCAATTGTCTGAATCTGAGCTATCGAATCTTATCTTTCAATATGGAGAGGAACGGTTCGCCCGGCGGATTGCTCGCGCCCTTGTGCAGGTGCGAATCGATCGACCTTTACAAACGACAAATGATCTCGTATCGGCTATTCGGAGCGCAGTTCCGGCGTCCTACCGACATGGCCGCATTCACTGTGCGACCCGCACTTTTCAAGCATTACGGATTGCCGTCAATCGCGAGCTTGAGGTCTTAGATTTGGCCTTTCGAGCCGCAGCCGAAATGCTCATGCCAGGGGGACGCCTCTGCATCATTTCTTTTCATTCGCTCGAAGATCGTATCGCGAAGCAGACAATTCGAGATCTCTCCCAAGGCGTCGAGCCTCTGCTCATGCGGATGACGAAAAAACCGGTGACCGCTTCGGAAACGGAATTAGCAGCCAACCCACGTGCCCGCAGCGCCAAGTTGCGAATAGCTGAGCGAGTGTCTCAGCGGAGGTGTGCATGAAAACATTGACCGCACTGACGATATTGTCGGTTCTGCTCTTATATGTGTGGGAACGGGTTGACGTCGTTCAGGTCGGCTATCACATCGAGCAACTGAAGATTCAAAAAGTTATGTTGGAGCGGGAGCGCGATGAATTGCGGCTGAAGGTCTCTACATTAACGTCGCCTGACCGGATCGCAAAGGCCGCGACGGAAAAGCTCGGCATGCTTCCTCCTCAACAAGGTCAGGTGCGCCTAGTCAGGCTGGAGCCCGATACACCTGTGAACAAAGAGCCGATCGTGGCCATGGAACTGAAGCTTGCGAAGCACGACCCCGTGCGAATGGCGCCATGAACACCTCTGACCCTCACCGCCGTCGAAGGGTCTTCGTCGCTGCATTTCTTCTCGTGGGATTAAGCGGCATTCTCGCCAGATTGTTTTATCTCCAAGTGCTGCATGCGTCAGAGTTGACGGCCAAGGCCGATCGTCAGCATCAGAAGACAGTGACGCTCGAAGGCGGCCGGGGTTCGATCGTGGATCGATTAGGAAAGGTCCTCGCCGTGAATATGGACGTACCGTCCGTCTTCGGCATTCCCACCTCCCTCGACAATCCTGCAGGAGTCGCGCGCGATCTGGCGCGCGTCCTTCACGCGAAGCCGGATGACATCGAACGCAAGCTGAAACAAGAGCGGAGCTTTGTATGGCTTGCGCGCAAGCTCGATCCCGAGCAAGGGCGGCGCCTCCAAAGTCTTTCGTTGGATGGAATCGGTATTGTGCTCGAAGGTCGGCGCTTCTACCCCAATGGTTCGTTGCTTTCGCATGTCCTGGGATTCGCCGGCATGGATGGTCAAGGGTTGGAAGGTCTCGAACGGCGGTATGACAAATATTTGAGCGGGGAAAAGCAGATGATCATTCTGCAACGCGATGCGCTGGGCCGGACCGTATTTCCAAAAGGCATCACCGAACAGGCTCCTTCGCCGGGCCACAGTTTAACCCTGACCATCGATGAATTCGTGCAGTATGTCGCGGAAAAAGAATTGGACGAAGCCGTCACGGCCTCCCGAGCAAAGAGCGGAATGGCGATCGTCATGGAGCCTGCCACAGGCGCCATTCTTGGGATGGCGCTCAGCCCGAAATTCGACCCGAACGCGATGTCCGGAATGTCGGCCGACCGTTGGCGGAATCGCATCATCACCGATGCGTATGAGCCTGGTTCCACCATGAAAGTGGTCGTGGCCGCCGCCGCATTGGAAGAGCATGTCATGAGGCCGGACTCGCTGATATACGGAGAAAATGGCCGCATGGAGATTGCTCATACCGTGATTCACGACCATGAAAAATCGGGCTGGCTGACCTTTGCGGAAGTCATCCAGAAAAGCAGTAACGTCGGCGCGGCGAAAATTGCGATGCAGCTCGACCAGGTGCGGCTCTATCGCTATCTCAAAGCGTTTGGATTTGGAGACAAGACCGAGATTGATCTGCCGGGGGAAATGGCCGGTCTCACCAAAGAGCCCAAAGACTGGGGACGACGATCGCTGGCCTCGATCGCGATGGGCCAAGAGATCGGCGTGACGCCCTTGCAGTTAGTGACCGCTGTTTCGGCGGTTGCGAATGGCGGTTCGTTGATGAGGCCGTATGTCGTCTCCGAGATACGGGATGCCGGCGGCCATTTGATTGCTCAGATTGCGCCGCAAGTTCGTCGCCGGGCCATTAGACCAGATACCGCGCACATCTTGACGTCCGTTCTAGAGGGCGTGGTGACAAATGGAACGGGACGTAAGGCGGCTGTGCCGGGCTATCGCGTGGCAGGTAAAACGGGGACCGCGCAAAAGATCGATCCCCATACCGGCGCGTACTCGTCGAGTTTGTTGATTGGATCGTTTGTCGGTTACGTGCCTGCCGAAGATCCCCGTCTGGCGATCGTGGTCGTGATTGACGAGCCAAAGATCGACGCATGGGGTGGGGTTGTCGCCGCGCCGGTATTCAGAAAGATTGCAGAGCAAGTGTTGCCTTATCTTGGTGTGTCGCCACAAGCACTGGTCAAGCTGGCATGGGCCTCCTGATTGCGCCATGCGGGATAACGAGATGGTTCACGCTCCTATGACGTTGAGTGAACTGGTCGCTCCCTTCGAGCAGCGCGGAGAAGTGATCCATCAGAGTGGCGATGTGCAGGTGTTGATTACATCGCTGACCGACAATTCTAAACTGGTCAAGCCAGGCGCCGTGTTCGTGGCCGTGAAAGGAGAGCGAGTGGACGGTCATGCCTTTGTAGGGCAAGCATTGGCAGCCGGGGCTTCCGCCGTGATCGTCCAAGACATCCCGATAAAGACAGTGTCGAGCGTACCGGTTGTGGGACTGCGGGATTCGCGTCGTGCGCTGGGAGTATTAGCCGCTCGGCTGCTCGGTGACCCTTCCAGCCGTCTTCGGATGATCGGTGTTACGGGCACCAATGGCAAAACGACCACAACCTATATCTGTCAATCAATTCTCGAGTCGGCCCATCGAGCCGTAGGTCTGATCGGAACCGTGTCCTATCAAATCGGGACGGAAAGAATCGAGGCGTCCCATACGACGCCGGGTGCGGTTGAGCTGCAGCAGTTGTTAGCGCGCATGGTGCAAGCCGGTCTGGATGCCGTTGCCATGGAGGTCTCGTCGCACGCCCTGGCGATGGACCGCACGAGCGGATGCGAATACGACACCGCGGTCTTCACGAATCTCACGCAGGATCATCTCGATTATCACCGGACGATGGAAGACTACTTTCAAGCGAAGCTGCGCTTGTTTGCAGACTTGACGTCTAGCGGACAAAAATCGGGTCCCAAGCGGGCGATTGTGAATGTCGACGACCCGTGGGGGCATCGTATTCGGCAGGTCTGCCCGGTGCCGGTGTGGACCTATTCCATCCGTGAAACGTCTGACATCCGCGCGCAGGACGTACGACTGTCGGTGAGCGGCACTACATTCCGCGTCGTGACGCCGAGAGGAGAATGTGACATTGAAAGCCGTCTTGTCGGCGAACACAACGTGTATAACGTCTTGGCCGCGATCGGCGTGGGCCTCAATGAGGGCCTATCTTTGGAGACGATTGGTGCCGGCATCCTCGCGGTGCGAAATGTGCCCGGACGTTTCGAGCGCGTCGAAGCGGGACAGGATTTTACTGTGGTCGTCGATTACGCACACACAGAGGATGCCCTCGTGCGGCTTCTGTCCGCTGCCCACGCGCTCAAGACGGGTCGCATCATTACGGTGTTTGGGTGCGGTGGCGATCGCGACCGTGGGAAGCGTCCGAAAATGGGACGGGTGGCGACCGAACGCAGCGACGTGGTCATTCTCACGTCGGATAATCCACGGACGGAAGACCCGCTTGCGATTCTCAAGGAAGTGGAAAGCGGTGTCCGCGATGTACTGCAGCCGGGCCGGGTGCGATACGAAATGATCCCGGACCGTCGCACGGCCATCGAGGCTGCCATTCGCGAAGCCAAACGCGGAGATATGGTGTTGATCGCAGGAAAGGGGCATGAAGATTATCAAATCGTCGGCACGCAAAAGTTTCACTTCGACGATCGGGAAGTCGCGCGGGAAGCGGTTGGAAAACGTCTTCGATGATCGCACCGTTCCCTTTGCGTGCCCCGACGAAGAGATCGATGAAAGCCGATATGTCCATTTTCACAATTGATGAAGTGTTGGAAGTGACGAGCGCGCGGCTCCTGAGCGGAAACAGTGGCGGTCTTCGTCGGAAGATTCGCCGGCTCTGTTCCGACTCCCGAGAGGTGGGACCGGGCGATCTTTTCATTGCCTTCAAAGGCGAGCATTTCGATGGACATCGATTTGTCGAACAAGCGTTGCGAAAAGGAGCGATCGGCGCCCTGATCGAAATCGGATCCGAGGCGGCATCGTCCATCGCGGCCTCGCACGCTTCCACCGAGCCTCCGTTTATGCTTGGTGTGCCTGACGCCCTCTTGGCGTATCAGCAGATCGCCACATATCACCGGAGCCGCTTGCACATTCCGGTCGTCGCCGTGACCGGCAGCAACGGCAAGACGACGACAAAGGAAATGGTGGCTCGTGTTCTTGAGGAGCGTTATAACTTACTGGTGACGGAAGGCAATCTCAATAATCGTATCGGCGTCCCACAAACGCTCTTGCGTCTAAATTCCAAGCACGACGCCGCCGTGATCGAAATGGGTGTGGACCACAAAGGGCAAACGACACGGTTGGCCGAGATCACGCGTCCGACCATCGGACTCATTACCAATATTGGACCCGACCATCTCGAATTTTTCGGCACCATGGAAGCGTCGGCCGAAGCCAAAGGGGAATTGCTCGATTTGCTCGACGCTGAAGATGCGGCCGTCCTCAATGCCGACGATCCGTATTTTGGATATCTCGCCTCGCGGGCGCGTTGCCGTGTAGTGTCGTTCGGCTTGTCTCCCACCGCATCGGTGCGGGCGACGGCCGTGCGCTCTCATGCGCGTGGCATGGCCTTTCGGCTGACGTTGCCCGGCCGTGTGAGACCTACGCCGGTCACCTTGCCAGCGCATGGATTACATAATCTGTCCAATGCGCTGGCGGCGGCTGCCGTCGGTTATCTGTGTGACCTGAGCGGCGCGAAGATTGCCCACGGACTATTCCAATTTCGCCCTGCGGCGATGCGATCGCAGGTCGAGCGACTCCGGGGCATCACCGTCATCAACGATTGTTACAACGCGAATCCGGCTTCCATGAATGCAGCGGTCGATCTATTGGCTGAACTCGGCGGCACAAAACAGACCGTCGCCGTGCTCGGCGATATGTTGGAGCTTGGTCCTCAATCGTCGGCGTTTCACCAAGACGTGGGCAGGCACGTGGCCGCGCGTCACATTACTTCGTTGGTGAGCTGCGGCAAGTTAGGACGGCAGATCGCGGAGGGCGCACGCCGGGCCGGGATGGCGCCCGATCGCGTTTTTGAATATCCGAGTGCGGTGCAGGCCATCGATGGCGTGGTATCGATGGTTGAACCGGGCAGTGTCGTGCTCGTCAAAGCCTCTCGTGGTATGAGAATGGAGCAGGTTGTGGAAGCGCTTCGGTCTCGACTTGCGGAAGCTACGCCAAAAGGAACACGTTCGGTGCCGGGCAAGGGAGTCAAACGCTAAGAATGCTGTACCTGTTGCTCTATCCGCTCCATACCGAGTTTTCCTTCTTGAATGTTTTTCGGTACCTCAGCTTTCGGATCATCTATGCCGCCGTCACCGCGTTTCTCCTTGCCTTTGTACTGGCGCCCCCGCTCATTCGCAAGCTGCAGGAGATTAAGCTCGGGCAAAATATTCGCGACGACGGGCCGAGCCGGCACCAGACAAAAAGCGGAACTCCCACGATGGGCGGATTGCTGATCATTTTTGCGGTGGTCCTCTCGACCTTGTTATGGGCAGACCTCACGAATCACTATATCTGGCTGGCCGTGTTGGCGACTGTTGGATTCGGACTCGTGGGGTTTGCGGATGATTACATCAAGTTCGTCGGCAAGCGATCGAAGGGATTAACGGCCTCCCAAAAGTTTCTTGCCCAGGGCATGGTGGCCTTGGCTATCGGCATGTTCTTTTATTTTCTACCCGGCTATTCCACTCAGCTCAGCGTGCCGTTTTTCAAATCGTTCACCCCGGACCTGGGGTGGCTCTATATCCCCTTTGCGGTCCTGGTCATCGTCGGCGCGTCGAATGCCGTGAATCTGACCGATGGCCTCGACGGCCTGGCGGTCGGCCCTATTATGATCGCCTCGCTTGCCTATACGATCGTCGTCTATGTCGTCGGCAACCGAATCACCGCCGAGTATCTCTTGATTCCCCATATCGATGGAGCGGGAGAGTTGGCGGTCTTTACGGCGGCCATATTCGGCGCCAGCCTCGGGTTTCTATGGTTCAACACGTATCCGGCCTCTGTCTTCATGGGGGATGTCGGCTCGCTGCCGTTAGGCGCGGCGCTTGGGACGGTGGCGGTGATCAGTAAGCATGAGCTGCTGCTGCTGTTGGTCGGCGGCGTCTTCGTGATCGAGGCGATTTCGGTCATTTTCCAGGTGGCGTCGTTTAAGTCGCGTGGCAAACGAATTTTCCTGATGGCGCCCATCCATCATCATTTCGAGATGAAAGGATGGGAAGAGCCAAAAGTCGTCGTACGTCTCTGGATTGTCGCGATACTGCTCGCGCTTCTGAGTTTGAGCACGTTGAAGTTGCGATGAGACTGGATGCTGAAAACGGTCCCCAACTTCGTTCTCGCGTCGAGAAAATCCTCAACGTAGCCCAGAGGCTACGCCTGCGGTTCTCTCTCGGCTGCGGCCTCGTTGGATGACCGTTTCGAGCATCCCGCTAAGATAGAAATTTTAATGAAGACGGAAGAATTAAAAGGGAAGAAGGTGACGGTGGTGGGTCTGGCAAGAAGCGGAGTAGCGGCAGCGCACTTGCTTCAGGCGGCCGGCGCGGACGTCACGGTGGCAGACGCGAAACACGAAGCCGCACTGGCTCCCGCGCTCGCTCGATTGGATCGAGACGCCATCCACGTGAGGGTCGGAGCGGGATATGAAACGGCGCTCGACGGCGCCCAACTCGCGGTGATCAGCCCTGGCGTGCCGACCGATTTAGACGCGCTGAAAATGGTTCGGGCGCGTCAAGTGCCGGTGATCGGGGAGCTGGAGCTCGCGTCCCGTTTTCTTAAGGCGCCCATTCTGGCCGTCACCGGCACGAACGGAAAAAGTACGACAGTCACGTTGACGGGACTGCTGCTCAAGGAATGGGGACGGCGGGTCTTTATCGGCGGCAATCTGGGGACCCCGGTGAGCGAGGCGGCCTTGGCCACATATACCAATGGATCGAAGGGCTCCCCATACGATTATGTCGTGGCGGAAGTGTCGAGTTTCCAGCTGGAAACGATCGAGCGGTTTCACCCGTCGGTGGCGGCGCTATTAAATATCACCTCGGATCATTTGGACCGCTATCCTTCGCTCGATCCCTATGTCGCGGCGAAGGCGAGAATTTTTGAGAATCAAACAGCGGACGACTATGCCTTGCTGAACTATGATGACGAACAGGTGCTCGCCTTTCGAGCCGGCGTCCGTGCGCACGAGCTGGGATTCAGCCGTTCGGGAGGCGTGCAGGAAGGGGCGTCACTCGATGGAGATCAATTGATCGTCACGCTCAAAGGACAGCGGGAACGCATTTGCAGGATCGGCGAGATCCGGATCCCCGGCGCGCACAATGTGGCGAATGCGATGGCGGCCGTCACAATGGCGCAGGTGTGCGGGTGTCCGCCGGACGTGATGCGGCGGGTCCTTTCCAGTTTTCCTGGGCTCGAGCATGCGCTGGAACTCGTACGGGAACGGAATGGGGTTCGTTTTATTAACGACTCGAAAGGGACCAATGTCGATGCGACGTTGAAGGCGCTGGAAAGCCTCGACAAGCCGATCGTCCTGATTGCGGGCGGCAAAGATAAGGGCGGCGATTTTGCCCGGCTACGCGATGTCGTGTCCCGCCGGGTCAAGCGAATGGTCCTCATCGGCGAAGCGGCGTCACGCATCGGTCAGGTCTTGGAAGGGATCAAACCGATGAGCTATGCGACCTCGTTTCGCGAGGCGGTGGAGTCGGCGGCCCAATCGGCGCAGGTGGGCGATGTCGTGTTGCTGTCGCCGGCCTGTGCGAGTTTCGATATGTTCGCCGACTATCAGGATCGCGGGCGCCAGTTCAAGGCGCTGGTCAATGGATTGGAGTGAGGTGGGTCAGGTGGCCTTTCCTTCGTGCTCGCACAGCACACACGAACAGTACTTGGTGAATGCGCGCAGTAAAGGGAAGCCCGCTTGCCCCCTCTTTTTTAGAATGTGTACAGACTGAAAAAAGGATTCTCCCTGGATATGTCACGCAAAGGCAACGAAGCCGGAACACTGGCGCTCCCGTGGTCCTTCAGCAGAGACCGCGCCGCCAGCCGTCCCAGCGCCGATGGGACGGTGCTGATCGTGGCCGTGATCTTGACGTTGATCGGGTTGGTGATGGTTTTCAGCGCCAGCGGCGTCGTAGCGGGCAACCGGTTTCACGATGCGATTTATTTTCTCAAGCGGCAGATCGCGTGGCTGCTCTTTGGGTTTATCCTGTTGCAGCTTGCCTCTCGTCTCGACTATCTCGTCTGGCGAAAACTGGCCGTGCCGATTTTGGCGGTGACATGTGTCCTGCTGGTCCTGGTCTTGATTCCGTCGATCGGCGTGGCGGTCAAAGGGGCCAGACGGTGGCTCAAGCTTGGGCCGATATCCCTGCAACCCGCCGAGATGGTGAAGCTCGTGGCGGTGCTCTATGTCGCGGCGTATCTGGCGAACAAGGGCGAACGGATCAAGGAATTCAAGGCAGGATTTCTTCCCCCACTGCTGGTGGTCGGGCTATTGAGCGGACTGGTCTTGCTTCAGCCGGATCTCGGGACCGTCGTGGTCGTCGGCGCCGTGACATTAGGACTCTTGTTTCTCGGGGGCGCTCGGCTGCTTCACTTGTCAGGGCTGATCCCCATGTTCCTGATCGCCGTGGGTCTGCTGATTTGGAAGTCGCCCTATCGCCTTCAACGCCTTCTGATCTTTCTCGACCCGACAAAGGATCCGACCGGCGCCGGCTTTCAAGTCAATCAATCGTTCCTGGCGTTCGGAAGTGGAGGGCCTTTCGGTGTCGGATTGGGGGCGGGCAAACAAAAGCTGTATTTTCTTCCGGAGGCGCATACTGATTTTGTCTTGGCGCTCGTGGGGGAGGAATTAGGATTGGTAGGGACGACGGCGGTCATGCTGCTCTTCGCGATCTTGATTATGAAAGGACTTAAAATTGCAGGACGAGCGCAGGATCCTTTCGGTCGGCATCTGGCTTATGGCATTACCTTGCTGATCGGCGCGCAGGCCATGATCAATGCGGGTGTCGCGACGGGTCTGTTGCCGACGAAGGGTCTGACGCTTCCGTTGGTGAGTTATGGGGGATCGTCGCTGTTGGTCAATCTGTTGGCAATCGGTATTTTGTTGAGCATTTCACGAGACCGGCAAGGCGGTCGGCGTGCGAGCGACTATGGGAGCCGGATTACGACCCGATGACCATTATTATTGCGGCTGGGGGCACGGGGGGGCACCTCTACCCTGGTGTGGCGCTGGCCAGAGAATTTCTTCGTCGCGATCCGTCTGCCAAGATCCGCTTTGTCGGCACGAGGCGCGGCATCGAAGCGAAGGTGTTGCCGCACGAAGGATTCGCGCTCGACTACATTTCCGCCTTGCCGCTGATGGGTTTGGGATTCAGGCAACGTCTGTCGGCGCTGTGTGCGCTTCCCAAAGGAGTGTGGCAGTCGCTGGTCCTGTTGCGCCGGCACAATGCCGATCTCGTGTTCGGTATCGGTGGCTATACGAGTCCACCGGTTCTGTTGGCAGCGGTTCTCTTGAATATTTCACGAGTCATCTTGGAGCCGAATGCCTATCCCGGTATGGCGAACAAGCTCGTTGCGCCGCTGGCGCAGCGCATCTTTCTCGCGTTCGACGCGACGGCTCGGCATTTCGCTTCCTCCAAGGTTCGCGCCTTCGGCGCGCCGATCAGGCAAGCGTTCTTGGATGTCAGCGGACGATCCACATCGGCGGGCGAAGCCAAGGACAAGAAGACATTGCTGGTGTTCGGCGGCAGCGGCGGGGCGCATGCGCTCAATCTGGCGATGATGGAAGCGCTTCCTCTTCTGTTCAAGAATGGTACGTTGAAATCGCAATTGTCGGTCATTCATCAGACGGGTCAGAAAGATTACGACATGGTCAAAGCGCACTATGACGCTGCCGGGCTTACAGTCGAAGTTATGCCGTTTCTCTTCGATATGCCGACGGCCCTTCGTGCGGCGGATCTCGTCGTGTCGCGTTCTGGAGCCATGACAATGGCGGAATTGACGGTGTGCGGAAAACCGGCTGTATTGATTCCGTTCCCGCAGTCGATCTATCAGCACCAATTGCATAATGCTCAGGTGTTGGAAAAGGCCGGGGCCGCCTTGATCATTCCGCAAGCCGAACTGGCCGGACAAAAATTGGCGGAGGTCGTTGGGGCCTTGTTTCGAAACCCGCATCGCTTGCAACAGATGGGCGAGCGGAGCCGCGCATTGGGGCGAACGGATTCGGCCGCAGCGATCGTTCGCGAATGTTTACAGCTTGTACAAGGAAAGGCGAGGGGCTAGAGGTTCAACAGGAGGAAAGGGAACGTTGTTCCCTTTGGCCTCTAGTCCCAAGCCGACCATGTTTAGAAAAATTCAACATATCCATCTCGTGGGAATCGGCGGCTCCGGTATGAGCGGCATTGCCGAAGTCCTGTTGACGCTCGGCTATAAGGTGACCGGCTCGGATCTCGCTTACTCGGACACCGTCCGCCGCCTCGAGGAACTAGGCGGGAAAATTTTCATCGGCCATCAAGAATCGAATGTCGGGGAAGCGCAGGTCGTGGTGATCTCGTCCGCTGTTTCCCCTGGCAATCCGGAGGTGCTCGCGGCGCGCGCCAAACCGGTCCCCGTCATTCCTCGAGCCGAGATGCTCGCGGAACTCATGCGGCTCAAATATGGCGTGGCGATCGCAGGAGCGCATGGAAAGACCACAACGACGTCGATGGTGGCCACGGTCCTGGCGCAGGCGGGACTCGACCCCACGATGGTGATCGGCGGGAAAGTCAACGCGCT
>AR_comb_assmDRAFT_10182528_pt1 | contig 23741 bp, 21 predicted proteins | sample ArasoioldDNA_FD_10543 | JGI IMG/M metagenome (IMG submission 10543) | reverse complement strand
CTGACCTCTGACCTCTGACCCCTGACCCCTGCCTTCCCATCACGCCCCCGTGTGATTCAAATCACAGCCCTTTTTCAGTCCCAAAAGTACCCTACAGATGCTGGCTGGGGTTCTTTCATTGCGACACTCCGAAGGGGGGTTCTATGGCAGTTGTGGCAGGTACTACTCCAAGAATGGGCCATCTGGCTCATGATTTCTCCAAAAATCCACTGCTGTGCTACTGGGAGATGACCAATGCATGCGGCCTGGCGTGCAAGCATTGCCGCGCTGAGGCGATGCCCACGGCGAATCCGCTCGAACTCTCGACCGAGCAGAGCAAGCGCTTCCTGAATCAACTGGTCGAGTTTGGCAATCCCCTTCCCCACCTTATTTTGACGGGAGGCGATCCGCTCAGCCGTCGCGACATCTATGAGTTGATCGACTACGCCAACGGATTGGGCCTTGAAGTCTCGATTACCCCGAGCGCGACGCCCGAACTTACGAACGACGCCATCACCAAGCTAAAGGCACACGGCATTCAGAGCCTCGGCCTGAGCCTCGACGGATCCTGCGCCGCCAAGCACGACGCCATCCGCAATGTTCCGGGAACATTCGATCGCACCATCGAAGCCGCGCGCCACTGCGGGCGCCTCGGCCTGCCGATCCAGGTCAACACGCTCGTTGCCGAAGAAACCGCCGATGACCTTCCTGCGATCTATGAACTGCTCAGCCGTGAATTCCCGGTCATGCGTTGGAGCCTGTTCATGCTGATCTCCGTGGGACGCGGCAAGGCGCTGAACGAAGTTTCGCCCGAAGAAGGCGAGCGCATTATGCGCTGGGTGTTCGAACTCTCGCAGCATTCTCCCTTCCAGGTTAAAACCACCGAAGCGCCGTCGTACCGCCGCATCGCAATTGAGATCATGCGTACGTCCGGCATGCACGCCCCGGAGATGAAGAGCAGCTCCGTCTATCACGGATTCCAGATCCGCGACGGGCACGGCATTGTTTTCGTCTCGAACCTTGGCGAGATCTATCCTTCGGGATTTCTGCCGCTGCGCTGCGGCAATGTCCGCGTAGATTCTCTGGTCGAGATCTACCGCAACTCCAAGATCTTTCGTGGATTGCACAATCCTGATCACTTCCATGGCAAGTGCGGCGCCTGCGAATACAGCCACATTTGCGGAGGTTCACGCGCCCGCGCCTTCGCCTACACCGGTGATGCACTCGGCACCGACCCGTTTTGTCCCTACGAACCGGGTTCCGCTCCGAACGGAGTAGCGTGAGGCTAGGCGGATGGACTCGCAGCTCATCGAATCCGTCGAGGAGTGCAAGGTTACTCCTTCTTCGATAGCCGATTCGGCCAAGATTGCCCACTTGCGCAAGAAGCTCGTGCGGCGCGCGGCTCCGGATCGTTCCCAAATTTTCCGCCGCTCATTCCAGTTCGCGTTCTTGGTGCTCAACATCTGGATTGGCAGCCTGTTCTATCTCTGGGTTCGCAGTTACGAAACTGGCGCGACGGCCGCAACTCGTCCCGCGGGCGTCGAAGGCTGGCTCCCCATCGCCGGGATGATGAACTTTAAGTACTGGCTGACCACAGGGCGGATTCCGGCGGCGCATCCCGCAGCGATGTTTCTATTCGTCTCCTTTCTCGCCATCGCGTTCCTGCTCCGCAAGGCGTTCTGCAGCTGGCTTTGCCCAGTCGGAACTCTTTCCGAATATCTGTGGCGCGCCGGGCGTCGGATCATCCACCGCAACTTTCATCTTCCCCGGTGGCTCGACATTCCTCTGCGCGGCTTGAAGTATCTGCTGCTGGCCTTCTTTGTCTGGGCTGTCGCAAATATGTCGGCCGACGCAGTCGAGCAGTTCATGCACGCTCCTTACGGCGCAATCGCCGATGTCCGCATGCTGAATTTCTTCCGCTTTCTCGGGGAAACCGGCGCAATCGTGCTAGCCGTCATTGTGATCGCGTCGGGGCTGGTGCAGAACTTCTGGTGTCGCTACCTGTGTCCTTATGGGGCGCTGCTGGGAATCGTTTCGTTCTTCAGCCCGCTGCGGATTCGGCGTGCGGAAAGCGCCTGTATCGATTGCGCGAAGTGCGCGAAGGCTTGTCCGTCGGCACTGCCGGTCGACAAGCTGATCTCAATCAAGTCGGCGGAGTGTACCGGATGTCTCGAGTGCGTGGCCGTGTGTCCGTCAGAAGGCGCGCTCGACCTTGCGCTGCCCCAATGGACTCCCGCCCCCAGGCAAGGACGCATTCCGGTTTGGGCCTTGGCCGCGGCTATTGCAGTGTTGTTCCTGGGAATTGTGGGTTTTGCAAGAACTGCGGGTTATTGGAATGGAGACGTGCCGGATTACGTCTATCGGCAGCTGGTTCCTCGCGCGAACGAGATATCGCACCCGGGGGAGTGAACTTCGCGCACCGTATCCCCGACGCGTCTACTTCTCAAGCGCGGCCCATTTCTCCTTTGGCAGGCCCTTCTTCACCGTTTCAACATTCTGAAATCCGTCTTTGAACACAGTATCTTTGGCATTTTCAGCGGTGACGGCGATCGGCGTGAGCAGAACCGATTTCGTGGTCTGCTGGCCATTCACGACGGCGGTTACGTTCTCTACATCCTGATGTTTTGCAAGGCGCACCGCAGCTTCCGCGGCGGTTCTGGCTTCATTGCCAACCGGCTTATAGACCGTCATCAGTTGCGTTCCGTCGAAGAGCCGCTCGATGCCGGCAAGATCGGCATCCTGTCCGCTCACCAGAACTTTGCCGGATAAGTGCTGGTCTTCGAGTGCCTGGATTGCTCCACCGGCTATACCGTCATTTGAGGCCACGATGGCGTTTAATGGTCCGTCCAGATGTTGTAACGCCTGGCTCACCAGCATGTATGCCTCGGTGGCACTCCACTCCGGCACCCAGATATCTCGGACCAGTTTAATATCCCCACGCACGATCAACGGACGAAGCACTTTCATCTGGCCTGCGCGTACCACCTTCGAGTTCGCGTCGAGCGGCGAGCCGCCGAGCAGCAGATAGTTCCCCTTCGGAGCCCGATCCACCAGCGTCTGCGCCTGCAGCGTCCCGACCGAGAACAGATCGAATCCTACATAAAGGTCCACCGGCGCATTCGCCACCAGACGGTCATAGCTGATCACTGGAACATGTTTGGCGTGTGCCGCTTCGATAAACCGTCCCGCTTTGCCGGTATCGTGAGGAAGAAATACGAGCACATCGATTCCGGAATTCAACAACTCCTTGACCTGGCGGAATTGCAGATCGTCGTCGCCGTCCGCAGATCGAATCACCACAGCCGCGCCAAGGTCATGGGCCCGTTTCTGAAATTCATCCAGATCGGTCTGCCAGCGCTCGCCGCGTGTGTTCTCAATGGAGAACCCGATTTTCACTTCCTGCTTGTTGGAAAGCTGGCTCCATGCGGGAGCTCCAAAAAGGAGGCCGGCAAGTGCAACAATCCCTGATCTACTACGCCCAAGCTGCATATTGCATCTCCCAGCGGGGGGTCTTGCTCACGCAGTCGACACAAATCTCCCGCAGCACACTCCCGCGATGTTAGGGAGCATATGTAACGGGGGTCAATTTACCTTGGTAATCAGAGAATGAATGAAGATGAAGATAAGGACCGTCGATCCAGGGAATTACGAATACAGCTTGATCGGTTGCACGACGCGGCTGATCGCCCCGGTTGGGCTCGGGTGATCCGGCTTCAGGCCGCACCGCATTGAGGCGAACAGTCCCAACAATTGTCCGAGCATCACGTCGAGGACTGGACGGTAGCAATCGGGAAAATCGAGGCCGGATCCTATCGGAAGCCGGTAGTCGGCCAATTCCGTTACGTCACTGCCATCGCCAGCGGTTACAGCCAGTTTTACCCGGCCCAGGCGTTTACGGTCGATCTCACGCAGCAGGTCGAGTTCGTATCCACGCCGGCGCGACTCGCTCGACAGAAGCGCGACAAACAGCGTCTGCCCGTCGACGGTCGACATGGGCCCATGCCGCAGCCCGAGCGACGTTTCCGCCAGAGTGGTCACGTTGCCCGCGCTCAATTCCACGAGTTTCAGTGCACACTCATCGGCCACACCGCGCAGCACACCGGCGCCCACAAAGCACGCACGCTTGCAGCCCAGCGTAGTCACTTCTGCCGCAACTTCAGACGCGAGCGGAAGAAACTGCCGTCCGCAATCCGATAACCTGCCGACAACGTCGCCGAACTCTTCCAGGTCATCCAGATGGGCCACGCACTGTCCCGCGAGCAGCATGTTGCTGAACGAACTCGTCATGGCCAGTCCACGATCGTTCACCGCATCATTGAGCACCAGGGCAAACGCACGCTCCGGATACTTCGCACAAAGCTGCGCCATGGCTCCCTGCGCATTACAGGTGGGAACCAGATGGTGAATGTCACGGTTGCGTTCCAGTGCCCGCTCCAAGACCGCCACACTCTCAGGACTGTCTCCCGAGCGTGAAAACGAGATCCACAAATACTGTTTTCCGGCTGTGTGGTACTCGTCGAAATCTGTAAGAAGAGTTGTGCTCGGCACCGCCCAAACGTCACAACCCCAGCGCTGGCGGAGTAAAGGAGCCAGGGCGCGTCCGATATAGTCCGACGTGCCGGCTCCTGCGAGATACACCGTGGGCGAGGCCGTACTGCCACGGCCAATTCCAGCCCTGCGCAATGCATCCATCAACTGGCTGCGCCGCGAGGAGCAGATGTCGTACGTCGTGCGCCACGTTTCCGGCTGCTGCCAGATCTCGCGCGGCGTGTGCTGCAGGCCGCGATCGACGCGCTCCTGCTCCGACAAATCCAGTAACGTTTGCAATGGATTACCCACTGCCCTGTGCCCTCCAGCGACACAGTAGTCTATTACAATGCGAAGCCGGTTGAAAAGGTTTCGAAAGGAAAAGCAATTTTGTTCGCAACAAAACGTTAGCTGCTCGCAAGCTCGCTTTTCCCGGACCCCTTAGGGTTTAGACCTGAGAACCCGGCTGCCGATCCGAGCAACTAAGCGAATCGATGGGTGTTTTTAACTTGTGAGGAGAAACGAATGAGCTTTGGATCGCATCCCCTGAGATCGCTCCTTTTGGCTGGAGCCATAGCTTCGTCCGTGGCCGGACTTGCTTGCAGCGAACATCACTACTACCGCGCCTACGATCCTTATTACACCGACTACCACGACTGGAACCACAATGAAGTCGTGTACTACCAGCAGTGGACCGTGGAAACGCACCGGGACCCGCATCGGGATTTCCGCAAAATCCCTTCCGAGCAGCAAAAAGAGTATTGGACCTGGCGCCACAACCATCACGATCATGACAACGATCATGATCGCGATCGCGACCACCACTAGACTCGAGACAAACCAGGCTCTCAGGCGCCGACCACTGCGAGAGCCTGGTCCGTAGTGATAACTCTGGCTCCCAACCTCTCGAATTCCGCCAACGCCTTCTGCCCCTCTTCCGGCTTCAAGGTTTCAATCGCATCCCGCACGACCGCCACGCGGCGTCTGCGATCGAGCAAGCCTTTCACCGCGAAGCCCACACAGTATTCGGTGGCCACTCCGAACACGACGAACTCCGCCTCTCTCCCAAGCTTCTGCAAGAGCTCATCCGCATGCCGGCTTTGGAAGATGTCCAGTGTCTGCTTCTCGAGCAGGACCTGCTGATAGCGAGACAAGTCGTCCGGCAGTTTCGCGTCCACATCATTCGGAATGCGCGCGACCTTGTCTGTGATTGCCTCGGGCACCAGTTCGGAACCCGCCGTCCCCTTCACGCAATGGGGCGGGAAGATCTTGAACTCTGGATCATTCGGAGTATGAAAGTCTCCGTGCGAGACAAGAAATACCTTTTCTTGCCGCGCCGCATCCGTCAAACGCTGGATGTTCTGGAGCAACTTCTCTGCCCCGGGAACATAGAGCTTGCCCCCGGGCAAAACAAAATCGCGTTGTACATCCACTTCCCAGAAAATGAAATCGCGCGAAACCATGCTTTCCTCGAATTGACCTGACACCGACTCTCAGTCCTCACAATTGTAAAGACGGCTGGGGCCTCTTGTTGGATACGCCAAGTGCCTGCGGCGATTCAGGCCAATTTGACTCCGCAAACAACCCGCCGGCTGTCCCCTGCAACACATCTCTTCCCATTCGTCCGGCATCCAAAAAGTAGGCACTATCTGGGGATTGACTTCTCCCCTAAACTCTGGCAAAACAGACAAACTTATGTCGCGTTGGAACGTTCGGGCATCAACATTATTGATCCTCGGCTGCGTCGTTTCCGTGATGCTGCTGATCGTCGTGTTGCCTGACGTAGACCTGCCCGACACCGCGTTCCATCAGGGTACGGCACCCATCGTGGTTCATGCTCGGGCGACGATGGCTCCCGTGGTCGTAGCCGTGGCCGCCCTGTTCCAGGTACCCAGTGCCGCCGGAGTGTCGAGCTACGTCCACGACATCGACGTGCTCGCCGGCAATCTCGAACCAAACTTCCGTCCTATCTTGCTTTGCTCCATACGGCGCTAGCTGAACTCCGCACCGCTGCCAACTCTACACTTCGTTTCTAAATTCAGGGCTGGCGCTGCAGGACCAGATTACGCCGTAAATACCGTTTCTCCTTAATACCGTTTCTCCCTCACCCTGTGCACGAAAGAAAGAGATGAATGGCAAAGAAACACGGAGGAGCTTGCAATGATTTTTGACCGCACAGAAGCGTCCGACTACGGCCAACTTCTGCAGGAGGCCGCCGCCAGAACCGGCTTCAGCCCTTTTGAGATGCAGGAGTTGCTCGATAGCGAACTTCAAATCGACCACCTGCTTAACTACATTTCGGCGGTCGTCGCCGATCGTATGAATTGAAATCGCAAAACGCCGGGGTCCCCCCCCGGCTCTCTGCTGCCCTCCCTTCTGATTCGGAAATTTCCGTCCGCTGTGTTCTAATCTCGCTTTCGTTCAACCTGACGTGATTCGGGGAAATCTCATGGTCCTTGCCTGTTCCAGACTTCGATCTGTCGCACTTCTGACTTCTATCTTTGTGGTCACGGCACTTGCCGAGACACCCAGCGGCCCTCCCGCTGATCTCGATGCCTATGTCGCGAATTCCATGAAGACCTTTGACGTCCCCGGCATGGCCGTCGCGATCGTGAAGGACGGCAAGGTCGTGGTCGCCAAGGGATACGGCGTCCGCAAGCTCGGCGAGTCGACCCCGGTTGACGAATTCACTATGTTCGCCATCGGCTCCAACACCAAGGCCTTTACCACAGCCGCATTGGCAACCCTGATCGATCAAGGCAAGCTGGCGTGGGACGATCCCGTCTACCAGCGCCTTCCCGGATTTGTCATGTATGACCCGTACGTCTCGCACGAGATGACGATCCGCGACCTGCTGACGCATCGCAGCGGCATGGGACTGGGCGAGGGCGATCTGCTTTTCTGGCCGCATACCACCTATACCCGTGAAGACATCATCCACAAGCTGCGTTACATGAAGCCAGCGTCGAGCTTCCGCAGCCGCTACGCTTACGACAATCTGCTCTACATGACAGCCGGACAGATTATCCCTGCTGTGACTGGCACTTCGTGGGATGACTACATCCGTCAAAGCATCTTTGCGCCGCTCGGTATGAGTCACTCTGCCGTGAGCAACAAGGCTTTCAAGGCGGGCGACGACTACGCTTTCCCGCATTCACGGGTCGATGGCAAGTTGCAGGCGATTCCGCTCGAAGATCTCGACAACGTCGGTCCCGCCGGATCGATTAACTCTTGCGCCGCCGACATGGCGAAGTGGGTGCAACTCCAGTTGAACCATGGCAAGTTTGTGGACCGTGATGGCCGGTTATTCGGCGAGCAGCGCTCGAGAGAAATGTGGGCGGCGCAGACGATTCTTCCCATCGGCAATCCCCCGCCGTCCCTTGCAGCACTAAGAGCAAATTTCGCGAGTTATGCGCTGGGCTGGGGACTCCGCGATTATCACGGACGCAAGATGGTCGGCCACACGGGCGGCGTGGGCGGATTTGTGTCCCGTGTGATGCTTGTTCCCGAAGAGAATCTTGGAGTCGTGATTCTCACCAACGCAGAGCAGTCGAGCGCTTTCGATTCGATCCTGTATCACGTTCTCGATCACTATTTTGGGCTCACGGCATCCGACTGGGTCGCGAACTTCAAGAAAGTCGATGACGATGATGCCAAAGAAGCGGCCGAGACAATGAAGAAGGCGGAAGGCTCACGCGCCGCCGATTCCAAGCCTTCCCTCCCTCTTGAGAAATACGCGGGAGTCTACAACGACGCCTGGTATGGTCCGGTCACGATTCACCAGGAGAACGGCGGATTGGTTATGAGCTTCGATCACACGCCCGGCATGGTCGGTGAGCTCCAGCACTGGCAGTACGACACATTCAAAGCCCATTGGCGCACCCGGACGATCGAAGACGCGTTCATCACTTTCGCGTTAAACGCCGACGGCACCGTCGACAGCGCAAAGATGGCTGCCGTCTCCCCATTGGCGGATTTCAGCTTTGACTACCAGGATTTGCTGTTAAGGCTCGCACCGAAAGAAAGGAAATAGTTGCGGCCGATGAGACTCTGAGAGTTCGCAAAAGATATCTTGTCTATCGCTAACAATCCAATATCTCTTCAAGGCGCCGAGGCTGAGGTTCAGTCTCATAGCTCGGCGCTTCGCCGCGAACTCGGCGTCAGGGATCTGGTCTTCGCACAGATTCTCATCATCATCGTGCCCGAATTTTTCGGCACCGCCGTGAAGGCCGGGAATGCGCACGTCGTTCTCTGGATTCTGGCTATCCTTTTGTTCTTCATTCCACACGCGTATGTGGTGGCGCACCTGAATCGGATATTGCCCCTCGAGGGCGGTCTCTACGAATGGGCCCGGTTGGCGTTCAGCGATCGCGTGGGCTTTTTGACAGCCTGGAACATGTGGCTCATGCAGACGATCCAGGTCTCGCAGATTGCCCTGGTCACGACGAGCTATCTCTCATACGCGTTGCCGGGCGCTGCCTGGGTTGCCACCAACCCCTCGGCTGTCATCGCAACCTCCGTGGTGCTGATCGCGATGATGATGCTCATCGCCCGCTTCGGCCTTCGTGTTGGCAAGTGGGTGAGCAACGTGGGCAGCTTTTTCACGATCTTCATTCTGATCGTTCTGATCCTCTTGCCTTTTCTCCATGTGAGGCGTGGACACCTCTCGTCGTACCACGCACTGCCCTGGCTGCTGCCCCCGATGACTCTGTTCAGCATCAGTGTCTTCAGCAAGATGACCTTCGGGGCTCTCTCGGGATTCGAAACTATCGCCACGTTCGCCGGAGAAGCGCGCAATCCCGCTCGCAACATTGCACGCTCGATCATCATCACTGCCCCGATCATCGCTCTGCTCTATGTTTTCGGCACCAGCGGGATTCTGGCCTTTGTCTCGCCTGAGGCCATCGATGTGATCGGCCCCATCCCGCAGGCGCTGCGCAGCGGATTTGCCATGTTTGGTTTGGCGCTCCCGATCGTCTCGATCGCGATTCTGCTGCTGTTGCTGAACTACATTTGCTCCTACACCTTGTATTTCTCGGCCAACACGCGCCTGCCGATGGCCGCGGGATGGGATCACCTTCTGCCCCGCTGGTTCACGCGATTACATCCGGAGTACCGCACGCCCGTGAATTCCATTCTTTTCATGGGAGGTGTTGCTCTCGCCTCGAGTGTTGGCGTTCTGATTGGCTCCGGCAATCAGGAGTCGTTCATCCTTCTGCAAACCTGGGCCTGGACCTTTTATGGTCTGGCGTACCTGGTGAAGTTTGCCATTCCGCTGGTGTCGGCCAAGGAGAAAGGGCTGAGGCCCGGTCCCTGGCTACAAGTGGGAGCTGCGACTGGATTCCTGGTCACGCTTCTCTTTGTTCTGTTGTCGGTGCAGCCGGTGATTCCGGTTGCGAGTAAGTTGGTCTACCTGCTCAAGGTGGTAGTGGCGGTGGTGGGAGCGAATTTGGTTGGATGGATCATCTACCGCTCCGGACAGCGACGCATGGCAACCACTGCGTCGGCTTGATCGCTCTTACCGCAGGAACACATGCAGCGCATCGTCCACCTTGATCGTCGACTTCCGCCGGGAGCCCGTGGCAACGTTGTAGCCGATGAGCAGGTGGTTCTCCACGATCAGTAATTCCTTTTCGCTGATCCATCCCACCAGGGCAGCGTGCGGCACAAATGCGATGCGGCGGGGAGTGTCTTCCATACTCTTGACTTCCACCGCGGGCAGATCCGCCAGCGCCTTGCGAATGCGCTGCGACTCCTCTGGATTTGCTTGCCCCTCTTGCGACAACTGGATCGGCTTGTTGCTCTGCGCCGTCGCTGTGATCGTCATGGCGACGTACCCCAGCGCGGGCGAGAGCTTCGCGTTCGCAGTCGAGAAGCTGACGTCATAGTCGGGATTCTTGTAGGTCTCCCGTTCGTCGAAAATGACGCGAGACTTTCCCTCGGCCACCGCCAGAGTTTGATCGTTGCTCTGATTCGACCAGCCACAACAGCCGGTGTCCGGGATCGCTTCGACAATCCAATCGCCGTTATCGTCCGCATCGAGCACCCGCTGCATGGGGGCAGCCAGTGCAGTCTCGACCCATTTGCCGGTATCCATCCGATATCGTGTGGTCGATTTGAAGATCGGGGCAGTGTTCGCCGCCACGTACTGTGTCACCAGGAAGAAATTCCCTACACCATTGTCCGGGACCCACACGATCCCTGACGGGCACGTTTCCTCGCAGCTTCCCGATGTGCAGCGGCACTCCGCGGCCTTCACGGAGGTGACTTCTTTGCTCCCACCACCACTGAGATCAGTTTGCCAGGCTTGGAAGGTGATGGTCGTTGAAAGATCCACTTCCTCGCGCTCCAATCGGCGCGCCCGATTCGTGAACCAGAACAGATGATTCCCGTCCGCCGACAGCGAAATGCTCGGAGCCGACTCCGTGATCGCGAGATTCGATCCCCGCTCTTCCGACTTCCGCTCCACACCTTGATCCATGAACGACGCTTCGTGTCCGTTCCAGAACCAGACTTTGTGCGGTTTGATTACGTCTTCCTCTGACACCGGCAGAGATACTGACGATGCAAACAGCATCTGTCCGGCGCTGTTCACGTCGAGATTCGTGGGCGAGTTGAGCACCTCTGACGGCACTTTGACCGTTGCTTTCGCCGCAAATGTCGCTGGATCATACTCTGCCATCTCTCCCGGCGATCGCAAAATCCAGAGGCGCTTTCCCTGCCCCACCATGGGGCCAGAAAGGAAAACAAGAGCAACGATCAATCGCCAGATTCTTTGCATGAATAAAAGAGATGTCGTACTACTTTTTTTCTACCACCGGTAACTCCACGAAGCTCGCCTGCTGCGGTGCATGAAACACGCGCTGCACCGCTTTTTTGTAGTCGCCCGGCTTGGCCCAGAAAATATTCGGCACAAACGTCTGCGGATTGCGGTCGTACAACGGGAACCAGCTCGACTGCACCTGCACCATGATTCGATGCCCCGGCAGGAAGACATGGTTAGCTGTGGGAAGCGTCCATTTATAGAGCAGAGCTTTGTCTGAGGCGATGGCGTGCGGCGTCTCCAGACTTTCCCGATACCTTCCACGAAAGATGTCGGCCGAGACCATCAACTGGTACCCGCCCATCTCTTCCTGCCCACCCACTTCATCAGGATAGACATCGATCACCTTCACCACCCAGTCGGAATCCGTACCGCTGGTCGAGGCAACCAGATTCACCACCGGTTGTCCGCTGATCTTCACCGGCTCCTTCAACACGTCAGAGGTGAACGCCAGAACATCCGGACGTCCCGACGCCTCACGCTGATCATCTACCAGCCATAGCGGCCAGGTGAGCCGCCCGCTGTATCCCACCGGTTGGCTGGGCCGGGAGCGATATGGCACCGGCTTCGCCGGATCCGAAACATATTCGTCGTATGCAGCATCACTCGACTTTGGCTCATCGAAGCTGGCCTTCAATCCGGCTCCAAGATAAAGAGGCTTCGGATGGACCGTGCACCCCGAGTCACATCCCGAAGGCCACGACGACAACCGTCTCCAAGTATTGGTGCCTGTTTCAAAGGCGGTCACTGTGGCGACGTCTGACTTGGGGGCCCCGTCCTTCAAATATTGGTCCAGGAACGGCTTCAGGATGTTCTCGCGGAAATAAAGTCCGGTGTCACTTCCAAACTTGAGCGCTCCCAACGAACTGCCGTCCCCGATCTCCTGTCCGTGATGCCACGGTCCCATCACCATAAAGAGCTTGTCATTCCCGGTGTCCTTGGGCTTGAGCGCCTTGTAGACCGCTGGCGCTCCATAGATGTCTTCCTGATCCCACAAGCTGAAGACCAGCATCGTCGGAACTTTCAACGGCTGCGCCGCGAGAATCTTGTCCATCGCCTGCGCCTGCCACCACGCATCGTAGCTCGGATGTTCCAGGATCTTCCGCCAGAATCCCACTTGCTCCAGCCCATGCCGCCGTCCGAGTTCGCCCGCCGATCCCGCTTCCATGTACAGGTCGTAATCGTCGAAATGATTGGTCCACCACTGCTCGGTGTTCGACCGCGTCGCCTCCTGCTCGTAGATGTATGGCATGTTCTGTTCGCGGAATGCGCCATTGTGAAACCAGTCGTCTCCCATCCACCCGTCGACCATCGGATTCATGGGCACCGACACCTTCAGCGCCGGATGCGGATTCACAAGCGCCATCAGCGGCAGGAATCCGTCATACGAAATCCCCAGGATCCCCACCTTCCCGTTGCTCTCCGGAATGTTCTTCACCAGCCAGTCGATCGTGTCATAGGTGTCGGTCGCGTGATCAACCTCGGTCGGATTCAGCGGCCCCTTCAACGGACGCGTCATCACATAGTCGCCTTCCGATCCGTACTTGCCTCGTACGTCCTGCACCACGCGTATGTATCCACCTTCGAGAATCACCTCGAGCGCATTGTCGTAGCCGTACAGGATCGGCCCCAGATGCGAACTCTCCGCATGGCCCGTCTGCAAATTCGCGTTGTAAGGAGTACGCGTCAGCAGGATCGGAGCGTTCTTCGCTCCTTTCGGGATCACGATCACCGTGTGCAGCTTCACCCCATCGCGCATCGGGATCATTACCTCCCGCTTCGCATACTCGAAGCTGTCCGTCATTCTCTGGAACGTAGCCGGCGTCTCGCTCGGCAGCGATGTAGCCTGGTTACTTTGTCCCACACAAGGCCACGAACAAAGACAAACCGCCAGCAGCCAACTCATCGGACGAACATCCGCAATCGTTCTCATTCGTAAGGTCCCTCGGAAGTGGACGATGTTAACTCCTCGCATCGGCACTTGCCAAATCCAGTGGCCTTTCCAGCATAGTAACTACTTCACTGATTACCTCCATATCCCGCTAATCGTACAAATGCACATTGCCCCTTGGTAACGACGGGACGCGCGCATCAAGAAACTAGACTTCCTCCCGGGGGTTCACTCTGACATGACCAACAAGATCCTGCAGTCGCTCTTAGTCGTGGCAGCGGGCAGCCTGATGTTTATTGGTTCAGCCTCTGCTCAAACCCAAACCAGCAAAACTTCCGGCGCCGGCCCCGGGCAAGTTGATCCCGGTCATCCGCGCGTCAATCAGGTGAACCGTCGCGAGACGCGTCAGCAGGCCCGCATCGCCCAAGGCGTAAAGAGCGGCCAACTCGCGCCCGGCGAAGCCAAGCGCCTGGACCGGGGCGAACAGCGCCTTGAGAAGAACGAAAAAAAGGACATGGCCAAGGACGGCGGCCACCTCACCAAGCAAGACCAGCGCCAGCTGAACCGCGAGGCCAACCATATGAACAAGCGCATTTACGCCGACAAGCACAACGCCAAGCAACAATAAGTCCCAAATCTCCCAAGTTCGCCATTATCGGTAGAAGAGAGAGCCGCTCGGTTCGCGGCTTTTTTCTTTTTCCGGACAAATTTCATTCCGCGTCCCAAAACCCTCCTCATCGTGATAGGCTACACAACGCTTTTGGGCCCCGGAGTCGCGGGCAATTCGCTCGCCCACGCAAGATGGAGGAATCAATCAGGCTTTGGCTGGAATTTCGACGCGTCGCTCCATCCCTTATAATGACGGGGAACCCGGAGCCTGGTCTGCCCTGCCGCTTGCTCTTCCCAAACTATGCCCGTTGACTGTAAGAATCCAAAACCTGGACTCGAAGCCGCGAGTCTGACGGACGTGGGCCTGCAGCGCGCCAATAACGAGGACTCCTGCCTCTACTGGGAGCCCGAGCGCAACGACGAGTTCCACCGCAAGGGGCGCCTCGCCGTCATTGCCGACGGTATGGGCGGGCACGATGGCGGACAAGAAGCCAGCCGCATGGCGGTTGAAACCGTGCGTCATGTTTACGAACACGACTTTACGGGCGATTCTCAATCCACGCTCGTTGCCGGACTTCAAACCGCCCACAATTCCATTCAGCGCTTCGCCGCAGAGCATCCCCAATTCACCGGCATGGGCACAACCTGTACCGCCCTCGCTATCGTCGACCGCAAACTCTCTTTCGCTCACGTTGGCGACAGCCGCCTCTACCTGCTTCGCGGAGACAAGCTCTCCCGCCTCACGCGCGACCACTCCTATGTCAGCCGCCTCGTCGAAACTGGCATCGTGCGCATCGAAGACGCCGAGTCTCATCCCCAGCGCCATATCCTGACCGCCGCCCTGGGATCAGGTCATGTCATCATTCCGGACGCGCCCGAGCAGTCCGTACCCTTGCAAGAAGGCGACACCCTCATTCTCTGCACTGATGGTTTGTGGAGTGTGGTCGGCGAGCAGGACATCGCTCGCATCGCGCGAACTAGCGCACCCGGCGATACCTGTCTGCAACTCGTCCGCGCCGCACTCGAGCGTGGCGGCCCCGACAACGTCACCGTCGTGGTTCTTCGCGTTTCCGCATAAACCCTAGGTAAAACGCCGTATGCAGGAACGTGCATACTCCAGCCGTCTTTTCCACAATCGCGCGGAGCGGAGTGAAAATGGTTTCACATCCAATTTCTCCGGAATCCTTTCTCGGTCGCGCAAGCTGCTGATTGCACAAGAGGTTAACCAATAATCCCTATTGGCACAGTTGGCATTCGGCTTGCTTTACCCTTTACGTTAATAATGTCTATTAATTTAATGTACTTTATGGAATAATTCGCCCTTATGAAGATCTCCCAGAAAGGCCTGTACGCCCTGCAAGCGATGATGATGCTCGCTCGCCACCATAATCAGGGCGCCATCCGGATTCGCGACATCGCCTATGAGGAGGCGCTGCCCGAGAAATTTCTCGAGCTCATCCTCCTCGAACTCAAGAACGCCCGCATGGTCGAAAGCGTCCGCGGCGCCAAGGGTGGATATCAACTCCGCCGCGATCCTGCTGATGTCAATCTCAGCGACATCATCCGCCTGATCGACGGCCCACTCGCCCCTTTCGGCGATGCCGACCAGCTTCGCGAACTCATCGACCGCGATATTCCCCATCGAGCTCTTTACCAGGTCTTCCTCGATGTTCGCGATGCCGCTGCCCGCATTCTCGATCACACCACTTTGGCCGACCTGATCAACGGCAATGCCCCGCGGCCGGGCAAATTGGCGAAGCACCTGAAGAAAACAAAAAAACAGACCGCCAGCATCCTCCCCATGGTGGTCGGAGGAAAAAGTGAATAGGCGCTTTCTCATCACTCTGTCTTTATTACTAGCTACATCTATCTCGGTCTGGGCTCAAGGAGACGCGACCACGATTCGCGTCGGCGCTTTTCCCAACATCACCCACGCTCAGGCCATGGTCGGCAAGGCCAACGGATTTTTCGACAAGGCCATGGGCTCGCAGGTCAAGGTGCAGTGGACCAGTTTCAACGCGGGCCCTGCCGCCATTGAGGCTCTCTTCGCGGGAACGATCGACATGACCTATGTCGGCCCCAATCCCGCGATCAACGGCTACGTTCGCTCCAACGGAGAAGCGCTTCGCGTAGTTTCCGGCGCAGCCAGTGGCGGAGCCGCACTCGTCGTTCGCAACGATGTGGGCATTTACAAGCCAGAAGACTTTCACGGCAAACGTGTCGCTTCCCCGCAATTCGGAAACACCCAGGACGTCGCGCTTCGCAACTGGCTGAAGAAAAATGGCCTGAAGACCAACGACAAGGGTGGGGATGTGCAAATCGTCCCCATGGCCAACCCAGACCAGCTCACTCTGTTCCTGAAGAAAGATCTCGATGCCGCGTGGGCTCCCGAACCATGGGCCACGCGCCTCATTCACGAGGGCAACGGACGCCTGTTTCTCGATGAGCGCACGCTCTGGCCCAATGGTGATTTCGTCATCGGCTTGCTCGTGGTCAACACCAAGTTCTTGAAAGCGCATCCGGACCTGGTGAAGAACTGGATCCGCGCCAATGTCGATCTGACGGATTGGATCGGCTCTCATCAGCAAGACGCCAAGAAACTGCTGAACGAGCAGATTCAGCGTGAAACCAGCAAAGCTCTCCCGGCCGAAGTTCTCGACGAGGCCTTCTCGCGCATTAAGGTCACGTACGATCCTCTGCACAGTGCGTTGAACACCGCAGCCCAGCAGGCTTTTGAGGACGGATTCCTCGGCCGCCAGATGCCGGACCTCTCCGGGCTTTACGATCTCACGATCCTCAACCAGGTTCTCGCCGAGAAAAAGCGAAAGGCCATCCAATGAGTACAAACGCACAATCGGTTCGCGGATTCCCGGTACCCGTCAGCCCACGCATGCCTACACGGGGTGTAAAGCTGGGCCCAGTCTCCGTCGACCATGTCGAGCGCGATCTTTCCACTCGCGTCTCCAAAGTCGGCTTGAGCGATATCTGCCTCAGCTATCGCACGCAAGCCGGAGAACGGCTTCTCGCACTCGACCACATCAACCTTCAGGGGCGCGCCGGCGAGTTTGTATGCGTTGTCGGGCCGTCCGGTTGCGGCAAGTCCACGCTTCTGCATCTCATCGCCGGATTGCATCCACAGACTTCCGGTCAGATTCTGATTGATGGAAACCCTGTACAGGGCCCCGGCACCGACCGCATCCTCATCTTCCAGGAGCATGGGCTTTTCCCATGGCTCACAGTTGCACAGAACGTCGAGTTCGGCATGAAGATGAAGGGACTGCCCAAGGCGGAACGCGAAGAGAAGATGCGCCATTATCTTCGCCTTGTTCATCTGGGGAAGTTCGAGAAAAGCTACATCCACCAACTTTCCGGCGGAATGCGTCAGCGGGTGGCGATTGCACGCGCGCTAGCCACTGAGCCGGATGTCCTGCTGATGGATGAGCCCTTCGCCGCTCTCGACGCCCAGACGCGCGACCTGCTGCACGACGAACTCGAGCGCATCTGGAGTGAAACCGGACGCACCATCATCTTCGTCACGCACAACGTGCGCGAAGCCGTTCGCCTCGGCGATCGCGTGGTGCTACTTACCTTTCGCCCCGGACGCGTCAAGAGCGAGTTCCCTGTCTCCCTGCCCCGTCCGCGCAGCCTCGAAGATCCCGAGGTCGCCCTCGCCGCGCGCGAGGTCCTCGACGAACTCCGCGATGAAATCAACCAGTCCCTCGAAGCCGAATATAAAGTCGGCATCAAGCCGCACATCGAACCGGGAGACGAACAATGAAACGCGCTGCCCGCTACATACTTTTCTACGGCGCGCTGTTGGCACTCTGGACGCTTTTGGCCAAACTGAAGATTTGGCCTCCCTATCTGTTCCCTACCCCGTGGGGCGTGGCCGAATCCCTGTACGCCGGATTTCAGGATCATACGTACTGGATTGCTATCCGCGTCAGCATGCAGCGCGTGATAATCGGCTACGGAATCTCGGTCGTGCTCGGCATGATCCTCGGGCTCGGCGTCGCCAGCAACAAATTTCTGGAAGAGACCATGGGAGGCCTTCTGGTCAGCCTCCAGAGCCTTCCCAGCATCTGCTGGTGGCCGCTCGCACTGCTCTGGTTTGGGCTCAACCAGAATGCCATCCTGTTTGTCGTCGTCATGGGATCGCTGCTTTCGGTCACGCTGGCGATGGAAGACGGTCGCAAGCAAATGCCGAAGATCTTCGGCCAGGCCGGCCGCAATCTGGGCGCGAAGGGATTCAAGTTGTTCTGGTATGTCCTGTTGCCGGCAAGCCTGCCGTTCATTGTTTCCGGTTTGAAACAAGGATGGGCCTTCGCGTGGCGCTCCCTGATCACTGCTGAAATGCTGTACCTCAGCCTCGGTCTGGGACAGGTCCTGATGATGGGCCGCGACTTGAACGACATGAGTGCTGTCATGGCCGTGATGATTCTGATCATCGCCCTCGGCTACATCGTCGATGGCGTCGTCTTCAAGAGCATGGAGCGTCACTTGCAGAACAAGTGGGGACTGACGCCGGCCTAGACGGTCCGCGCTTTCGCAACACCACCGTCCACCGCCTGAAATTTACCTGGCGTTCATGTACGGCACAGTTTTTTTCTTGAATCTCTACTATGTCTATATGATTTATTTCACAAATGGTGTTTGGCGCCGCCTCCCCCCTCTGGCGATGTCGGTCGAAATTCGAGCGATTCCTTCTCGCTTGTTGAGCGACGAAGAATCCTCCAGCCGTCCCCCGAAAATACGAATACACATACCAAAAGGAGAGGAACGTACTTCCATGAACGTAACCAGCAAACAATTCTTGAGCGCTCTGGCTTTCGCCGCTCTTTCGGCTTCAGCCTGGGCTCAGACACAGACGGCTTCCAATGCTGCTCCGCCCGCGGTAGCCGCCGAGGCTCCCTCGCCAACACCCACACCGGAGCAGCAAATGCGCTCCGAACTTGAACAACTGAAGCAGTTGGTCCACGATCAGCAGCAGCGGATCACCGCCCTGGAAGCCGGGCGTAAGGCAGACGCCCAACCGGCTGTCGAAGTCGCCTCAACGGCGGCTGTCACAAGCGCCGCCAGCACTGCCCCGGCGAAACCACAGGATTCGACGCAGGCACCGCTAACTACCACCCCTCAGGCTCCAAATCAGTCGCGTGCGCAGACAGTCCAGTCCGGAAGCTCCGATGAGCGAATTCGGAATCTGGAACGGGAAATCCAGGCTTTGGGGCCAATTCATTTCAGCGGAGATGTCCGCCTCCGCGCGGAGCCAATCTTTGGCGGCCCCAGCGACTCCTCCCTTGATCGCGCGCGCGCCCGCATTCGCGTCCGCTTCAATGCCAACGCGAACCTGGGCTCGCAATTCCGGGCCGGCATCTCGCTCGCCAGCGGCGACGTCAATGATCCCACCACGACCAATCAGACCCTTACCGGTTTCTATACCCGTAAGATCATGGCTCTGGACCAGGGCTTCGTTGAGTTCACCCCGAACCAGTTCAAAAATCTGACTCTGATTGGCGGTAAGTTCCGCTATCCCTGGTTCAACACAGAAATGACTTGGGACAAAGACCTGAACCCCGAAGGTGTGGCCGCGACCTTGGGATTCAAGATCAATACTCCGATCTTGAAGAAAATCGCCTTCATCGGCTTTGACCTGCCATTCGCTGAAGTGGCGCGCACTTCCACTACCGACAAGCGCATTACCCAGCAAACCACTTATGGCGGCCAGATACAAACGGCTTGGCAATTGGGATCGCGCGTACAAATCGGCGCGTTCTCGGGCATCTATGATTTCCGTGGGGCGGATGCCGTCGCTCTGGCGCTGGCCAAAGCGAGCACGAAGAATCCTCAAACTCCCCTGATCGGCCTGTCGACGTTGGGCGTAGGCAATCCCGTGCAGAACTCCACCTACACCACTACGGGGACCACGGTTATCACGATCGATGACACTGCCTACCCGACGGGTGTCACCGCTGTCACCAACGCACAGTTCGCTTCGCAGTTCTCGTTGTTCGACAACCTTGTCAAAGTCGACATCAAAACCGGAAACGATCGCTTCCCGCTATCGTTCGTCGGAGATTACGTGCAGAACATGGAGGCCTGCTCCAACCTCGTGAACATCGCCCCCGCTCCGGCCAACACCTCGACCCAGACTTTCAAACAGACGGTCAATTCTCCTTGCCGCTCAAGCTCGCGGCGCGGGTACTGGGCTGAGGGACGGGTTGGTCGCCTGCAGCAGAAGAACGATCTCCAGTTCGGCTACACCCACCTCTACATCGAGCGCGAAGCCGTGCTCGGCAACTTCAATTACAGCGATATCCGTCAGGGAACCAACGTGACTCAGCACCGCTTCGACTTCTTCTACATGTTCGAGAAGAACGTCCAGCTTGGATTCACCGCCCTGGTCGGACGCCCGCTGGCATCGACGGAGCCGTGGCTCACGCGTCTGCAGTTTGACACCGTGTACGTCTTCTAGCCATGTCAACCGCCTTCTGAAGAGCACGACCCTTCAGAATCGCCGCTGGTCCGGTTTTGGCACTCTCCTTTTCCGGACCGGCGGTGTTAACCATCAACTCCTGATCTTTGTCTCCGGAGGCCGATCATGTCGCAAGAAAAACCTGCGGACAAACCCAGCCATTTCGCGCTTTCCCTCGATTCATGGGCTGTTGTTGCTGCGCTGATCCTGGCTGTGGCAGTCCGCTTCGATCTTCTCAAGAAGATTCCGTGGTAAACGCAAATCGACTCTTACGAGGTTAGGTCATGGCAACTGTTGCTGTTCCCCGCGCACAATTGAAGCCGGTGCCCTGGAGCGTTCTTCGTCTCGTTCCGGGCATTGCTCTGCTCGCGGCTGTCGGTTACGCCGGAAAATTTCTCGAGCGGTTCCTCAATACCTACGCCAAGGCACATCATTGGACGTTCCCCAATATCGAATACGTTCTCTGGGCAATCCTGATCGGCCTCGTGATTTCCAACGTTCTCACCGTTCCCAAAATATTTCAGGCAGGCATTGCCACTTACGAATTCTGGTTGAAGGTGGGAATCGTCCTTCTCGGATCCCGCTTCGTGCTGGCGGACATTCTTAAGCTCGGAGGCATAAGTCTGGCGCTGGTGGTGATCGAGATTTCTCTGTCGCTCGCGCTGATGCACTGGCTGGGAAAAGTCTTCAACCTGAGCCCCAAACTGACGAGCCTGCTGGCTGTTGGTTCGTCGATCTGCGGCGTGTCAGCCATCATCGCCGCCAAGGGCGCAATCGACGCCGACGACGAAGATTCCACTTTCGCAATTGCCGCCATCCTGGCCCTGGGCGCGCTTGCCCTATTCACCTTTCCCCTAGTCGGTCACGCCTTTCATCTCAGCGACACTGCTTTTGGGCTCTGGTCCGGCCTCGGAGTCGACAACACCGCGGAAGCAACCGCGACTGGAGCACTTTACTCCGATGCCGCGGGCAAAGTGGCCGTCCTCGCCAAGACCGCCCGCAATGCCATGATCGGCTTCGTCGTGCTGGCATATGCCATCTACTGGGCCAAGCGCGGACAGACCACAGCCGTCGGCAACAAGGCCGCATTTCTCTGGAACAAATTTCCCAAGTTCGTGCTGGGATTTCTCGCCATCTCCTTGCTCGTCAGCTTTCACACGTTCACCAAGGATCAAGCGTCATCGCTGGCGAACTTGTCTCGTTGGGCATTCCTGCTGACATTCGCCGGCGTAGGCTTGCGAACCAACTTCCGTGAGCTTTCGAAGCAAGGAGTGAGGCCGTTCATCGTCGGCGCGTTCGGCGAAATACTGATCGCGGCGCTCACCTTCGGTTTGGTGTTCGGCGCAAATCGTATCTGGGGACTTTGATCTCAGCTTCTCGGTCTGCCTCGCAAACAGGGCCGCGGCAACAGCCTGCGATCCACCGCGGCCCTGCTCACCGAAACGCGCTACAGGAATGCAGAATTCGATTTGCGAAAGATTTTCTCAGCGCCTTAGCGAGCCCTTAGCGAACTTTGCGGTGATGTTTAGTTAGCGGCTCTTTCGTGAAGAGCAAAGCAGTGGAAGGGATTGACTAGGGGATGTGGTGCAGAGACGGCAAAGCGCTACCGACCCAGTGTCCCGCAGGGCTTCCTGAACACTACGGTAGCGCTGCTCACTGACATAGCCCAAAAGCCGATAGCAAGAGTATAGAAATCACGATGCACTAGAAATAGTGCATCGTTAGATACTGCAAGGTTAATATCGTGCCGGCACTCGACAGCCTTGCGGCATGACCTTCTGCCGCTGGAGTCGATTCATTTCCTCGTCCCTTTGTCCTTCTAAGCCCTTAGTTTAGAAGATTTTACCTGTAACCCCTTTGTAATCAATATTTTATAAACCAACGCCAAAGCTAACCCAAATGAATTCAATATTTTAGCTGCTTATACCGCCAAAAAAACAAACGTCTCGCCCCAACACTCACCATTTATAATTTTCCGTTTCCTCATCAACGCGAAAAGGACTTTCCTTGGCACTGGACGACAAGATCTACGAGCTGCGCCAACAGAAGCTGAAGCAGATTGAAGCGCTCGGCCAGCCCGTCTACTGCACGAAGTACGACTTCACTCACACCATTCCGCAAGTCTGGGCGGAGTTCGACAAGCCTGCCGAGGAGCTCGACCAGTCGCGCGTCAACGTCCGCGTCGCGGGCCGGATCATGGCGATCCGCCTGATGGGTAAGGCCGGATTCGCCCACCTCCAGCAAGGCGGCAAGAAGCTGCAGATCTACGTCAAGAAAGACACAGTTGGCGAAAAAGGATTCGAACTCTACAAACTGCTCGACCTTGGCGACCACATCGGCGTCAGCGGTTATCTCTTCCGCACGCGCACCGGAGAACTCAGCGTCCACGTCGAGGAAATCACGTTCCTCAGCAAAGATCTTCTACCGCTGCCCGAGAAATGGCACGGTCTCACCGACGTCGAACTGCGCTACCGTCAGCGCTACGTCGATCTGGTGATGAATCCGGAAGTGCGCGAAGTCTTCCTCAAACGCACAAAACTGGTGCAGTCCATGCGGCGCACGCTCGACGGCAACGGCTTCATCGAAGTCGAGACACCGATGATGCAGCCCATCGCTGGCGGTGCGGTCGCGCGTCCGTTCGTCACGCATCACAACACGCTCGACATGGACCTGTACCTTCGCATCGCGCCGGAACTCTATCTGAAGCGGCTGGTAGTTGGAGGTCTCGACCGCGTGTATGAGATCAACCGCAACTTCCGCAACGAAGGCCTCGGATGGCGATGGAATCCTGAGTTCACCATGATGGAGGCGTATCAGGCCTACACCGATTATCAGGGCATCATGAACGTGACGCAGGAAGTCATCACCGAAGCGGCCAAGGCGGTCAACGGCACGGCGAAGTCCACATGGACGCTCTCCGAAAAAGGCGAAGTTCACGAACTCGACTGGTCGAACTGGCAGCGACTCACCATGCGCGAAGCCATCATCAAGTTCTGGCCTGACAGCGCTGGAGTAAAGCCCGAGATGAGTGAGTTCGCGACTCACGAGTCGGTGAAGAAGCTGGTCGAGCGCTTCAACGCCGGCCATTCGCACATGCCATACGATCCCAATGCCCCGGCAGGCAAGACGATCGCGGCGTTGTTTGAAGCCTCAGCGGAAGAACACCTGACGCAGCCGACCATCATCTACGAATTTCCAACCGCAGTGTCACCGCTCTCAAAGCAGAAACCGGATGAGCCGGAATGGACCGAGCGCTTCGAAATTTTCGCCGGACAGATGGAGATCTCCAACGGCTTCAGTGAGCTCAACGATCCGGAAGATCAGCGGCGACGCTTCGAGGCGCAACTGAAAGAACGCGAGCGCGGCGACGAAGAAGCCCACCAGATGGACGAAGACTACATTCGCGCACTCTCCTACGGCATGCCGCCCGCCGGTGGTGT
>AR_comb_assmDRAFT_10145883_pt1 | contig 23743 bp, 21 predicted proteins | sample ArasoioldDNA_FD_10543 | JGI IMG/M metagenome (IMG submission 10543) | reverse complement strand
TGAGGTGGTAGCGCTGGAAACGGCGTGCTGGTTCGAATCCAGTCTCGGGCACATCGACCGTCGAAGCTTTTTCGCGAAGCAAAAAGCGAAGGCGGTCTTCAATTCTCTTTTTATCCCAACGCCTTATAGTTTTTTTCACATTCTTTCATAAAGAACTTTCAATTCTTGCATCTTGCTTTTACTCTACCAGAGATGGAATTGCTGTTTTTATTCCCGTATCAGAGGTGCAAGCACTAATTGATTGAAGTCACTAATTTGTTCAAACAGCTTCTGCCGCTTGCTGAATAGACAAACGTCTATTATCTTTTGAATTAAACCCCATTAAACACATGAAAAGAATTCTTCTTTTGGCATTCTTGCTACCCGCAATGATTGCTTCCGCTCAAAAAAAGGTCACGGTAAAAAAAGGTGATATAAAATCAGAAGGCCAGGTCATTGCACAATACGATGGCGTTGGCAGTATTTTCAAAGAAGTTCGGGTTGGCATCTTCGCACCAGGATCCAAAGACACCATCATTAGTGTCACCGAAGTAGCATATGACCCAAAGAACCCATTGTTTCCCGATCCGGAAGTGGTTTACAAATTGCAATTTAAGAATACCTCTCTCGCTCCTTTGTATGTGTGCAATCCAAAGCGAAAGGGCGTTCGTTTTATGGAAAGAGATGTGACAGAAATGGTATTCAACGATTCAGTGCCTCTCCTGGTTGCAAATGGTAAACTCGATGAATCAGCAGTGGAACAATTCAGATCCAGGTACAGGTATCACTTTGAGGAAATACTGCAATTCGTAAAGGGAGTGGAAGATACAATCGCTATTTTGAACAGCACCGCCATCCAACGCGATCAATCCAAGGCACCGGTCATGAAAATTATCGCCGACAAATCTGATCAATTCGAAGTTAACCAGGTGTTCGAGATCTACCAGGGCGGCGTGTTGTTGGGCAAGGTACATAAGCAGGTCACTCTTGGCACATATCCCAAAGCAAAATATTCGTTTTGGAAAAGCGTACCACCTACAGTAGTGGATGGAATTGACTTCAAAGGATTCTCTCCCGTGGCATCCTGCCAATCAGGCCCCACTACCTTTGATATCCCAGTAATTGCGGTGGTAGGGAAAGGTGAATACAAAATCAAAGGAGCTTTTAACGCTTTGGAAAATCAAATTATCGGCGTTCTGGTTGCCAATAAGTTGCTATAAGAACTGTTTTTCTAGATATGCAGAAATTCTCCTGAGGCGCTTTGGCCTTAGTCGGTTAGCGGAAGACAGTTATCAACCGCGGAAGTATCAACGCAATGTTGACCTCCCGCGGTCTTTTTTTGAAGATGACTGTTGCGGTAAAATTGTTAATTGTTAGTCCTTTTGAAGACCTCGGGCATATTATTCGCAATGAATAGGAGGCGGCTAATTATTTTGCACCCAATTTTAGTTGATTCAAATTATTTATGATGCCTAGTTTAGATTTATCTATACCACACCAACTCTCACAAGATGAAGCGTTGAACCGGATTAAGCGACTCTTAAGCGAGGCCAAGCGCGACCATTCCGATAAGATCACCAACCTGCAGGAAGACTGGCAGGGGAACACGGGTACTTTCAGTTTTAGCGCCAAGGGATATGATGTGTCCGGAAACCTGGTGGTTCATCCCAACACCATTGAGCTTACCTCAAAGATTCCTTTTGCAGTTTCATTGTTCAAAGGCGTGATCAGTAGTATGATCACACAGAAAGCCAAAGAATTACTTACGTAAATGAGTTTTCGGTTTACGGTTTTCGGTTTTCGGTTTGGGTTTTCGGTTTAAGGTTTGAAAAGCGTTACTACGTTATAAGTAAAAGTATCTCACAGTTTCGGCCGACTCTTAAACAAACTGCAAACGGTAAACGGTAAACGGTAAACGGTAAACTGTAAACCGTAAACTGTAAACTGAAAACTTCAAACTGATTTAGTAGCTTCGCCGCGTTTATGCGTACTGTAAGGAATTACCTGAGCCTGATTAAATTTTCCCACACCATTTTTGCAATGCCTTTCGCCTTTATCGGCTTTTCGCTGGCAGTGAAATATATTTATCGTGCGCAGTTGGAAGGAGATGATATACCATTTGAAAACCTGGTTTCTCCCTGGCTGCCCGGTAAATCGATTGATGTGGTTGATGGAAACATATACATCCCCCGTTCCCTCATTGCATTGAAGCTGGGATTTGTAATTCTTTGTATGGTATTTGCCAGGTCCGCAGCCATGGCATTCAACAGGTATCTTGATAGAAGATTTGATGCACGCAATCCGCGAACTGCCATCAGGGAAATTCCCGCGGGTATCATTGCTGCCAATCGGGCGCTGTGGCTGGCCATCATATGCAGCGCGCTTTTTGTTATCACCTGTTCATTCATCAATCCCCTTTGCTTATATCTTTCTCCGGTTGCGTTATTCATAGTACTCGGTTATAGTTATACAAAAAGATTTACCGCACTTTGTCATCTCATACTCGGTCTCGGACTATCGCTTGCGCCTATTGGCGCTTACCTGGCGGTGACAGGCGAATTCAACCTGCTGCCTCTGTTGTTTTCTGCTATTGTGCTTTTTTGGGTGAGCGGCTTCGATATCATTTATGCGCTGCAGGATGAAGAGTTTGATAAAGAGAATAAACTACACAGTATACCTGCAGCATTAGGCAAATCAAAAGCGTTGCGGGTTGCGCAGATCCTGCATTTTATTTCAGCGGTATTTGTGATTGCGGCAGGATTGATTGGTAAGTTCGGTGGATGGTATTGGATTGGCGCAGGATTGTTTTTGACGATGTTGTTTTACCAACATTCAATTGTGAAGCCAAACGATTTGCGAAAAGTGAACCTTGCATTCATGACTGCGAACGGAATAGCCAGTATTGTGTTCGCGATATTTGTAATCATCGATCTCTTTGCTAGATCGTGACGCCGGCGCCACCCCGACAGCGGTCGCAGACCCTGTCGGCGGTCGCGTATCGCATCTTATCTTTGACCGATGGCTCGCATACTGGCAATAGATTATGGCTTAAAACGTACAGGCCTGGCGGTGACAGATCCTCTCAAGATCATCGCTACAGGATTGATGACGATCGATACTCATAAATTATTCCCATTTCTCAAATCTTATTTTGAAACCGAAGAGGTTGAATTGATCCTGATTGGCGAGCCAAAAAATTGGGACGATTCTGATACACATGCCACCCCATTGGTCAAAAAGGCGATTCACAAACTGAGAAGAGAATTTCCGCAAATTCCGGTGCGAACAGTGGATGAGCGCAACACATCTAAGCTCGCCCGCCAAAGCATGCTGGAGATGGGCTTAAAGAAAAAGGAACGGCGAAACAAAGCATTGGTGGATGAAATTGCCGCAACTATCATGTTACAGGAATACCTCCAGGCGAATTCCTGAATCATTCTATTATTATGGGGCAAAAGGGCCTTAGCATTTCTCCAACAACTGCTTCATGAAATTTCATTTAAATTCGCGCCGAATTCTGAATTATGATATTACCGATCGTAGCATATGGGGCGGGCATCTTAAGGACTGTTTGTAAAGACATTGACAAAGATTATCCGCAATTGGATAAACTGATTGAGGACATGTGGGAGACCATGTATTATAGCAGTGGGGTAGGACTGGCTGCGCCGCAAGTGAACAGGGATATTAGATTATTTGTCATTGATAGCACGCAGATTTTTGAAAACCTCGACGATAAGGAGAAAGGAAAATATCCTGACGAGCCAGGTATCAAGGAAGTTTTTATTAATGCGCATGTAGTAAAGCTAAACGGCGAGGAATGGGCATATAATGAAGGTTGTTTGAGTATTCCGAAAATCCGGGAAGATGTATACCGGAATGAAGAAGTTACCCTCAAATATGTGGATGAACATTTTGAGCCGCATGAAAAAACTTTCAATGGTGTTACGGCACGCGTAATTCTCCATGAATACGATCATATTGAAGGCAAGTTATTTATCGACTACCTGAAGCCACTCAAGAGAAAATTGTTGAAGGGAAGGTTGGATGATATTTCGAAGGGTAAGGTGCCGGTGGATTATAAGATGACATTCGCGAAGTAGTGAGTAGTGAGTGGTTACCCCGACAGCGGTCGAAGACCCTGTCGGCGGTCGCGGAGCCGGTAGTCGTGAATGATGCTTCAATGATAGTTGAAAGTAGATAGTTGATCGTTGATCCGTTCAATATTTGATATGGGTTCTTTCAGGATAAGTAGACATTTTTTCTTTTTCGCCGTCTCTTCTGCGTTATACTCATTACCTCTCTTTGTATTTGCCCAACAGGATTCCATACTAAAACTGGATAGAAAAGTAGTCACCCTAAAAGAAGTGGTTGTTCGCAGCAACCTGAATGTGCCTGCATTCATCGATCGTGTAAAAAAAGACACGAGTTTTTATAAGGCTTTCAAAAACCTGAAAGTACTTGGATATTCTGCCCTCAATGATGTTAGGATGCTCGATAAGAAAGGTGAAGTGAAAGCTTCTCTTGCAAGTAAAACCATCCAATCGGTACAGAATGGCTGTAGGAGCATGAAGGTCCTTGAGGAAAAAACCACGGGTGATATTTATGCGACGTCGGGCGGCTTCAATTATTATACACTTCAAATGTATGCCGGGCTTTTCTGGGTGAAAGATACTGTGTGCGGAGAGACCAACATTGTAGGCAATACCGATTTCAATCTAAAAAACAAATCAGGATTTGAAAAACATAAGGAACAACTAAAGATGTTGTTTTTTAATCCGGGGGCAAGAATTCCTGGTATTCCTTTCATGGGCGATAAAACAGCTCTCTTCGAAGACAATCTTGCCGACTATTATGATTACATCATCGACATGGATCAACTAGATGGAGAATGGTGTTATGTGTTCACAGTAAAAGGGAGAGAAGATTTGAAGAGTAGTGAAAAAGATAAGATTGTCATCAACAATATGACCACCTGGTTTAATCAACAAACCATGGATATTGTAAAGCGTAATTACGATCTGAGTTACGACGCCGGAGTATATGATTTCAAAGTACAGATTGAAGCGGAACTCAAAAGATTCGGCGATTACCTTGTTCCAACAGTCTTAAGATATAATGGAGACTGGGATGTGATTACGAAGAAAAGAGAAAGAGCAGTTTTTACTGCAACGTTGTTTGACTTTCACCATTGAGGTTACAGGTTGCAGGTTGCAAGTTGCAGGGGAGCGAGGGGACTGGTCAAAAAGCGATGAACGTATTTGTAACCCCCCGCTTTAGCGGGGGGTAAGTCATAAGATAACATCTGGCTTTAGCCACCATGCGTGAACTGGGGCTTCAGCCCCCATGTCGCAACTATATCAACATCTCTCAGTCTATTTTGTTTCATTCGGCTTTAGCCGAATTTCAAATTGAAGTCCGTCCTTGCAACCTGCAACTTGCAACCAGCAAAGCGCTAACCAGTACGCTTTACTTCATACACCGGACTAAATAAATACTCCTGCTTCGTTTTGATATCAAAACATTGATACCGTTTCCTCAATTTTTTTCCTTTCCTGAATATTCTTCCATCATCAAGCGCAAAACAATTTCCTTCCGGAATTTGCTCTACCAATACCATGTCGCCAGCATTCTTGTCATATCGTCTCAATATGCGCATCAGGTCATCATCGGCGCAACTGGAGGCCGGAAGATCATGAATGGATTGTTTTAAGCGCAGGTTGATATCTTCGGGAAAAATTTTTGCGGTTATGAAATCCCGCAATAAAAACGCATATAAATTCTTCCACTCTTTACCATGCGATTGAACACGATTTCCATATTGCTGAAAAGTCAGCAAATGCGCTAGTTCATGCACAAGTGTGATGAGAAAAGCATATTCATTCAGGTTGCCATTCACGCTGATCCTGTGGTTGCGGTCGTGAGTAGCATGACGGTAATCGCCCAATACACTTTTTCGCTCACGCGTAATAGTGAGGTGCACTTTATAATGGTGCAGGTATTGCATCACCAGGGGCGCAGATGATGGAGGCAGGTAACGCTGGAGGTATTCAAGAGGTGCTTCCTGTTTAGGCATTTTTTTGTTCCTTGCTCAATCTTAATAATATACTCACTTCAACAAAAGTGTACAAAAAATACAAAAACATGCAACCAAATATCGCGGGCTTATTCACATTTTTTTTAAACGTGGCGATGTAAATGAATGCGGCTATAAGGCAGATCATCATTTTTAAGAACATGCCGCTATAGATATATTTTAAAAATTTATGTGGTTGATTATTTCTTAATGAACGGTTGTAGAGAAAAAAGGAGAGGAGTGTTGCTACGAACAGGACTGAATTGCCAATAATCAACACGTCCGCATCGGTATTAATCTTTTCCAGCCATCTTCTTCCGGTGAGAAAAAGTGCATTGAAGGCGAGGAATAGTAAAATGATCGAAAAGTACGGCCGTGGTTTCCGTTTATTTATTGCTGTCATTCTTCTTCGAAGTATCCCTGACGGCTTTTACCATAATTCCAATCAGGACGAGCAAAGGTAATGCCCATACCAATATCGGGAAGGAGAATTGAAACTTCTGATCGAGTTTTATTCCAGCAAATACTGCCAGGCCAAGCAACACTAATAATTGTGCGCCAAGCCCGGCATATTGTAATAATAATTTGCTATTATCTGGAGGCGGTTTTGCCATAATCCGATTCTTCCATTTCAGTCATTGAAACCACACTTCCACTTCCGCCGGTTCCCTGCATATGACACTGACCATTGAAAGTAGCCGCTGGCTCAACTTGCAATTTGGCGGCGCTGATATTTCCTTTTACTTCACTGCCATTCTTTAACTGTAATAGTTCTTTTGCGTTGATTGATCCGCTAACAGATCCCATGATATCGGCCTGCTGACATGATATATCACCCTCCACCGAGCCGTTGGCCCCGATGATTACTTTGGCAGAACCAATAATGTTCCCAATTAAGGAACCATCGATCCTCAGATCGCCATTGCTGGTAATATCACCTTTCAGGGAAGTTCCGGCACCTATCATGCTGGCACTGGCGGGAATGTTTTCACCGTTCTCGGATTTGGATTTTGCGTTGAACATAGACTTGGTTTTTAATCGTTAATCGTTTCAGGATTTGGAACATTTATGCTGGTTGTATCCAGTTTTACAGTATTTCCTTGCAAGACCGACTTCAGACTGTTTAGGTACTGGTCCTTTTGCAGCATTGACTGCTCCAGGGAGTCGGTCCGCATTTTCAATTCCCTCAATTCCTTGCTGGTATTGATGTCGCCATAGCCCGGTATATACATCTTCAGCGGCGTGAACACAATCAACGCAACCGTGAGGCCGGTCAATACCACAAATATGGTGCTTAGCAATATATAAACGCTTAAGCGGGAAAGTTTAAAGGTTACTACCTCTTCATATGTATCATCGTTCATGATCACCAAGCGATAGCGGTTTCTTAACCGCTTCAGCGTGGAATTCGCGTCGAATTTCGCCATAGATGCAGATTCGGGCTAAAGGTAGCAACATAAAACCATCAGCCTGCTGAAAATTTAGTGCCAAACAATTGGATACTTAACGTATTAACCAGCCATTTTTAGCTGTATGTTTAAAATATTTTTCAAGAAATTTAGTTATTAGCCTTTAGCTTGCGACTGATGCTATTTTTAGTGAAAAGACAGATCCTCCTTCTTCCTGTCCTGCTATGCCTTTGTCTTATTGGCCGTAGTCAGGATGCCTTAAAAGTTGACGTAGATAAGCCAGAAAAATTTGAAAACAAGAAACTAGGCTATGAAAAAACGGGTGAAAAGAAGTTCACTGGTCCCCGTCGCTTCATGCAAAATACCACCACCCACTATAATTACTACTTTAATGCGAATGAGCGACTAAATGCGGTGATAGCCAGGGGTAAGTCGATTCATCGCGATAAATACACCGACCTCCTTCCATTTTATAACTACTCCCTTGAACAAACCGCGGCTGATAAACAGGAGTTGGATTCGGTTATATATAAGGTTACCACCGGTATATTGATTCACGACCTGAGGAACGACTGGTTAGACAATATGTACCTGCTCATGGGCAAGGCATATTATTTCAGGAACGAGCTGGATACAGCCTGGCGTACTTTTCAATATATCAATTATGCTTTTGCACCAAAGGAAAAGGATGGTTATGATAAAGTAATTGGTAGTAACTCCAACGAGGAAGAAGGCGGCAACGCATTTTCCATAGCAACCAATGAAAAACGCAAGGGCATCAAGAAAATAACTCAGCGGCCACCTAGCAGGAATGAGAGTTTCATCTGGCAAATCAGGACGTACATACAGATGGATCAAATGGCGGAAGCTTCCGGTTTAATCGAGACCCTGAATAACGATCCTAAATTTCCTCCGCGCCTGGAAACTGAATTAAAAGAAGTGCAGGCATTCTGGTACTATAAACAAAACATGTATGATAGCGCGGCCAAATACCTGGCACTGGCATTGGACAATGCTGAAACAGCCAATGAACTTGCGAGATGGGAATACCTGATTGCCCAATTGTATGAAAGATCAAACCAACACGATAAGGCGCAACAATTCTATGCAAGGGCCATGAAGCATAGTTATGATCCGGTGATGGAAGTGTTTGCGCGATTGAATTCCTTGAAACAAAACCAGGATGGAAAAGCAAACACCATCAAGCAAAATATTGATGAACTGGTGAAGATGGCGCGGCGCGATAAATATTTCAATTATCGCGACCTTATCTATTATACCGCGGCCCAAATGGAACTGGAGCGTAATAATGAACCTGCAGCCATGCAGCTCTTATTGAGAAGTACCAGATATGCGGGTGAAAATCCTGATCAGAGAAATATCTCCTTTCTTCAACTGGCGGATCTTTCCTATAAGAATCGTGATTATCGGTCAGCCCGGAATTATTATGATAGTGTCAACGCAACGGCTGCATTGATAAAAGATATGGACGCATTCAATGAAAGAAAGAAGACAGTTTCATTGTTGCTGGCGCCGTTGGGTAGAATTGAAAGAGAAGATAGTTTGCAAAGGATAGCCGCCATGCCAGACGCTGAAAGAGATGCTTATATCAAAAAGCTGGTTCGTCAACTAAGAAGGGCCCAGGGATTGAAAGAAGACGAAGCCATCACGGGCGGTTCGGTAAATGCATCTAACACGCAGGCCGTGGATCTTTTCGATAAGGCTGATAAAGGAAGTTGGTATTTCGACAATGCTTCACTGAAAGCAAAGGGATTTGGAGAATTTAAGGCGAAATGGGGAACCAGGCCAAATGTGGACAACTGGAGAAGAATTGCTGCAGTCATGCAATTTGCACAGGCAAAGCCCGTGGATAATAAAATTGGAGATGTCCCTCCTTTCGCTTCCGGTAGTACTGAAATTTCTTATGATGCATTGGCGGGTAATCTTCCAATGACGCCTGAGAAAATCAGGGTATCGAATGATTCTATCGAAGCCGCGTATATGCAGGTGGGGACAGTGTACCAAAACGAATTAGAAGACTATCATTTCGCTATTGGAGCGTACGAAAAATTATTAGACAGATTCCCGAACAGCATTCATAAAGAAGATGCATGGTTCAACCTTTATTATTCTTACTGGAAACTAAAAGATGAAGCGAAGGCAAACTATTACAAAAGTTTGCTGATGCGCGATTATCCCTCAGGTAAACATATTAAGGCTTTAAATCCCGGAGCAGTTCCTATTTCTGCTGATAGCTTGTTGAAGAACGAAGTTTCAGCAGCCTATGGCAAAATCTATAATCTCTTTATTGAAGGTGAATTTGAAAAAGCGGTTGCTGCCAAGAAAGACCTTGATGCAATGTATGGCAACAAATATTGGACACCTCAACTTTCCTACATTGAAGCGGTTTATCATGTGAAGCAGAGAAATGACAGCCTTGCGAAACTGCTTTTGTCAGATATAGTTTACAGGTTCAGAAATTCACCCATGTATTCAAAAGCTCAGACTCTCCTGGAGGTATTGGGTAGACGACAGGAGATTGAAACATATCTCACTAATTTGAAAGTGGAGCGGGTTGGTGAAGATTCTGCAAAAGTAAAAGTGAATGAAAATAAACCGGTGACCCAAACACAACAACCGCAAATTGTTAAAACAGATCAACCAACCCAGCAGGTGACCAAGCCGCCAGTAGCTGTAGTGGCGCCAACAATTAAAAAAGATAGCGTTGCCAAAGGGGTTGCCGCTCCTGCAAAAACTGCATATGCCTTCGACCCTAAACAACCTCAAATGGTAATGGTGGTGTTGGATAAGGTTGATCCGGTTTATGTAACTGAAACGCGCAACGCATTTTACCGCTACAATCGCGAAAAATATTACAACAAACCCATCGAGATCAATAATATTCCTCTCGATGACAATGTTAAGTTTGTTGTACTGAAGCCCTTCGATAATGCTGAGGCAGCTCTCGATTATATTGAAAAAGCCAGGAAAATTGCCGGTTCTGATATTATTCCCTGGCTACCGGCCGACAAGTATTCCTTCTATATGATCAGCCAGGCCAATCTGGACTTGTTACTTGCTTCAAAAGATTTAGGTTGGTATAAAGAATCATTGATAAAGGCCTTCCCTGGAAAGTTTTAGATCTTAGGATATTGTTAAGCAAGAATTAGGAAGCCCTTAGCGTTTAGCCTCTAGTGATTGGCGAAAAAATTGTTTATAATTGAAACTTCAAACGTCAAACTTGGATGGCTAGGAAACTAGGAAGGCTAGGAGGTTGGAAGACTAGAATGATTAAATCTTGATCCTTTTATCCTTTGAATCCTTTCATCCTGGTGTAAAAACAAGTACAATATTTGCATTAGACCTCTTTAAGCCATTCAATTATCTTATATGTCAAAATCTGTCCGCATTTTCTGGAGAATATTCTTCATAGGAGTCGGCGCGTTTATCCTACTACTTTTCCTTATCAATTGGGGTTTATTTGGGAAGATGCCTTCTTTAGCTCAATTGGAAAATCCTGCCATCACCCTGGCTACCGAAGTATATGCCGACGATGGTACGTTGATGGGGAAATATTACAAGGAGAGAGGCAATCGCAGTAACGTAGAATACAGTGATATTTCTATTCACGCAATTCACGCGCTGGTGGCAACAGAGGACGAAAGATTTTATAAACACTCCGGGATAGATGGAAAAAGCCTTGCGCGGGCAGTTATCTATTTGGGTAAGGAAGGAGGAGCGAGCACCATCACGCAGCAATTGGCCAAGAACATGCTGGACCAGGGTTCGCCCAATTTCTTCTTGCGGGTGATTGAAAAAATGAAGGAATGGATCATTGCAGTGAAACTCGAAAGAAATTTCACCAAGGAAGAAATACTAGCACTTTACCTGAATACAGTTCCATTCGGCGATAATATTTACGGCATTAGAAATTCTTCGCGAACATTTTTTCAAAAAGAGCCGGACCAATTGAAACCAGAAGAAGCAGCGGTGTTAATTGGCATGTTGAAGGGAAATACACTTTATAATCCTAAGCGCAATCCAAAGGCAGCGATGGACAGGCGCAATACGGTGATTGACCAAATGGTGCGAAGCCATTTTATTGATGTTGCGGCTGCTAAAGCTTTAAAGGCAGAACCTATCAGGTTAAACTATAGAAAGCTAGACGAGAACAATGGTCTCGCACCGTACTTCCGTGATGTAATTCGCGAGGATCTCAAGAAATGGTGTAAAGAACATACCAATCCCGACGGTGAACCATATGATCTGTATGCAGATGGATTGAAAGTGTACACCACCATCAATCCGCGCATGCAATTGTATGCCGAAGAAGCTGTGGCCAGTAAGTTGCCGCAACTTCAAAAAGCTTTGAATCAACAAGCGAATGTCAGGAAAGGAACCGCCTGGAAAGGACATGAAAATATCCTGGAGGCGCAGATGAAGAACAGTGATCGTTGGCGCAATATGAAAGAAGATGGATTTACTGACAATGAAATCAGGGCAGCCTTCAAGCAAAAGTTTCCGATGAAGGTTTTTGCATGGAACGAAAAGAGAGAAAAAGATACTGTGATGACGCCGATGGATTCTATCAGGTATCACAGGTTGATGTTACAAATTGCTTTTATGGTCATGGATCCCATCAGTGGTCATGTGAAAGCGTGGATAGGTGGAATCGATTTCAAGAATTATAAGTTTGACCATGTTAACCTGGGAACCAAAAGGCAAGTAGGTTCATCTATCAAACCATTCTTATATGCTGAAGCAGTAGAGGAAGCAGGCTTCACTCCGCAAACACCGGTTGAGAATGTTGCGCAATTCTTTCCTGGCAATGGTATGGTTCCTGCCAAAGGAGTTTGTAAAGGAAATGGTGAAGTGGTTTCAATGGCTGGAGCGCTTACCTACTCTCTCAACTGTGCCACGGCATATATAATGAAGCAGATCGGACCGCAACGGTTCGTCGATTTCTTAAAACAAATTAATATTCCAACGAAGGTTGAACCTTATCCATCCATTGCGTTGGGTGCATGCGATCTTTCGTTGTATGAAATGTTGTGGGGATATACCATGTTCCCTTCAGGTGGATTTAGTACAAAACCGATTTATATAACAAGGATAGAAGACAAGAACGGAAACGTACTAGCGCGCTTCGATGCAGAAAGGAAAGAAGTAATTAGTGAGGTAACTGCTTACACTATGGCAAAGATGATGCAGGGACCGGTAGACGTTGGAACTGCTGCAGGATTGCGCGCAAGACTGGGTGTGGCGGAAATGGGGGGTAAGACCGGAACCACAAACGATAACGCGGATGCATGGTTCTTTGGATTCACACCGCAGTTGTTGGCTGGTGTGTGGGTGGGTTGCGATGATCGATTCATTCGTTTGGAAAGTGGATTAGGTTATGGTGGACAGGCGGCAAGGCCTGTGTGGGAGTATTTTTTCCAGAAGGCATTTGCTGATAAAACGCTTGGACTGGATAAGCAGGCCATGTTTGTGCAACCCGAAAGCTTGAAACAGAACCTGAATTTCGATTATGATCAATACCTGAACCTTACGCCGCCGCCTCCAGGCGCTGAAGGAGAAGACGTTGGTAACGGAAAAGAAGGGGACTATTTAATTTCGAACGACACCAACGCTCCAAGAATACCTGTAGATTCAAAGCTCAGCCAGGAAGAAAAGGATATCAAGAAAGAAGCAGTCAATCCAAAGAATAGTAAAGACAACAAATCTGATTCAACAGACGATGATAAGAAGGAAAAGAAAAAAGGTTTTTTCCGACGATTGTTTGGAAAGAAAGACAAAGATTAAGATTCAAGATTTAAAGATTCAGTTTGCAGTTGATTGTTGAATCTTCAATCTTGAATTTTGAATATGGAATTTTAATATGCCCCAACCCGTAACCGCAACCACTCAACTCAACAAACTTATCGCTAATGCGAAGGATATCCTCACTAATCAGGTCGGTATATCCCTTGGCGTTAGAAAAATGAATAAGATCCTTGGTTCTGTGAATTCTTCACAGTCGTTGAATATTGATCTTACCGTTTTTCAGGAATTTGAAAAGAAGATTGATGGTTGTCCGGTGGGAAGTGAAAGATTATTGTGGGAAAGAAATGTATTGAAGAAAAAGGATATGATCGTTGACAAAGTAATTAAGATTTACCGAGACAAGATCATTGATAAATGCTATGAGTTAATAGCCCTTGCCAAAAAATGAAAACCCGTCAGAAAATATTTCTCTTCTGTTTGTTTTCGTTACTATTTATTGGTTGCGACCAGGTAACGAAAAACCTTGCGAAGGATCACCTGGTTGAAGGTGTTTCTACTTCCTATCTGAATGATATGGTGAGGTTGATTTACGTACAGAACACAGGTGCAGCTTTGGGCCTTGGTGACGACCTGCATCCTCAACTTAGCTTTTGGTTGCTTAGTATATTCCCTTTGGTTGTGCTTTCGGGTCTTTGCTTTTATGCTCTCAAGAATGCAAAGACTATGAGATCATTAGAACTTCTTTCCTTCTGCCTGATATTTGCCGGCGGTATTGGAAATATCATCGATCGGATTCTCTACGATCGACATGTAACTGATTTCCTTAATGTTGGTTTTGGTGATATCAGAACCGGGATCTTCAATTTTGCCGATATGTGTGTTACGTCGGGTGTTATTGGACTCCTGTTTGTAAGATTGACGAAATCAAAATCAAAGGAAGAATCTGCAGCTTCCCAGATTTGATAACTTTTTATCCTTTTTATCATAAAGATTTTTTAGACGCAGCCTACAAACTCTAAAACAAAGCGCATACAAACCCTGAGCGCAGTCGAAGGGGCCTTAAGCCATTTCGAGCGAAGTCGAGAAATGGTCAATGATGTTGACACGTTACGTAGTTCCACACAAGGAAGATCTCGACTGCGCCCGGGATTTTTTCTATTTATTAGACCTCGTTTATTTACGCACCAACAGTTCCTTTATTTTATTCGAAAGAAAATGACCGAAGGGCGGATTGCTATTGGAAAGGATGATGACGATATAGTCGCTCTTTGTGTAAATGTTAAGTTCAGTACACACATTGATGAAGCCGCCACTGTGTCCAATTATATTTTCTCCCGCCAGTAACTGGTGCTCTGTGCCATATCCATATTTCCCGTTCACGGTGTATTGAAGAAGTTCTTTTGTAGTCGATGCTTCTAAGAGACCATTTCTCAGTAGAGCCAGTGAAAATTTATGAAGATCATTTACTGTGGAATATCCACCGCCAGCGCCACCGCCCACATTGGTATTCTTCATGAATGCTTTCTGAAAAATATTGTGTTCAATATAGTTTTTGAAACTGGTACCAGATGTTCTTTCAATGATAAGGGCTAGAAGAGAATAGCCGGTGTTGCTGTATTGCCAGTCCTTGCCAGGTGAAAATGAGAGGTGATCATTTTCGAAGAACGGCATAAAATCAATTGGGTTTTGTAAACTGTTTTTTAGTTTTTCATATAGGGGACTTTCAAAGAAATCTCCCATGCCTGAAGTATGTGTAAGCAATTGCTGAATGGTAAGATTTGCGACTGCTTTGTTCTTTATCTCGGGAACGAATTCACTGACCTGATCATTGAGTGAAAGTTTCCCGTTATCTCTCAACTGCAAAATGCTGATAGCAGTAAACACTTTCCCCATCGAAGCCAGGTCAAATTGCTGGTTGAAATTATTGGGTTGATTGTTTTGGTTGTTTCCGAACGAATTGGCATAGATCAACTCATTTCCTTTTGCAATGAATACATTGCCTGAAAATTCTTGTCCCAGTTTGCTTTCAATATAATGATGTATGGAATCCCTCAATTGATTAACAGGCAGCTTGCCTGATTGGAGAAAATAACTTTCGAACGGCACCGGCTGAATGGTGCGACGTTTAAATTGTTGAAGTGAATCAGTATATATCGTGAATTTCCACCACGCATCATATCGCTTATCTCTTGCCCATACTTCTACATTGTCCCGGGAATTCAACTGAACTCTCTTTACATCCACTTTTCCAATCACTCGATAGGCATTGTTAAAACCAGTTAATACCTGATTAAGTTGCCCTTCATTTTCTACTGTTGGTTCCAGGAATTTTCGATACGCTGCTGTGTCGCCGCTATTGTAGAGTTCAAAGAAATTGTCAACTACTAACTGAAGTTTTTCGGATTGATTGTTCACTTGCGCAAAACTGCTGCTGGTAAACAAAACGAATAAAGCCGTTAAGAAGAAGAACATAATCAGGATCAAGGTGTTGCTGCGTGCCATACTTTGCATTTTTATATAGTTGCAGCATATGACTACATCTGATAAAGAGAGGTTACAAGCCCTATTACCAAACTTGATGGGCGGGTTGAATTCGTATATTAGAATTTCAATTTATTGACATGAAGCAGATCTTTACCATTTATTGTTTGCTAATTCTTGCTCCCGTATTTGCACAAAAAACTTTTTATAATAACAACAATGCCTTTACTCATACATTTTCAATTGTAGCCAGGGACCCCAAAACAGGTGAAATGGCGATCGCGGTACAGAGCCATTGGTTCAGCGTGGGCACAGTTGTTGCCTGGGGAGAAGCTGGCGTGGGGGTGGTAGCTACTCAATCCTTCGTCAATAAATCTTTCGGCATACGTGGACTGGAGCTATTGAAACAAGGAAAGACTCCACAGGAAACCCTGGATATTCTATTATCTGATGATGCGGGCAAGGAGGTGAGGCAGGTAGCGATCCTTGATATCAATGGAAGGGTGGCTACGCATACAGGAAAGAATTGCATTGATGCGGCCGGCCATATCAACGGCGAAAATTTTTCCGTGCAGGCAAATATGATGTTGAACGATAAAGTTTGGCCCGCCATGGCCAATGCATGGAAGACCCATGAGCAATTGCCTTTCGCGGAAAGAATAATGGAAGTGATGAAAGCAGCACAGGCTGCGGGTGGAGACATAAGAGGAAAGCAATCGGCAGTATTAATGGTATTCGGGCCAAAAAAAACGAGTGAACCCTGGAACGACAAAATCATTGACCTGCGGGTTGATGATAGTAAAGAACCCATTAAAGAACTGGAGAGGCTGTTAAAAGTTCATCGCGCATATGAGCACATGAACCAGGGAGACTTGTACACTGAAAAAAATGATATGGGCAATGCGATGAAAGAATATAACGCCGCTATGAAGATGTTTCCCGATAATTTGGAAATGAAGTATTGGACCGCTATCACGCTCGCCAATAATAAACAAGTGAACAAAGCACTGGCAATGTTGAAAGAAATCTATACAAAGGATGCTAATTGGAGAGAGTTGACAAAACGACTACCAAAGGTTGGGTTGTTGACGCTGAATGACGAAGAGCTTAAGTTATTGACGAAGTGAATCTCGCATTTCGCGTTTCGAGTTGTTGGCACGGTCGACATTTTAGGTGCCTCACTAGTATCGAACACTTTCGAACTTACCCACGCTAAACCCTAAAACCCTAAACCCTAAACTCTAAACGAACTTCAATAACATCCACCTGTCGCAACCAAAATGCCCCGTATTACCCATAGGGCCAGTGAGGTACTTAAATCCAAATTTTTCATATATGCTTAAAGCTTGCGTCAGTTCAGGCATTGATTCCAGGTAAACCTTCTTATATCCTGATTCCCGGGCGAAGGCGAGGCTTCTTTTAATGAGTTCTTTTCCCAAACCGAGACCACGGGCCTGGGGTAGTAGGTACATTTTCACCAGCTCGCAAGTGTCATGGGGTAGACCATCAGAAGGATATATGCCCGCGCCACCCACAATTTGATTATTTAATTCAGCCACATAATAGGTACTCCTTTCCTTTTGGAAAAGATTATAAAGGTCATCTGTAGTGGGATCGTAATAAACGGTTCCTGGTCTGTTTGCGCCAAATTCCGCAAGGGTATTCCTTACAATGGAGGCAAGTGCAGGATTATCGGCAGGTTGAATGTTTCGAATAAATACGTTCTGCATGCTGCGAAAATACGCAGTCATGATGCAGGACAATCTTCTTCATCAACTTATGATCGCGAACAGGGAATAAATCAGGATCAATCCGAGGACTATCGAAGCGAGGAAAGTACGGTCGGCCTTAGGCATGAGTAGTTGGTTTTTTAAGATGTGTGGATATATGAAAAGTAGACAAAAATATAAACAGTTGCAAGTGCGCTTTATTGTTTTCGTCGAAAAAATTTGGATTGTTTTTACTTTACGTTAACCGTTCTTCGGTTTTCGGTTTTCCGTTTTCGGTTTTCGGTTTGCTGTTTATCCGTTTATGGATGGTTCCTCTTAGCGCTGCTAAGGCTAAATGGAAATACTTAGTTTCAAGATCCCTGACTACCGAAAGAGGATTGGTCAAAGGACGATATCTTATTCTTATGCGCGTAATTTTTATCACAAAGGGAAATCTTTGAGGAGCCTTTAAGTCGATGTTTTTTCAAGGAGGAGTGACTGCTGGTCGAAGTCTATTCATAATTAGAAGATGCATTGGTGGAAGACCCCAAAAGGCCACTAAAACTGTGTCCCCGCCGAGGCGGGGCAAAGCTGTTATTACACTCTGAATTCCTAGTGTAAACTTTGTTCGATCGGATGCAAAGTGTGATTATTTATTTCTGAACTTATCTCACTTGTTCGTAGGATTGGTCCCGCTTTAGCGGGACATCATTCTTTGTGGCCTTTTGAGAACGTCCACTTGAATGTTTTTCTAATTCTGGGCATTCTTCAAAAACCGGGTGTGCCTACTTAAGGCTATTGTTTGGGACTCAATTAATAAAAAATTTCTTTGTGATAAAAATTAGATGCATGGGGTTAAAGATTCCGACTGCGGGTTGTTCGTACTGTTAACCGTGAACCCTCAACCGTAAAGGGTAAACTGTAAACCGCAAACTGTAAACCGCAAACTGTCAACTGTCAACCGTCAACCGTCAACTAATAGTGCCATCTAACGAATGCTTCCAAAGCGGCGTATTGAGTAAGTCCCAATTTGGCGTATTGTTGGGCGGTATCAGCATTCCGGTCCTCGGCTCTTTGCCAGAACTCACGATTGTCTGTTCCCTGGAAGGGAACCATGTCCTTTTGAGATTGGTGAATGAATATGCCGAATCGTTTTTGTAATACCTGGCCCGGGCTCATGGGAATCGCCATTTCAATTTCTTCGATATTCCATTCCTGCCAGGCGCCCTTATAAAGCCATACCCAACAATCCTTCACCCAATCATCTCCATCGGCCTTGATGCGTTTGAGCGACTCCATCACAATATCGAGACAAACCTTATGTGTGCCATGAGGGTCTGCTAAATCGCCAGCACAATATATTTGGTGAGGTTTTATTTTTCTGAGAAGGTCGATAGTTATTATAATGTCATCTTCCCCCATTGGGTTTTTCTCAATAGTGCCTGTTTCGTAAAATGGAAGATTAAGGAAATGGGCATTCTCCTCTTTGATACCAACATACCTGCAGGTTGCTCTTGCTTCGCATCTTCTGATCAAACCTTTAATGGCCCTGATCTCTGCAGTGTCCACCTGGTTTGACTTTTTTTGATCAAGGAATCTTTTCGCATCGTCTAAAATCCGTGAAGATTTTTTGGTATCGATGCCTGAGATTTCCTCAAAGCCGACGGCAAAATCGAGGAACCTTGTTACAAATTCATCTGTGACAGCAATATTGCCAGATGTTTGATAAGCTACATGCACATCATGTCCCTGGTCGTGCAGCCTTTGAAAAGTACCTCCCATGCTAATGATATCGTCGTCGGGGTGTGGCGAAAAGATCACTGCTCTCTTGGGATATGGAGTTGATCTCTCAGGATGATTGGGAAGCACTGCATTGGGCTTACCTCCGGGCCATCCCGTGATGGTATCTCTCACCAGGTAATATACCTCAAGATTGATCTCATAGGCATCACCCTTTTCTACGAGCAAATCACTCAATCCAAACTCGGCATAATCATTATTAGTTAGTGAAAGGATGGGTTTTCCCAATTTCAAAGCCATGTTCACCACTGCGCGTTTGGTAACTTTCGGAGTCCAGTCAATTTCACCGGTTAACCATGGTGATTTGAAGCGGGTTAATTCTGCCGCTGCTTGTTCGTCCACTACAAACAAAGCATCCGGATGTTGCTGTAGGAGGCTTGCCGGTATTTGTTCCGTGAGATGTCCTTCAATCGATTTTTGAATTACGGGTGCCTTGCTTGGTCCCCATGCCATTAGCACGATGCGCTTCGCTTTGAGAATGGTTGATATACCCATGGTAATGGCGAGTCGCGGTACTTGTGAGATGTGTTGGAACTCATAAGAATTTGCGAGGCGTGTTGAATTTTCCAGCGCAATTAACCTTGTCTTTGAATGAATGCTGGAACCAGGTTCATTGAAACCAATATGTCCATTATTACCGATACCAAGAATTTGCAGATCGATACCGCCTATTTCTTCAAGTTTCAGTTCGTATTCTGCACAATGTTTTTTGACTTCTTCTTTGGGTAACTCTCCATTAGGAATGTAGCAATTGGCAGGATCTATATCGATATGATCAAACAGGTTCACTTTCATGAACCGGGCATAGCTCTGCAGCGCATCTTTATCAATTGGATAGTATTCATCAAGATTAAATGCAACAACATTCTTAAAACTCAATCCTTCTTCACGATGCATCCTTACTAATTCCGCATATAGTGTTTTAGGAGTAGATCCAGTGGCAAGTCCTAATACGCATTTTTCTTTTTTAGATTGTTTGGCCCGGATGAGCTTCGCAATTTCTTTCGCAACTGAAACAGAACCTTCTTTTAGATTGGGATAAATATTCAGTGCAATTTTTTCGAAAGAATCGACCATGCTCATGTCTTAGTACTTGTTTAGGAGGCCACGAATGTATTTTGAAATTGCCAAATTGGGAAATTGATAAATTGCAATTTCCCAATTTCCCAATTTTCAGGAGAGAGGTCTCTCTCATTGAAGGAGACAATTTCCCAATTAATTGACCACAATCTCGTCAACCAGCATCAAGGCCGGATCGCCTGCACCGGTTTTTCCCTCCGGTATTTTGGTGTAATTCTTTGCAATCACTTTTATGTAGCGAGCACTTGAAGGACTGAATCCCACTTTCATCCATCCTGCAGACTCGGTCCCTTCTATATTGAATTCAGTGCTGCTTCCCTGTGTATTGAATTCCTTTCCATCAGGTGAAGTGAATACTTCTAATTCCGCGGGCGGATGCACTCTACTTCCACCACCACTCAGAACATGTATCATCACATTGGAAACGGACTGAGATTTTCCCAGGTCAACAGTTGCTTCCATATTGTCGCCTCTCCATCCTAGCCATTCAGGAGAGGTAATTCCCTTTGCAGAAATGGCTCCATTCAAGAGGCCAAATGATCCTCCATTTCCTGGATATGCGCTCAAAGGCTCCTTCGTCAGTTGAATCTTTTTGCCAGTTGCTTTGTTGAACGAAAAACTCTGTTCAATAGAGGCCTGGCCGTTAGCCGCTGAATACGTTTTAGAAACTTGTTCAAAAGGGATATAAACAATTTTCCTTGAATTATAATTCGAATCCTTCAAAGCCAGTTTGGTATTGAGAATTCTTGCATCCTTTTGATTGGTTATAAAATTTTTTTCGCTCACAGGCATTGTTTTCTTGCCCGGGTTTTCGGTGGAAACTTTTATAGGTGTAGTTGTTTTGCTGCTCAATGCCCATATCAACCCCTGGTTGTTGGCGGCAGGAATGATGGTCGATACTATATTATAATATGCTTTGCTGAAATTTGCACCCCAAACTCCATATCTTTTGAATTGCGTGGTCAATCTCTTTTCAAAATCCTTCAGGTTTTTTTTCTCTTTCGGTGTCCATAGCACTTCGCTCAAGGCGCTCACTCGTGGGAAGATCATATATTCCACCTTACGAGTATTGTCCATGTATTCAGTCCATACATTTCCTTGTGCGCCCAAAATAAATTTCGACTTATCAGCAGGTAGTTCCTTGGGAACTGGTTCGTAGTTGTAGGTTGTTTCGAGGGGAGTAAAGCCTCCAATCGTTACTGAATCTTCACTCTTTGATTGAGAGTGGTCCAAATAAACATATCCTCCCGGTGTCATGATTACCGAATGATTCTGTTTTGCGGCGTCAATTCCTCCCTGCTCTCCCCTCCAACTCATTACAACAGCATTTGGTGCCAATCCCCCTTCCAATATTTCATCCCAACCAATCAATGATTTCCCTTTGCTGTTGATATATTTTTCCATTCGCTGAATAAAGTAACTCTGCAGCTCATGTTCATCTTTCAAATTATTATCTTTTATCCTCTTCTGGCAATTAGGGCATCTCTTCCAATTGTTTTTTGGAGACTCGTCGCCACCAACATGAATGTATTGACCTGGAAATAATTGAATCACTTCATCAAGTACGTCTTGCAAAAACTGAAAGGTTGAATCCTTGCCACCGCAGAATACATCATCAAAAACCCCCCAGGTCTCCTGCACCAGTTTGCCCGTTGCATTCTTGCTTGCTTCAGAGCTCATGTTGTTTGGGATCCTGGTTTTTTCATTGGGGAAACAACTCAACCATGGATAGGCAGCAATTGCAGCGCTACCATGACCCGGCATTTCTATTTCAGGAACAATGGTGATGAATCGTTTTGCAGCGTAGTCTATCACATCTTTTATTTCTTCCTGAGTATAATACCCTCCATATCTTTTATTGTCGTTGCCTTTGCCGGGATAGCGGCCAATAATAGTTCCATTTCTATATCCACCCACTTCAGTCAGGCGAGGATATTTTTTTATCTCGATTCTCCAGCCCTGGTCTTCCGTTAAATGCCAGTGGAAATAATTCATTTTGTGCAGCGCGATGAAGTCGATATATTTTTTTACGAAATCAACCGGCATGAAATGGCGACCAACATCGAGGTGAAGTCCTCGATATGGGAAGCGTGGATAGTCTTCAATAGCAACCGTTGGAAGATTCAGCTTTTGTGTTGCCGATTTTGAAGTTGGAATAGGCAAAAGTTGGATCAGGGTCTGCATACCATAAAATGTTCCCTGGTAAGTGTCACCTTCAATACTAATGGTGGCAGGAGAGATGAGCATCCTGTATTTTCCTTCCGTGCCCGGACGAATAAATTTCAGTGTACCAAATCGAATATAATTCGCGGTTGCAGACTTTGCGATTGGCAAACTGAATCCATAAAAGCGTTTCAGATAATCATTAAAAAAGTTTGCAGTATTTTGTTCGCCTTTATCAGTTAATAATAATACTGTGTTCTTCGACAGAACAAAATTCCCTTTACTCACTTCTACTTTAACCGGTTTTGGAATGATGTTGACTTGCTGAGCCATGGCGGAAATACTGACGGTGGTCACTATACAGAGGAATAAATTTTTCATGGCCGGCAAATTACTGAATACCGCCTATAATCACGAATTTACTCTAACTCGGAAGACACGAATTGTTTCTTCGCTTCGCTCAGGATTTTTTGGCCACGAATTGCGCTAATTAGCACGAATTAAGAATGGTGAAGCGCGCTACAACCATGAAGTTTACCCTCATTCGAAGAACACGAATTTCCTCGAATTAAGTAAGTGCTGTGAGGTCGACATCCTGAAGCCATCGTAACTTGAAAGACGCAAAGCATTTCTCTTGTTGCACTCAAGACATAATTCGTGCTCTTCGAAAATGATAAGCTTTTAATTAATGAGCCTTTTCTCTAAAAAAAAATTCGTGTGAATTCGTGTAACCTGCCTGCCGGCAGGCAGGTTAGTGGCTAAACTTTCGTGTAAATTAAAAATAAAGAACCGGCAGCACGAATCCCGAACTAAGCCTCTAATGAGCGAGGCCCAAAATTATTCGAGGGGCGCATTGCCGGTTAAACTACTTATGTGGTTTAGATCAGATCAAATGATCTGCTTCAAATTGCTGAAACTTTTCTCTTAGTTCCTGGTAAAGTTTGCGAAACATATCCATGCGGTCAGCCAAATCAGCATGAACATCATGTTCTCCTCCATCACTTGAATAGAAGATAGATTCTAATCTTCTTGTCGAATCGGGCAGATCATGCCTTAATTCGTCAATCACTTCTTTTTGCCTGATGAAATTGTTTTGAAAATGTTCGATGTGCGGGAAAATGTCACGATTGTGACTGTGAGATGCTAGCCCTGCTAATTCCTTTTCGAAGGATTTGATTTCTTCTTTTGAAGAAGATAATTCACGTTTCCAGGACAGCAACTCTTCCTGGAACTGTTCAATGGAAGCTGTTGACTCCATAGCAGTAAAATTTAGTGAACAA
>AR_comb_assmDRAFT_10133505_pt1 | contig 23809 bp, 57 predicted proteins | sample ArasoioldDNA_FD_10543 | JGI IMG/M metagenome (IMG submission 10543) | reverse complement strand
GGTGGCCATGCCAGCCCTGGAGCCTGGCCGGGCAACGTAAGGGAGCCGCCGATGAGCGCGCGATCTGGCCGCACATCGCCCGAGCCGTTCGCGCTCTACGACCCCGACTCGTGTTCTTGGAAAACGTCGCGAGTATCGCTCCCGCTGGAGAACTTGCCCGAGCTGCCGGTGACTTGGCCGCACTCGGGTACGTGGGATCTTGGCGGCGCGTACGAGCTTCCGACGTCGGCGCCCCCCACCAAAGGGCGCGGATCTTCATCCTGGCGTGGGCCCGAGACGTGGGAATGGACGCCGAAGCCGGAGCCGTTGACGCCCGACTCCGCATGGTTGGCGGGTCTGTTCGAGGGCGAGGGCTACATCACTCTTCGGCTCGACTGCCGCAAGCCGAGGGTGCTACTTGGGGTGTCGATGACCGACGAGGACGTGATTCGGCGGTTCTGGAACACGACTGGTCTTGGTCGGCTGAACGGGCCATACGCGCAGCGCGGGTTCGGGACGAAGCCAGTGTGGCGATGGATCACGTCGTCGGCGGACGAGGTCGAGACGATGCTGAACCGGATGTGGCTTGGCCTTGGGGAACGTCGCCATGCCCGTGCTGTGGAGGCGATGACGACGCTTCGGCTACCGGCAGGGGAGACACAGTCTCTGGTGCCTACAGCGCTGCTACCGACACCGAGGACGTCGGACACCAACGGGGCCGGGCAACACGGAGACGGCGGGCTGGACTTGCGCACGGCGGTGACTCTGCTACCCACACCGCGCGCGTCAGACGGGGAGAAGGGTGGCCCGAATCAACGCGGCTCGTCGGGGGATCTGATGCTGCCCAGCGCCGTGATGCTGCTTCCGACGCCGATGGCGAGCGATTCGGAAGGCGGACCTCGGAAGGTTCCTGCGGATCGCAGCGACCCGCGCAGTCACGGACCCCGGCTGCGGGATGTCGCGCCGCTGCTCCCGACACCGACGGCGATGGACTCGCGTTCGTCGGGCAAGGGTCAGAGTGGGACGCACGGGACGACGTTGACGGATGCGGCCAGGACGATCGCGTCGACTGGGCCGGATACGCCCCCGCCATCCAACGGTGGGAACACGTCACCGGACGACGAGCTCCCGATCCCACTGTTCTAGGCGCCCGCGGCGGTCGGCAGTTGTCGGCGCAGTTCGCGGAGTGGCTGATGGGACTGCCGGACGGGCACGTCACCGACGTCCCGGGGATCTCCCGCAACGCCCAGTTGAAGCTGTGCGGGAACGGGGTCGTGCCCCAGCAGGCCGCGCACGCGCTGCGGCTGATGCTGGCTGCCGATTCGGGGCGGGTGGCGGCATGAGCGACGTCGAGGCCCGCCGTTGCGCCTACCAGCCGTGTAGCCGCCCCCTCACACTGCGGCCGGGGGAGAAGCCGTGGCAGCTGCGGCGCCGTACCTGTTGTGACGCGTCGTGCGCGAACCGGAAAGCCCGTAACTCCACCACGCCCGTCGACCTGCCGGTGTCGAAGATCTGCGAAGAGTGCGGGGCCACAACCCACCAGCATGAGGGTGAGTCACCGTCCCGGTGGGAGGCCCGCCGGTTTTGTTCGCAGCCGTGCGCGTCCCGGAACACGCTCCGCCCACACACGAAACGAGCAGCAGCCCCGGCGTCGAAGCCGTGCGCCCAATGCGGCCAGACGATGTGGCGCAGGCCGGGGGAGCGGACCAACCGGTGGGACGACCGGGAGTGTTGCAGCCTGTCGTGCGCGTCGCGGTTGAAGGCGCGCCGCGCCAAGCGGGGGGCGGCGGGGACGTTCGCGCCGCGGAAACCGGCGGCGAAGCGGCCGCCCAAGCCGAAGCCCGCGCCCAAGCCTGAACCAGCACCTGCGCCTCCAACCGCTCGTGTCAAAGCCCGACCACAGCCAGCGCGGGTGCTGGATCCGGATGTCGCCGACATGGACCGCCGGCGCCGCGCCGCTTTACGGATGCTCGACCAGGGCGCGGTTCCCGAGCGGGTCGCCACCGCGGTTGGGGTGTCGCTCGGGCAGGTCCGGCGCTGGGACGACGGGATGGCGTCATGACCGACCGCACCAACCTCGCCGCCTCCCCCACCATGCAACGCGCCCTCCGGGAGGCGTTCGAGGACCCCCGCATCGAAGACGTGGAGCACCGCCTGTTTTACGGGGAACCAGACGACTGGCGCGACGGGCAGGCCCGGTACGACGACAACGTGTGGGGGACAGCATGACGATCGTCCCGACCGGGGTCCTGGTCCCCAGGATCGAGCCCGGCAACCCGGAATGGCTTGAGGTCATGTCGGCGTCGAAGATCGCCGCCGTGCTCGGGTTGAGCCCCTGGGAATCGCGGTTCAGTCTTTACCACCGCATGACCGGCATGGTCGGGGACGACGGGAACGACCAGACCCGCCGCGGGCACTACCTCGAGCCTGCGATTGCGGCGTGGTTCGCCGACCAACACCCAGACTGGCGGTTGGAGGAAACCGGCACGTGGTTGCACCCCGAACGCCGGTGGCAGGCCGCGACCCCGGACCGGATTGTGCATTTACCGGATGGCACGGTCGAGTTGGTGGAGTGCAAGTCGTCGGGCATGTTCGAAGGCTGGGGCGACCCCGGAACCGACACCATTCCGGTGTATTACCGAGGTCAGGTTATTTGGCAGTTGGACACGCTTGGGCTGCAACGCTGCCATGTTGCGGTGATCCTGCCGTTCTTGGAGTTCCGAGCCTATGTTGTCGAGTACGACGCTGGGGAAGCACAGTTCATGCGGGACGCTGCCACCGACTTTTTGGCCGACATCCGGAACGGTGTCCGGCCGCCGATCGACGGGTCCGACGCCACCTACCAAGTCGTCCGCCAACTGTGTCCAGACATTGACGGGGAAGACCGAGAGATCCCCGGATATTTGGCCTCCGCCTACCGCCGCGCCTGCGACAACTACGTAGCCTCACGCACCGACAAACAAGGTTTGACCAGCGAAATCATCGACCTCATGGGCACCGCACGCTACGCCACCTGGCAAAGCGAACGGATCGCCATGCGGGTCCCCGGACGGGGGGACAACCCGCCATTCCTACGGCCTGTCAAGGCCGCCACCAAGGAGAGTGCAGCATGACTCCGTGTGGCTCAGAATGCCGAGCTGGCCGCCGGCGGCGAGGAATGTGCGACACGCACTACAACAGGTTGCAGGCGGCGGGACTGCTGCCGCGACGTCCAACCCCGATCGAACGGTTTGAGCGGTTCGTTATCCGTCATGATGCGGATGGCTGCTGGGAGTTCACCAGCTCCATCTGCGACGGATACGGATATTTCTGGTTTAACGGCCGGTCCATCCGCGCGCATATCTGGTCTTACGAACACCATGTAGGACCGGTGCCGGATGGTTTAGAACTGGACCATCTCTGCCGAAACCGGGCGTGCGTCCGCCCCGATCATCTCGAACCGGTGACCGATCAAGAAAACTCACTTCGCGGCGACACCATCGCCGCCTTCTACGCCGCGCGCACCCATTGCGCGAACGGCCACGAGTACAGCCCACAGAACGTACGGCCGCGCGGCACGGGCGGGAGAGATTGCCGTCGCTGCCTAACCATCCGCACACAGCGCTATCGCGCGAACAAGCGGCTCCGGGCCGCTCAGGAGGCATCGTGACCGACACCATTCAAAACGCTATCGCCAAACGGGAGACGGGACCCGGAGCGATGATCAAGCAGTACAGCTCCGACTTCACCACCGTCCTGCCATCCCACATCAACGGCGCCACCTGGATTCGGCTGGCCCAAGGGGTGCTGCGCCGCGACAAGCAACTCGCCCAGATCGCGCAGCGCAACCCCGGCAGCCTCATGCAAGCCCTGCTCGAGTGCGCCCGCCTGGGCCACGAGCCGGGGAGTTCCAGCTTCTACCTCGTCCCGATGGGCAACGAGATCGAAGGCTGGGAGGGTTACCGCGGGGTCGTGGAGCGCATGTACCGCGCGGGCGCTGTCACCTCAGTCAAGGCAGAAATCGTCCGAGCCAACGACCGGTTCAACTACCAGCCCGGCATGGACCGCCCCCAGCACGAGGTGGACTGGTTCGGCGACCGCGGCGACATCCTCGGCGCCTACGCCTACGCGGAACTCCGGGACGGGCAGACATCCAAAGTTGTCGTCGTCGACCAGGCCTATCTGACCAAGGTCCGCGCCATGTCCAAGGGTTCGGACAAGCCGTCCTCGCCGTGGCAGAAGTGGCCGGAAAGCATGGTTTTGAAGACGGTGATCCACCGTCTGGAACCGTTCGTGCCGACGTCAGCGGAGTACCTGCGGGAACAGCTGCGCGCCGCGCGGGACGTGGCCACCGAGCATCCCCAGAACGCGGCGCGGGGCGTGGTGGATGTCAACCACTGGCAGGAGGTTCCGGAGCCGGTGGTGGATGCGGAGTTGGTGGATCCGGCTGAGGAGCAGGCCGCCTACGAAGCCCAGCAGGCTACCCGATGAGCGACCACGCTGACGGCAACGACGACATCGACAAAGCAACCTACGACGAGCTGTTACGGATCCGACGCCTCCTGAAGTGGCGACCGGACATCTGGGAACTCGACGCGGTGATCGAGATCGAACTTGCCCACAGGGACCGCATCGTGAAGGCGGAGCAGTGAGCGAGCACGCCGCCACCGCCATCGACCAACTCCGGCTGGCCGACTCCTGCGGCAACGACCACCAACTGAACCGGGCGGATGAACACCTCGGCTACCTGGCCAAAGCGGTCGTGCACGCCATCCTCGACGTCGCCGCAGCGGTACGGGAGGCGGCCGGGCCGGTGGCGCTCGTTGATCCGCGGTCAGAGCAGGAGATGGCGGATCTGGCAGCGGAGTGGACGAAGAGGTTCGGCACCCGATAGACGCCCGTTGGGGCCCGCATGACAAGGCTGCGGGCCCCAACGGAACCAACCCAACCCCACGACCGCTCCGCCGTGGGGCCTCAAACCAGGAAAGGGGGCTAGCAGGGATGTACCCCAGGTGTGTACGGCGAAACCCTCCACTCAGAGCGGAAATCGGGGTGGTCAGCGAAAGGCTGGACGAGCAGCCGAACCAGCCAGTCGAGATCGACAAGTTCGGCGTGGTCGTCGTAGTAGCCCTCGGCGCTCAGCTTCGCGCGGTGTTCGTGCTCGGCAAGGATGGCTCGTTTGGCTTGGACGTCTGCCAGGACATGAGCAGGGTCGTTCGCGGCGATGTGGGCTGCGAGCTCGAAGTCCTGGTAGCGGGACTCGTTGAACAGCACGGGGTTGTTGTCGGCGTCGTAGACGAGTTCCATCTCGTATGGGTCGCCGTCTTCGTCGAGGTAGGCGGTCCGCCACGGCGACGGGTTGTTCACCGCCTGGGCGATCGCTTGGCGCTCGTCGAGGCGGGCGTTGAGGAATGCCACGAGGTCTGCGGTCACCGGTCAGCCCTCCCCGAGGATGTACCGAGCTGCCCATCGACCCTGTGCCGGGCCATCCTCGGTCGCCTCAACTTCCACCGCCCGCTTTTCGATGCCGCCCAGCCGCTCAACCTTCTCGGTCAGGCCTGCGATCAGGAGCCGTGCCTGACCGAGCGCGACGACTTGCAACGGGTCCACGGGTGGGGTCATCAGGGCGCGCAGCCGCTCAACCTCGCGCATCAGCGCGATCAAGCGGGCGCCCGGATCTGCGCTGTCGCCGGTGAACACGTCCGGCGGGTAGTGCGCGTCGAGGATGGACATGAGTCCGTCCCAGGTGTGCAGCCGCTCAACCTCGAGTTGCAGCGCGACGAGCGCGTCCTGCGCGGTCTGTTCGCTGGTCTCAACGGTCATGGCTTCGTCGACGTTCATGTCGGTTCCTCAGCCTGTGGTGTGGGTGTCGGGGTGGGGGCCGCAGCCGCGTTCAGCCTTGACCGCGTCCAACGGCACGATCGCCGCCCAGGGTTCGCCTTGCCGGGTGACGATGGTGATCTCACCGGCGTAGTGGGCGGCGTCGATGAACTGACCGGCGTTGTCGCGGGCGATGCGCAGCGGAACGTGCACCTCACCCGGCTTCGGGGCGGGCTTGGATGTCTTGTTGCCGGGGCGGATGTTGTGTACGGGGTTCTCGGTGGCGATGGCGTGGGCTTCCACTTCCAGCGCGTCTGCGGTGGTCGGGAACCAGTCGATGTCGTAGTGGTGTACGTCAGGCCACCAGTCCCTGGCGGTGGCGTGGTCGCGGAACCGACCCGCCGGGTCGCTCCCGACTCCGACGTACAACAGGCGGCGGTCCTCGGCGTAGAGCCGGTAGACGGCTGTCTGCCCGAGGTGGTCGAGGTTGCTCATCGTTCGGGAAGATCCGGACGTTGCGGAAGTTGGGCACCTGGCTCCGAGAGATACCAACGCACGAGTTGGCGGATGACGCCAGATCGGTCGTGGCCGTTCGACAGCGCAGCCGGACCGAGCTTGGCCCAGAGGCTGGGTTCAAGCCGGATCGTCTTCGGTACCCGCGTCTCTTTGCTGTCGTCTTCCGCCACGAGCTCGGACTCTACGGCCTGTAGGGCGCTGAGCATGACACCTCCTAGCCAGGTCAGTTGCAGTATACCCCGGATCGCAATACGATAGCAATCGCTGCGCATGCTGATCGCATATGTAGTTGGCACGACACGAACTGGAGGTGACGGGTGGACGCTCCCCGCGCACGACGCCTGGTCACGAGATCGGCAGGCGCCTGATGCGTATCCGCACGATCAAGCCGGAGTTTTGGCGCAGCGACGACATCACCTCGCTGTCGAGGGAGGACCGGCTGCTGTTCATCGGCATCTGGTCGTACGTGGACGACAACGGGGTGGGCATCGACGACTACCGCCGGATCGCGGCTGACCTGTTCGCGTTCGAGGACGATCAGAAGGAGATCCGCGAGTTCGTTCGCGAGGGTCTCGCGACACTCTCGCGAAGGTTTCTGATCGCTCGGTACGAGTTGGAGGGGCGTTGCTACATCCACGTCACGAGCTGGCGCCGTCACCAGAAGGTGGACAAGCCCAACAAACCCCGCTACCCGGAACCGCCGGCGGACTACAAGCCTCCTACCAGCGGAAACGACGACGGTTCGCGAGAGTCTCGCGACACCTTCGCGACACCCTCCCCGTCTGTAGTTAGGAACAGAGGAACAGAGGAACAGAGGAACAACACCTCTTCGCGCTCCGCATCCGCGAAGCGCACCCCCGACGACCGCTTCGCGGAGTTCTACGCCGCCTACCCGCGCAAGAGAGACCCCCGCAAAGCCGAACAGGCCTACCGCGCCGCACTCAAACGCGGCGCCACCCCCGACCAACTGATCACCGCCGCAACGGCCTACGCCCGCAACGGCGGCGAAACCCAGTTCATGAAGTACCCCGCGTCGTGGCTCAACGCCGAGGCCTACCGCAACGAGCCCGAGCAAACCCGGCTGTCGCTCGTCTCTGCCGCCCCGGCCTCGTTCGAGGCCCTCCGTGACCTAGCCGACGGCCAAACCGCGTCACGGCTTCTCGGCGTCCCCTACGTGCCCACACCGCAGCAGCCCTCCGACACCACCCCCACCCGGGTCTACGACCGCGACCAGGCGCTGCGGTTCATCGACACCCACGCCGACGCCCTACGCGCCGCACTCGCCGAACGGAGACCCGCATGAGCCCCGAACGCGTCACCGAACGCGTCATGCTGGATCGGCTCCGCGCCCGCTACGGCACCGTCCACGGCAACGGACACCGCTGGGTCTTCGCCACCCACGTCCGCTCCGACGCCGGATTCGACGCCACCCGCACCGCCGACGCGATCGCCATGGACCTCTGGCCCTCCAAAGGCCTCGAACTCCACGGCTTCGAAGTGAAGATCTCCCGCGCGGACTGGCTGCGGGAACTGGCCAAGCCCGACAAGTCCGTGCCCGTCGGCCGCTACTGCGACCGCTGGTGGCTGGTCGTCCCCGACCGGGCCATCGTGCGCCCCGGGGAACTGCCCGCCGACTGGGGGCTGATCGAGTGCCGCGAGCCGGCGCCAATCGCGGATGGTGCGCCACGCTACTTCGCCGGCCACAACGCCAAGGCTGCGACGCGGGCGATCCGTAACGCGCCCCGCCGTCCAGCCGAACCCGTGTCGCGGTCGTTCATGGCGGCACTGCTGCGGGCCACCATGAAAACCGCGCTCGCCGACGCGGAGCGGGTGGTGTGATGGACACCGCCGACGAGCTCGACCAACTGCACACCGACCCCGCCGAACTAGCGTTGATCGGGGCGGTCGCCAGCCACCCCGACGCCCTCGCCGCCGTCCTCGCCGACCTCCCCGGGAACCGGTTCTACCGCGTCGCCCGCGGCGTCGTCTGGGACGCCTGCCGCGCCCTCTCCGCAGCCTCCGAGCCGATCGACCCCGTCACCGTCGGACGGTGGCTCCTCGCCCACGACCAGTGGGACATGCGCACCCTCCACGGCGACGTCCGCCACGTCGTCCAGGTCGAAATGGTTCGCGGCACCTCGAGCCTGTCCGCGTCGCACGCCGTCCGGTACGCCGAGCAGATCAGCGAAGCCCACCGCCGCCGCGAACTCGTCGCGTTGGGCACCGGGATCCGGCAGTTGGCCATCCAACGCCCGGGGGAGGCGTCGGAGATCCTCGCCGAAATCCGGGCCCGGGTCGACGCCATCGACCAACCCGCCCGCCAAGATCACGGCCCCCTCGACTGGGACGCCATGATCGACGAGTTCGAACAAGCCCACCACCCGGCCGCAGACCGGGTCGGGATCCCGTCGCCGTGGTGGGAACTCGACCAACTGCTGGGCGGGCTGTTCGGCGGACGCGTGTACGTGTGGGGCGGCCGCCCCGGCACCGGGAAATCCACGGCGGCGCTGATCGTGGCCATGCACGCCGCCGCCGAATGCGGCCGGCAAGCCCTGGTCATCTCCAAGGAGATGCCCACCGTCGACGTGACCGGCCGGATCCTGGCCCGCGCCGCCGAAGTCCCCCTCACCGAGATCAACTCCCGGAGCCTGTCCGACCTGTCCAGAGCCCGGATCCGCCACTACCTCAAAACCGCCGGGCGGCCCCCGATCCACACCGACGACAAGCCCCGCACCTTGGGCGCGATCAAAACCCTGGCCCGCGCCCACAAGCACCGCCACGGCCTGGACGTGCTCGTCGTCGACTACGTGCAACTAGTCCGCACCGACACCCCCGCCCGGACCCGGGAGCAGGAAGTCGCCGAAGTGTCCATCCAGCTCAAAGCACTCGCCCTCGAACTGGACTGCGTCGTCTGCCTACCCGCCCAGCTCAACCGCGAATCCGGGAAACGCGCCGACCCCCGCCCCACCATGTCCGACCTACGCGACAGCGGCCAGCTCGAACAAGACGCCGACGCGATCATCCTGCTCCACCGCCCCACCAACCCCGACGGCACACCAACCGGCCGGATCCAGTTCATCGTCGACAAAAACCGGCACGGACCCACCGCCGAGATCAGCCTGCGTTGGCACGGCGGATACGGGGCCATCGCATGACCGACCACCATCTCCGCCTGCGGTTCGCCGAGGCCGACCCCTCGTCGGTCCGGTTCATCTGCACCTGCGGCGGGTGGGAACTACCCGTCCGGCCGCAGTCAGGGTCGCACTGCGAGGTCACCCCGCAGGCATCCAAAGACGCCCACCTCCTCTGGGCGACCCAGCACGTCGCACCCCCCGAAACCTGGGGGCCGGCATGAATCCCCTCACCGTCGCCGCCGCCGCGTTGCGCACCACCGACGTTCGCTACCCATGGATCGGGCCCACCGCGGACGAGGCCGAGGTTGCCGACCTGCTCGCCGAGCTTGCCGCCCTCCACGTCCAGGTCGGGCACCGCTGCAGCGGCTGCGCCGAAACCTGGCCCTGCAAAGGCGTGGCCTACGGCGAAGACCTCGCCGTGCAATGGCTCGGCCGCGCATCCGCCCGCGTCCTGGCACGGGCCGCCAAAGCCACCGGGAGAGCCGCATGACCGACCCAACCTGCGCCAGCTGCGGGCAACGCCTGCTCCTGGCAACGCCGGGCCGCACCCTCTGTGCCGCGTGCAAAGACCCGTTCGAACACGCCGGATGGGTCGGCGACGCCTACCGCCTCGACGCCCGCGACCCGGACCGCCTGGCTGATGTGCTGCCTGGGGTGGTGGAGGTGCTGGCCGAAACCTGCGCCACCCGCCGCGTCAACCACTGCCACACCAACGAGGGGACCGATCATGGCTGAACAGGACACGGCCGCAATGCTGGCCGAATTCCACGCCGCCCTCGGCCAGCCCTACGGCCACGGCGACATCACCGATGAAGACCTCACGGAACTTCGCAAGTCCCTGCACCGCGAGGAAAACCGCGAGCTCGTCAAAGCACTCGAAACCGGTGATCTGATCGGGGTGGCCCACGAGCTGGCCGATGTCGTGTACGTGGCCTACGGCACCGCCCACGTGCTCGGGATCCCCCTCGCCGGGGTCCTGGCCGAGGTGCACCGAGCCAATATGCAGAAGTTCGGCGAGGACGGGCGGCCAACGCTGCGGGCGGACGGGAAGGTGCAGAAGCCGCCGGGGTGGCGGCCCGCGAACGTCGCCGCCGTTTTGGGCGGCGAGTCATGACCGCCCCCACGTGGTGGACGGATTCGGGCTGGTCCACCGCCCACCTGTTGCGGGCGGACGGGGTGGGGGCGTTGACGGTGTGCGGGCGGGTCATGCGCCAACCCGTCGCCGCGGGGTTGGGGTTGCGGCGCTGCCACTACTGCGCCACATCGCCGGTGCCGGGCGCGAACGGCGATGCCGATTCCTCGCCTGTGGGCGGCCCGCCAAGCGACGAACGCCCGGATTCCGACCCACAGTGAGGGTGAAGATCAAAACCGCGTCATATTACGAAAACCCGTTGAACCCTCAACCACCCGAGGACACATGACCCCCACCAGCCGCCGCGAGTATGTCCCCCCACCGCCCAACACCCACGGCACCTGCGGAGCCACCTGGACCGGAACCCGCGCCGCCCACTGCTCCGGCTGCTGCAAGACGTTCTCCGGCGCCAGCCTGTTCGACCAACACCGGCGGGGCTACAGCGAACGCGGCCAATGCCTCGACCCGGCCGCCCTGGGCGCCGAGTTCCGCGACGGCATGTGGCGGGCACCCGAGATGACCGAAGCCGAGAAACTCGCCCGCTTCGGCGATCGGGGCGCGACGTGAGCGACACGACGAAGATCGAATGGACAGACCACACATTCAACCCCTGGTGGGGATGCTCACGCGTAAGCCCGGCGTGCCGGTTTTGCTACGCCGACACCACCGCCACCCGGTGGGGCCACGAACTGTGGCGCCGTAAGGGCCCCCGGAAGATGATGTCCGACGCCTACTGGCGCACCCCGGCCAAGTGGAACCGTGCCGCCAAGGAGGCGGGGGTTCCGGCAAAGGTGTTCTGCGCCTCCATGGCCGACGTGTTCGAGCAACACCCCGTCCCAGAGGTCAACGCCCAACTCGACGCGGCGCGCGCGCGGCTGTGGTCACTGATCGAGCAGACGCCCTGGCTGATCTGGCAGTTGCTCACGAAGCGGCCGGAGAACGTCGCCGCACTGGCTCCGTGGGGGCAGGCGTGGGGGCAGGCGTGGCCCGACAACGTGTGGCTTGGGACGTCGGTGGAGAACCAGCGGTGGGCCAACGAGCGGCTACCGATCTTGGCGGAGATCCCCGCCGCGGTCCGCTTCCTGTCGTGTGAACCCTTGCTAGGGCCCACCTACCTTGCGCTCACAGCGTGGGGTGAGCGGATCAACTGGTGCATCGTGGGCGGCGAGTCGGGGCACGGCGCTCGCAGGATGGAACTCGACTGGGCACGCCTGATCGTCGAGGAGTGCCAGCGGGCCGGAACCGCTGCGTTCGTCAAGCAGTTGGGGTCGGCGCACGGCCCGCACAAGGGCGGCGACATCTCCACCTGGCCCCCGGAGCTGCAGGTCCGCGAATACCCGCAGGTGGTGGCGGCGTGACCGCGTTGCTGTGGCTGGCCGTGGCTGTCCTGCTCGTCATCGCCGGGATCTTGCTGCTCCACCTCGCCGACCGCCACCCCAAACCGCCGACCGCACCACCCCCGCCGGCCGCGCCGGTGAACCGCAGCTACTGGACCTCACCCGACACCTGGTGCGACCCAGACTGCATCGAATGCGGCGGCGACGGCGCCCCCTGCTGCGAACCCCCGGACACACCCCACCCGGACCTGTTCACACCCGTGGTGCCGCCCGACCCGAAACCGACCACCCGCTGGGAGGACCAGCCATGACCCGGAACGGGATGCAAGGCGCCTGGACCCGGCCACCCCGCACCAGCCCCATCCCCGCTGCGATCCTCGCCGCCCTCCCCAAAGACGGCTCCACCATAACCCGCCGGGAACTGATCGCCGCCGTCCAAAAAACCTGCACCGCCGCCGCTATCACAATCGGGACACGCATCCACGAAATGGCGAACTCCCGGAGCTACGGAATCACCCGCGCCGGATACGGCCTCTACCAAGCCGCGGCTCCAGGGGAGGACCAGCCGTGAGCAGCCCCTCCGAGAAAGCCGCCGACCGCCAACGCCGCGCGAAAATCCGCCAACAACGCCGCAACCAACGCACCCTCATCGACGGCCGGCTCGTCGCCCCACTCCCCACCGAATTCCACGGCAAAACCGGCACCTACAACAACCACGCCTGCCGGTGTCAGCCCTGCACCGACGCCAACCGGCAACGCCAACGCGACGCCCGGGAACGCGAAAAACGGGTGTGGCAGTTGAAACGGGAACGGCTCCGACAACTCCGAAACGGATAACCATGACCACCATCGGGTTCACCGGCTCCCGACACGGCATCACACCCGTGCAAGACGCTGCGCTCTGGGACCAACTCACCAAACACCACACCGCCGGCGCCGCATTCCACCACGGAGACTGCGTCGGAGCCGACATCGCCGCCGCGAAAATAGCCCGACAAATCGGCTACCACGTCATCGCCCACCCCCCAACCAATCGAGCCATGCGCGCCCACCACCGCTCCGACGAAATCCGCCCCGAACTCCCATACCTGGATCGCAACCGGGCCATCATCGACGCATCCACCATCGTGGTCGCCTGCCCCGACGGGCCGGAAACACTGAGGTCAGGAACATGGTCGACGGTGCGGTACGCCCGCAGCACCGACCACCGCGTATTCGTGGTCATGCCCGACGGGAGCGTGACGGGATGACCGCTCCCGTCGGTGTCTCAGTACGCCTCACACTTCCCTACGACCGGCCCCCGAAAGCGCTCGTCGGGAACACCCGCGTGCACTGGCGGCAACGCTCCGCCGACACCAAACAAGTCCGGGCCGACGTGATGCGACTGGCCCAAGCCGCGAAACTGCACCAACTCAAAGCCAGGATCGAACACATCACCGTCGCCCTCACCTGGGCTCCAGGCGACCACCGCCGCCGCGACGCCGACAACCTTTGGCCGCTGCTCAAGGCATGCTGCGACGCCTTGGCCAAAGGCCGACGGGACTGGGTAGGGCTGGAACTCGTCCCTGACGACACGCCGCATTGGATGGACAAACGCGCCCCGGTGATCGCCCCGCCCCCAGATAAGGGCATGTGGCTGGACCTGTCCATCAGATTCGCCGAGGAGACCCCGTGATTCCCATGTTCCGTCGCTCCTCCCACTGCAAAGCCGGGACCTGTGTCGAAGTCGCCGCCACCCCCACCGTCGTCCTCGTCCGGGACCGGCACGGCACCACCCTCGGATTCACCCCACGCGAATGGACAGAATTTTTGGAAGGAGCCAAGAACGGGGAGTTCGATTTCGACGGGGTCGATGAACCCCCGTGATCCGGGTCGTCCTCGTCGCCATCCTGGTCATACCCCCCACCACGTTTATGGCATGGGCGATAACACCCGAATACGCCGCCCCCTGGGCAATCTTGTTCGGGCTGTACGTCGGCTACCTCGTTTACCTCATCCCCCGGAGAACCCCATGACCAACCCCGACCACCACGAACAACTCCGCCAAGCCATAGACGCCATCGGCCCCGCACTCGAAGCGTTCGCGGTCGCCCTCGACACCTTCGAAGGCCTCGTCAACCAGGCCAAACAGCGAGGCTGGGACGACCACCAAGCCCGTGACCTGGTCCTCAAAATGCTCGGGCAGGCGGGAGGGCAGCAGCCGTGACCCGCTATGCCTACGACTGCGAGTTCCTCGAGGACGGAAAAACCATCGAACTGATCTCCATCGGGATCGTCGCCGACGACGGACGAGACTACTACGCCGTCAACCGTGACGCCCCCTGGAAACGCATCAAAAAGCACGAGTGGCTAGTCGCCAACGTTGTCCCGTCTCTGCCGAAGCTGTACGGGGATGCTCGTCTGCATTACGCCCGCCGCGGACCACTAGGCCTCATCGACTGGTGGCACCCACACATGAAACGGCGCGATCGGATCGCCGGCGAAGTCCTTCGCTTCCTCCTCGCCGGAGAAACCACCCCCGAGCTGTGGGCCTACTACGGCGCCTACGACCACGTCGTCCTCTGCCAACTCTGGGGCGCCATGCCCGACCTACCCGACGGCCTGCCCATGTGGACCAACGATCTGCAGCAGGAGATCACCCGCCTCGGTGGCGAGCCGCCCGCGCAACAGTCCGGTCATCACAACGCCCTGGACGACGCCCGCTGGGTAGACGCCTCACTCCGCTGGCTCGCGGGGGAGACGTCGTGACCCCACCCAAGGTGATAACCGCCGACGTTCCGCCCGAACGCATGAACCTCCCCGAACGGTCCCGTGCCAAAGCCGCCGCAGGCCGCGCCCGACGCCTCTACCCAGGCCCGCCCGGCGAAGTGTTGGCCCGGGAAATCGAAGCCTGGGAAGACACCGGCTGGCGGCTAGGGCACGGGCTGGTTGCGCAACTCATCAACCACATTTTCGAACAACCCGAAGCCGCCTAGCCGGGGTGTCCTGCCCCCAGCGTGTCGAGCGACAAAGGGCAGGACACCCCACCGCGGCAACCACCACAACCAGCGGGGGAGCGCAACCCAAGATCCTACGAGAGGGTTGCGCACCTTGAACGACAACCACCCAGACGACACCGGCTGCGGCGTGTGCGGAGCCGTCACCGGGGACGGGCTGTGGCTGTGCATCATCCACACCGACGCGCTCGAGCGTGACCTTCGCAGCGTGGAGGATCTGGTCCGGGAGCTCGACATCACCCTGACCCGGCAGGACCGGATGAACGCCGCGAACAGTGTCGGCCGGTCGGCGGAGAAGCCGCTGGTGTGGAATGAGAACGCCGCGGCGAAACGGTTCGAGTTGTGGGCGACGCTGAACGCGTGGGCGTTGGAGGCGTCGAAGTTGGGGGAGGATGACCGCGACCGGCTTGCCGCCGTCCCGGCTGAGGACACGCCGGGGGTGGCGGCGTGGTTGATACGGAACCTGCCCACCCTCCGCCGCCACCCCGAAGCGGGGACGGCGGTTGACGAGATCGGCGACGCCATCCACGGCGCCCGCCGCGCCATCGACCGCCCCGCAGCAGCCACCCGGTTTCGCGCCGGGCCGTGCCCAGAGTTGGTCACCACCGACCCCGCGGCGGACGACTACCGGCATTGTGATGGGGATGTGTGGGCGTTCATCCCCGTCGACCCCGACGAGTTGGCCTACCTCCGCTGCCAAGCCTGCGACAGCCGCTGGGACACCACCCAGTGGATGCGGATCGGGCAGCGCATGCTCGCCCGCATCGCCGAGCTCCGGCAGCGGGCCGCGTGAGGAACGGGGTGCTGGGGCTGCTTGTCACCCCGGCCGAAGCCTCGCAGCTGTTCAAGGTTCCGGTGGGGACGCTGCATCGGTGGGCGCATGAGGATCGTTGGCGGAAGTACGGGGGGCGCCGCACCCGCCACTGGTCCATGACGGAGGTTCAGGCCGGGTACGAGCGGAGGCGGGGACACACCATACAGGCAAGTTGACATTGACCAGGGGCGAAGGTATTTTCCGCCACGATCCACTTCCCTCACGATCAAAGCCCGGCGTCTCACAGAGACTGCCGGGCTTCGTCGTCTCCAGCCTCGGGGGCAGCGCAACTTTCCCCGAGGGATGTCGGCGGGGCGCGACCCCCACAGGCGGCACCCCCGTCGCCGCTGTGCGTGCGCGTCCGCCCCGCCGACCCCCAAGGAGAACCCCGTGCTGATCCTCGGTGTCTTGCTCATCGTCATCGGGTGGCTGCTCGGCATTGGCATCCTCGAGACGATCGGGATCATCCTCGCCGTGGTGGGCGCAGTCCTACTTGTGCTCGGCGCGGCAGGCCACGGTGTCGGCGGGCGTACCTGGTATTGACGGTGCGGTCTATCCGCGAGAAGCGCGCGGCTGTGAGGATCGTGCCCGGCAAGCCAGGCGCCCCGGAGAGCCTGCCCGGCACGACACGCGGATGATCCGGCCCGCCACCGCACCACCCCCCTTGGAGAGCCGTGTGCGGCCCAACGAAGCCCGCCGCTACACCATCGCCGGGGCTGTAGGCACCTACACGGTGCCCACCGTCGCGGCCATCGACAAACGCCTGGTCACGCTGCGGGGCCTGCTCTGTACCCACCCCAGCCCCGCCCGGGTGTGGGCAGATATTGACGCTCTCCTCGACTGGAGGAATGAGCTGATGGCCGAACGCGGCTCAACCACGTGACATCGAATCCGGCGGCCGCTCGTGACACTACGGCTAGTCGTAGGGGCTCACGCGGTTATGCTTCCAGTCTTTGCCCGGCCAAAACGTCAGCTCATGCGTGCTAGACGTCGGCTCGCGGCCCCACGTGATCACGTTGTCCGCCACCGTCAGCGCGTGGGCGTCGTCGTCGGCCTCGACGGTGACCTTCATGTACCGCGTCGTGTAGTACTCAACCGTGTACGTGCTCATGGTGTCCTCCTAGGTCTGGTCGGGCAACGCACCCCGCGCGTCATGAGTCCGCGTTCGGCCCGCGGCCCTGTCGAGCGACCGCCCGGACGAGCGCTCGTCCGGAGATCGGGCGCGTGCGGGAGATCAGGAGCACCCCGATGGGTGGTAGCACAACCTCAGTCCCTGGCCACTGCGTCGCGCGGCCTAGACGGGCGATGGTGGCACGTGTGGGGGCGTAGCGGCCGCGGGTTAGACGGCGCCAGGACAGGCGCCAGACTCCGATCTTCACTAGATTCGCCTTACTGTTGGGCAGAACGGAACTCGGCGGGTGACTGGCCCAGTAGCCACGCGGCCCTGCATCCGCTGTCGGTGTAGTGCGAACAGACGTACAGGTCGGTGCCGCGCCAACCTTGGTCGACGCGTGCGTACGTGCGTTGGGTGGGTGACTTGGCTCCGCACCATGAGCAGGGTTCGTAGTGGGTGCGGAAGACGCTGACCGGATTGCCGAGGCTCCGCGGGGTGTTGGGCGCTGTCGTCATGCCGCAAGTGTAGCACCAGCACGACAGTGATGCAACACCAGGGAGGGATGAGATGACCCCCGGGAAATGGTTGGACGCGTTCCTCGCCACCCCCGCCCGCATCGCCACCCTCACCACCATCGTCAAAGACATCGCGCAACGAACCGAAAGGATCGAAATGGTAGGCGACCAAACACAGGCAGCCATCACAGACCTCGTCTCCGCAGTAGACGAGGTCGCATCGGAGCTCGACGCGCTCGACGCCAAGCTTGTTGAGGGGGCCACCATCGACGCCGACACCGCCGCCGCCCTCGCCCCCATCACGGCCCGGCTGCGTGGGCTGCGACCCGATCCCGAGCCCACCCCCTGACAGCGGCGAGGGGACGTTGGTGGGGGAGGTTGTGGCGGTGATGTTCTTGGTCGCCGCGTTCGTGTTCACCTACCAGCGGCCCCTCTAACCCTGGCTCACGCCAGGCTGGTGGCCTGGAGTAGTTGCTGCATCCGCGGGTCCAACGACGACCACTCGGCGCCGTTGAGCCAGCGGGCCAGCTGTTCGACCCCGGTGTAGAACGGGTCGCCGGTGGCGCACCCGGATCCGTAGGCCTCACGCTCAAGCGGGCCGAGCTCGGTGTTGTCGGGCATGGTGTCCTCCTGTGGGTTTGGCGGGCAACGCCCGACCCCGGGGATCCGGGGCCGCCCGCAACCCGTCAGACCTCGTCGCAGTCGCAACAGGGGTCAAGTTCCGTGCTGCCATCGGGATTGATGTAGACGACGGGACCGTGGATGTCGTGGTCATCCATGGCGTGGTAGGCGTTCAGGTCGTCCGACGTGATCCCGTACTGCCGCATCAGCCCGGTGGCCCGGCTGTACTGGTCGTCGGTGATGTCCTCCCGAGCCAGCAACACGGCGGCTTCCTTGACGGCGTTGACCCGCTGACTGATCCGCGATAGCCCGAGGGCCTCAAGGTGGTAGCCCCGACGGCGGTGGTCCGCTGCGGCCGCTTCGTTGAGTTCGACGGTGGTGCTGTGCCCGGCGTTCGGGCCGGCGGTGAGGGTGACTCGGTAGCGCATCATGCAACGAGTGTAACACCATCACGACAGGCGCGCAACGCCAGGGGGCGGCACCGGCCCCAGAATTTTACGGGGCCCTTCCACCACCCAGCCCCCAAAATTTTACCGGGGCGGTTAAACCCGCTGGCCCCCAAAAATTTTCCGACCAACCAAAAAGTTTCACCGGGGCCGTCCCACACGCCGAGCTCCCGGAAATTTTACCGGGGCACCTGCACGCGGCAGCCCACCAAAATTTTACCGGGGCGGTTACCGCGGTCGGCACCCAAAAATTTTCCGACAAAACGTGTTCAACGATCGGGGCGACACGAGTGCGGACCATCAACGCCCGCACCCTCGCCGCGGTCATGCTGGTAGCGCTGACCGGGGGATGCGGCACGCCAGACGAGGCGGGCCGAACCGTCCAGCCCGGGCCGACGTGGCACGCCGCGCCGGCCACCTCGAGCACCCCCGCCACCGCCGCGTCGGGCACGCCGACGCCGTGGCCGGTACTCGCGCCGCTCGGCAGCCTCACCCGCACGCCCGCACCAGGCCCCGCGCACGCGGCCCAGGCCGCGCCGCAGCAGCCCCCCGGTCCCGCCCCGCGCCCGGCCCCGCGCGCCGCCCCGGCGCCCGCCCGCCAGGCCGTCCCGCCGGCCGTGCCCGTGGCGCCCCGCCCGAGCACGTCGCGCGCGTACTACGGCAGCTGCTCGGCCGCGCGAGCCGCCGGCGCCGCCCCACTGCAGCGCGGCCAGCCGGGGTACCGGTCGGGCCTTGATCGGGATGGGGATGGTGTGGCCTGTGAGTGACCCGGGCCGGGCCGCTCACCCCGGCCCGGTGTCGGCGCACGTGTTGCACAGCACCGTCCGGCCGCCGTCCGTGCGCACCTCCCCGTTGAGCTCGTCCCGGATCCACACTTTGAGGACGACGGCGCCGGCCCTCTCGGTGTGGCTGTAGCGGGAGGTGACGCGGTCGCAGACCTGGCAGCGCTTGTGGCTCGGCTTCTTCGTCATACACGAAGTGTAGCACGGGCACGACGCGGGCGCAACCCTGGGACGGTGAAACGCCCGGCCCAAACAGACCAGGCGCCCCACCGAGCTCGGGTCAGGGCCACAAGCCGCCCTCATCGAGGCCTAGCGCAGCCTCGATCGCGCGGCGGGCATTGACCGGCATCCTCAGCGTCTTGACGTCCACGACGGTCAGCCGCTCGATCCAGCGGTCCATCACGTCGTCCTCATCCGGCAAGTCGCGGATGAGGTCTGATACGTCGTCCGGGGCGAGTGACAGCGGCTCGCGCAATGCGTCGGCGGCCCAAAGACGGTCGATCACGGTGCTCTCTCCGAACGCCATGGTGTCCTCCTGTTGTCTGGCGGGTAGCCCCCGTCCGCGGCGCACGTCCGCGGACGAGGCAACCCGTCAGGCCAGGCTCTGCGCCTCGTTCAAGTCCTGCGCCGTGATCCGCCACATCCGCATGAGGCCAGTGGCGCGGCTGTACTGGTCATCGGTGATGTCCTCGCGGGCCAGCAGATCCGCGGCCTCCTGTATGGCCGCCACGCGCTGCGCGATCCGCGACGGCCCCAGCGACTCAAGGTGGTAGCCCCGGGCGCGGTGGTCGGCGGCGGCCGCCTCGTTGAGTTCGACGGTGGTGCTGTGCCCGGCGTTCGGGCCGGCGGTGAGGGTGACCCTGTAGCGCAGCATCACGCACCGGCCCCGAGCTCACGGCGGGCATCGGTGAGCGCGGCCTGTGCTTCGTCGCGGTGGGCCTGCAGGCTGGACAGCCACACCGCCACCTCGAACTCCTCCACCTCGGTGGTGTAGAGCTCGTCTTCGATGGCTTGGGCGTGGTACTCGACGGCGTGCTCGAACGCGCGCCGCGCCGTGTCTGCCCGCCGCTCGAGCATGCCGAGCAGGGTGTCGGTGGGGAGGAGCTGGGCGACGGGGGTGTTGAGGCGGGCGATCGCCTCGTCCATCACATCGGCGGCGGTGGTCAACATCGGGGCCTCCTGGTGTCGGGGTCTGGCAGGCAACGCACCCGGCGCCCGTAGGCGCCGGACACGCAACCGGTCAGACCTCCCTGCCGATCCGGTCGGGAGTCATCCCTGCCGGCGCTACTGCGACTGTGCCGTCCTCGCGCAGGATCAGTACTTGACCGGTCCGCTCTGCGTGCTCGCGGATGAATGCTTCGAGCTTGGCTCGCTTGGACTCGCTAACCTGTGCCATGCGTCTAGTGTAGCGCGGATGCGACAGGGACGCAACAGCAGGGAACCCCCGACCCGAAGATCGAGGGCTCCAGCGCGGCCTGCAGTCAGACCACGAGCTCCAGCGTCGTCACCATGCCGCACGGCACCTTGCCGACAGCCCACACACCACGCATCTCCGACTCGCGCCCCTCGAGGCACCAATTCGGCTCACCGTCCCAATCGTCGAGCCGCTGCAACTTCGCGATCGTCAGCTGGCCGACGTACAGCCGCGCCGGACCGTCCCCATCCGCCGGACGGTAGCGACGCAGCGTGACGACGTCGCCAGGCCGCAACGCGTCGATCGCGGCAACGTCAACAGCAGGCGCCGGGTCAAGGGTCGTCATCGGGATCATGGTTGTCCTCCTAGATGGTTGCGGTGACGTGAGCACGGATATGCGCGCCCACAGCGCCCTGACGGAGCCTCGGCAGCTTCGGCGCCTTGCCCTTACCCACAGGCGCCAACACAGGGCTGAGAGGCGCCACAGACGGCGCCACAGGCGCCTGACGGCTGTAGGCCACCGTGGGCTGCGACCCCCACACCGCGGCCGCCACAGCGACCGCAGTGATCAGCACCTTGACAATGATCACTGCCCGTCTCCTCTCGTGATGGCGCGGACAGCGACCCGCCACGCCCACCCGTACACAGGACCAGCCTCAGCCATCCCACGGCCCGCGGCCCGCCACAGCCACCGCAACGGCCGCCGCAGCACCCACACCGCCACAGCGACCGGCACGGCCGTGATGCAGGCGCACACAGCCCACGCGAACAGAGCCCCCAACGCGGCCATCAGTTGCCGCTCACCGGCTCGCAGTACGCGACACCCTCATCGACCACCACAGCCCAACCCACAGCCCCACGCGCGTGGGTGCCGCTGCAGTCGGTCACCGTGTCGCCGGTGTCCTCATGCGCCAGGTCGTACGACGTGGCGCGCGGGGTGATGGTCGGCTCCGGCTGGGGTGCGGTGGCCGCGGTGACGCCCACCCACACAGTGCAGGCAGCGACCAGGACAGCGATAGAGCGGGTACGGGTACGCATGAGGTGACCTCCTGAGGTCTGGCAGGCAACCCCACCCACCGCTCGAGGCGATGGGTGAGGCAACCGGTCAGACCTGCCGTGCGGCCTGGCGCTGGGCCGCGGTGGTGTAGTCGATCACCTGGGTGGAGCGAGGCGGTGCGTGTCGCTGCTCCATCGCCTCAGCCAGCCGAGCGATCCGCTCGTCCACCGCGGACTGCTCCACCCGCTCGGCAGTGGCTGCCTTGCGCTTGCCCTTGCCCTTCGCCCACAGCACCGCCCCACCGAGAGCGCCGATCCCGGCGAGGGTCTCGATGACGCTCGGGCGCAACAGGTAGTGGAGCTCATGCTGTAGGTACATCACGGCGCCACCCGCGGCGAGGACGGCCGGTGGCCCACCGGCGATGACGGCCTTGATGGTGTTGCGCATGGTGTGTGCTCCTCGAGCTCTGTGGCTTGGGTCCGTCCCCCTTGCCGATAGCCCGAGTGTAGCACCGGTGCGATAGGCACGCAACACCTAGACCATGATGATGTAGATCCACATCACCATTCTGATAACCAATTGAATTGCATTAACACAATGACTAAGTAATCAATTCAATTGTTAGTAATACTGATTGAGATACCAAGCAACGAAGATCCACAACCACCGATACCCCATAGGGTATGGGGGGCAGGGGGCCCACGAAGCCCTCAGTTGGCCGGGAGACCCCGCCCTTCGTCCCCGTATCTCTCTCCGGAGCAGGTGGGAGGCCGTTACAGGGCCGCTCAGGGCCGGGAATGGGCCTTCCTGAGCGCGTCGGGCAGTGGATCCGCGCGGCGTGGAGATCGTTTCGGCGACCCCAGCCGGACGGTTTGGCATAGTACGCAGGCCGTCGTTCATCCGCCACCGCACTTCACACTGTTGCAATGACCGCTGCCGCTCACGCAGCCGTAGCAGTTGCAGGAGCAGCTCAGCACCTTTGCGAATCTGATCTTCATGGCAGTTCTCCTTCTCGTAAGGCCAACAGACGATGGAAGTGCGCATCACTGCTGCGCTTGGGCTTGCCGCTTGCGATCTAGGAACAGGCCGCGAACAAGCTCGGGCCGCGGTGTCCCGTCAACGAAGATGAGCGTGGTCGCGTACTCGTCGTCCCACACGAAGGCCGTGAGCAGGCGGTCCCCCGCTGTGTTACGGCCCTGATCAACGAACGCGTCACGCCGGATCCGGCGTTTACCGTCGACTAGGATCGCTGTCGCCTCGCGTTGTTGGGCTAGGTCGGCCAGCATGGCGTCTATCTCTTCGTCGGTCATGCTGCGAGTCCTAACTCGTTGAGTGCGGTGGTCCAGTCCCGGGCGATGGCTTGTTGCGCGTCAGCCAACGGCACGGCGGGGGAGCCTTTTCGGGGGTGGCAGACGGCCCACCAGATGGTTGTTTCGACCGAGTCCTTCGTGTTCCGGAATCCGGATGCGGGGAGGTCGGAGGGTTGGGGCCACAGGTTCGAAGCGTCGTTGGATCCGCCGAGCGACTCGGGCACGAGGTGGTCGAGTTCGGTGGTGGCGCGTTGCGTGACGGGGATGCGGTAGGCGCGCATCGCCGTGGTTTTGGCCCGGCTGGTGTCGGCCTCCGGCGGGCGGTGGCTGGCGGAGTAGCCGCTGGTGCACACCTCGGTTTGGTTGGTTGAGCTGATACTCCCCGGGGTGCACGCCGGATCCGGGTGTGCACCGTTGGCGAGGCAGGTCGACGGCCAGGCGCCGGTGACGTGTGGTGGCGCGGTGTACGGGACGAGCCGCAGCTGCCCATCCGGGGTGGGGGTTGGGGCGGCGCATGAGGTGAGGGCCGCCGCAAGGACAACCCCAACGAGTTGCCTCACGTCGTCGGGTCCAGGCTGCGCAGCTTGACGATCGCCTCGTGACCGTCGTCGAATTCGACTGGCACTTCGTCGACGGTGCTGTACAGGCCGACCGTCCGTGTGGGCGGCGTGATGACGACGCACCACGCGTTCCAGTGCCTGTGGTAGTACCGTTCGCCGACAGTTGGGTAGCGGTATTTCGGATCGCTCGGATCGTTGATCACGCCGTCTCCTTGCGGGCGAGGCGTGCTGCGCGCTTTGCGGCCTCACGGTCCCGGATCTGCACGCCGGCTTCGATGAGCGCCTTCTTGACGACGTTCTCGTGGCAGCCGAAGTGCTTGGCGAGCATGCGCAGGCTTGCGCC
>AR_comb_assmDRAFT_10078847_pt1 | contig 23813 bp, 22 predicted proteins | sample ArasoioldDNA_FD_10543 | JGI IMG/M metagenome (IMG submission 10543) | reverse complement strand
TTGTTGGCAAGCATTTTTTCTTTGGCACGCTTGGAACGTTTCCGTTTTTGGCGTCGGATTTTTTCGATCCGTTGTTGTTCTGCGCTTTGTTCACCCAGCATTTGTTTTTCCAATTTATCCGCAAGCAATCTTCGCGCGAAAAATCGATTCAATGCTTGAGATCGTTCCTTCTGACACTTGACTTCAATGCCGGACGGGATGTGTTTCAAATAAACGCAAGTCGCTACTTTATTTACGTTCTGTCCGCCATGACCGCCTGAGCGCACAAATTTCTCTACAACGTCCTCATCGCGGATCCCGAGCTTCTGCATCCGTTCACGTAATGCTTGCTCTTTTTCTATGCTTACTCCGAATAATGTCATAACCATCCATTTTAGGCCAAAACGCAGTTAAGTCCTGAAGTTTGATGCTATTCTATGCTACTTCTGCTATGCGAAAGACTTTATTCATCATTAGCCTTCTTCTAATTTGTTTTGTACCTGCTTACGCCAAAATTCAACCTGACATACCCGATGTCGCAACGCTTCAACTGTTGATGAAGCGGCTCACTGTTGTTGGAAGTGCGCTTTACGTTGGAGCGCATCCGGATGATGAAAACAATGCAGTACTTTCGGATCTTTCAATGGGAAAGTTAGTTCGAACTGCATACCTTGCTTTGAATCGCGGTGAAGGCGGACAAAATTTAATCGGGGCTGAGCAAGGTGATTTGCTAGGCGTGATTCGAACGCAAGAATTACTTGCCGCACGCAGCATCGATTATGCCGGACAATTTTTTACGCGCGCTATCGATTTCGGATTTTCGAAAAATCCGGAAGAATCGCTTCGCATTTGGGGCAAAGATGATGTTTTATCGGATGTCGTTTGGGTGTTCCGTAAATTTCGGCCCGATGTAATTATTCTCAGATTTCCGAGCAATGGTACCAGCCACGGACATCACATTGCATCAGCAATTCTTGCTGAGGAAGCTTTTTCAGCAGCGGCAGATCCAAATCGATTTCCGGAACAACTCCGCTACACCAAACCGTGGAAAGCAAAACGGATTTTTTGGAATCGATATAGTTGGAGCAGAGATCCGATTACTGATCAAGAAAAAACGACTCTCTCCAAAATGGAAGTTGGTGATTACAATTCGCTTCTGGGAAAATCTTATACAGAGCTGGGCGGAGTAAGTCGTTCAATGCATAAGAGCCAGGGCTTTGGAGATTCTGAAGATCGCGGCCGCAACACAGAATATTTCAAACAGGTCGCAGGGGAACCTGCAGGTGAAGATTTATTTGATGGAATCGATCTAACGTGGAATCGCATTCCAGGTGGAAATGAAGTTAGTACAGTTTTGAATCAAGCTGTGAAATCATTTCAACCAAATAATCCATCTGCAAACATTCCTGCATTGCTGAAAGCATATGGCTTGATGAAAAAAATTCCGAACAATCTTGATGTCGATGAAAAACGGGAAGAAGTCGCAGAGGTAATCCGCATTTGTTCTGGGCTCTGGCTGGAAGCGATTGCAGATTCAAGTACATCGGTTCCTGGAGCTACGGTAAAGATCATCACAACAGCAATCAATCGTTCATCATTTCCATTCAAGCTTGAAAGTGTTGAACTGAATAATTCCGGGGGACGGGCCTCCGCGCCCGCCGTTTTGGAAATAAATTCTCCTAATGTACAAACTATCGAATTAAACATTCCGCAAAATGTATCTTATTCCCAGCCATATTGGTTGCGCGAGAAAGCAGGAAAAGCGATGGCTAAAGTTGATGATCAACAGCTGATTGGATTAGCAGATTCAACGCCTGCATATTCCGCGGTCTTTCATGTATCAGCAGGATCTGAAGTTCTTGATTACAAAATTCCTGTTTTATATCGATGGATTGATCCGGTACTTGGTGAAAGGTATCGAGTTTTTGGAATCACTCCGGAAGTTTCAATTCAAATTCAACAACCTGTTTCGATTTTCTCAGATTCAGAAACAAAAAATATTTCAATGACACTTCAAGCAAACGCACCCGATGTGCAGGGAAATTTGAAGCTGCAATTGCCGAAAGGCTGGAAGTCAAATCCTGAATCTGTTCCATTTCAGTTTGCAAAGAAAGATGAATCGCGGGACTTCGCATTTCAATTATCCTGCGACAAAGATGCACAATCCGGTTCTTCCATCGCTGAAGCAATCATTGGTAATAAAGTAATCAATACAGGCCGCGTGTTAATTGACTATCCGCATATTTCGCCTCAAATGATTTTTCCCAAAGCGGAAATGAAGTTAGTGCGAGTCGATTTAAATAAATTAGGAAACTCAATCGGATATGTGATGGGATCAGGCGATCAAGTTCCAGAGATTTTGCGACAAGTTGGTTATCGTGTGACGTTGCTTTCTGATGAACAACTGAATGCTGGTGATTTTTCTGGTTACGATGCAATCGTGGTTGGAATTCGTGCATATAACACACGAAATATTTTGAAATCGGCGCACAGTAAGTTGATGAGCTACGTGGAAAATGGCGGCACAGTGGTAGTTCAATACAACACGTTGCAACAATTGGTAATTGAATCTCCCGGACCATATCCAATTCAAATTGGCCGTGATCGAGTGTCGGTCGAAGAAGCGCCAGTTTCATTTTCGGATAGCTCACATCCTTTGCTAAATACTCCGAATAAAATTACAGCTGCTGATTTTGATGGTTGGATCCAGGAACGCGGTGTGAATTTTGCGGAGAAATGGGACTCGCATTATCAAACTCCGCTTTCCAGCAATGATCCAGGAGAAAGTGCAAAAGCGGGTGGTCTCCTTTATGCGCGATTTGGCAAAGGTGTTTTTATTTATACTTCATATTCGTGGTTCCGTGAACTTCCTGCCGGAGTTCCGGGCGCAATCCGATTGTTCGTGAATCTGGTATCGGCGCGTTGATGGAAAAGAAGAATCAAGTATCAGATGAAAGCCCGCCATTCTTCCGTTCGTGGAATGCATGGTATGCGCTGGTTCTTATCTTTCTTGCGATTTTAATAATTCTCTTCTACTGGTTTTCAATTTCTTTTTAACACCACAGTATGCGGCCACTTGATTGGATAGTGTTGAGTGCGTTCCTTGCATTCTCACTTCTATTCGGAATCTTCAAGGGACGCGGCACCAAAAATATCCGCGGTTACATGCTTGCCGATCGAAGCATGCCCTGGTATGCGGTCGCTCTATCAATCATGGCCACGCAGGCTACCGCAGTTACTTTTCTTTCTACAACGGGGCAAGCCTACGCAGATGGAATGCGATTCGTTCAATTTTATTTCGGCTTGCCGATCGCAATGGTGATTCTGGCTGCGGTTGCCGTTCCAATATTTCACAAATTGAATGTCTACACTGCATACGAATTTTTAGAAAAACGATTTGATTTGAAAACGCGCGTTTTAACCGGATTCATTTTTTTGATTCAGCGCGGATTGTCAGCATCTTTAACGTTGTACGCACCTGCGCTCATTCTATCGGTTGTACTTGGTTGGGACATTAAGTGGACGCTGCGATTGATCGGTGTGATTGTAATTACTTACACCGCACTCGGCGGAGTGAAAGGCGTTAACTGGAATGATTCACAACAATTTTTGATTGTAATGGGAGGCATGGTGGTAGCATGTCTGATGACCATTCATTTGCTTCCATCTAACGTTTCATTTCATGATGCCCTGAATGTTGCTGGAGTTTCGGGCCGCCTCAATGCAGTCGATTTCACATTCGATTTCAAAAATCGCTACAACTTTTGGTCAGGACTCATCGGTGGATTATTCGTGGCCTTAGCTTATTTCGGCACGGATCAATCACAAGTTCAGAGATATTTAACGGGCAGATCGATTTCTGAAAGTAAAATCGGACTCCTTTTCAACGGCCTTGCCAAAGTTCCCATGCAATTTTTTATTCTATTTACCGGAGCGATGGTTTTTGTTTTTTATCAATTCATCACTCCACCGCTTTTTTTTAATCATGATGAAGTATCAAAAATAAGATCCAGCAGCTATGCTCAACGTTTCAATCAAGTCGAACAACAATATGATCAGGCACATCAACAAAAATCAGCTGCTGCAATTGCATATCTACAGGCAAAAAAGTCTGGAAATCAGGCTTCAGAATTAACAGCGCGCAATGAATTTCTGCGCTCCCAGGCCAAAACTGAAGCTGTCCGCCAATCCGGAATTGCGCTGTTGAAAGAGAATGATCCGAAAATGAATCCGAATGATACCAACTATGTCTTCTTAACTTTCGTAACAAAATATTTGCCGGCAGGACTGGTTGGATTAATCATTGTTGTTGTATTTGCATCAACAATGGCGTCTTCATCTTCGGAACTCAACGCATTAGCAACAGCAGCGATTGTGGATGTATATAGACGGCTGATTCACAGAGAAGGATCCGATCGTCATTTTTTGATTGCATCAAAGATAGCCACAATTTTTTGGGGAGTATTTGCTGTTCTTTTGGCGGAACGCGTAAGCAGGCTCGGCACCCTGGTAGAAGCTGTAAATATTCTGGGATCACTTTTTTATGGCACGGTGCTGGGTGTGTTCGTCCTGGCATTCTTTTTTAAGTGGGTTGATGGAACAGCAGCGTTTATTGGTGCGCTGGCAGGACAAGCGATGGTACTTTACCTTTTCCAAAAGACGGATATTGTTTTCTTATGGTTCAATGTTTTTGGCTGTCTTACTGTAATTTTTTGCGCGTTGATCTTGACAGCATTCATGAGTATTATTCGAAACCGACAATCACCCAGCGGAGGTTAGGATGAGACGGAATAATAATTTGTTCGTTGTGGCGGCCTTAATAATAGTGGCTGTATTTTACATGTATGGACATGCGGCAGAAAAAGAAACTGTGAATATGCCGACAACAGTAATTCACCATGTCACATTAAAATGGAAAGAAGGAACATCCGATGCTGATAAGCAAAAAGCGTTGGATGGATTGAAACAGATTGCATCCACCACACCCGGCGTAAAAAATCTGTGGATGAAGCCGCTAAAAATTCAGCCGCGCGAATATTCACAAACTTTTGTCATTGAATTTGAAAATGAAGCCGCGTTAAAAGCGTATGCAGAGCATCCCAAGAAAAAAGAGTGGGATGATTTTTATTACAGCATTCGTGAGACCAGTTTGAATTCTGTGACTACAAATTAACCGCGGAGGCATAGAAATGAACAATGAGATTTGGCCGAGTCTGCCTTTAGAAGAATGGAAAGATACCTACGAAACGCTCCATATGTGGACGCAAATAGTAGGAAAAATCAGGCTTGTCAAAACTCCTTTGATAAATCACTGGTGGAATTCAGTCTTGTACGTAACACCTCGCGGACTTACTACATCAGCAATTCCTACTGACACCAGAGTTTTTGGAATCGATTTCGATTTCATTGATCACAAATTGCTCATTCACGTTAGCGATGGAATTACAAAATCGATTCCCTTAGCGCCGCGATCTGTTGCGGATTTTTATGCCGATTTGATGTCTGTTCTAAAATCGATCGGCATTGATGTGACAATTCATGCCCGCCCTGATGAAGTTCCTAATCCGATTCCATTTGCGGAAGATCATGTGCATTCATCGTACGTGCCGGAACAAGCAAATCGATTTTGGCGCATTCTAGTTCAGGTGGATAAATCATTTGAACGATTTCGATCAAAGTTTATCGGCAAATGTAGCCCGGTACATTTTTTTTGGGGGAGCTTCGATCTTGCAGTGACACGCTTTTCCGGACGTCGGGCGCCGGAACGTCCTGGTGCTGATGCCATAACTCGTGAAGGATATTCACATGAATGTATCAGTCATGGCTGGTGGCCAGGCAGCGGCACAATTCTAGGTCCGGCATTTTATTCCTATACTGCACCCGCACCTGAAGGTTTTGAATTTCAAAGAGTGAAACCAGAAAGTGCCACTTACAAAAAAGACACGTCAGGATTTTTGCTAATGTATGATGATGTGCGCACCGCTCGATCACCTGAACACGACATCCTGGAATTTCTACAAAGCACTTACGAAGCCGGTGCAAATCTGGCAGGTTGGAACCGGGCTGAATTGGAACGCTCCTGAAACATACTAACGAGTTAGATGGACAAATTGTCCAACCTAGTGACATAAAGACCCAATCCAAAATTCCGGATAAATATCCAATTCTTTTCCTTATCGTCAATTAATTCCTTTTTTTTCTTCTTTGTATTTTGGCATAATCTTTGACTCTCTTTTTTTCGAGGCAGTAGCAGATGAATGCAACTTTTAGCTGATTCGAGAAAGAGTACACATTCGCTGGGTCATCTGGCAACACTGCTATTCAAAAGGAGAAAAAAATAATGTTACACAAAACGTTTTCGATTCTGAGTGTTCTCTTCATCCTGATGTTGGCAGCAACACTGACTTTTGCGAATGATCAGCTGAATGGGGGCGTTGCAGGAATTAATTCAACCGCTGCAACCTTTACCGGTTACATTGTAAGGTTACAGTGGTACTCGTTCGGTGTCACTCAATTAAGAATGGTCGTTAGGTCACAACCTGTCACTCTGCAGAGGTTCATTGTGAATTCCGATACGAAAATTGACATCAATGGACAACTTGCAGGACCGAGGGAATTATCAGTTGGTGATGTCGTAACCGTAGTCTACGGCCAGAATAACCTGGCCACAAAAGTTTCCGTGAGACGACCAACTCCCACAAACGTAATAAAGATGAACTGCAAAATCGAAGAGATCAAACTCAGCGGAGCATCCTATGTTTTTGTAATGGAATCAATGACTAGTTCGGCCCATTACTATGAACTGATTGTGACAAAGGATTCGAAGCTTGTCCGGAACGGTAGACTTGCTGATCCGTCCGAGTTCCAAGTTGGCGATACCGGTACGGCCCGCTTTTACTTGGAAAATTTAAAGATTTTGAGCTTTGTAACAATAAGTCCGAATTAAGTTGACAGAATAAGGCGCGTGGCTTTGGCTGCGCGCCTTTTTTATTTTGACTCTCTGTTTTTAAACTTCTTCCTTCTTATGATTTCCTGATTTCCCGCGGCGATACAATGTCCGCGCACTGACTCCAAGAATCCTGGCAGCCTTTTCCACATTTCCTTCAACCGCGTTCAAAACTTTTTCGACATAACGGTCTTCAATTTCTTGTAACGAAACCAGATTTTCACCAAACTCAAACTTCCTTGCTTTTTTGGAAACTGGTAAAAGTTCTGTAGAAGTTACCCTGTTTGAGTTACTCAAAACTACAGCACGCTCAATTGCGTTCTCCAATTCACGAACGTTCCCTCTCCATGCTGCATTCATCAAATAAGACATAGCAGCCTGGTCGAATCCAGTGATGTCTTTTTTGTTTTGATCCGAATATTGCTTTAAGAAATGCTGAGCAAGAATTGGAATATCTTCCCGCCGGTCTCGCAATGCTGGTAGAGGAATGGTGATCACATTCATTCTGTAAAATAAATCTTCGCGGAAAATTCCTTCTTCAATGAGTTCCTCCAAATCCCTATTTGTTGCACTGATAATTCGCACATCAACTTTATGAGAAGCGGTGGAACCAAGCGGACGTATCTCGCTATCTTGAAGCACGCGTAAAAGCTTTGCTTGTAAGCTCATTGGCATACTTGAAATTTCATCCAGGAAAAGAGTGCCTCCGGTTGCTGTTTCAAATAATCCTTGTTTTGTTGTCTTGGCATCCGTAAATGCTCCTTTGACATAGCCAAAGAGTTCACTTTCCAATAAAGTTTCAGGCACCGCTGAACAATTAATGGCAACAAATGGAAAATGTGATCGCGTGGAATTGTGATGGATCGCTTTCGCAACAAGTTCTTTTCCTGTTCCACTCTCACCCTGGATCAAAACATTGGTATGACTGCTGGCGACCTGCCTTATGAGCTGATACACCTTTTGCATTTCTTTGCTTTTGCCCAGCAAATTGTCAAAAGAATATCGCTCAGATAATTCTGCTTTTAATAACTTGTTTTCTTCCAGAATTTTTTTGTTTTCAATCGCTTTGTCCAGAACCGTTTTAAGTACTGCCATTTTGAATGGCTTTGGAATGAAATTGGATGCACCTTCTTTGATCGCTTCCACCGCCGCCTCAATTGTTCCGAATGCAGTAATCAACACCACCGGAATCAAGGAATCTTGCTGGCGAATTTCCCTGAGCAACGCCAGTCCATCCATCTCTTTCATGCGAAGATCAGTTACTATTGCATCGAATTGCAATTCTGAAAGTAAGGCCAAACCTGCTTTTCCATTATCAGCAGTGGAAAGCAGGTATCCTTCCTGGTCAAAATATTCTTGAACCAAGGAACGCATTTCGGGATCATCATCTACAAAAAGGATCCGTTTTCTACGCATGCTTGTCATATCAAAAGAACTCGCAATACTCGATTAAATACGTATCAAAGGCTAATATTTTAATCTCTATTTGGTATATTTGAACATACAGACAGGTGAACATTGATAGAAAAAATGAAGTTTCTGCGCTTTGAACATAAGGACCAACAACTCCTACGGGATCTGTTGGACCTTTTTACTGAGCATGCAGATGAAATAGTGGACGAATTTTATAGTCATTTGCTGAAATTTGAAACCACCCGAACTCTCCTTACGAGCGAAGAGGTTAGCCGCCGTTTGAAGGTAATGCAAAAAGAATACTTACTCAGCATGGTTCGAGGTGTGTATGACGAAGATTATTATGAATCTCGTTTACGCATCGGAAGGACTCATGAGCAAATTAGACTTGAGCCCAAGTATTATTTGGGAGCTTATGCTTTATATCTTTCACTTCTTTTTCCTTTGATTTTTGAAAAATATCGAGGCGATGAAGAAAAGCTTCTAAGCACCTTGTTGGCCTTGACGAGAATTGTTATGTTCGACGCGCAAGTAGCAATGGAAGCTTATATCGAAAAATATCATCACAAACTTGAATTCATAAATACAGAATTAGAAAAAGCCACCTGGAAATTACAAGCAAGAGTTGATGATAGTACTCGGGAACTGAAACATTTTGAAGAACGATTTCGCCATGCAGAACGGTTGGTGATCATTGGAACATTAGCCTCAGAAATTGCGCACGAAGTGGGAACGCCTTTGAACATTATTTCCGGCAGACTGGAACTTCTAGCAGACAGATCAAAACAAGATGAAAGGATTCAGAATGATGTAAGGATCATTCATCAACAACTCGATCGAATTACAAAGATTATACGTGATCTTCTGGAGATGTCCCGGAAAAAAGAATCACATGTTAAGAAAGTAGATCTTCAGCATTTGATCAAAGGACTTGTAGAGTTTTTGAAGATTCCGTTAGAGCGATCGAAAGTGGAAGTAAAAATTGATATTCCTGATGATGCCACTTATGTTCTTGCAGATGAAGATCAACTACAGCAAGTTTTCATTAATCTTTTGATCAACGCCATTCATGCAATTGGAGAATCCGGCACAATAACGGTGCGGGGAAGGATCCATGCTTTAGATGGCCGTCAATTTATTGAGATTGTAATTCAGGATACCGGAACCGGAATTGCTCCCGAAATTGTGGATAAAATTTTTGATCCGTTCTTTTCTACCAAAAAAGATACCGGTACGGGTTTAGGGCTTTCGATCGCCAAAGATATTGTAAAACGGCACGGCGGAGAGGTTTGGGCAGAATCATCGTTAGGAACAGGAAGCAGTTTTTTCGTTCGCTTGCCTGCCGGTAATCCTTGAAATTTTGTCACAACAGGTCAAACTGTCAGACATTTCTTCAGTCCTCCCTCTCAACAATATGGCATCGGCTTTGCTTTACCATCGAACATGAAGGAATCACCCATACGAATACTTTTTGTTGAAGATGATGCGGAAATGGTAGCAACCTACATGGATAATTTCTCATCAGCTGAATATGAAGCCTGCGCCGCCAAAAACGGTGTCGAAGCTTTAAAGATTTTGAAGAGTTCGAAAGCTTTTGACGTTATTGTAGCTGACAATTACATGCCGCAAATGAGCGGTATGGATCTTTTGAAAGAAGTCCGAAAGGAATATCCGGATTTGCAGGTGATATTAGTTACCGCTTATGGCAACTGGACTGATTATGTCGAGGCAAACAAACTCGGTGTAGCAAAATTCTTTGACAAGCCATTAAAACCCGGTGAACTGAAAACTGCGATCCAGGAATTATTCAGATAAGTTCCGGCCTTTGACCCAGCATTGATTACCGCCAGCTTCTAGCCAGCAACAGATACATGTTGAATCGCGGGTGTTTCTTTGAGTGTATCCATCAGTGTACGCGCAACGAGGATTGGCCGGCTTGAGTTAGTAACAACTCGTCGCGCAATGCTTCCCAGAAAAATTTCCTCAATTGGATTTCTGGTGTGGTGTCCCATGATTACCAGATCCGCATTTTGTTCGTCTAATGTATTGAGGATGACATCGGCTGGTTCGCCGCTTAGGACTAGAAATTTTACAGGGATGTTTTCATCCACCACAGGAGCGGCAAGAGCTTTTAGTTTTACTAAGGCATGTTTTTCCAAATCTCGCCAGTTACCCATCTGTTTTCTATTGATAATATGAAGGAAAATCATTTCAGAATCGTATTTCCTGGCAAAGGACAAAGCGATTCCTATTGTCCATAAATTGTTGTTATCAAAATCAAGGGGACATACAATCCGTTTAATTTGAACCGGATTTTGGTCGTTTTCATAAATAAAGTGATGGCTCGTTTTTGAAACTACCAGTACAGGCACTGATGATTTGTGCAGAACACGGTTCGTAACCGAGCCCATCAGAAATCTTTCGTAACCTGTTACTCCATGTGTTCCCATCACAAGAAGGTCGACCTTATGTTGGCGCGAAGTATCAACAATCGATTCAGCCGGATTTCCCTGGCCAACGATTTTCTCAACAACTAAATCATGATCAACGAACTTTTTGATCCAGCTTTCCAAAGTTGATTTAGCATTATTTATTAAGGCATCACTTACAGTTAACAGAAATTCACCTTCCAAATAACTTATTGCTGGTGTGAGATCTGGAATGGAGTGATACACAATCAGTTCTGCATCATTATCTCTGGCTAACGCGCTTGCATAACGGAGAGCAAGAACCGAATACTCTGAAAAATCTACCGGACAAAGAATCTTCTTAAAGATCTTCATAAAGCCTCCTATCGACCTGAACGCGGAACATATGAACTAAGGACTTTCATGTAATTGACGCGATCATAAATTGTGGCATCGATAACACGTTTTCTGCTCATGGAACCGCGCAAAAGCAGCAACGATTCATATTCATGTTCTTCAAGCCACAATTCGAGATCAGACAAAACTTCGGTAATGTGGTGAATTCCAAATTTCAGCAGGGCGGATGTCATCATCGTTACGCTTGCTCCTGCCATAATGCATTTGACGATGTCTTTTGCTGTATGAACTCCTCCTGTAACAGCGATGTCTGCTTCAATATTCCCAAATAAGATCGCAGCCCAGTGCAAGCGCAAAAGAAGTTCATTGGAATTGCTAAGAGTAAGATGTGGAACTACGTCAAGTTTTTCCAGATCGAAATCTGGCATGTAGAAGCGATTAAACAAAACAAGACCATCTGCTCCTGCTTCGTCCATGCGATGAGCCATATTGGCAATTGAACTAAAATAAGGATTGAGTTTGACGGCAATAGGGATGGAGATATTTGCCGTGACATCCCAAAGGGTGTCAAGGTAACGATTTTCAATTTCAACTCCCGATACCTCAGGATCTGTAGGAAAGTAATAAATATTTAATTCAATTGCATCTGCACCTGCTTGCTGCATTTCTTTTGCAAAATTCACCCAACTCCCCGTATATGTTGCATTTAAGCTCGCGATCACAGGGATGGAAACAACTTCTTTAATTTTTCGAATATGCTCCAGATATCCGTCAGTGCCAAGATTGTAGTCCTTCAAACTTGAAAGATAATTCAGGAATTCCGGATCACTTTCCACACCAAAAGCGCGATGCTTAAATTGTGTCTGTTCCATTAGGATCTGTTCTTCAAATAACGAATGAAGAACGATTGCAGCAGCTCCGGCATCTTCCATCTGTCTTATGTTGTCGAGATCTTCGGTTAAAGGAGATGATGAAACTACCAAAGGATTTTTTAGTCCAAAACCAAGATAGCGCGAAGATAGATTTGCCATTTTCAATCTCGCTATTGCTGCAAAACTTTTATTTCAGGTTCCAAAATTACTTTTGTAGTAATGGAGTTGGAGATGAAACAATTGTCGTGAGCTTGGTGAATAAGTTGTTCAGCCATCGCTGCAGCTTCAATTGATTCAACAAGGATGAGTGGCTGCAATTTTACTTGCGTAAATTTGTAATGACCGTCTGAAAATTCCAAGATCCCTTCAGCTTTGCTCTTGTAGGAAAATACATCCAGTTGTTTTTTGCTGGCATAAGCCAAAAAAGTTGACATCGTGCAGGCATTAATAGCTCCCACGAACAAATCTTCTGGTGTCCATTCTCCTTCCTCACCTTGAAATTCCGGCGGACTTGTAACACGCAGAGACTCTTTATTGCCTGATTCCAATCTGCATGCGCGATCTTCCAGCCATTGCAAGTCGGTTTCATATGTAAAAGATTTTCTTTTGATGATGGGATGGGATGTTAATACTTGTGTCATGGTCGTCAAACCTCCTTTACAAACTCTCTAACAGCAACCCCGATGCCATGTTTCGAACTCAAAGCCACGTCAAGAATTAACACATTGTGAAAATCAGCTCCCTGCCAAAATGGCGAACCTCCTGACATTTTGACTGCGAAACTTTTCCGAAATTTTATTTACTTCTCTCGAGCTAATTTTGGCGCATTACTTGCTTATGAATTGAATGAGGAAGTTTCTCTATTTTGACTGAAACTCATTTAATTGGAGGGAATCAAGTGAAATCAGCCGAATATCATATCAAAGGATTGCTTCTCCAGGTGTCAAGTAAAGGGCTGGTTGTAATAGTTCGCGAACCTATGCAGCAGCATAATCAGAATCAGTTAACTGATCTTCCAGACTGGATGTTTCAATCTCCCAATGCAATATGGTTAGCAGATGGTAAGAGCAGTATGTATGACCGTGCAGTTGCTGGCGAAGAGATAAAGAAAAAACTTATGGCCGAATTGCCAGTCCGAATTAATCAAAGTATTTGGTCATAGGACATTACTTTCGACAGAAATTAGAATTCCTGCAAAAATAATTGTATAAACAACTTCGACAATTCCAATTCTTTTCACGTTTAATTTTCTTGAAGTGGCCATTCCCAGGAAAGCACGGATTACAATCGGAAGATACGCTGCTGCAGTATACATCGGAATAATTTTGCAAATAACCAGAGTTACTAATATCAACACTAAAACTACATGGAATGCCACACACAAAGAAGTTAATTTGGTAGAGTCTTTATTCATTTGTCTGCTTATGCGCATCTTTACGTAAAACACGGAACTGCTGAAGAACAGGAAACACAGCAGCCACAATAAAAATCCTTCGTTATCTATTTTGCCTATCAAAACTCCACGAGTGGCAAGACTGGACGAAGTTAACCCGGCAATCGCTGTTAGTTCTGATAACTTTCCGTGATGTTGTCTTCTTGTTTGCAAAAGTAGATGAAATGCGAGCAATGAGACAAATAATGCAAGGAATAACAAAAGAAATATAAAGCCGCGCAAAAGCAGATAAACACCGCACCCCAGAGCGAATGTACTGTACAAAATAATCCAGGATAAATGACTATTGATTATCAATGTGGAGTGGCCGGTCGTTTTCAGTCTGATCAGTGTTGCCAGCGGATTGTAAAGAAAAAACAGTGAAGTCATAGCAAGTATAAGAACCAGAAAGTCGATGTTAATGAGCGGTGCTGATGCAAAAGCAATTGCCACCGGCACGTAAATCATTGCCCAGGTGCCGTGTTCGTGTGGAATTGGTATTTTCATGATGACTAAGATAGCGGCTTTGCAACAATTCGAAATCCTAGATCATGATTTCGAATGGCGGGATCGAATGAATCGCGATACGCCAGATAGAGCAGCGCTATGCTGGCACTGTACCAGGATCCGCCACGCGCTACACGTTGGCCCGAAAGTTCTTTTTTGTTGCGTTGATACTCATCGTATGGATTATTTCGATTGAATGGCAAAAATACGGAGAGCGTCCATTCAACTACATTGCCGGAAGCGTGGTAAAGTCCGAATCGATTGCATTGATATTCTTTTCTACTGCGTGCTGTTCCAACTACAGTAACTTTCGACGAAGGGTTCTTTTTCCAATTGTAAAGTGATACTTCTTGATCGCTCAATGTCATGCTGAGGCCGTAGTCCAAACTGTCAGGACCACGCGCCGCTTTCTCCCACTCAGCTTCCGAAGGAAGTGAAAACAGCCAATCGTTCTTTCCTATTTTTCGCGTGAGCCATTGGCAATAGGCTGCTGCCTCATACCAGCTTACATTTGTGACCGGCTTATCCGGCTCACCGAATCGGTGGTATTCAATATCTTGCGGACCTAAAATTGCGCTGGCTCGAATCGTATTTTGATTTTTCCAAATTCTGCCGGCATCAGTCCAATTTGCCGGATCTTCATATCCATTGGGATCATCGATAAACATTCGGAACTCTGCATTAGTTACTTCAAAGCGGCCTATATAAAAGGATGTCAACCAAACGTAATGTGGTTCTTGTGGATTGATACGGTCGCCTAAAAGAAAACTGCCGGATGGAATGAGTACATATTCACCTGCGCTCGGAGGCGCATTTTTTGGGGACCGAATCGTGATCGTCAATGAACCATCTTTGTCCGGTCCGCTTTTGTAGCCATTAATAGGTGCAGGATATAACAGGATTGGCCCTTTCGATTGTTGTGCAGCAAGAAAATAATTTCCTGGTTGCAGCCAGATATCATTCGTATTGAGTTTGGAAAGAAGATGAGCATCCTGAAGATTTTTGCCTGATTGATAAAGCTGCACTGAGTAATCCGATGTTTTGGAAACAATCAGTCTCATTTCATCTTTTTCGTAATGAACAGCATCAATTTTTGTTGCTTCAGAATATTTGAATCCGGCATAACCACAGACCAGGGCAATAATGAGAAATCCGGCAAAGACATAATTTTTTTTCATGATATTCCGGGCTATTAAATATCCTGGTGATTGAGGATTTTGGAAGTAATCAACATCGGAATTCCTGCCCATACCAGTAATCCACAGACGAGCGCAATCACACTTCCCATGCTGTTGCCATAAAAACGGAGTAAAGATGCGCCTGCTGAACCAAAAACATCTTTTCCATCCAGCATAATCAGAGTTGCAACTCTCACCATATCCACAGGATTTGCAAACAATGAAATAAAGAGTATCTGATTTGCGGTATGTTCTTTTACCAGAAAGCTAATTCCAATTACGATTAAATCGAAGAAGATGACAAAGAAGAACCAGATGAACAAAGCTGCACCGAACGCTTTGACTTTTCGTTTACATAGAATCGAAGTCAGCGCTGATAATGACAAAAAAATCACTGCAAGAAGAAGTGAAAAGAGAACAAGAGCCGGATATCGCGTAATTCCCTCATTGCCAGCACGTGCTGCAATCACAACGCCTGCAATTCCGAAACCAAGAAGCGTGGCCACCGCCATTGCAATGAATAATCCGGCCAATTTGCCAATGAGAATTTCAGACCGATTCACTGGCTGAGAAAAAAGAATTTCTCCTGCGCTTTTATCATTGGCAAAACTCAAAGTTCCCATGGTGACAGCAACAAGCGGAACTAAATACAACACCAGATTCAGTAAACTTGCTGAAGTGCGTGTAAATCCCTGGAAGCCTGTAGTTCCGGCGGTAACGAGTCCAAAATAGGAAATTCCAAGAACCAGGACTCCGAAGATGCAAGCAAAGAGGAGCGTCCATTTATTTCGAACGTTAATTGTTAGTTCTTGATGGGCGATGGCAATTATTGCTTGCAAATCCATATTTAGCTCCTGTTCCGCTTTTCGAGTTCAACGAAAGTTAACAATCGTCCTTCATATTTGGAAACGGCATCAGATGCATCTTTTGCATTTTGAAAAGCTAGAAATCCTCCATTCATTGGAGTCGGCACTTTATCTGTTGAAACATATTGAGCATGTTCCGCAGGAATCCACTCACGTGATTTGAAATCGGCAACATACAATGCAGCAATTTTGCCGGAGTTTTTTGTATTGATAAAATTCAGCATGCAGCCGGTGTCATCAAACTTGAAAACTTTTTCGTCAGTAGTAATCAGTTCTGCCGCAAACTGTTTCGAAGTTATTGCCATCCGGCAATAGCTGCACATATCTTCTGGCTGAATTTGTACAGGCTCCGGCACCGATGAAGAACAACTGGCATAAAAGAACACAATCAATATCTGGCCAATGCTAATTTTGCTTCTCATGCAAATACCTTACAAAAATGTCTTCAAGTGAAAGATCCTCAGTTGCGAAAGTAATGATCTGTCCACCACTGATTATGATCTGGCTTAAAATTTCCAAACGAGATTCTGGCGTTGAGGTGACAATGAGTGAATCGCCATCGATTGCCGCTGTTAAAGCTCCAGCTTCTTTTGCTAACGTCACAAATTGCGGTTTAGCTCTGCGGAGGAGAATACGCATACGGCACCCCTGAGTTACGCTGTTGCGAAGACTATTCACAGATTCCACTGTCAGTAGCTTTCCTCCCACCATGATTCCAACATGATCCGCAAGTTGTTCAACATCGGCGAGCATATGCGAAGAAAAAAGAATTGTTTTTCCGAGTCTCTTCATATCTGCAAGAAACGAACGAAAATGGATTGCTCCTTCAGGATCGAGGCTGATTGTTGGTTCATCCAGGATCATGATTGGAACATCGGGAAGACAAGCAACAGCTAGACCAAGTCTTTGATTCATTCCACCTGAGAATTGAGAAACAGGCTTGTCACAAAATCCATTGAAATCAAAATGATCGTTATTTAATAGAGTTCCAATTCGATCTTCGGAAATGTGCCGCAGTTTGCAGAAAAACTGCATGATTTCGCGAGCGGTAAGATTATCAGGAAACGTAACACGCTGCGGCAAATAGGTGAATAAATTTTTCGCTTTGCGATTTTCAGAACGCAGGTCAAAATTGCCAATTTTGATTTCACCAGAAGTGGGAAGACACAAACCGGCAAGACATCTCAAGGTTGTACTTTTGCCGCTTCCATTTGGGCCAAGCAATGCAAAAGTTTCTCCTTTACGCACCTCAAAAGTGACATCATTAACAGCTTTCAATTCACCATAGTGTTTCGTGAGATGTCTGATGCCGATCATTTTTGTTGTTCCTTATAAATAAAAATCAATGAGAATAACGCAGCTCCAAATGAAAGAGACCCGAACATCCAACTGGCATTCATTGAGCGTGTAGCATTCTTTGTAATTGAATTTCTGACAAGCACTGGTTTTATCAATGGATTTGAATCTAGTTCATCGGAACCTTCAACCACAGGAAACAATCGCTCAGCCATTTCAATAGATCGCGCTGCAGGACTGGATAAATAGAGCCGGAGACGTGGAAAATTTCCTTCCATGTATTCGAAAATGTTTTGTATTTTATGTGGAACATCACCGATGCCGTTTGCATCTAAATCATAACCGTCATAATCACTCCAGTAATTTCCTTTGCCATTCTCACTCCAAATTGTTGTGGTTTTTCTTCCAATCACCTGCAGCGGGCTGAGGTTTTCGACGAAGTCATTTTCAACAATCGTATTTTTTGTTGAGTTGCTGAACATTTGAATGGCAATGCTATTTTCTGCAAACACATTTTTGCGAAAGTGGCTATTTGAGACCGCCTCCATAAAGATTCCTGTTCCGTTATCAATTATGAAATTTTCTTCAGCCAGGCAATCGTTGCAATCTTGAAAAAGAATTCCAAACGAACTGAATCCCCGATTGTGTAAAAACAAATTCTTTCGAAATACGATTTTTTGGGAAAACATGATTGCGGCACCTGCGATGTTGTTGGTAAAAGTATTCTTTTCAAAAGTGTTGGAATCTGAATACATGTAATGAACGCCATAACGCACTTTTGAAACGTGATTGTTCTTGATCTGGCTGCCAGGGCTGTTTTGTATATACATTCCATCGCGGCATTCTGAAATGATGTTCCCATCCAGCACATTGTCCGGCGAATTCCATAAATGCAATCCTGCACCACGGTCCCCTATATCTAAATTCGGCCGGCCATGAATTAAGTTATTTTTGACAATGTTTCCTTTTGCATGAAACAGATATATTCCGAATAACACATCATCAAGCCGATTTTGTTCAATAAGATTATGATCAGACTTAATTAGGATTCCGGCATTTTCATTTTGTAGTTCATAGCCACTGCCGCGGATAATAAATCCGCGGATGGTGCAGCTATTTGCTAATACGGTAATAACACTGCCCCTGCCATTTCCAGAAATTAACGTCAATCCTGAACCTTCCAGGGTTACGGGAATTTTCAATACAATGTTCCCCTCGTATTTGCCTGCCATCACGCGGATTGTATCTCCCGCTGATGCAGCAAGAAGAGCCTGATCAATTTGCTGAAATTGACCTCCTGGTCCGACGGAAAGTACTTCCCCTGAAAATGCCGCAGTTGTAAGCAGCGGACAAATGAATGCAAATGTAATAAGGATTTTTTTCAACGATTCACAAAACACTTTGGGCCTCATTATTTCTTCTTCGATTGTTTTGCTGTAATTACGATCGCTGCCAGTATGAAAATTCCAAATGCAACCATTGCCGCGGATCCAAAATCTGGATAACTATGAACGGTGAAGTTGGCAATAACTTTCGTTCCGAATAGCGGTGGAGTAAATGGGGGGACTTTTATAGCTGCTGTGGGATCAAGGTTATGACCATAAAGATATAAACGGTGATAAAAACTCCACATAGAAAAAAGTCCAAAATAAAGAAACAGAACAAAGACATCGACTACTCCTGACATTTTTCCAATGACCATTGCCCGCAGCGATAACAGAATCAAGCCTCCCAGGACAAATGGAATCCATGTAAATTCACTGAAGTCACTTTCAAGTAATGGCCTCATTCCGATGTAATGGTTCAAAGAATTGATTTCGCGCAGATCATCGCGATCATGCGTTTTGCCGCCTTCTAATTGCTGCGCATATATGTGTAGTTGAAGTCCATCAAGATATTGATTTGAAACGAAAGTCATATTCCAGAGTGGAAGAAGGAATGCGGGAAGCAGGCTCAAGATTGAAATCAAAATTAGAATCCGGCTTGCGAACTTCAATGGCAAATCAAAGAAGGCAACTTCTTTTTCCAGAAACGTATTTATACCACCATGATCATTTTCATTTTTGCTCTTCTCGATTGCAGCCGGCATGATACACCTCCAAAAATGGGACGCGCGGTTAGGCCGCGCGTCCCTAATGGTTGTCAGGATTTAGGTTTCACCAGTAGATATCCCTGCATCTCTTGATGCAGCGCAGAACAAAAATTTGTGCAATAAAACGGAAAGACTCCAGCTTTATCTGCAACAAATTCAATGGTCTTAGTTTCTCCAGGATCGACCACAACGTTGATGTTGTGTTCATTCAAACCGAATCCGTGGAGTTCATCTGTGGTTTGTTCGATATTGGTTAGATAAATTGTAACTTTATCGCCTTGCTGAACCTCGACCTTATTTGGTTCAAAGCTGCTGCGCACTGCAACCATCTTAACGGTGACTTCATTTCCACTACGTGCCACCGCTGCATCTTTCACATCCCAGATTGCATTTGGATTTTTGTTTTCTTCTTTTGCATACACTTCCACCGGTTTCAGTTTGTCAGCTTTGATGATTTGTGCGTAATGCGGTTCAGGTTCCGTAAAAGCGTCGTACAGAAGTTTCATCTTTTCACCATTGATGTCGATCAATTGTGAAGATTCTGGTTGTGATGGACCGACATTCAAATGACGTCCATGCGAAAGTTTGTTCAAGGCAACAAGATATTTCCCAGCTGGATGAGCGGTGTCACCTTCAGCAGTTGCAAGATGTCCAATGTTGTAAGTGATGGGAATCTTATCAACAACTTCCCACGTTCCAAGTTTCCACTTTGCCACTGCACTCTCTACAAACAAACTGGTATATGCAAAACCTTTGTCATCAAACTGAGTGTGAAGCGGTCCCAGACCAACATTAACTTCGGCATCTTTGATGTTGTTGTAATTCAGAACCGGAATTCCATCTTCGTTTCCGGTGAAATCTTTTTTCTGAATCGCGGTAAGAATTTTTTCCATGTTAAATACGGTAGTGATAGATTGAAGTTTTCCACTTCCTATGATGTATTTGCCGTCAGGACTTACATCAACTCCATGCGGGCTTTTGCTGCATGGAAGCAAATACACCACACCTGGTGAGTCCTTGGGATCAATGACTTTAGCCCCATCAATCTCTTTAAATTTCCCGTCTTTGATTGCCTTCTCTGCTTCTTTCCAATTTACTGCCGCAATATAATCACGATCCTTCTGAGTTGCAGTCACTTCGAGTTTTCCGGTAGCACGTTCGGAGTTATAGCAAGTCCAGAAACCCCAACCATTGCTGACTCCTTTGCCTGCATCACCAAGGTCATAATCAAATGGCGGCATCATCACTTCCCACCCAAGTGACATCTGACCGGTCTTAGGATCTATTGCGACGCCTGCAACAATGCCTTTGTATTGATTACCGTAATTTTCAAGTGGTTGATACGTTCCTTTAGGTATTGGAACGGAAAAGCGCGATGCAGATAGAACATATTCAGTGTTTGGTGTTACGAACGATGAGCCGTGATTGCCCGAGACATTTGGGAGAGGACCAAGAATTTGTTTGGTTTTGAAATCGTGAAGATCAATACGAGCCACACGGTTGTTTGCGTTATCATTGATGAATAACCATCTGGCATCATAATCTCCATTCGTTTCACTGATGGCTGGATGGTGTGCATCTCCCCACGTAAACTTGCCAAGCATCTCTTTCGATTCTTTATCAAATCCATATCCGGTAGCGGGATAAGGACTGAATACCGGAATTGTTGAGATATGCCTCATTGATGGAATTCCGGCAACATAAACTTGCCCGGAATGGCCTCCGGAATAAAACAAGTAATACTCATCTAAATCACCAGGAGCAACATAACTGGCAATTGCTGCTTCCGCAGCGCCCGCGCGCTCCTTTTTTATCTCTTTTCTTTTGCAGCTTACTGGAAAGAACATTAATAAAAACAAAATGAATACTGCGCTCCCAATGCTCAGCCAGGTCCACTGCTTTTTCGCCGTAGTCATAATTGGAAACCTCCTTTATAAAATTCCTAATTACTTCCCCCAGGAGGCTTTGCCTCCTGTTTTCTCTGATATGCAACTTTTAACTTTTCAATCGCCACATTCCGTTCTTCATCTGTGAGTTGAATTTGAGTTGCAAGCACAACTGCCATTGTTCCGGTTGGATTCTTCAGAAAATCATCAAGTGTTCTACCGAAGCGGCTTTGAACATCAGTAACTGCTTCAGAAAGATCAGGTCCGATTTTCGCTGCCGATTGAATGCCCAGTGAATCTACTGAATGGCAGACAAAACAACCTTTTTTAACGAAGAATGCGCCCTCACCTGCAAGCATTTGATGTTCACGCTGCTCTTCTTCGGGTGTCGGTTTATCAACAGGTTGAGCGCCAGGAATGTAATGTGCAGGTAAGGTGAATTTGCGCCAGCTTAAAGCGAGAAGTGCTAATGATTGCGCGTCATAACTTGAAAAACTAAAGTTTGGCATGACTGTTTCGGGCACGAGTGATTTTGGATTCTGAAAATGTGCGATATGCCAGGCAAATGCCGAATTAACTCCCATCAAACGGGAATAGTCATATTGTTCCGGTGATTTATCTCCAACGTATGTAAGATCAGGTCCAATGACTCCGCCCCTTCCATTGATTTTGTGGCAAGCGCGGCAGCCTTTTTCTTGAATTAATTGTTTCGCATGATTGATGTAATCTGCACCTTTCGTTTCGCGATCATATCGATGGCAACTATTGCAATTCATTTGCATCAGTGCTTTTTTGTCGCGCACCAAATAAAGATCGGAAAGCTCATTGCCTAAAATAGGATTTTCCCAATTTTCAACTGTGCCATGTGCAGCTTCCATATCGGTTGCATAGCCCTGACCGCTGTGACAAGATACACAACCGAATTTTTCAATTGGATGTTTTTTCAAAATTTCTTTGGGATGTGAACGATAAGGCTCTTCAACATTCTCAAGGCCTTTCCATTGAACCCCTTGATGGCAAGTTGTGCAGCGATCAACTTCTCCAAGATCCTTAATCCAGATTTGTTGAATCCCTGTTGGTAATTGAGATGCTTTTTCTTCTCCAAATTTTTCAGTGATTAAATCGTGAAAGCCGCTCTGATAATCCTTCCATTCCGGCTGAAAATAATTCCAATAAATAAATGCTGTTATTCCCAGGAGAGCTATTCCGAATATTGCAAATAAAATCGAATCCTTCTTATACATAGCTACCTCCTAAAATTTCTTCGGAAGTTCTTTCCAACTTTCCCAGGGCCAATAAAATTGCCAGTATGGGCCTCTCATGAATGTGCCAATCACAGTCAGCACCAGAACAGCAACAACAATTGCCAGGAAAATAATGTTTTGCGTTCTCCGGGAGCGTGCGAACCAAACTCCTGTTGCAATATTTCCTGATTTATCCAAATAGGGCCAAATTACTAAGAGCAAAATCAAAATACCTGGCAGTAAAATTCCACCGATCAAAGCTCCGTTTATGGTGAACCCGCCAATTGTGAACGTTGTGTCAGTAACAAGTTCCTGCAGCCAGAGGAAATACCATGGTGCTTTTGCGGGATTTGGTGTGACACTCGGATTCGCAGGTTCTTCCAGTGGTGCATGGAACACTAACGTAAGTACCGAAGTCACAACTACAGTTAGGAGAGCTACAATCAGCAGACGGCTGGTTAGATTTGGAGATGAATGCACCGTATGTTCATCTTCATCCACCAGCGCTGTTTCAACATGAACTGTCGATCCGCTTGTAATTCCAAGAAGCGCATACGTTTTTGTTTTCGATGGCGGTTTATCTTCGCGCTTCTGAGTCAGCGAAAGTTGATCTGTGCATGCAAGACCACCGTCTTTTCGGATCCGCCAGCCATGATAAAAAAACAGGAACGTTAAAGTCACAGGAAGAAAGAAACAATGTAAAACATAAAAACGGATTAATGCGCTTTGATCTATTGTTGTGCCGCCTAGAAGTATGAAGCGGACCCATTCACCAACAACCGGCGCTGCTGATGCGATGTTGGTTCCAACAGTGATTGCCCAATATGCGAGTTGATCCCATGGTAATAAATATCCGGTGAATGAAAGCAGAAGAGTCAGCAGAAGAAGGACGACACCAACAACCCAGTTCAATGGGCGATTTTGATTTGCAGCACTTCCATTTTTAAATGCGCCCGTTAAAAACACGCGAACCAGATGAAGGAATACAACAGCAACCATCAAATGGGCAGCGGTACGATGTAGTCCGCGTATGAACCACCCGTAAGAAACTGTGTACTCAAGATCTTTTACTGAGAGGTATGCTCTTTCAACCGATGGAACATAAAGGAACATTAAAATGACGCCAGTCAAAACTAGGATTAGAAAAAGGACAGCGGAGACCGTACCGAGCCAGAATGAATAACCCCAGGAAAGACTCAGATGAGCGACCTTTGATGGAAACCAATGAAGCAAAAAGTTACGTACGATTGAATCTCCCGCTTCACGCGGTGACTCTGGCTGCCAGGTCCATTTCATTTTTTCCCATCGTGACAACTGTCTGGACATCATTCCTCCTA
>AR_comb_assmDRAFT_11060440_pt1 | contig 23845 bp, 8 predicted proteins | sample ArasoioldDNA_FD_10543 | JGI IMG/M metagenome (IMG submission 10543) | reverse complement strand
GAACCGACCAATCCGGCTCTGGGCGCGGGATGGAGCAGACCAGAAGCTTACTCTCCGTGAGCGTCTGGTGTACGGCGACAGCCTGGACCCGGCCCAGGCTAGGGCCGCGAACCTGCTCGGCAAACTGCACACGCATTATGACGAGGCAGGGCGGCTGACCATCACTGTCTATGATTTTAAGGGCAATGTCCTGGAGAAGGCACGCCAAGTCATCCGTGACGACCAGATTCTTAGCGTGTTTGCGCCAGCGGCTAAAAACAACTGGGTGGTGCAGGCCTTTCATGTGGACTGGCAGCCCCCGGCGGGTATGACCATGGAGGACTTTGCTAAGAGTCTGCTAGAGCCCACGGCGCAAGAGACCTCTCTGATCTACGACGCCCTGAACCGCGTCACAACCATGCGCTACCCGGCCGGTGTGGATGGCGCACGCAAGGTGCTGTATCCCCTCTACAACCGTGCTGGCGCGCTGGAAAGCGTGAAGTCAGACAAGACGACCTATGTAGAGCACATCGCATACAACGCCAAGGGGCAGCGCACGCTCATTGCCTACGGCAACGGCGTGATGACCCGATATGCCTATGATCCACACACCTTCTGCCTGGTGCGGCTGCGTACAGAACGCTACGGAACGCCTGCAGGGGCGTCACTGACGTACCACCCGACTACACCCACCGATCCTCTGCAAGACTTCACATACGAGTACGATCTTGCGGGGAATATCCTCGCTTTACATGATCGGACTCCCAAAAGCGGCCTGCCAGCACAGCCGGATCTCCTGGATCGGGCCTTTACTTACGATCCTCTTTATCGCTTGCTCTCGGCTACCGGCCGCGAGTGTGATGTCCCGCCACCTCCGCCGCCCTGGAATGATCAGCCACGGTGCACAGACCTGACAAAAGTACGGAGCTACACCGAGCAGTATCAATATGATCCAGTTGGCAATGTGCAGCAGTTGCGGCACGCGGCCACTGGCGAGAGCTTCACTCGTGCTTTTAGCCTCTCCCCGCAAAGCAACCGTCTCGCTACGCTCACCATAGGCGCGACGACGTACGATTACACCTACGACGCCAGCGGCAACCTCACCCAGGAAACGACTTCACGGCACTTTGAGTGGGATCACAGCGACCGCATGCGCGTGTACCGCACGCAGGTCGATGGCGTCGAACCCTCAGTCCACGCCCATTACCTCTACGATACGAGTGGCCAGCGTGTGAAGAAGCTGGTGCGTAAACAGGGCGGGCAATACGAGGTCACGGTGTACGTGGATGGCATCTTCGAGTACCAGCGCATCGTACAGGGCGGCACGACACGCGAAAACAATACGCTCCATGTCATGGATAACCAGCAGCGCATCACGCTCGTGCGTGTCGGCACTGCCTTCCCCGACGACAAGACACCAGCTATCAAATACCAGCTCGGCGACCACCTCGGCAGCAGTAACGTAGTCATGGACGACACTGGCGCCTGGATCGACCGTGAAGAATACACACCCTACGGCGAAACCAGCTTCGGCAGCTTTGCCAAGAAGCGCTACCGCTTCGCCGGCAAGGAGCGCGACGAGGAGAGCAGCCTATACTACCATGGGGCACGATACTACGCGCCGTGGCTGGGAAGGTGGGTGAGTTGTGATCCGGCGGGGATGGTGGATGGAACTAACCTCTATCAGTATGCGCGAAGTAATCCGCTTACTTTTACAGACCCAGCGGGTACTGAAGTCGCTGACCCCACAGATCCAGCCAGCATTAAGTCTGTAACAGTCACACAATCTGGCAACGTCACGGGAACCACACCACCCACAGCAGCAACTCCAGACCACAATAGTACGCCTGCCGCTGCAAGTTCGTACGCCAATGCTCCTTCCCAGGCTCCGAAAGTTAGTAACATTGCTACGGCTAGCGATTTGGCAAGGCAGTGGGAATGGTACCAACACAAAACTGAATCAATACTTAACGAATGGGTAGAAAACGATCCCCATCTGGGGGGGGTCATAACAGCAACAGCCGTGAAGACTTCGACCGATCTGGGGGCTGGTTTAGTTGACCTCTTGAAGTTCGGCGAAGGATTTGCCGAAGGCGGATGGGGAATTGGGAAAGACATCCTGCGAGGCATTGGTCTTGCAGCTCCAATGCTCCGGGTTTCTCAAGCGCTACAGGCCGGACGGGTATTAGGGCTATCAAGTGAGCCATTTGCGGTGCACCAGGCAAAACTGCTGCAGTCAGCCGGTTCTGTGGGACGGGGTGAGCTAGCCCTGGTATCTCATGGGGCCCCGGGGATAGTTGAAGTTGGCAGGGCGCTCCAACCCGTCAAAGACCTTGCGCCTTTAATCGAGCAAGCGAAGGCTGCAAGGGTGACAATAGTTGCATGCAAGGTAGCGCGTGATCCTGCTGCCTTACAGCGACTGGCAAATGCCGCTGATGTGCCCGTCAAGGCATATACAGGAGGAGTAGTTGTCGACACGGCTGGACAGCTTATGGATTCGGCACTGGGAGTGCTTGCCAAAGCTAGACTCTTTAAACCTCAATTCTTTTCTTCTTTCCTCCGTCTTGCTAACAAGGGGAGCACTGTGACCGGCCTTGCGGCAGGTGGATTGGCCATTGATAAGAAGCAATAAGTTTAGGGAGAGTGTCATGGATTCTCTACCGGACACTTTTACAAGTCATTTAGAAATGCATACTTAAGAGGTTGACCCATCGTATACTCTCTCTGGAGAGAGCAACCAGTCCGAAGGAGTAGGTGATGAGTGACAACCTCCATAAAGGAAAAGGGGTCAGGTCTTGAATTAACGCATCAAAGCGACTTCTGTGCTCGAATGTGGGTCTTGTGGGAGAGCCGTTGTGGAGATGTTTTATTGCAAGACCTGCCCCTAGATTTGAGCCCGGCTGTATGGATGTAGACAATCGCAACCCTTAAAAGAAACGCCTGCATATGGCAAATTCAACAACCCATCAGCTCCAAGCCTGAACGCCTGACGTCTGAGAAAAAGAGAGGATGACCATGACCCAGCAATCAGACCCATCAAGTGAGCCGCGCAAGGAAGCAGAGGCTGAGATGACCAAGGATCTAGCGGTTGAGGCACGCACGGCACCGCAGCCCTCAGAGCACGAGCGACTCCAGGACGTTGCGGCGGCTGTAGACCCGAAGCTTCCGGAAAACTTGATTGAGCATGAGGCTTCCATCCGCAAAGACGTCGTGGAGCCCGTTACCCATGCCGAAGAACTAGTCGGAGCTGGTGAGCGGAGGGCTATCCTGCTCCCACTCTCCTTGACGATTACTATCAACTCACCTGCTAATGGGGCCAATGTGGTAGGCCCGCGGCCCGGTGTACCCATCACAGTGACTGGCACTGCCTCTGTCCGCAATGGTAATGAGCCAGACATACAGGTCAGGCTCGGTGATGGAGGCACGTTTCAGCAGGTCTCGTCCTTCGAGTATCGGCCTGGCATTCCCATTTCCTGGTCCTACGCAGGGGTCACTCCTATTGGTGGCCCCCTCAACATTACAGCCCAAATATCAGCAGTTCCGAACTCCGGCGACCCCACGCCAGTAACCCAAACAACTAGTATTTCTGTAACGGTCGATACCATTCCCCCAACTTTGACGATTACCTTTCCAACGCCGGACACTCCTCCATTAACACGAACCTCCTTACAGGCTTCTGGGTCCGCCGCCGACCTGCAAACGGGGGTGAATAGGGTGGAGTGGAGCCTGGACAGTGTGTCATTCTTCCGGGCAAATGGCGACCTTTCCAACTGGACCGCTGATATTGCCCTTCCTCTCGGCAACTCCACCATCACCTTCCGCTGCTTCGATAACGCCGGGAACGTCACCACAGCTACGCGGAGCGTGACCGTGGGGTTGCCCTCCCAGCCCTCCGATGCAGACCCCCTGGCGTACCTTACTGCCCTGCGCAAGTTTGCCACGGACCCCCTGGGGCCTAATCAAATCTCGCGCGTGACCATCGTAGGGCGGAATCTCAACCAGAGCGATCTCACCGCAAACTTTCATCAGCCCTTTAGCGATATGATTGATGATGCGGCGAACAAGCAGGCAGCAAATGAGCCAGTCCATCAGACGCGTCTCTGCATTGAAGTACTCCGCGGCTATGCGCAGACGCGCACACCACTGCCAGACTTGAGCGCCGCAGACAAGGCGTATTGTGTAGCAGCTTATACCAGCTTCCTCACCAGAATCGGTACCTCGTATGACGAGATCCGCCTGGCCCGCAGTGCCAGCCCGGATATGCGTCAGGCGTTGGCAAACCGCTTAGGCATTGATCTGAGCACAACGGGGTCCGACCGACTCGATGCGCTCTTACTCGATCCAGCAGCAGGGCCGACGCAGCCGAGAGCAATCACAGACCAAGTTCTGGAGCAGCTTTTTGGCCTGGTGGATCCCACCCGCGACCCGCTCTCGGATGGACTCACCATAGGTGATGCGCAAAAACAGATAACCCGCTGGCATCTGAACGGGGTTGCGTGGGGGAGGAATACCGACCCCAACGGCGTGGTTTATGTTGGCCTTACTAAGGTCTCCGCCTCGGCTTTTCGGGTTAATCTGTACCGCGACGCGAGCCGAACGAGTTTAGTGGCATCCGGTCAACGCTCTAGCGCCGTGGGAACGGTGGCAGTCGCGGCGCAGAACTCGAGTGGCCTGTCGGGCAGCTTCAGTCTTGCCTATACCACCGACAGCAACGCTATCAGCCTCTCGGTAGTCCCCACATTCCTGAGCTGGCAGCTCCAGCATCTGCGCACGCTCTGGAAAGCACAGGATCCCCAGGCGAATGCACCTGCCGGCACCCCGCCCCTCATCGACCCCGACCTGCACGTGGACAGCGATTTCAAAAACCGCATCGCCACAGATCCGGCCTATAGCCTGTACACCGCGCGCAAGACCACGCTGCAGACCTGGTTTGACACGCTGAAGCAGCAACGTGTCGCCGCAGCCACTCCGCGCATCGGACTCGATAGCATGCTGCAAAGCGTCCTCAGCAAATCGTCGTCGGATCTCTTAGCGCTCGATCAGCAGCGGCAGCAGGGCACTGACATCACGCCACAGCTTGAGACGATGCGCCTGGCTCCTGTTGCCTTCAATTACCTTGTACGTATGTGTAGCCTGGTACAGGGCAATCTGCCGCTGCTTGAAGCAGAATGGGACAATAGCTGTGCCATCCTGGTGCAAGTACGAAAGCGCGGCGTGTTCGACGGGAGCACCGGATGGCGGGCCGAGGAGCAAGTAGCAGGCCTGACTCTCGGACCTGATTATTTTCAAATGCCCGCCGTGGATCCGACCCAACCCCCTCCGCCGCCGGTGCAGCTACCCGCATGGCGAGCAACGGAGCAGGCGCGACGGCTCTGGCAAAATACGCTTGAGGCGCGGATCAACCAGGAGGAAGCAGTCAAGCAAGCGCTGCAATCGGCGGTTGACGCTACGGAAGAAGCAACGTTACCCTTGTTACGCGATACGCTGGTTCAAGCCATTGGGGCAGGGCAATCTTTCACTGGGGGTGTAGCCAACTGGCTCACGGACCTGTTACTGATCGACGTCAACGGGAGTGCCTCCCAAAAGACGACCCGGATCAACCAGGCCATCGAAACGCTGCAGGGACTGTTTTTCTCGTTGCGGACCCACCGTTTTGAGCAGATGCAGCCCCAACCGAACCTTGCCTCCTGGCACATCACTGAAACCGATGCCGACTTTGATCTGGAGTGGACCTGGATCGGCTCCTATGCCACCTGGCGGGCCGCCATGCTCGTCTTCCTCTACCCGGACAATCACTTGCCACCCAGTCTGTGCGAGCTACGCAAGACTGTAACCCAACCCTTCGGGGCTCAGAATTGTACACAGGCCTTGCGGGATTTGGTTGATCGCGTGCGAGGCAATCCGCAATTGACACCTCAGCAGGCACGCGCTGAGGCTCAGACCTATCTGACCGCGATACGCGCCATCCCGGACGGCTCACCCGACGCTCCGCCGAAGGAGTTAAAGGACCCGACCCTTATGATCACCGAGCAGCTCTCGGTTGCAGACCTGTCTGCTCGAGCCGCTCTCATTAGAACCCTGTTCACGAACTATAAATCGCAGCCAGCGCTGACGTACCTGCGAGAAGTCTTTTACTTCGTTCCCATCCAATTGGCGTTGCAGTTGCAGCAGGCCCGCCAGTTCACGGCCGCGCTGGACTGGTACCGGACCATTTATGCCTACAATCTGCCTATAATCCAGGGGAACGATGATCAGCGGAAAATCTACTACGGATTGGTGCTGGAGCATTCCATTCAGTCCACATATACACAAACGGGGCAGTGGCTACTCGACTCCTTGAACCCGCATTATATTGCCACGACGCGGGCCGATGCGTACACGCGCTTCACGGTAATGTCTCTCGTACGCTGCTTCCTCGAATTCGCCGACGCAGAATTCGCCAGTAACTCCAACGAGTCGCTTCCGAGGGCTCGCGCGCTGTACCTCAGCGCGCTCGACCTGCTGACCCTGCCGGAATTGCAGCTGCCAGCTAACGTGGGGATCATGCCGAATCCAGTACCACGAGCTTTAGCGCAGCATGCGAATGTGAACCTCTTGAAACTGCGGACTGCGCGCAATATTGCTGGTATGTTACCTGAGGTGGCCACGCTCCACCCCACACCGTACCGCTACTCTGCGCTGATCGAGCGGGCAAAACAGCTCGTCACGCTGGCCCAGCAGATCGAAGCAGCATACCTCGGCGCGCTCGAAAGGGCCGACGCCGAGGCTTACAGCATTCTCAAGGCCCGCCAGGACCTGGGGTTGGCCCAGGCCAGTAAGACACTCCAGGATTTACGGGTCACTGAGGCGACGGACGGCGTGACGCTGGCTGTGCTCCAAAAAGAGCGCGCCCAGATTCAGGTGGATTACTACCAAGAGCTGACGGAAACGCCAATCAGTGCTTTAGAAGGGGTAGCCCTTGGCCTCATGAGCGCTTCCGCAATACTTTATGGGTCAGCAGCCTTCGCAAAAGGGTTCTCCCTCAGTACCATCTTGACTACCGGTGGGGAAGCCACTTCAACAGCGGCTCAGGCTGTTTCAGAAGCAGCCTCCATTACGTCCACCTTGGCGAGCTACGAGCGCCGCTACCAGCAGTGGAAATACGAAGGAAGCGTCGCACAAAAGGAGGTCCTCATTGGCGCTCAGCAGGTCACGATTGCGAATGACCACCAGTCCGTCGTCATCCAGGAGCAAACGATCGCCCAGATCCAGGCGGACCACGCTCAAGCGACAGTGAATTTTCTGGCTAATAAATTCACGAACGCCGAACTCTACGAGTTCATGAGCCGTGTCCTGGCAGGGGTCTACAGCTACTTCCTCCAACAGGCGACCGCCATGGCGCGCCTAGCGCAAAATCAACTCGGTTTCGAACGCCAGGAGCGGCCCCTGTCCGTGATCCAGTCTGACTACTGGCAGGCACCCTCTCAGGCGGGTACGAGCAGCAGCGGTAACGGCCAAGCCCCTGATCGGCGCGGTCTGACGGGATCGGCGCTCCTGCTCCAGGACATCTATCAACTCGACCAGTATGCCTTCGAGACCGACAAGCGCAAGCTGCAGCTCTCTAAAACTATCTCGCTGGCGCAGTTGGACCCCTTCGCGTTCCAGCACTTCCGCGAGACCGGTGTGTTGCGCTTCGCCACGCCGATGCAGCTTTTCGACCAGGAGTTTCCTGGACACCACCTGCGCCTCATCAAGCGCGTGCGCACGTCAGTGATCGCTCTCATCCCGCCAACTCAGGGGATTCGTGCGACGCTTTCGACAACGGGTGTCTCGCGCGTGACCATCGGCGGGGATGTCTTTCAGACCGTTGTGGTGCAACGCGAGCCGGAGTCGGTCGCCCTGAGTGCGCCGATCAATGCGACCGGCTTGTTCGAACTAGATATGCAGTCCAACATGCGGCTGCCTTTCGAGTCTACAGGCGTTGACACTTATTGGGAGTTGCAGATGCCTAAGGCAGCCAATCCTTTCGACTACAACACTCTTGCCGATGTGTTGATCACTATGGAGTACACCGCGCTCAACAGTCTCGACTATCGTCAACAGGTGATCCGGCAGTTGGATCGCAAGGTCAGTGCGGACCGCGCCTTCAGCTTCCGCCAGCAGTTTGCTGATCAGTGGTATGACCTCAATAATCCCGACCAGACGGCCACTCCCATGACTGTGCGCTTCGAGACCGTGCGCGAGGACTTTCCGCCGCATATCGAGGATCTCAAGATACAGCAAGTCGTGCTCTACTTTGCCAGGGCAGATGGAGCACCGTCGTTTGAGGTGTCGGTCACGCACTTGCAATTCACTGTAACCACTCCGCCCACTGCGACCAATCCACAAGGTACCACGGTCACTTATGGTGGGGGAGCCACCACGCGTGACGGTGTGATCAGCACGCGCAGGGGCAACGCCGACAGTTGGAAGGGGATGATCTGTCAGGACCCCTGTCAGGACTGGGAACTCGCCCTGCCGAACACGCCCGAGATCAAAAACCACTTCGTGCATGAGGAGATCGACGACATCCTGTTCGTGATCACCTGCGCTGGCCTCACACCGCCATGGCCTATGTAGCGCCAGATGGCTGTGGGTGAGTGGGCTTTCTGCTAAGGCTGGAATCATCTCAAGCGTCCAGTTGCTTCGCCTGACAGGCCATAACCAGCAGGGGCCAGATAACAAGGGGACTCCCACACTTACGCAGGTCATGGAGGATATCGATACAGCAATCGCTGTTTGGCATAGGTCTCCAGCGTTGGACGTACATAGTCACTAGACAGAAGAGGATATCATCATGAAGCCTCGTCAAAGTCCTGTCTTCCTCTCCATATTTTTGTTAGCGAGCATGGCCAGCGGCGTCATAGCGCATGCAGTCGAGATGACTGACGGGGAACGATCGGCGCAGGCTCAAGCTCCCGCTGGAGAGCCCTCGCTCAGCACCCAGGCTGACAAGTTGTATAGTGAGGGCGATGGCCTCTATCGACGAGGCGAAGTACAGGGAGCACTGGAGAAATTTAACCAGGCGCTCTCATTGTACCGCCGCATGGACGATCACACAGGCGCAATAAAGGCTCTGAATCTCATCGGGAGGATCTACTACGACCGGGAGCAGTATGCGAAGGCGCAGGAGCACTTCGAGCAGGCACTGGCGGTTGTGCAGCAGGTGGGCGATCGTCGGTCTGAAGGAGCGACCCTGAACAATATTGGATTAATCTATGATAGGCAGGGTGAATATAAGAAGGCCTTGGAATACCTTCAGCGGGCGTTACAGATTCGGCGTGAGCTGCACGACCAGCCGGGCGAAGGGACAAACCTCAATAACCTCGGCTTAGCTTACAAGCATCTAGGGCAAAATGTAGAGGCATTGGAGCACTTTGAACAGGCGTTACAGATTCGGCGTGAGCTGCACGACCAGCCGGGCGAAGCTCAAGTCCGTAACAACATAGGGACAGTCTACCTCAGCCAGGGTTACTATAAGAAGGCGCTGGAGCACTTCAGTCAGGCACTGCCCATCCTGCGCCAAGAGCGTAAGCGTGCAGACGAAGGGGGCACCCTCAGTAACCTCGGGCAGTGCTATTATGGCTTGGGCCAGTATGCAGAGGCGCTGAGGTACTATGAGCGGGCGTTGGAGATTCTGCGCCAAGTGGGTGCAACTGCAAGCATAGGGACAGTCCTCAATAACCTTGGGCAGGTCTATGATGACCTGGGCCAGTATGAGAAGGCGCTGGCGTACTACGAGCAGGCGCTGCCCATCCTACGCCAAGTGAACCGCGCGCGCACAGCCGCCACTCTCAGCAATATGGGAGTGGTCTATGATAGCCTGGCTGAATACCCAAAGGCGCTGGAGCACTATGAGCGGGCGTTGGAGATTCTGCATGACGTCAGTGACCGTATGGGCGAGGGAACGACTCTCGACCACATGGGAGTGACATACACCCGCATGGGCCAGTATGCGAAAGCGTTAGAGGCTTTTGAGCGGGCATTGGCCATGGAGCGTGAGGTCGGTAACCGTGCCGGTGAAGGGACGACCCTCAGCAATAAAGGGTTTGCCTACGGCAGCATGGGCCAGTATGCAGAGGCGCTGGAGCACTATGAGCAGGCGTTGAAGATTCTGCCTGATGTCGGTAACCGCGCCGGTGCAGGGGCGACCCTCAACAGTATGGGGGTGGTCTATGAATACCTGAACCAACCGCAGCGAGCTCTCCACTATTACCAGCAGTCTATCAACGTGCAAGAGAACATACGGACATCTGCCAGGCTTGAGGAATTCAAAATGAGTTTGGCTGAGCAATCCGCTAGCGCCTATCAGCGCGCCATCACGCTCCTCATGCGTCTGAACCAGCCATCTCAGGCTTTCGATCTTACCGAACGCGCCCGGGCGCGTGTCTTCCTCGATGAGCTCGGTAATACCCACCTGGACATCCACAAAGGTGCAACCGTGCAACTCATCGAGCAGGAACAATTGCTACAACAGGATTTGGCCGCGTTGGAGCGGAGTCTTCGTCAGGAAAGTACTAAACCATCTCCGCAGCAAAACGCGAAGCTGGCTCAAGATCTGAAGGCGCAGCTTGCTAGTAAACAGAAAGCGTACGAAGATTTACTCACCCACCTTAAGCTGAGCAATCCCGAATATGCCTCGTTGGTCAGCGTCTCACCGCTGACTCTTTCTGCAGTACAGAAACTCCTAGACAAAGATACCACCCTATTGGCCTACTTCGTCACGACGACCGAGACATTGGCTTTCCTAGTGACGCGGGAATCGTTTGAGATGATTGAACTTGCTCTAAGTGAAAAAGACCTTATTGCTATGGTCAGGGAGTTCCGCGAGCTGGTCCGCGCTGACCCGCGTGATGTACTCGACAAGCTCTATATCCGGCTTATCACGCCTCTCAAGGCGCACCTCAGAACACCTCTCGTCGGCATCATTCCGCATGGCGACTTACACTATCTGCCTTTCGCCGCACTCATCACCGATGGTCAGCAATATTTTGGTAACGAATTTACGCTCTTCTACCTCCCTAGCGCCAGCGTGCTTCCGTTCATACAACAAAAACGGAAGAGTAGTAGCAGCAGTGTGCTGGCGTTAGCACACAGCCAGGCTGAGGGCTATCCCACTTTGCGTCATGCCAACCAGGAAGTCCAGGCTATAGCCACGCTCTACAACTCACAGGCGCTTATTGGCAGTGCTGCTACGGAGTCGGTCTTGCGCGCTCACGCGGGCGATTACCACATAGTGCACCTGGCGGCACACGGCCTCCTCGAGCCGGTGCAGTCGCTCTTTTCGCGTATTGTCTTAGCGCCTGATAAAGATGCCGACGGGTTATTGGAAGTCCGTGAGGTGTATGGATTGGACTTAAAGAACACAAGCTTAGTCGTGTTGAGCGCGTGCCAGACGCAACTGGGAGCGCGCAACCGTGGGGATGACCTCGTAGGATTGAACCGCGCGTTCCTCTATGCGGGGACACCGACGGTGATTGCCAGTCTATGGCATGTGGATGATGAGATGACAAGTATGTTCATGATTGCCTTCTACACGCATCTCAAGGCTGGGAAGAGTAAAGCCGAAGCACTACGGGCGGCTCAGGGAGAACTCCGTGCCAAGCAGCCGTCTCCCTACTATTGGGCAGGGTTTGTGCTGACGGGTGATCCAGGGATAACACAATCATCTACAAGCCTCAACCGTTGAACTGCATGCCTCATCTCTTGTGTTGCTCCTTCGTGGTATACGACGAAATGCGTGAGAGATCAGGAGGATTGAAGCAATGGAGCCCTCTCGGTTCGAACGCGCCCTTGACCATTATGCCACCTCGCTCACGGCACTCGAAAAAACTGCTCTATCTCCATCAGCTGAACAAATTTTAACCGTCCTTATAGCTCGAGATGCGGTCCAAGCAGCGCTGACTGATAAAACGCAGGAGTCCATGGAGAGTCTGCTCACGGTCATTGCGTTGGATAAGCGTTTCAAGGGACAGGCTCCATCCATTTCTCAGGTGGTCACATTGGCCGACTGGAGAGTCAGTGTGAATCCTGCAGCGGAAGCGTGGTGGTGGTTCTTCGAGCCTGCAAAGCGTCCACAGCGGTGGGATCGCTTTGACTGGCTGTGGAGTGTGTTGGTCGTTCTGTGCCTGACCGCAGCCCTCAGTCTCGTGGTAGACATTTCCTCCCGCTTTTTAAGTAGCGGGCCGGATACATTGGGAGCCTTCGCCGTTATTGCTCAGAGTGGGTTAACGTTGTTGGCAGCCGGAGGCGCACTGACGACAGCCGGGCAGGAAGTACTTCAGCGCATGCTCAGGAGCCTGACTATTCCTGAGTATTTCTGGCAGGAGGTCAAGCTCGGTTTCGCCGTGCTGCTCTTGCTGGGTCTTATCGGCTTGCATTTTTCGTTGCCCTTGATTGCTGTCTATTACAACAATCGTGGCGACACACATTACCGTGCCGGTCAATTGACGAGCGCCCAAGTTGACTACAGTCGGGCGCTCAAGCTCAACCCGAACTATGTGGCACCTCATTACAATCTGGGAGTCCTTTACGAAGATTTGCAAGATTTTGCCCTTGCCCGTACCGAGTACCAGCTAGCCGTGCGAGGCGGCCTCGATCTCGCATATAACAACTTGGCCCGTTTATACATTCGGGACAAGATGTATTCCGCAGCCGTCCCCCTGCTCTTGAAGGTCTTGCGGCGTTGCGAAAGCGACCAGGAAGAAAAAATCGATCAACAGGAACAAGTGAAAAGAATGAAATACTATATGCTCAAGAATCTGGGTTGGGCGCGGCTAGAGCAAACACGTTATGCCGAAGCCAAGGGCTATTTGGAGGATGCGCTTAAGCTAGTGAGCGACCGGGCACCTGCGCACTGCCTGCTAGCACAAGTGCTGGAAGGCCAGAAAGACAAGGCGGGAGGGCAAAAGGAATGGGAAGAATGCCTGAGGTATGCTTCTTCATGCAACCCAGATGAGGATGCGTGGATTGATCGCGCCCAGCAAGCCGGGGCGACCCAAGGAGACAAATGATGAAACCTAAAGCACTCATGCTCGTCATACTGACTCTCATACTAAATGTCTTGGCCGGTCGCCTGGGGAGCCAGGCGCAGCCATCCGGAACACGGGCTGGTGCCGAGCCGGGCTTGAACCTCCTGATCGTAGCTGCTGGAGACGTGAGGCTCAAACGCGCTGAATGGTCGGACTACTATTTCACGACCTTTGGTGCTGCGCTGCATCGCGGTGACCTCCTGCAACCGGCAAGGGGGGCGACGGTTATCGTCCTTTGCCACAACCTGACGACTTGGACTGTGCCCGCTGGCATAACATCGGGATTGGCCAATGGCTGCCCGCCGCCACCTGAACCCAGCCTGATGCGTGACGGGAGCTTTTTTAGGCCCACTCGGGGTTGTGATGCCCCTCTCCTTCCCTACGTTATCAGCCCACTCGGGACAGTTCTCCTCAATGAGAAGCCCACGCTACGCTGGAACGCGGTGCCCGATGCAACCAGTTACACCGTAAGTATCCGTGGCCCGAGCTTCTATTGGAAGACCAGTGTGAAGGAAACCGCTGTTTCCTATCCTGGCAAGCAGGTTCTGAAACCGGAGATGATTTATACAGTTATGGTCGAAGCGGACAACGGTACTCGATCTCAACCAGATTGCACAGACGGGTTCAGCGTACTCAACACAAACGAGGCACAGCGTGTGCGGACTGCTGCCGAGCGACTCTCCGAGTTGCAATTACCTGATGAGGCTAAGAGCTTTGCTATGGCTCATCTTTACATGAGCCATCACCTGGTTGCCGAGGCAGTGGAGGTGCTTGAAGCATTAGTAAAGGTCGGAACCCCGACAGCGATCGTGTATCGCACGCTCGGTGATCTCTATAGAGGGATTAACTTAAGTCGGTTGGCGGAGCAGCACTACTCGCGGGCCTTGGAGCTTTCCCAAGGGCTGAACGATATCGAAGGACAAGCTTTGACCCAGCGCGCACTTGGGCTGATCTACGGCGAGAGTTTCAATAATAAGAATGAGGCTACTCAGCGATTACACAAGGCAATTCAATTATATCAGGAGCTGGGGGACCAGAAGGTTGTGATGGAGATGCAGAAACAGCTGTCAGGATTAGAGTAGCCAAGGGAGAGTGCTAAATTCTGAAGACAATGACGCAATACCCCCAGGGTGTGACCTGCACGAGACAGGACGTATGATTGGTCATAACAGAGGGAACGTGCAATGTCATATCTGACACGTGATGGAGTCCGACTCTATTACGAAGACCATGGACAGGGTCTCCCTGTACTCTTATCACATGGCTTTGGGGCTTCGACGGGTATGTGGCGCGGGCAGGTTGAGGCGTTGCAGCGGTCGTACAGACTCATTCCATGGGACATGCGTGGGCATGGCGAGAGTGATAGTCCTGACGATCAGGCGCTCTACAGCCATCAGCATACTGTGGACGATATGTGCGCCATACTGGATCACCTGCACCTCGAGCAGGCCGTCGTTGCCGGGCATTCGCTCGGTGGGTTTATGTCGCTCGCCTTCCATGTAGCATATCCGCAGCGGGTGAAAGCTTTAATATTACAGGGATGTGGACCTGGGTATCGTAATGCCGAGGCGAGAGCGACCTGGAATGCACGTGCCGAGCAGCGCGCCCGCACGCTGGAGACACAGGGCCTGTCTGCGCTAGGAGGCGGCTCAGAGGTGCGTATCAGCACCCAGCACTCGGCACTCGGGTTGGCCAAAGCCGCACAGGGTATTTTAGCGCAGGTTGATGCCAGGATCATCGATAGCCTGCCGCACATTCGTGTGCCCACCTTGATCATCGTCGGCGCCGGGGATACGCCGTTCGTGAATGGCTCACACTACATGGCGTCGCGTATTCCACACGCCACCGAGGTGGTGGTCCAGAATGCGGCGCATGGGGCGAACGTAGACCAGCCCGAGGTAGTCAATCAGGCTATCCAGCAATTTCTCGAGCAACTGTGAGGCTCTTCTAGGGAGGCTGCCAGGAGCTACACCTGCGCCGGCGCGAGCGGTGGGACGCATGCCGGGAGCGGCGCCGGGCTCCCTACCCCCTGTGCCCTTGCCAGTAGTGTGGCTGGTCGCGAGCTGGCCAGTGTTGCCCCGAAGGAGGCTGTATGCTACCATAGAGCGACACAAGCATGTCGGAAAGGCAGAGCACTCTGGCGCTTGCTGTGTTGCTATGCCTGCGTGAGCACAGGAGAGACGACCTATGCGGCACCTATAGACTCTCTATCCCCCCCAAGATTCCCCAAGTATTTAGTAACAATACTTTTATAAAGAAGTTGCCCATGTGTCTGGATGATAGGTTGGACCACGATGTGTGGCCCAGGCGTGCGTGGTGGCATACCCTGAGAGGTGTCTAATGGAGCCTGCCGCGATGAGCTACGCACAACTCCTTGAAGCTTATCAGGCGCTTCAAGAGCACGTGCTCGCCCTGGAAAGGGCGGCGGCTGTCCAGTGGCCGGCGTGGGGGCACGAGGCGCAGCACACGACTCGCACATGTGACTCTGAGCGGGCGCGGCTCTTTCCCGGCGACAGCGAACTGGCGCACCGCATGCGCGACCTCGATTGGTCCCAGACCGCTCTGGGCCCGCCGCAGCACTGGCCCGAGAACTTGCGCATCGCGGTGCGTATCTGCCTTACCTCGCGCTTTCCCATCGTGCTGTGGTGGGGCCGGGACTACACCATGTTCTACAACGATGCCTATCGGTCCTTCCTGGGCCGCGCCAAGCACCCCCAATGGCTGGGGCGATCGGGCCGGGCGTGCTGGCAGGAAATCTGGGAGGTGATCGGGCCGATGCTGGAGGGAGTCTTCGCTACCGGCCAGGCGACTTGGTCGCAAGACCTCTTGCTCACTCTGGACCGCCATCTGCCTCGTGAAGAAGGGTACTTCACCTTTTCGTATAGTCCCATCCTCGATGACCAGGGCAGTGTGGAGGGCATTTTTTGCGCCTGCTTCGAGACGACCGAGCGGGTCATTGGCGAACGGCGCTTGCGGACACTCCGCGAACTCGGCGCGCGCACGGCTGACAGCCGCACGGTCGAGATCGCCTGTGAGCGTGCCGCCGCCGTGCTCGCGGACAACCCGCATGACATTCCATTTGCGGCCATCTACCTCCTCGACCCGCAGGGGGGACACGCCCGTCTCGCGGCGAGTGTCGGTCTCACAGCGCCCACCGACGCTGTCCCAACCGCCGTGGCGCTCGACACGCCGACCGCCTCTCTGTGGCCGCTCGCCAGCGTCGCGCGCACCCGCCGCGTCGAGGAGGTGGCCGGGCTCGCACGCCTTGGCACCTTCTCCGGGGGACCATGGCCGGAGCCGACGACGACCGCGCTGATCGTACCTCTGCTCGCTCCAGCCCAGGAGATCCCGCCAGGTCTCCTCATCGTCGGGGTGAGTCCTCGGCGCGTGCTCGACCGCGCTTATCGCGATTTCTTTACCCTGGTAGCCGGTCAGATTGCGACGGCGATCGCTGATGCGCAGGCGTATGAGGAGGAGCGCAAGCGTGCCGAAGCGCTGGCCGAACTCGACCGTGCCAAGACCGCCTTCTTTTCCAATGTCAGCCACGAATTTCGCACGCCACTGACGCTCATGCTCGGACCGGTCGAGGACCTCCTCGCCACGCCCGAAGGGCAGATCGTGCCAGAGGACCGCGAACTCCTCACCGTCGTGCATCGCAACGGCTTGCGGCTCCAGAAGCTCGTGAACACGCTGCTGGATTTCTCGCGCCTCGAGGCGGGCCGCGTGGAGGCCAGCTATGAGCCGACCGACCTCGCCGCGGTGACTGCCGACCTCGCCAGCGTCTTTCGCTCCGCCATCGAGCGGGCCGGGCTCGGCCTGCTGGTGGACTGTCCACCGCTGCCGGACGCCGTCTATGTGGATCGCGACATGTGGGAGAAGATCGTCCTCAACCTGCTCTCGAATGCCTTCAAGTTTACCTTCGCCGGCGAGATTGCCGTCAGCCTGTGCTGGGGGGGCGATCACGTGGCGCTCAGGGTTCGCGACACCGGGACGGGGATACCGGCACACGAGGTCTCACACCTCTTCGAGCGTTTCTACCGCATCCCCAATGCGTGCGCCCGCACGTATGAAGGCACGGGCATCGGCCTGGCCCTCGTCCAGGAACTGGTGCGACTGCACGGCGGAGAGATCACGGTGATGAGCGAGGTCAGCGTTGGCACGACCTTCACGGTGACCATCCCCACCGGCACGGCGCACCTGCCAGCCGACCGCGTGGGCGCAGCCCGCCATCTCGCCTCGACGGCCCTGGGGGCGGACGCCTATGTTGAAGAGGCGTTGCGCTGGCTGCCCGACGAGCCTGACGGCGCGACCGTCTCTGTCGCCGCGGTCACGTCTCTACTCCCTGGCTCCCGTGCTGCTGCGCCCGCGCGCATTCTGCTTGTTGATGACAACGCCGACATGCGCGACTACGTGCGGCGCCTGCTCAGTCAGTACTGGGAGGTGGTCGCCGTGGCCGATGGCTTGAAAGCCCTGGAGGTGGCTTACGAGTGTGTGCCCGACCTGGTGCTGACCGATGTCATGATGCCGGGGCTTGACGGGTTTGCCTTGCTGCGCGGCTTACGCGCCGACCCACGCACCGCGACGCTCCCCGTAATCTTGCTCTCAGCGCGCGCTGGCGAAGAGTCGCGCATCGGGGGCCTGGAGGCTGGTGCGGATGATTACCTCGTTAAACCGTTCAGCGCGAAGGAACTGCTCGCCCGCGTCGGCGTACACCTCGAGATGGCCCGCACGCGCCGCGAGGCGGAGACGACGCTGCGTGCGAGCGAGGCAGCCTTGCACCAGAGCGAACAGTGGCTGGCGATGGAACTGGCCGACATGCAGCAGTTGCAGAACATCAGCACCCAATTGCTGCAGGAAGGTGACGTCGATGCTTTATATAGGAAGATTCTCGACGCCGCCATGGCCGTCATGCGCTCGGATATGGCGAGCATGCAGAGGCTCGCTTCTGACCGGGGTGAACTGCGGCTCCTGGCGTGGCAGGGATTCCACCCGGTGTCCGTCGCGTTCTGGGAGCGGGTGCAGGTTGATTCCGGCAGCGCCTGCATCATGGCGCTACGCTCCGGCCAGCGCGTGATCGTGCCGGATGTCGAGACGTGTGATTTTATGGCCGGCACGGCTGACCTCGAGGCCTGTCGCCTATCGGGCATCCGTGCGGTGCAGTCCACACCACTGGTCTCCCGTTCCGGCCACGTGCTGGGTATGATGTCCACACACTGGCGCGAGCCCCACCACCCCGCAGAACGCGAGCTGCGCCTGCTGGATTTGCTGGCGCGCCAAGCCGCCGACTTCATCGAGCGCGCGCAGGCCGAAGACACCGTACGCCAACGCACTGTTCAGTTCGAGACGCTGCTCAACGCCGCCCCCCTCGGCGTCTATCTCGTGGATGCAGACTTCCGCATCAGGCAGATGAATCCCACCGCGCTGCGCGTCTTCGGAGCTATTCCTGACCTGATCGGCCGAGACTTTGACGAGGTGATCCACCGCCGGTGGTCGCAGGCATACGCCGATGCAATCGTTCGCCTCTTCCGCCACACGCTCGCTACCGGCGAGCCGTATATAACCCCCGAGCGGGGCGAGGAGCGCCGCGACTGTGGGGTGACCGAGTACTACGAGTGGCAGATCCACCGCATCCCGCTCCCGGATGGCCGCTACGGCGTGGTCTGCTATTTCCGGGATATCTCCGTGCAGGTATGCGCCCGTCAGGTCATCGCCGAGTCTGAGGCACGCTATCGCCAGCTCGCCGTCACCCTCGAACAGCGCGTCGCGGAGCGCACCGCCCTGCTGGCTCTGATCCAGGACGTGACGCGGGCCGCCAACGAGGCCCCCACGAGTGCGACGGCGCTGCAGTATGCCGTCGACCGCCTCTGTGCCTATACCGCCTGGCCCATTGGCCACGTGTATCTAGCGGTGGCCCCGGGGGTCGGCCGGTGGGCGCCTACGGACCTCTGGCACCTCGACGCTCCCGAGCGCTTTGCCGCCTTCCAACAGGCAACGCAGGCACTGGAGCTTACCGCTCACGAGGGCCTGATCGGACGCGTTGGTGCCCACGGCCAGCCGGAATGGCTGCGCGATGTGGCGACCGATCCTACCTTTCAGCGCCGGTGCGCGGCCCAGGAGGTCGGGCTCACCACCGGGGTAGCCTGGCCCATTCTGGTGGGAGCCGAGGTGGCGGGGGTCATGGAGTTCTATACCACCGAGCCGCTGGCACCGAATCCGGCCCTGCTCGAGGCTATGACCCAGATTGGTACGCAGCTGGGCCGGGCCATCGAACGCGAGCGGGCTACCACACAGGCGCAGCACCAGCAGGAGGCGTTCCTGCAGCGCGAGAAACTGGCGGCCATGAGCACCATGCTGGCGAGTGTGGCCCACGAACTGAACAATCCCCTGGCCAGCATTGTGCTGCAGGCCGAGCTTTTGAGTGAAGACCTGCGAGGGGGAGCGCTGGCCGAGCCGGTGGCGGAAATCACCCAGGCAGCAGCGCGCTGCGAGCGCCTGGTGCGGCAGTTTCTCACCCTGGCCCGTCAACACCCACCCGAGCGTGCCGTGGTGGCGCTCAACACGCTGGTGACGGAGACCGTGGAGCTTCTGGCCTATCCCTTCCGGGTCGACAATGTGGCGGTGCACCTGCACCTCGACGACCGCGTGCCTCCCCTGTGGGGGGATCCACACCAATTACAGCAGGTGCTCATTAATCTTCTCACCAACGCGCAGCAGGCGCTACGCGCTGCCCCCGGCGCCCGGGAGGTGACTCTGAGCATGCAGTACGATCCGACACAGCACCAGATCACGCTGGCGGTGGCAGACACCGGGCCGGGTATCCCACTGGCACTCCAGACGCGCATCTTTGAGCCCTTCTTTACGACCAAACCGCCTGGTGTGGGCACCGGGCTAGGGCTGCCGTTGTGCCAGGGTATTATTGAGGCCCATGGCGGCACCCTGGCGGTGACCAGTACGCTGGGCCACGGGACCACGTTCCGGATCACCCTGCCGCTGGGGGCTGTGCCGGCGTCGACGCCCGCTCCGCCCAGTGCCGACGAGGAGTCCGTAGTGCACGGCGGGACCATCCTGGTGGTCGATGACGAGCTGAGTCTGGCCCGCGGGCTGGCGCAACTGTTGCGCCGCGATGGCCACATCGTGGACACGGTGGCGAATGGGCGCCTGGCGCTGACCCAACTCGCCGCGTGCGCCTATGACCTGATCCTGTGTGACGTGCGCATGCCGGAACTCGACGGCCCGAGTCTCTACCGACTCCTGGAGCGCCAGCAGCCCCACCTCTGCCAACGTCTTATCTTCCTGACGGGCGATACACTGGAGCCCGCCACGCAGGCCTTCTTAGAAGAGAGCGGCGTGCCGTGTCTCATGAAGCCCTTTACCATCGCGGAGGCCCGCCGCGTCATCCAGCGGGCCTTACACGTCGCCACCCCGACTGTGCAGCCCAGGGTCCCGTCAGGACATGATGAGGTGGCACACCGTCCCGCGGCCCGCAAGGCGTAAGGCAGAGACCTGACACTGGCGCGCGTCAAGTTCCCTTGCCCCCTGCGGCGCCGGGAGAGGGGCCGCACCCACAGAGGAACGTTGTATGCTACGCTGGCTCCGTTGTCGTTCCATCGCCTCCCCGCGCTCCGGCTGGCCACCCCGGCGGGGACTCCAGTCCCGCCTCGTCCTCCTGGTACTCACGGCACTGCTGCCCCTGGGGCTTTTCGCCGTGTACCTGATCCTCCAATTCGCCCATGAGGAGCGCCGTACCACCGAGCGGGGGATGCGGGACACCGCCCGGGCGCTGGCACTCGCGATGGACAACGAGGTCAGCGAGATGTACACAGCGCTCGGGGTTCTGGCGCTGTCTCATCCCCTCGCCGCTGGAGATCTCACCGGCTTTTATCAGCAGTGCCTGGAGACCTTGCGGTTGCTCCCGCCCAACGCCTGGCTGACGCTCAGCGATGTCGAGGGGCAGTTGCTCTTCAACACGCGTGTGCCGTATGGCACCTCGTTACCCAGGAAAACTGCTCTCGACGTGGTGCGGCGCGTTGCTGAAACTGGCCGGAGGACCAATTCGGACCTGATAATCGATGCGGTCACGCACCAGCCGGTGGTCACCCTCGATGTCCCCGTCGTCCGCGATGGCCAGGTGCACGCTGTCCTGAGCCTGACACGTCCGGCCATAACCCTGGGGGAACTTTTCGGCGAGCAGCGGCTGCCTCCTGGATGGATCGCCGCCCTCGACGATCGCCAGCATCGCATCATGGCGAGAAGCCGTGAGCCAGAGCGTTTCATCGGCGTACCGGCGACGCCGCTCATGGCCGAACGCGGTGTCGCGGCTGAGGAAGACTGGTTTCCGAACATTTCCCTAGACGGCACGCCGATCTATATAGCCTTCAGTCGGGTCCGGTCGACAGGGTGGACGCTGGTGTTGGTCGCGCCTGCCGCGGTGGTTGATGCCCCGTGGCGCCGGTCCCTGCGGATCCTCGTCAGCGGCGGTCTCGTGCTCAGCGCCGTGGCGGTCGGGTTAGCGGTGGGGCTTGGTAAGCGCATTGCCGCGCCCATCAAGGGGCTGGTGCCGGCCACGCAGGCCCTGGCGCAGGGCCGGCCCGTGTCCATTGATCCCACCGGGGCGGTGCAGGAAGTGCAGGAGGTCGGTGCGGCTCTGTACGACGCGGCGGCCCTCCTGCAGCAGCGTGAGGCCTCCCTCCATGAGCAACGCGAACGGTTGCACATTACCCTGTCCAGTATCGGAGATGCCGTCATCGCGACCGACAGCCAGGGCCGGGTGACGTTCCTGAACCCCGTGGCGGCAGCGCTCACCGGGTGGACGGCAGCAGAGGCCCTGGGCCAGGACATCACAACGGTGTTTCCGATTATCAACGAGGACACCCGACAGGTGGTGGAGAATCCAATCACCAGGGTCATCCGTGCGGGGACGGTGGTGGGACTCGCCAATCATACGCTGCTCCTGGCCAGGGACGGCGTGGAACACCCTATTGATGATAGCGGCGCACCGCTGCGCGATGCCCAGGGGCAACTCATCGGCGTTGTGCTCGTGTTTCGCGATATCACCGCACGCCGGCAGGTTGAGGCCGAGCGCCGGCAGCAGGAGGCGGCGCAGCGCTTTCTGGCCGAGGCCAGCACCCTGTTGGCGGCGTCACTCGAAGCGCCTACCCAGCTCGAGCACCTGGCTCAGCTACTGGTCCCCACCCTGGGGGACTGGTGTAGTATTGACCTGCTCCAGGAGGACGGGCAGCTACACCGCCTGGCAGTTGTCCATGCCGATCCTACAAAGGCTGCTCTGGCAGAGCAGTTACGCCGGCAGTATCCGCTGCTGGCCACCGATGCCTCCCATACACTCGTCCGGGTGCTGCGCACGGGGCAGTCCTGGTACGATCCGGAGGTATCCCCGGCTCGTCTGCGGGCCGAAGCCCGCGATGCAGCGCATTGGGAACTGACGCAGGCTCTGGGGTTCACCGCGGAAATGATCATTCCCTTGCTGGCCCGTGGGCGGGTGCTAGGCACGCTCACGTGCGTGCTGGGGGAGGGTGCTCGCCGCTATCGTGCGGCAGACCTGGCCCTGGCCGAAGACCTCGCCCGCCGCGCTGCGCTGGCGCTCGATAATGCCCGGCTCTACCACGAGGCGCAGGCCGCCCAGGCGGCGCTCCAGCAGGCACACGATGCCCTGGAACAGCGCGTCCAGGAACGCACTGCGGCCCTGGAGCGCGCTATGGCCGAGCAGCAGCGTCTGGAGCAGGAAGCCCAGCGCGCCGCCCACTTCGCCCTACTGGGGCGCCTGGCCTCGGGGGTGTCGCATGAAATCCGTAATCCCCTGGGGGCGATCTTTCTGCATGTGGAGCTGATAAGCGAGGAACTGGCGCACCCCTCTCTGGACAGTCCGACGGTGCTGGCTGAGGCCCTGGCGGAGGTCAAGGCCAATCTGGCGCGCGTGGATGACCTGGTGCAGGATTATCTCGCGCTGGTGCGCGTGCACACCATCCAGTGTGAGGTGCAGGATCTGGGCGCCGCAGTGGCGGCCTGGGGGCGCGAGTTCCAGGGAGTCGTCGCGGCGCACAGGGTGACGCTCCAGGTAGAGGGCGTGGCGACGCTGGGGCCCGTGGCGTTTCACGCCAGCACGCTGCGCCGCGCCCTCCTCAACCTGGTGCAGAATGCCGCTGAAGCCATGCCGCAAGGCGGCACGGTCACCCTGGCCGGCCAGGGTAGCGCCGACCAGGTACAGCTTGAGGTGCGCGATACGGGGAGCGGCATCCCGACGGAGCGCCTGGCGCAGATCTTCGAGCCCTTGCACACCACCAAGCCGGGGGGAACGGGGCTCGGTTTATACATCGTGCAAGAAATTGTGGCGGCGCATGGCGGACAAGTCACTGTGCAGAGTGGCGAGGGGCACGGGGCCACGTTCACGATCACCTTGCCGCGTGCAGCCAGTGTCGCGACTGTCCCGAGGGCTGACGAGGCCGCCCTATAGACATAAAGCGCTGCAGGCGGATGCGGAGAGATAGGACACCGAACTGCTTCCCTGGTCACCCCTCTCTGGCCCCCCTCTGTCTCAGGGGGAGGCCCAGAGGGGGGCAAGCCCCTCTGGGCTGGTTGAGGCTCTCGCACGCCTAATGGCTATGCACGTGTGCCGGAGTTTCCTCAAGAAATCCGTCGGTTTCAGCCTTGTCAAGCGTCGCGAGAATCGTCATCGCCAGCTCGCGCGCCGCCTCTGGCGTGAGCTCCACGGCCACCCGCGCACTTGGCCCTTCCGCTTCATTGACAAAGTCAATGTTCAGCGAATGCTCCAGGTGAAAATGGAAGGGGTGATCGTACGACAC
>AR_comb_assmDRAFT_10026918_pt1 | contig 23907 bp, 20 predicted proteins | sample ArasoioldDNA_FD_10543 | JGI IMG/M metagenome (IMG submission 10543) | reverse complement strand
TTGATCTCGTCTTTCTCGTCCTCGCGCCTTCGATTGGTACATATTCCGGTGGTCGGATGTGCGACAGACTTTGCCAACTTGAAAGATCACGGTATGGACGATAAAAGTAAACAAAGTGATGGCTACGCTGCTTCACAAAGACTTGGGTCGCTTGGATTATTTTGCCGCACTGGCATTGCAGGAGAAAATTGTCGAGCTGAAACGACATGGGACTTTCGGTGATGTGCTGCTTTCCGTCGAACATCCGCACGTCTACACCCTCGGTCGCGCCGGAAAAACCTCTAATGTCCTCGCCCCCCTAGAAGTCCCGGTTATTAGGTCAAGTCGTGGCGGGGATGTGACGTACCACGGCCCTGGTCAGCTCGTTGTCTATCCGCTGATCGATTTGCGATCAAAGCTGCGCCGGGACGTGCACCGCTACCTGAGAAATTTGGAGATGAGCGGCACTTCCACGTTAATGGATTTCGGACTGGAAGGAACTCGGCGACCGCCATACACCGGTATTTGGGTCGGTGACAGAAAGATTGCAGCGATCGGTATCGCCGTACGGCGCGGAATTACTTTTCACGGCTTAGCCTTGAATGTAAACACGCACCTCTCCTACTTCAATCGCATCATTCCCTGTGGATTGAGTTGGGCCGACGTCACATCGATGGCTAGGGAACTGGGCCGGGAACAGAATCTTGTTGAAGTTAGAGACCGGTTTCTCAACCACTTCGCTGAACTGTTCGGCTACTCAAAGATCGAAAAGATCGAAGGTGGAGAACAGCAGATCGAATATTGCGATCTTCCATCATCGATCCTCCATCCTCAAATGAGGTAACATGCCGCGCCGACATCCCGACTGGATCAAGGTCAAACCTCCAGGGAACCCCAACTACCTTCGCCTGAAACGCACCCTTCGCGAGAAAAATCTTCATACGGTTTGCGAGGAAGCACGCTGTCCGAACATCGGCGAGTGCTGGGGCAACAAGACTGCGACTTTCTTGATCCTGGGTGATACTTGCACGCGTGGTTGTCGTTTTTGCGCCATCGACAAAGGCAAGCCTCTGGCGTTGGACCCGGAAGAACCTCGCAACGTCGCTTTGGTTGTAAAGGACCTGGGGCTTGATCATATCGTGGTTACTTCCGTCAATCGAGATGATCTGGCCGACGGCGGTGCTAATCATTTTGCAAAGACGGTATTTTGGATAAAAAGCCTCAACCCCGGAATTCGCGTTGAAGTACTGATTCCAGACTTTGAAGGCAACCTTCAAGCAGTCGAGACCGTCGTCAATTCAGGAATCGAAATCCTCAACCATAATATCGAAACCGTACCCCGGCTCTATGGCAAAGTTCGCCCCGGCCACAGTTATGACTGTTCGCTGACTATTTTACGACAAGCCAAAAAAATACGCGGTGACGTACTCACCAAGTCGGGCTTTATGGTTGGCGTCGGAGAATCCTACAATGAGGTGATGGGCACGTTACACGACTTAAGGGAGAACAAGGTCGATATCGTTACGATCGGACAGTATTTGCAACCGTCGAATCGTCAACTTCGTGTCGAGCGTTATGTGACACCGAACGAATTTCAAGAATTCAAAACCGAAGCCGACAAGCTCGGCTTTCGCCATGTGGAGTCTGGGCCGCTGGTGCGCAGCTCCTATCATGCCTGGAGCCATGTCAACTAAAGTCACGGATGGAGGATCGACAATGGAGGGTAGAATTTTTCGATTCCCGATCTTCCATCTTCAAGTGATCACGTTATCGACCCTAGCGGAAATCGTTTGGAGGTGTCCAAAAACTAGAAAACAATATAGGAACAGACCCATTTCTCAGCCAACCGCGACCCGAGCGGCGAGCCAGCGGGCTGTGCGTAGCAGGCGCGCGTCGCCGTGGCGCGGGCCGACAAGTTGAACACCGAGTGGTAATCCATTCGCGCTCTGCAGAAGTGGCAAGCTGATCGCCGGCATACCACAGAGGGTCCACAAGGTGCAGAATACCGGATCCCCGGTCGAGGAAAGGCCTTTGGGTGCCACTCCGGTCGCGGCCGGCGTGAGGATAGCGTCGTAACGCTGTTCGAAAAGTTCAGCGAAGCTTCGATAGATAGGTTCGATACGTGAACGAGCACGCTGATAGTCAACCGCAAGCACCTTGCGGCCGCGCTCAAGCAGAGCGCGCAGCTGTTCCGAGAGACGGTCGTGTCCCTTGTTCCATTCTCGCTCAAGATTCGCCGCCATCTCGGCTTCCATAATTGTGCGGTGTAACTCCCACGCGTCGATCACCGACGGTAGAAGCTCGACCTCTTCGACCTGCCCTGCCAGTTGCTCGATCAGCTCGGCAATCCCCCCCTTGGTGTCTTCGTCCACGCGTTCCCAATACGGAGTTTTCACGAATCCAAACATCGGCGGCAGCGGCGGCTCTTCCGCCGCCGCTTCAACAAACGGAAAACGCGCCCGCGGCCGGGTATCGGGATCCCCTTCGTCGTATCCGACGAGTTGCTCCGCAAGCAAAGCTATGTCTTCAATCGTATGGGAAAATAACCCAACGTGATCGAGCGTCCGCGAAAGTGTGAGCACTCCTTGCCGCGGGATCAGTCCATGTGTCGGCTTGAAACCAATCACACCGCAAAACGCCGCGGGACGAATGACCGAACCATTTGTCTGACTACCCAGGGCAATCGGCACCATGCCGGTCGCCACTGCTGCGGCTGATCCGCTGGAAGAACCGCCAGGTGTGTGCTCGGAGTTGTGCGGGTTCCGCGTCTTACCTGGGGAAAAATACGCAAACTCCGTTGTGACCGTCTTCCCCATGATTACCGCTCCGGCTGCCCGTAGCATTGTTACCGCGGCGGCATCGCGAGAGGGAGTGCGGCCGGCGTGCAGCACAGAGCCGTTTTCAGTGGGCATGTCGGCAGTGTCAAAGATGTCTTTGACGCCTACGGGTACGCCGTGGAGAGGACCAGTGGCTCGCCCTTCACTTCTCCAGGCGTCGGCCGTGCGCGCCTGCGCAAGGGCGTGCTCGGGATCTAGGAAGGTCCACGCCTGGACTTGCTCTTCGACCTCACGAATTCGTGCGAGACAGCCCTCGACAAACTGCTCCGAGCTGATAACGCCGTCGCGGATCAAGCGCGCCGCCTCGCAGGCGGACAACAAATGCAGATTTGTCAGATCCATCTCGCTACGCTCTTGGTTCAAGTCGTTCAAATAGTTCCAATCGTTTAAAACGTTTTGGACGGCTTGAACGCTTTGAACTTCGTGTAATGGTTAATTGCCGTACAAAAACTCTGGCAACCATAGCGTCATGCCCGGCCAGATGTACATGAACGCGAGGCAGATGCAGACGATGATCATGTAGGGCATCATGCCGGCGAAGATCTGATTGAGCGTGACGTGTTTCGGCGCCACGGCCTTCAGATAGAACGCGGACATCGCTACGGGCGGCGACAGGAACGCCGCCTGGAGATTAACTGCCACCATGGTGCCGAAGAGGATCGGGTCGATTTGAAAGTGGTCCAACAGCGGGATAAAGATCGGGCAGAAGATGATGATGATCTCGGTCCACTCGAGGGGCCAGCCGAGCAGGAAGATGATCGCCTGCGCCATGAACTGGAACCCCATCGGCGAGAGGTTCATGCTCAGCACCCAGCGCTCGATCAGCCCCTGGCCGCCGTGCAGCGCGAACACGGCGGAGAAGAGCGCCGAGCCGACGAAGAGCCAGCAGACCATCGCGGTTGTCTTCGCCGTGAGGAACGTCGCTTCCTTGATGTTCCGCCGAAGCTCCGCTGAGGTTCTGAGATTCATGAGCAAGGGTACAACGGTCCCCAGGAACGTGGCGCCGAGGGATCCCGACACGAGCAACTCCACAAAATCCGCGTGCGCCCAGCCGAGCACGACGCCGCCGATCGCGCCGACAAGACTCCACCGCCAGACCTGCCGGGGATACTTCGCCATAACCGCGAGGTAGAGCGCGCCTAGCGCCCCGATTGCCGCCGACTCGGTCGCGGTGCAGATGCCGAACAGGATCACCGCGAGCACCACGATGGTGAGCACCCCGAGCGGTACAACGGAAACCACCAGCTCCTTCAGGATCTCGAGCTGCTCGCCGTCCATGCGCCAGAAATAGTAGGCGAGCACAAGCACGGAGAATGCGGCCAAACCCCAGAACCACTCAAAGAAGTGCGCGGGAATTTTTCCCACCCCCGCAACGCCCGGCTCAGTTACGGAGCCCATCTCCTCGGGAGGCGCATCCGCGCTCTGCTGGGGCTCGCTACTCTTCACCTCGGTCTCCGCCTCTCCCAGCTCCTGAGGCATCTGTTCCGCCGTCCCCTGCGTTTGCGGCTTTTGGGGCTCGGCTGGGGCCGTCTGCGGAGCAACCGCCACGGTCCGCGGCGCCGAAACGGCCGCGGTCGTCACCGTCGGGGCGTTGTAGATGAGTACATACCACCATGCCGCGCCGAAGGTGACGACGGTCAGCGCCACCGGCACCGACGCCGAAAGAACATCTTTCACGATCAGGCCGTAGCGGGCGGGTCTGCCGTCCGCCGCCTTCGAGCCTTCGACCATACTCGGTCGGAACGCAGCAGCGATCAGCCCGCCGATTACTCGCTTGGACCGGCCGCGCTCGAGTCGCTTTAGATAGTCCGGCACGGCGAGGCGGTACTGGTCCGGCGGCAGCTTGGGCGCGATCTTCGGATTGATGATCGCCCAGCCGAGGATGTAGACCAGATACAGAAACGTGAGAAAGAACCCCGGAATCATCGCCGCCGCGTAGAGCTTCACGATCGACTGCCCGGCCACTGCCGCATAGACGATCAGCATGACCGACGGCGGGATCAGGATGCCGAGCGTCCCGCCCGCCGTGATGACGCCGGAGGCGAGCCTTACGTCGTAGCCCGCATTCAGCATCGGCCGCATCGCGATCACGCCAACAAGGATCACGACCGCGCCGACGATGCCGGAGGCGATGCCCCAGAAGGCGCACACTAGCATGGTGGTCACGGCCAGCGACGCGGGTACGCGCCGGAACGCGACCTGGACGCTGTGGAACATCTGGTCGATCAGCGCCGCCCGCTCCATGATGTAGCCCATGTACACAAACAGCGGGATCGAGAGCAGGGTATCGTTGGTCATCACCCCGTAGGTGCGTTGTACGATCAGGTCGAAGATGCGGTTGTCATACCAGTGCTGTCCCGGGGCCCAGAACGCGATGTAGCCGAAGATCATGCCGAGTCCCATGAGCGTGAAGGCGGTCGGGAAGCCCATCATGATCGCGACCACGATGAGCCCCAGCATCGTGAGGCCGAGTACCGGGTCGCTCATGACTTCTTCTCCTCCTCGTCCTCTTTGATTGCTCGCTCGTGCACCACGCCTTCCTCCATGACGCTACGGTGGCGCGCAGCCTCGTCGATCGCGCGCGCCGATTCCATCGCGATGCGACGCGAGTCCTCGTCCACGTACTCGCTATGCGCGAGCTGCGTGTCGATCACATCGATCTCCTCCACGTCTTCGAGCCGTGCGGGCCAGGCGCCGGTGCGCAGGCACTCGATACAGCGGACGATCTCGGCCAGCCCCTGAAGCATCACCAGCGCGCCCGCGATCGGGATCACCGTCTTGAAGTGGTAGATGGGCGGACCTTCCGCGGTCACATTCGAATGCTCTGCGATGCGCCACGAGTCGGCGGCGTAGCCGTAGCCTGCGTAGATCAGACCGATGATTCCCGGAAGGAAGAACAAGAGGTACAGCGCCAGATCGAGCCCTGCCTGGCCGCGCGGCTTCAGGTAAATGTACACGAAGTCGGCCCGCACGTGCCCGGCCAACGCGAGCGTATAGGCGCCGCAAAGCATGAAGAGCGTGCCGTAGAGCATGTTGTTCAAGTCGAAGATCCACGCCGTCGGCGCGTTGAGAATGTAACGTTTGAAGACCTCGATGGAGACGACGAAGGTCAGGACGACGATCAGCCATGCGAAGGCTTTGCCTGACCAATAACTGACATCGTCGATGATCCGTACTAGACGCTTGGCGTTCATTGGCGCAGCAAAGAGTCCAGCCATCCGCCACAGAGCCCCTTCTCCTTTATTCTCTCCCCCATCGTCGAGAGAGAGTGGAGGGGAAGTGGTAACGTCAGCGGATGACTGAGATAGGTCACGGAGCGACTAACTCTTTTTGGGCTCCGGCTTGGCCGCTGGGGCTCCTGGCTTGGCGGCTGTCTTGGCGAAATAGTGGTTATAGGCCATACGGCGGCCGACGACGGTATCGAGTTCCCATTTCACCGCCCGCTCGGCGAAGGCGCGCTGCGATTCGGCGACCTCTTTGAAACTTGGGTTCTCGGCCGATTTCTTCGTCTCAACCTGGTCGAACACCTCGAGCTGCTTCTGCAGCACCGAATCCGGCGTCCTGTAGAACCTCACCTTGTCTTTGGTCTGCAGCTCGACGTAGTCTTTCGAGTAGCGGTCGATCGCCTTCCATGACATGTCGGCAGAGGCCGCGTCCGCAGCGTATCCGATGATCGCCCTCATCTTCTCCGGCAGCGCGTCGAACTTGGTCTTGTTGAACAGGACCTCGAACTGCTCGGCATTCTGATGATAACTTTGCAGCATGCAGATCTTGGAGACGTCTTGGAATCCGAGGGCTCGGTCCGAGGACGCGTTGTTGAACTCCGCCGCCTCGATCAGGCCGCGGTCCAACGCCGGCACGATCTCGGCACCCGGCAGCGCGTTCACCGCAGCGCCCATTCCCTGAAACAAGTCGATGGAAATGCCCACAGTGCGGAACTTCATACCCTTGAAGTCGTCGGGCTTGGTGACCACCTTCTTGTACCAACCGAGCGGCTGGGTCGGCATCGGGCCATACGGATAGGAAACCACATTGGCGCCAAGTGAGTTGTAGATCTTGCTGAGCAGCTCTTTGCCGCCGCCGTACTTGTGCCAGGCGAGGATCATGTTTGCGTCCATACCATAAGCGGGACTCGACCCCCAGAGCGCGAGCGCGTTCTGCTTACCGTAATGGTAGGAGAGCACTCCATGAGCCCCGTCGAGGGTGCCCTTTGACACCGCGTCGAGCACGCCGAAGGCCGGCACCACCGCGCCGGCGGGCAGCACCTCGATCTTCAAGTCGCCACCGGTCATCTCAGTGACCTTCTTGGCATAGTCGAGCGCGAACTCGTGAAAAATGTCCTTCTGCGGCCAGGTGCTCTGAAAGCGCATCGTGGTGACCCCCTGCGCTTTGACGATTGCCGGAAAGCCGAGAGCTGCCGCGCCCCCGGCAGCAACCGCAGCTTTTAGTACGTTCCGGCGTGAAACTCTTTGAGTGCTCTGTTCCTCGATTTTCTTTTCATCAGTCATGGTTCGCCTCCTTTACCTGCTGACACCAGAAATCGGGACGATTATATTACAGTTAAATGGATTTAGGTCAAACCTTATTTGACACCCTATATGGACCTCAGATAGGCTTCTTGCGATGAGCCGTGACCCTCTTATCCATGAGTTGCGGGCGATCGTAGGCAAGAATTATCTTCTCATTGAGAAAGAAGATGTGATCGTCTACGAGCAGGACGGCTCGATCTTTCAAGTAATGCCCGAAATAGTCGTAGTGCCCGGGGATGTGGACCAGGTAGCCGCGGTCGTCAAGGCGGCGAAGCGAGCCAATGTGCCTATCGTTCCGCGCGGCTCGGGAACCGGACTCGCCGGTGGCGCAGTGCCCGCCGAAGGGGGTATTGTCCTCTCCTTGGCCCGCCTCAATCGCATTCTAAAAATCGATCTGCAGAACCGTATCGCCCTTGTCGAACCCGGAGTGATCAATATCGACGTCACGAAAGCGGTGGTCAGGGACGGCTACTTTTACGCGCCTGACCCAAGCAGCCAAGTCGCCTGTTCTATCGGCGGTAATGTTGCTAACAATTCTGGTGGCCCGCATACCCTTGCTTATGGCGTAACTACTAATCATGTTCTCGGCGTCGAAGTAGTGTTGGACGACGGACAGATCGTCTGGCTCGGTGGTGAGGTTCCAGACACACCAGGCTACGATCTTTGCGGTATTTTTGTGGGCTCCGAAGGGACCATGGGAATCGTCACCAAAGTCGCCGTGAAACTCATGCAAACCCGCGAGTCTGTCCGCACGCTGTTGGCGATCTTCGACGAAATGGACGTAGCGACTCGAACGGTGGTGGATATCACGGCGGCAGGTATCATTCCCGCGGCTTTGGAAATGATGGACCGGACGACGATAGAAGCAGTCGAAACCGGTTCGCCCGTCGGTTTTCCCCGCGATGCGGAAGCGGTGCTGCTCGTGGAAGTCGAAGGTCTCCTGGAACAGACAGAGCGGTCAATGAATCTCGCGCGCACGGTCTGCAAGCGTAATGGCGCTCGCGAGGTGCGAGTTGCCAAGGACGACGCCGAGCGGCAACTTCTATGGAAAGGCAGGAAAGGCGCTTTCGGCGCCATGGGTGCTCTGGCGCCGAACTATTATGTTCAAGACGGCGTTGTGCCGCGCAGTAAGCTGCCCGAGATAATGAAACGCGTGGCGGAAATTAGCAAACAGTATAACCTTCGGATCGCCAATGTCTTTCATGCCGGCGATGGCAATCTTCATCCGAATATCCTTTTCGACATGCGCACACCGGGAGAACTGGATCGCGTCATTGAAGCCGGAGCAGCCACGCTTCGCGCTTGCATCGAGCTGGGCGGCAGCATCACGGGCGAGCACGGCGTTGGCCTGGAGAAAAAAGCTTACATCGGGCTCCTTTTCAGCACAGCCGATCTCGAAGCCATGTCTCGTGTTCGACGGGCCTTTGATCCGGATGGACGCTTCAATCCCGCAAAACTGTTTCCAACCCCCGTCAGTTGTGGCGAGATGCGCCGGCAACCCGCGAATATTCCCGCGGGGTTGTGGATATGACAATGACGGTTTCGCGTTTCGAGTTCCGGAGTCTCCGGTTAACAACTCGAAACCTAAACCTGGGAGATGATCACCCTTGAATGACGTCGCGCAGAATCAAGACCGAAGTGATCAACCAAAAATTGCGGCGTTAGATCTTCCCGAACTCTATCGATGCGTCCACTGCGGACTGTGCCTGAATCAGTGTCCGACGTACCGGGCGCTCCGGTTGGAGCCTGAATCGCCGCGCGGCAGAATACATCTGGTCCGCGCCGCCGCCGAAGGTCGTATCGAGCTAAATCAACGCTTCCAGGACCACTTGTATCTCTGCCTCCTCTGCCGTGCCTGCGAGACGGCTTGTCCTTCCGGGGTACAGTACGGCCGCATCGCTGAGACAGCGCGGGAGATAATCGGCCCGCCAGGATCGAATCTTGCGCGCGCCGTTTTGACGTTTGTCTTTACCCAGCTGCTTCCTTATCCCCGGCGCCTGAAATTAGCAGCTACGCTCTTGCGATTATATCAGCGCACCGGTCTGCAACGAGTGATTCGTCCATTGTTGCCAGAGCGGTTACGAAAAATGGAATCGATGTTGCCGTCAATCTCACCACGTTTCTTTACTCCGGATTCAAAGACCTTACCTGCCATCGGCGCCCGCCGAGCTAAAGTTGCCATGCTTAACGGTTGTGTCATGCCGCTGATGTTCAGCGATATCAATGAAGCCACCGTGCGGGTGCTGCGACGCAACGGTTGCGATGTTGTTTTTCCCTCAAATCAAAGCTGTTGCGGCGCGCTCAACGTTCACAACGGCGAAAGCGTGGCGGCAAAACAGATGGCCCGGCGCAACATCGACGCTTTCCTCGATGCTGACGTCGATGCCGTCGTCGTCAACGCCGCCGGTTGTGGCGCTGCCATGAAAGAGTACGACCATCTGCTGCGCGACGATCCGATCTACGCCGAGAAGGCGAAACGATTCAGCTCTATCGTCAAAGATGCCGCGCAGTTTCTCGGCGATCTCGGACTTGTGGGTAAGTTCGCGCCATTAAAAGTAACCGTTACTTATCAAGATCCTTGTCATCTTGCTCACGGTCAGCGCGTGCGCACCCAACCGCGGAATTTGTTGAAATCGATTCCGGGACTGGAATTAAAAGAGATGGAAGGCTCGGATCGCTGTTGCGGCAGTGCCGGGATTTACAACATTACCCATCCCGAGATGTCCCAGCACCTCCTTAAAGAGAAGATGCAAGCCGTGACCGCAACTCAAGCCGAAGCCGTTATCGCGCCCAATCCCGGCTGCATGCTCCAACTCCGCTACGGATCACAACAATATGGACCCGAGGTGAAAGTCTATCACCTCATGGATCTCCTTGACCGCTCCTATAGCGAGGCAGAAGTTTCATCGTCAAATGAAGCCTAGCGGCGATCGATTGGCGCAATCCCTCGAAGGGGAGCTCGGTGCTGGCGCTGTTACCAGCGAGCCGTCTTTAGTAGCGGCCTATAGCGTCGATGGAAGAGAGCCGGCGCTTCTCTGTTTTCCAGCCAACCCTGAGCAGGTTGCAACCGCATTACGCCTCTGCTCTGAAGCAAACGCGACCGTTGCTCCCTGGGGCGGCGGAACAGCGATGGGAATCGGCAATCAGCTTCGGCAAGTCGATGTCGTTGTCGGGTTGGAGCGGCTGAACCTATTGAAGGAACATGATCAGGCCAATCTAACGGCAACCGTTCAGAGCGGGCATCGGTTGGCGGGGCTCCAAGAAGTCCTTGCGCGGCACAATCAATTCCTGCCTTTAGATCCTCCCGCTCCCGCGCGGGCGACCGTTGGCGGGGTTGTGGCAACGAACTTGAACGGATCCAGACGAAGTTATTACGGCAGCGTGCGCGACCTAGTCATCGGCATGAAGGTAGTGCTCGCATCGGGTGAACAGATCAAAGCCGGCGGTAAGGTGGTCAAGAATGTCGCGGGGTACGATATGTGCAAACTCTTCGTCGGTTCCCTTGGAACGCTGGGAATTATTACCGAAGTCACTTTGCGAATGGCGCCGATCCCGGAGGCTGAAGCGACGTTAATTGCTTCCGGGACTTTGCCGGAGGTGCAGCAATTTACGGACGAATTATCCCGTTCAAGGCTACTTCCATCAGCGGTTCTTCTTCTAAACGCACCAGCGAGCAAGGCAAGGGACCTTGCGCACAGCGACTGGCAAGTCGCCGTCCGGTGTGACGGGTTCGAAGAAACCGTCGCGCGTCATCTCCACGATGCAGCAGCGATGGCTCAGAAGATTAGCCTTGCCAGCGTGATTCTACGAGAAAATGATCATCGCCGATTTTGGGAAAAGATCGGTGATTTTCCGCTTCAGGCCGATCGCTTGGTTTATCGCGTAACCATTCCGCGCTCATCGACAGCGGAAATCATCCAAACGGTCCATAGCTGGTCAACAGAGGACTTTCGCCCGGAGATAGTCAGCGACGCCGCCATGGGAATAGTTTGGATATCGTTGCAGATCAATGACCCGGCAACTCAGTGGTTTGCGAAACTGATTGACGAAGCTCAAGCGCATCGGGGTCAGGCGATTGTTCTTGCCGCGCCAACCAATTTGAAACGAGGTATCGATGTCTGGGGACCGGCTCCACCGACTCTTTCGCTGATGCGCGAGATCAAGCGCCGTTTCGACCCTGAAGGGTTACTCAACCCGGGTCGGTTTGTAGGAGGTATTTGACGCTGAGCCCGTTACCGCAGAACCTTAGAAGAGCCGCACAACCCACTCGCTCATAAGATTGTCCAAGGCATAAGTCCCTGATCCCCGGACCATGAAGTAAAGAGCCGCGGCTAAAAAAACCAGATTGTCGCGTACCCCGACCTCGTGGGCGTGAAAGGATTGTCGATCAAAGCTGCGAAAGTAGTCCTGTGCCTTCTCATCGCCAATGGCGCTTTTGACGACCGGAGCCATAGTCGGCAAAACTTTGAGCCAATAGAAGTGCACGGCGAAGGTCGGAATCAAGAAGATGATTAACATGAGGGAACCGATCTGCGTCTGGAAACCCACAGCCACTCCAAAACCGCCTACCACCATCAACGCAGTCGCGATGAAGCCGAAAATGGGGGCACCTTTAGGGAACAAGATACCGGCGGTTCTCACCGGATTCGGCCAGCGGCGGATATTGCTTAGGCCGCTGATCAAAAAGCGCCAGCCGAGAATGATCCGAAGAACCGCTTCCGTCACCGATACTAGAGATGTAGGCTCCAAGCTTTCCTCCTGTCAGCTCGTCAAACAAACGACGCGAACTATAGTGAGTCCGTAGCGTGCCGTCAATTACTTCCAAAGTTCTCACCCGTAGTCTATTCCTTGCCAAATTTGTCAACCAAACGGCTCGAATTGGATTGTTTCTGAAGTGAAAATTATTTACAATGCGGCACTTGTGAATTGCTCAGTTCGTGGCATGCAAGTTGCTCGATACGGCCCTCAGATGAGGTGAACGATGAAGCAGTCCCAGCGATGGTTTCTCTCACTTTTTGTTTTTTGGTTGGCAGTCTCGCCAGGCACCGGGCAGTCCCAAGTCAAACCGGGCGCTGAAGAACCGTTCCCGCTGCTCCCGGGTCTGGAGAGCGCTGTTGAGTTTTGGAAGAAAGTCTTTACCGAGTATTCCAGATCGCAATTGGTCTACTTCGATTCCCTCGATATGAGCAGAATCTACGAAGTCGTAGATGTGGGCGAGGACAGCCGCACCGACGACTATATCAATGGCGAGCGACAACGGATTGCGGCCGTTAATGGCGTGGATATCGAGCGGATTAAGGCTCAAAGGGGAATCAAAGAACGAACGGCTGCCGGCCTGAGACGCTCCGGTCGACACATCGCACAGATGCAACAGATCTTCAAGGATCGCGGCCTGCCGATCGAATTGACCTACCTTCCGATCGTGGAATCCTCGTACGATATTAACGCCCGGTCTAATGTAGGCGCTTTGGGGATGTGGCAGTTCATGCGTACTACGGGCAGACAGTATATGCGTGTCGATAGGTCCATTGATGAAAGGCGGGACCCTATCGAATCGACGCGCGCCGCCGCCTTATTTCTCCAGCAAGCCTATGAGACTTTAGGGAATTGGCCCCTGGCGATCACCGCATACAATTTCGGACCCGGTGGGATGGCACGCGCAGTCGCGGCAATTGAATCGGATAACTTGGTAGAACTCATCAATCAATACAATCACCCTTATTGGGGCTTTGCCCCCAAGAACTTTTACGCGGAGTTCTTGGCCGCCGTGGAAATCGGGAAGAATGTCAACCAATACTTTCCTGAGCTGCAGCTTGACTCACCCGTGGCCATTAAGGAAATCGAGTTAAAAAACAGTGTGTCGGTGGCTACCCTGGCCAAAAGCACAGGGTTGACGCAAGATCAGCTCTTGGGATGGAATCCTGCTCTGAGCACGCAGACTCGATCGATTCCCGCAGGCTACCGAGTGAAGGTGCCAGTGGATTCAAGAATGGAGCCCGTCATCGAAGTCGCCCAGCGCCAGCCGCAGCCGCAGGAACAACGGCCGCAGGTGGTCCGCCATCAGGTCAAACGTGGCGAAACCCTTTTTCAAATTGCCCGTCGTTACGGAGCTTCAGTGGAGAGAATTATCCAGATCAACGGTATGCATAAGTCCCATCGTCTCCAAGCGGGGACAACGCTGCTGGTTCCCAGATTGTAGCCTTTGTTGCGGAAGCTTTGACAAGAAGCTTGCCACTGCCGGAAACTCCCGATCATCTCTCCTCATTCCTGGCCAACGTCAATGCGAAATCTTGGGCTGACCCGCTTGGGCGGCGCTTTCCCCCCGCGTACACGTTTAGTTGACAACCTTTAAACGCGCGGCCTATAGTCGCCGCGGTGATATCGCGATCCGCAAGAATTAGATGCGACAGTCGTGCGATTAACCGTTGGCTGGTTATCGCCCTCTTTACTTTTCTTTCCCAGCACACAACTCCTTCCTTTGCGCAGGACGCCAAGAAAATACGCATGGCCTACTCGGCTTTCAGCATTGCGTTTCTAAACGTCTTCGTCGCTCGCGACGCCGGCCTTTTTAAGAAACAAGGTCTCGACGTCGAGCTTATTCAAATGGCCGGGCCTCTGCCAATAGCTGCGCTATCCGCAGGCGAAATCGACTACTTAACCGGGTACACGACGGGGTTGGTCGCTGCCAGCCAGGGAATCCCATTAAAAGGCGTCCTCGTCACACTGAAAAAGCCGCCCTTTTACATCGTGACGGAACCTAGGATTCAAACGCCAGAAGACCTTGCCGGCAAGAGGTTCGCCGTAGATCGAATCGGCAGCCTGCAGCATCTTGTCGCACGGGTATTTCTCAAAGCCAAAGGGATCAATCCCGAAAAGATCATCTTCACTCAAACCGGATCGGTATCCAACACGGTAACGAGCCTCGGCCAGGGCGCAGTGTCAGCGGCATTGCTTTCGGGTCCACACAACGTGATCATGGTGCAAAGGGGCTTTAGGCAAATCGGCGCCGCAGATGAACTTCCGGTGAATTTTCCCACCAGCGGGCTCGTGGTTCATGAGGCTAGAATCAAAAATGATTCCAACCGAATCAAAACGGTTATAAGAGTGATGCTCGATTCCGTGATCTTTAGCCAACGGGAAAAGGGATGGATGATCAATTACGTCAAAGACAAATGGAAACTAGGTGCGAATGTCGCCGAAACCGTCTATGAACAGTGGCTTTCCACCCTTGCTCCTGACGGGAAAGTAAACCTGAAAGAATTGCAAGATTATTTCGACTTAGCCTATAGCTTCAAGCAGATTCCTGCTCCGGTTCATGTACCTGCAGTCACGGACTATACGTTGCTCGATCAGGTGTTGGCCGGAAAATAGCGACAGAGTATAACCATAGTGAGGGCGAACTGAATTCAAGTAAAATGTGCTTCAGTCCTCGTCCTAACTTAAAACCTGAAATACGCGAGGTGAAACCATTAGAGCGACGAAGGAGCTAATTTATGGATGGCAAAGCAATCGTTCAGTCGGTGATTAAAGAAATCATCCAACCCGGCATACAACGTCTCATGGAGAGTCGCTATTTCTCCGAGTTACGCGAAGGAAAGCTTTCGACGAGGAGACTACAAGGATGGGCGATCCAACACTATTTGCACAATAAGGCGATTCTCAAATCGTTCGCCCTTGGCATGGTCAAAAACGCACACGACCAGGAGTTGTTCAATTATTACACCTATCAGTTCAACGAGGAGCAGACCCATCCCGACCTGGCAAAGAAGTTCGGGCTCGCGCTCGGGCTCAAAGAAGAAGATTTTGCCGACGCAACCCAGATCTTCGAGTGCCAGATCCATTCTGCCCGCACCATTTACAACACGCTAACAGGGGGCGGCCCGTTGAGCCGAGCATCGGCCCTGACCAGCGAAAGCATGGTTTGCCGCTACTCCGAGGAGTTCAATACCTATCTACGCAAGAACTATGGCCTCAACGATGACGCTCTCACATTCTTCACAGTGCACATGGTAGCCGACAAGGAGCACACCGCTCAATCCGCCGAGCGAATCGCCCTGGCGGTCAAAACGCCGCGCGACGAGCGAGTGGTCCGGGAGAACGCGCAGTACATGGTGCGGATCAAGCTGGGCAAGTTTGAGGGAATTTATCAGGCTTACGCCTAACGGCCTGGAGACACTTCTCGGCAGTACTATAGAATCGGGTCCACGGAGAAGCCTGACGCATACATCCATTCTGCATACTGCTTGAGCATACGACGGGCGCTAAAGCGGGGCATGGTCGTACGGATCGCTTCCTTCACCAACCGAAGCCAACGTCGTGGTACTTTGTGCACGTCGCGATCATAAAAGGCTGGCACCACGTCTTCTTCAAGAAGCTTGTAAAGCGCTTCCGCGTCGGCTGCGTCCACAGCCACCGGATCGTCCGCTGCAACGCCCCCGTCAATCAACCATCCGTTTGATCCCGTGTGGCCTTCTGCCCACCAGCCATCCCCGGTGCTCAGATGAAGTGCGCCATTGATGGAAGCTTTCATCCCGCTGGTCCCGCTCGCTTCGAAAGGCTTACGCGGAGTATTCAACCAAACATCGCACCCTTGCACTAAGAAGTGGGCAACATGAAGGTCGTAGTCCTCCACAAAGGCGATTCGACCGCCGAACGCGGGATCGATCGCACGACTAAAAATATTTTGCAGGTGATGTTTGCCAGGCTGATCCAGTGGGTGGGCTTTGCCGGCAAACACGATTTGAACGGGGCGTCTGAACGCCGTCAGAATGCGTGCCAATCTCTCAGGGTTATAAAAGATCAGTTCCGGGCGCTTGTAGTCGGTAAAGCGCCGGGCGAATCCAATGGTGAGCGCCGCTGGATCGAGTAATGTACCCGCCGCCACGACCCGAGCTGCCGTGACCTGCTTTTGCGTCCACAACTGGCGGGCGCGTTCTCGAATAAACGCAATGAGGTAGCTCCGCAGCGCCTCACGAACAGCCCACAACTCTTCGTCTGGGATCAGCGCAATTCCGTCCCAGAAGTTTGCCACATCGTGTTCGTCCTTCCAGTTTACCTTAAGATAGCGTTCGAATAGTCTGGCCATATCTGGCGCGATCCAGGTGGGGACGTGAACGCCATTCGTCACAGTTTTCAGAAGCCTCTCGCGCTCAGGCACGCTCGGCCACAGTTGGGCCCACATATCCAAAGTGACCCGTCCATGAAGTTGACTTACGGCATTGGTGGCGCTTGTGCTGCGAATGGCCAAAGCAGTCATGTTGAACATCGGCCCAAGGCCGTTGTCGTAGTGCCCAAGCCGCAAAAACTCGTCACGGTATGACCCGGCGTTCCCCAGGGTTCCCGCCAGGTAGGATTCGACCAGATCAATATCGAACACATCATGCCCGGCTGCCACGGGAGTGTGCGTCGTAAAGATCGTGGACCGGCGCACTTTCTCAAGAGCCGCATCGAAGCTCTCGCCTCGGTCCACCAGCTCGCGGATTCTCTCGAGCGTTACGAACGCCGTGTGCCCCTCGTTCAGATGCCAGACCATTGGCTGGTAACCCAGCGCGCGAAGCGCCCGGACACCGCCGGCGCCCAATATGATCTCTTGCTTGAGCCTTGTTTCGCGATCGCCGCCGTAAAGTCGCGCTGAAAGCTCGCGATCCGCCGGCTCATTCTCCTTAACGGACGTGTCGAGCAAGTAAATCTTCACGCGACCTAGGCGGACGCACCACAACGAAACCTGCACGGTTCGATCACCTAGTGCGACGGACAAAATAGAAGGCTTGCCGTCTTTGGTGAACACTTGCTCAACCGGCGCGTGTTCCCACTCTAGGTGTTCGTATACCTCCTCTTGTTGCCCCTCGGAATTGATTTTCTGGTGAAAGTACCCCTGCGGGTACATAAAACCGACCCCAACGAGCGGAATCCCCAAATCGCTCGCTTCCTTACAGTGATCGCCGGCTAAGACCCCAAGGCCGCCGGCATAGATGGGTAGCGACTGATGCAAAGCAAATTCAGCAGAAAAGTAGGCTATAGGACGATTGGGCAGACCCGGGTAGGTTCGGCCCCACCACGATTCCTTGGAGGTTAGCGCACGGCCAAGGCCCTCGATAGCAGCATCGTATAGAGCGACAAAAGCAGGATCCCGCGCCGCCTGCTTCAACTGTTGCTTCGTTGTCAAGTGAAGCATGCGCACCGAGTTGTGCGACGTCAGCCGCCAGAGCGGATAGTCGAGACGTCGAAAAACCTCGCGGGCCTCCTGATGCCAAGTCCACCGGAGATTAAACGCCAGTTGCCAGAGCCCGCTAACTCTTTCAGGGAGAGAACGCCGCTCGAATTCCATATGGGTTATTTTAATCGCTCCATCGTGGGCAAACAAACGCGTGTTGATACTGAATTTTGATTTGCGTCAGACGAACTCGTTGCGATTACGGCTCGCCGAAGAATCGCACGGGATTGTTATAGAGAATCTTTTGCTTCTGCGTTTCGGTGACGTCCTTTCGCTCCAGCAGATTCTGCGCAGCATTTTCTCGCGCCTCACCGTGGGGATAGTCGGAAGAGTAAAGGAGCTGATCCTCGCCGAGAAGAGTGATTTCCTCTTTCATCAGCGGATCCTCCATCTCGCCGCACATGAAGATCCTGCCCGACTTGAGATAATCCCGGATCGAGCGGCTCGGCAATTTCTCCGACAACATCTGCGGCTGGATCATTCTATCTCTCTCGAGATAGTGATCCATTCGCCCAACCATATAGAAGATCCACTCGGCGCCGAATTCCATAAACCCAATTCTGAGATCAGGATAGCGGTCCAGCATTCCTTGGCCCACCAGAGCCACAAAAGCCATCTGCGCCGGCAACGCCATGCTCAGCGCATGGGCGTCGAGAAAGGTTTGCACCATGTCGTCAAACGGCGGATAACTCGCAGCCATATGGACGCAGAGCGGCAGTTGGGCGCGAGCAAACTCGTCCCAGAACGTGGTGAAGCTCGGGTCGGAAAGCATCTTGTCGCGGGCCGTCCCAAAGACCACCACGGCGGAGGCCCCAAGATCGATCATCTCCTCCAGAGCTGCAATGGACTCACGCTGCTCACGCAGCGGGACAAGGCCGGCCCACTTGAGTCGCTTGGAATTGATCCGACATTGTCGGCCCATAAATCGATTATAGGCCCGAAACATGGCAGCTTCGAAACCAGGATCCGCTGTCATCCGCGCATACAACGTTGAAGGAAAGAGAAACTGTACATCGATCCCCATTTCATCCAACTCGCGGACTCGCCCTTCTGGGTTCATGAGCGTATGAGTATCTCGGTGTCTTCCTTCAACCACCCAGGCCGGCGTATTGGCCGGTTGCAACCCCGGACCCAAAATATGCGGCTCTACCCGTCCTTCGATGAGCCAACCACTCGTATAGGCCGCCATGTCACCGGAGTCACTGAAAGTGGCCGGCCGGGGACGTCTCGGAACATATTTCTCCGGCAAGTCTTCCCACATCGCCGGCGCCAGGATCACATGAGCGTCTGCATCATAAACGCGATAACTTCTAAGCATGGTGCACCCCCCTGATCCGATCTAATGCGGCTGTTAACACCGCGCAGCGTTCGTTGTCAACATAGTTGGCAAAGTAATGATTTCTATTGCTGCGAACTGTAACCGGAGAGTAATATTACCGAGACCTTCAATTGGCAGCAGAAAGGAAAATACTATGGGAAATCCAATCATCGGTTTCATCGGTCTCGGCATCATGGGCAAGCCCATGGCGCGAAATCTTTTGAAAGCGGGTTATCCGCTTGTCATCCATAATCGCAGTCGCGCGGCAGTGGAGGAGTTGAGCAAGGAAGGCGCACAACCGGCCGCGAACTCCAAAGAAGTTGCCGTGAGAAGCGAAGTTATTATCACCATGCTGCCCGACTCGCCCGACGTGGAACTCGTATATGCTGGCGAGAACGGCGTTTTCGCGGGGACTAAGACCGGTGTGCTCTTGATCGACATGTCGAGCATCTCTCCTATCGTCGCACGGAAGCTGGCAGCCGATGCTCAGAAGAGAGGTATGGATATGCTGGACGCGCCAGTGAGCGGGGGTGAAACCGGTGCGATCGGTGCCACATTATCGATTATGATCGGCGGCAAGGCAACCGCCGTCGAGCGAGCCATGCCGATCTTTCAAGCGCTGGGTAAAAACATCGTGCATGTCGGTGAAGCGGGCGCAGGCCAGGTAACGAAAGCCGCGAATCAGATGGTGGTCGGGACGACTATTGCGATTGTTGGTGAAGCACTGGTGCTAGCCGCCAAAGCCGGAGTTGATCCCGCCAAGGTGAGACAGGCTCTCCTCGGCGGCTTTGCTCAGTCAAAAATTCTGGAAGCCCACGGTCAGAAAATGCTGGAGCGCAACTTCAAGCCCGGCTTTCGTATCCGCCTGCACGAAAAAGACATGAAGATCGCGCTATCGACAGGTTCTGAGTACGGTGTGCCGTTGATGGTGACAAGCCAAGTGGCTCAAATGATGACGGCGATGAAATCGATGGGCAATGGTGATTTGGACCATTCCGGATTGGTGAAGTTCGTCGAGGAACTAGCGAAGACTGAACTAATTACGAAACCCCCAAGCTAAATCAGGGCTTCCACCCCGCTCGATTCAGCTGCTGATCGGCTTCCAGAGCGAAGCTAAAGTCGTAGGCCTTTGCGGTCGGGACGGCTTCGCTGGCATTGACGACCTGACGGATAATGTTGAGATCATTTCTCTGCGTTTCTTCGTCAACGAGCCCGTTTCGCGTAAATGTCCCAATAAGGTCGTCGTAAACGCGGGTGGCCTGCTCCCGCGAAACGCCGGAAAATTTCAGGAGCGCCGCAATGGTGCCCTCCTTGTCCTGACGTATGTAGCGCAATGCCTTGATCGTTGCGCGGACAAAGCCGCCAACCATTTTTGGCTGTTCCTTGATGAGCTTATCCGTTGTCGCCAATGTTCCCCAGGAATTCTTCACTTCATTTCCGAAAAAGAACATTTCCCTCATTCCCTTGTCGAGACCAATATAACGCTGCTCTACACTCAACACGGCGGCATCCATGGCGCCCGCGAGCAGGGCCGGCAATTGATTTCCTGATCCCGTATCGAGATAGATGGGGTCTTTGTTGCCATCGAGCCCATGCTTGTTGAGAATCTGTTTGAGCATAAAGGTTGCGATGGCCCCGGCTCCCGTGGTGGCGATCTTTTTCCCCTTGAGATCTTTGGGACTCGTGATGGTCGGTCGGGTTAGCAGCCACTGAAGAACCAGGTCATTGGTCGCTACAACAACCTTCAATGGCGTATTGGCTCTGGCGATACTGACAAGAGCACTCGTCCCCGCGCCGGTAAACTGAACATCTCCACCCAACATTCCCTGAATGCTCGTCGTCGGCGCGATGTAAACAACTCGAAGGTCGATTCCCTCTTCTTTCATGTAGCCACGCTGCTGTGCCACGGGATAAATTACCATCTGAAAACTCTTCGACGGGATCGCCATATTGACCGTCTGCAGCGCTTGGGCGTCGCTGAGACTTGTCTTCACGAGCGGCGAGCAAATAACCAGCGCGGCGATCAGCGGCCATAGCCTCCACACTTTTCTTGCTCCTATGTTGTTTACCATAATCTTCTCCACCATCTTCCCCTCTCCCGCGCAGGGAGAGGGGAAGAGCGAAACTAGGAGAAAGAAATAATTGCTATCAGTTCAAGGGATAGAACTGCTTCGGATTATCAAAGAAGATTTTGTCCGTCAGCGCTCGGGGTATATCCTCGCGGGCTCTCATGGCCGCAACCAATTGCCGCTCTTCCGACGGATCCTGGTGACCATAATCGGACCCGATAAGGATATGATCCTCACCGGTGTATTCAGCGATGTAGTTGACGTCTTCATCCGCTTCGCAGGCCACAAAAATTCGGTACTCGCGGAACATGTCTTGGTCCGACGAAAACTTCCACTTATCGCGGAATAGACGCTTCAGAATGTGCTGCAAGAACGGCACCCAACCGGCGGAAGCCTCAATGAAGCCGAACTTCAAGCGTGGAAATTGTTCGGGAATCCTGTTGGCGATGATGTCGCGAAAAGCCATTAGCGGTTGAATTCGGCTATGGCCAAAAGTGTGGTTTCTCTCGACGTCGAATAGGTTCAAAAATGCCGGGCAGCCGGCTCCGGTATGAATGCAGATCGGCAAGTCCAAGTCATTGGCCGCTTTGTAGATGGGAAAGAGATAGGGATTATCGAGGGTCCAGCTTCCTTCTATGCCGCGGAAGAAGACACCCACTGCGCCATTATCCTTGGCCCATTTTAATTCCTTGACCGACTCGTCCATGGACTTGAGCGGCGGAACGACAGTCCATCTCATACGGCTGCCGGCCTTGGCACAGGCTTGGGCAAGGAATCGATTGTAGGCGCGACAGAGTGCAACTTCTAGAGCGGGATCATCCGTCAGGTAGATCAGGAACAAAGTGGGAAACACTACCTGGGTCTCGACATTGAGCTTGTCCATGTCCTTTAGGCGAGACGGAATATCGGTCATTTCTCTACACGCGAGGTGAATATCTCCCCTTGAGGATTCCAGCTTCGATGCCGAAGGAGTGATCAGCCGAAAGCTGCCTTTGCCATTGGGCTTGGGAAAGATGTTACCGTCGATCAACCAGAAGGCATTGCGCGGACCATAGAGCGTATCTTCTGGACCCTTCATCATCACCGGCCGCCGATGATGCATGTCCTTTTCAATCATGCTCCACATCGCCTCGCTCTCTGAAATATGGGTATCCGCATCGATTATGCCTGGCATAGAAACCTCCTATGGTTTGATTCTATTTTTTATTCACAGTTGCTGCCGTTCCGAGATATAGCAAGAAACCGCATTTCAAGGTAGTCCCATCAAACCCCCCGCAACATTCGCAGGAATGCGCGCTACTCTCTGAGACCTCCAGGCACGATCCAGTCGGCCGCCACCTTTCGGGCTCCGCCCGGTGTGACGGGAGCGACCTGGGCGAAGAGTTTGTTTAGCTGTTTGAAATCCACCGTCAGCCGCTCGTCCATGCAGACCAGATAGTCGTCCCATATTTTATTTGCCAAAGACAGTGAGTGACCAAATCTTTCTCCAAGCAGCTGGATGGTTTCGGCGCGGTGAGCTTTCATATAACGGATTCCCTCACGGTGGGCCCGCAAAAATGTAGAAAAATCTTCTCCCCGCTCTCTCAACAAGGTCGCGGTGGTTTCAATCGAAATTGGCAGTGGATCATCGACAATGTCGGGCCAGTTGGTGATTCTTTTAAATCCCCTCTCTTCTGCCCAGAAACCATAGGGTCGCGGCAGCAACGCCGCACTTACTTTGTCACTCACCAGGAGATCAAAAGCCGCCTGATCGCTTTTTGGCAATTGAAGTATGAGATCCTCCCCAACTCTAAGTTGCGCAAGCTCCCGGAAGGTTTCCGCTATCGGCGTGTTTCGCGAAGGGCCTTCGCGACAACCAATAGTCTTCCCTTTGAAATCCCGCAGCTCTCGAATCGCGCTATTCGCTACCAAATAGTAAGGACAGCTATTCATCACGCAGCCAAGAATCCTGGTAGTTTTGGAATCCAGAAAGTGCTGCAAAGAAGCTCTCCCCACGACCAGAGAGATCTGCGCGGTGCCATCCTCAAGTCTGCGGTAGCGCTCCTCCGTTCCCTGAACATGATTCCACGATACATCCAGGCCATATTTCTGATAGATACCCGCCTCGATAGAGAGATAACCAGAAGGATCCCGAGCAAATTTTCCCTCAGTTCCTTCGAGGTGGCCATACATTATGTTGAGTTTCACCAAGCTCATGTCCGATCCCTCCCAACTCGATCTTCAATGTTTCTATATTACGCCTCCTCCCCGCACACAACTGCGATCCGAACAAGGATTACTCAAAGGATGTGTAACGAGGTACATCTCGCACCTTGACATGTTCTCTCCCGTGGGAATAAAGTCGGCGTAAGGTTCAGGTAACGCAATAACCATAACTAAACAAAAGGAGGTCACTATGAAGGTCTTGGAAGTCTTTGAAATGGCCAAAGGCAGAAAAAAAGGACAGCGACGGATGGACCTGTTCAGGAGGGAGAATCTCGAGACCTGGATTCTCACTTTTCCTCCCGGCGATGTTCAGCGCATGCACAATCATCCTTCGGACCGCACCTACTATGTGCTCACGGGTCGGGGAATCATGAAGGGCCTCAACGAAACTCATGAGCTTTCAGCCGGTCAGATTATTAGCATACCGGCGCACGAATTTTATGAGGGATCGAATCCCTACGATGAGCCGATGATTCTATTGGGAAACAGCCACAAGGCTACCCCGGAAGATGTGGCCAAGGCCGGAGGTCAACGAAACGAAATCGATGAAAAGACCGGCAAGAGAATCATTTATCAACATGGCGGAGGCCAAGACATGGGAGTTCTGGCGGACTAGCTCAGAACGCTGTCACGAAGCTGCTTTCAGAAGCCCGGCCTGGAGTGATCCCGACCGGGCTTTTCATTTCATCGAAGTCGCGTTCCCAGATGCTCGTCCCCAGCTAGGGCACATTGCTTTTCCATTTGATGAATTTAAGCA
>AR_comb_assmDRAFT_10005995_pt1 | contig 23921 bp, 18 predicted proteins | sample ArasoioldDNA_FD_10543 | JGI IMG/M metagenome (IMG submission 10543) | reverse complement strand
CTACGCTTTTAGAAGAGAAATTCGAGGAGACACCGCATGTGCGGCATTGTGGGCTACATCGGCCCTAAGAAAGTTGTCCCCGTCGTTATCGAAGGACTGCGCAAGCTGGAATATCGCGGTTACGACTCCGCTGGGATCGCCGTAGTGAACACCAATGGCGCTAACGGCGGCGCCGGCAAGCTGGACATTCGCCGCGCTTCGGGAAAATTGCGCAACCTGGAGGAAGCGATTCAGAAAGCGCCGATCGAAGGTTCGTATGGAATTGGACACACGCGGTGGGCGACGCACGGGCGACCGACCGAAGAAAATGCGCACCCACACCGCGACTGCACGGGGCAAGTGGTCGTAGTACACAACGGGATCATCGAAAATTATCTGGAGCTGAAAGAACAGTTGCAGCGCGAAGGCCACAATTTCGTTACGGAAACCGACACCGAGATTGTGGCACACCTGGTGGAGAAACATCTGAAGGGCGCGAACGGCAGAACTATTCCGCTGGAAGAAGCGGTGCGCAAATCGCTCGGACAGATTCACGGGATCTACGCACTGGTGTTCTTGTCCACGACTGATCCGAACAAGATTGTGGCGGCGCGGCAAGGACCGCCGGCGGTCGTTGGTCTTGGCGACGGAGAATATTTTGTGGCCAGCGACATTCCCGCCCTGCTGGAACATACGCGCAATATGTTTTTCCTGGCGGATGGCGATATCGCTGTGCTGACCGCCGGCGGCGTGCGGGTGATGGATCACGACGGAAAAACGATGGAACGCAAGCCGCACCACGTCGCTTGGGATCCGATCATGGCGGAAAAAGGCGGCTACAAGCACTTCATGCAGAAGGAGATTTTCGAGCAGCCTCGCGCGGTGCGCGACACGCTGCTAGGCCGCATTTCGCAAGACACAGGGAAAATTTATCTGGGCGAAATGGAGATCAGCGATCAACAGTTGCGCGAATTCAACAGCCTGCGAATTGTCGCCTGCGGAACGAGCTGGCACGCCGCGCTCGCAGGGAAATTCATGATCGAGCGGCTAGCGCGATTGCCGGTGGAAGTGGACTACGGCAGCGAGTTTCGCTATCGCGACCCGATCCTGGACGGGAAGACGCTGACCGTTTGCATCAGCCAATCCGGCGAAACGGCGGACACGATTGCGGCTCAGCGCGAAGCGAAGCAGAAAGGTTCGCCGACGCTGGCGATTTGCAACGTGATGGGCTCAATGATCACGCGCGAAGCGGCCGGAACGATTCTGACGCATGCCGGACCGGAGATCGGAGTTGCTTCTACCAAAGCGTTTACATCGCAGCTTACGGCCGTGCTGCTACTGGCGATTCATCTGGGCGAAGTGCGCGGAACGCTTTCCGGCGAAGCGGGGAAAAATCTGCTGCAAGAGTTTACGCGGATTCCGCACAAGATCGAACAAGTCTTGCAAGCGGACAGCGGTGGATTTTACGAGCAACTGGCACGGCAGTTTTTCCGTTGCTCGGATTTTCTGTACCTCGGGCGCGGAATTCATTACCCGATTGCGCTGGAAGGTGCGCTGAAGCTGAAAGAGATTTCGTACATTCATGCGGAAGGTTATCCGGCCGGCGAAATGAAGCATGGCCCAAACGCGCTGATTGACGAGAATTTGCCGGTGGTGGTGCTGGCAACGCGCGATGACAGCGATCCCGCTTCGGTGACGCTGTATGAGAAGAGCGTGTCGAATATCAAAGAAGTGAAAGCGCGTGACGGGATTGTGATTTCGATTGTGACGGCTGGCGACCACCTGGCGCGCGAGGCTTCGGATCATTTGATCGAACTGCCGCCGGCGCCGGAGTTGCTGGTGCCGCTGCTGGAGATTTTGCCGCTGCAATTGCTGGCGTATCACATCGCGGTGCGGCGCGGCTGCGACGTGGACCAGCCTCGGAACCTGGCCAAGTCGGTGACGGTGGAGTAGCCGTGGGAGTACGTCGCCCTCGGCCCCCGCTGCAATCGACCGCAACTACAGTGCCGATTGCGTGGCGAGAATTCCGTCTTGGCAATGGCGCTCGTCGAATATTTCTCATCCCTTCAGCAGGCTAGGAACGAAATCGCGGGGAGCGCGCCGAAGCCGGGAACGAAGTTTTTACGGTGTGCCGAGCGGAGGGCTGTCGCCGCTGCAGGCGCTGGAAACACTGGACCAGCGGCATTGCCGGATCTTGTTGAAGCGGCCGGAAAACCACGAGCCGAGGTTTCGGGAATTGCTAGATGCGTTGTTTAAGCAAGTGCTGGACCTGCGCGGGGGATTGGGCTCGGAACACGTCGTGAGGCTGGAAACGGTATTGTTGATCAGTTCGGGGGGAGCACGACAACGCCTATCCCACTTCGATCCGGAAATCGGATTTTTTTCGCAGATCGCGAACCGAAAGCTTCGCGAGCGGCACGCGCGCGACGCAGTGTCTGTGCAGGGATACAGCTGGGAGAAAAACCAGTCGTTGTGCCTGGACGCGGTGACCAAACTGCTACAGCGGACACAAGCGAGGCCGACGGAAAGCAAGCCGACACAAGTGAGAGCGACTGAGGCGAAAACAAGTAGAACTTACGGCTTCGTCGCGGCTGGGCGACTGATTCGATCGCGGTGGTTGAGGTTCTGTCTAGAAGTCTGCGGTCTCCACTTATATGGATCGCCGTTTCCTTCCTTTACCTAATCAGCATTAAAATGGGTGTATGAGGACGTTACCCGGTCTGGCTGCTGGGCTGCTGGCGTTGTGGGGATTCGGCGATGCACGCGTGGTTGCGCAATCGGGAGCAGGCGAAGGGACGGCCGAACTGCGGGAGGTTCGCAGCGAAGGGCAGAAGCTGCTGACGGAGGCGCAGATCGCCGTACTGAGCGGATTGCAGACGGGTACGCAGGTGGGGCGGTCGGAGCTGCAGGCCGGAGCAGACAAGCTGTTGAGCAGCGGGCTCTTTGCGACGGTCAGGTACGATTTCAAGACACGGAATGATGGAGTGACGCTGACGTTTCATGTGGCGGAATCGCCGCAGCTCCCGACGTACTACGACAATTTCCCGTGGTTTGGCGATTCGGAGCTGAACGACGCGATCCGGGCGCGGCTGCCCTTTTTTGCTGGCACCCTGCCGGACGGCGGAAATGTGGTGGACGAAGCGGCCGAGGCCATTCACGGATTACTGGCCAGCCACAAACTGGAATATGCGGTTCAGCACGCGGTGACCGCGAACCCGCTGGGTGACGGCAACGTCCAGCAATTTTCGATAGAAGGCACGGCGCTGAAGATCGCTAGCCTGAGTTTCAGCGACGCCTCGTTGGCGACGAATTCGGGAGTGCAGGCCCATCTTTCTGAAATTGTGAACAAGCCGTACTCGCGGATGGCGATCGATGTTTTCTTGGCCGAACAGATCCGGCCGGTTTATTTGAAGCAGGGATATCTGCAGGCGAAGCTGGGACCGCCGGAAGTGCGGTTGAGCGGCCCCCCGAGCGCCAAGTTGCCGGAAGAGATTCCGGTGTTTGTGACGGTAAATGCGGGGGCGGCGTATCACTTCGCAGGAGTGGCGTGGAGCGGGAACAACGTGCTGTCTTCGATTTCGCTCGATTCGTTTTTGGGGCTGAAGGCGGGAGCGGTGGCGGATGGAATGGAGATCGAAGGCGGGCTGGAGCGGATTCGCGACGAGTACGGCCGGCGTGGATACCTGGATGCGACGGTTCGGCCGGAGAGTTCGTTCAACGAAGCCACCCACATGGTGTCGTACAAGATCGCGATCACCGAGGGGACGCAGTATCAGATGGGCGGATGGATGATCACCGGACTGTCGATCAATGGGGAGCAGCGGATTCGAACGACATTTCCCATCGCGGCCGGTGACATCTTTGACAAAATTAAGTATCAGGATTTTCTGGTGGCACTGCAGAACCATTCGAAGGAGATTCTGGGCGAGCTGCCAATTCACTACGAAAACGTGGGGCACTGGCTGCGTCCCGACGCGGAGAAGAAGACCGTGGACGTGCTGTTGGATTTCAAATAAAAGTTAGAAGTCTAAGGTTCAAAGTGACACCAACAATGGCGGAGCTGGATGGCCAAGCAACGGGCATCGAGCTGGGTTCGACCGAATGCCCGGTAAAGCGTTGCTGGTAGGGCAACGCCGGCGATTGCCTGGGATATACTTTTCCGGATGAGCTCGTTGATACACATTCGAAAGCCGGAAGGCGAGAGCGGCGACGCCGCGGGCAAAGAGGCGTCGCTGTTTGCGCGGCTGGGGGAGCTCCCTTCCCTGTTGATCGCAATTTCGGGCGGAGCGGATTCGGCGTATCTGGCGTGGGCCGCGAATGAAGCGTTGGGCCAGCGGGCGTTATCAGTGACGGCGATTTCGGCGAGTTTTTCCGCTTACGATCGCGAGGAACTGGAAAAGTTCGTCACGCACGCGAAGATAAGGCATGAATTTGTGGAGACGCACGAATTCGACAACCCGGCGTACCGGGCGAATGCGGGGGACCGCTGTTACCACTGCAAGGATGAATTGTTCAAGGTGCTGGATGATGTGGCGAAGAAGCGCGGGTTCGCGGCGGTCGCGTATGGCGTAAACGCGGACGACACCAGCGATTTCAGGCCGGGCCACCGTGCCGCGGCAGAGCATCAGGTGCTGGCGCCGCTTTTGGATGCAGGGATGCGCAAGACCGAGATTCGTGCGTTGTCGAAGCGTGCCGGGTTGCCAACGTGGGACCGTCCGGCATCGGCTTGTTTGTCGTCTCGTTTACCGTATGGCACTGAGGTCACCCGAGAAAGACTGGCACTGGTAGAGAAGGGCGAGGCGGCGTTGCGCGGGCTGGGCTTCCGGCAGTTCCGCGTGCGGTTGCACGACAAACTGGCGCGCATTGAAATTGCTTCGGAAGAGCTGCCGCTAGCGATGACGCCCGAGATGGGCGCGGCCATTGCAGAGCGGTTCAAGGAAGCGGGATTTCTGTATGTGGCGCTGGATCTGGAGGGGTATCGGCAGGGGTCGTGGAATGCGGCTTTGAAGGCTTCCAGCAGGTGAGGTTAGCTATCAGCTGGCAACGAGGCAGCGCTTTTAGCCGCGTTACCAGTGAGAGCCTTCTTCCGCTGGCCGTGGTAGCGGGAACATTGGCAGGCGAATTTGCGTAACTTATAAAAGAAAAGCGAGTCAGTGCAAGTGGGCCCATCGCCGAGGCAAAGGCGGAGGAAGCATGGTGGCAACAAGCGGATTGCGGCGGAAGGTTGGCGGAGCAGGCGCAGCAGCGGCGTTGACGGCCGCAAGCGTAGTGCTGGCGGGTTGCGGCACGGGGCTGGCAGCGCAAGACTCGTTTGATCGGACTTATACGGTGAGCGGACCGATCCGCCTGGACCTGGCGAATGCAAGCGGTGCGGTGCGGATATCGGGGAGTTCCGACAGTAAGGTCCACGTTCATGGCGAGATTCGGGCTCGCTCTTTCCTTTTCAATAACCCGCAAAAGCAAGCCAAAACACTGGCAGACAATCCGCCGATCGAGCAAAAGCCGGGCGTTATTCGAATCGGCAAGGATTTGGGCAAGTTCAACGGGGCCGCGATTGATTACACAATTGAGGTGCCGCGCGACACCGAAGTGACGACGACGGTGGCGTCCGGCGCGCAGACTATCAGCGGTGTGCAAGGGCCGGTGAAGGTGGATTCGGCGTCTGGATCCATCGCGGTTAGCAACATTGAGCGGTCCGTGCAGGTTGCTTCCGCGAGCGGGTCCATTACAGCACAGGATTTGGCAGACGATTTTCGCGCGAACAGCGCTTCGGGAAGCGTAAGTGCGACCAATGTAAAAGGGGACGTGCGGATCAACGCGATTTCAGGCTCGATGAATGTGACCAAGCCGGGCGCGCGCGTGGAGGCAGTGACCACGAGCGGATCGGTGGACATTGTAGGCGCCGGAAATGACGTGAGCGCCAGTTCAGTTTCGGGGCGCGTTGCCGTCCAAGGAAATCCTTCGGGCAACAGTTACTGGAACTTGAAGACGACTTCGGGATCGGTGGATGTCGGTGTTCCGCCGACGGCGAATTTCCACTTGTCGGCGGAAGCCGTTTCCGGGGACATTCGAACCGGTATCCCAGTGGTAATCGAGGATCAGGACAAGCACAGCCTACGTGCGCGAGTTGGAAGTCCGGGCGGGCGGGTGGAGATTCACACCGTGTCGGGCGGAATACGGGTAGAGCCCGCTTCTTAATTTTCGCTCACTGGCGGGATACAATTCCCAGCATGCGCCGGTTCACCATCCCCATTGTCTTATGCCTCGGTCTGGTGTGCGCCGCGTCCGGTGCGATGATCCAGGACGACGCTCGCGCGGCCCGTACGGCAAACAAGCCAGCACCACCCGAAAGAAAAACTCCCGCCAAGCAGAACGCAGCGAAAGCACTTTCTCCCGCCGAAGAGCTGCAAAAAGCGATCGGCGATGCAGGAAATGATCGTGCCGAACTGGTAAGAAATCTCAAGGCTTACCTGGAGAAGTATCCGGAGGCTGCACAGCGGCCGCAAATTTACCGCGCATTGGTGGAAGCATGTGTGCAGTTCAAGGACGACGCGTGCGCGACCGACTACGCGGAACGGATTGTAGCTCTGACGCCGGACGATATTTCGATGACGCTGCTCGCGGTGCAACTGCTGGAGCGCAATGGGGACCAGGCAGCTTTGCGACGCGCTGTAACCTACGTAACTCGCGTAAGCGATTCGGTGAAGAGCACGCCGATTTCGGAAAAATCTCCGCGTGTATCGCTGGAGGAATGGGACGGCCAGAAAAAGCGCGACGAATCGGCGTTGCTGGCATTGCGCGGAAGGCTGGAAGGGCGGCTGAATGACGCGGCAGCGGCTCGCAAGGATTACGACGAGAGTTATGCGCTGCAGCCGAATGCCAGCGCCGCGCTCAAATTGGGTGAACTGGACGAGCTGGCAAAAAATTATGAGGGGGCGGCTACGGAATATGCTCGAGCGTTCGCGCTGTCAGAGACGGCCGCCAAGTCCGTTAGCCGGCGTGAAATCCGGGAGAAGCTTGGAAATGCATGGCGACTGGCGCATGGAAACGAAACTGGTCTGGGCGATTTTCTGCTGAAGACGATTGATTCGATAACCGCAGTTGCGGCGGCTCCCCGTCCTTTACGAAATGACGGCGTCAAGGATCCTTTTGCGTTTGTGGTGCGAAGAGCGCCGGAGGGCACTCCGTATCCTGTGGCGCCGCTCAAGGGAAAAGTTCTGGTGATCAACTTTTGGGCAACGTGGTGCGGACCGTGCCACGCACTGGAACCGATTTACGAAAGATTGGCGGCGCGCAATGCGGGAAATCCAGAACTGATTTTTCTTTCCGCGAATTGTGACCAAGACGAGTCACTGGTAGGCCCCTATCTGGCGGAAAGACCTTCCAAGACAACGGAAGTATTTGCCGACCGCCTGGAGGAACTTTTCAATGTGGAATCGTTCCCTACCGTTTTGATCCTGGATGGGTCGGGTAAAGTGGCGTTTCGCGTCAGCGGATTTGATCCGCAGACGATCGAAGCGGAGTTAAATGGCGCGATCAGGCGGATCGTTGGCACGGTCGCGGCCAAAAATGTTCAACCGGCCGCCGTCTACTGATTCCTTTCCTTATTTGCCGATCTTCGTGCCGATCACTTCGCCGGCTAAGGAGCGGCAGTGCGGGCGGCCGGAAGTTCCTCGGCGACTTCGCGCGCGGCGAGGATGGTGTTCGCGTGGATACCGACAGTATCTTCCACGCGACGCGCATAGCCGCCGGCTAGCGTGGTGGCGACGGGAATCGCGCGGCTGCGGGCGGCGAAGAAAACACTTTTGTCGCGAGCTTTGAGGCCCGACTTGCTCAGTCGCAAACCGCCGAGCTGGTCTTCCTGGTAAGGATCGACTCCGCCTACATAGAAGAGAATTTCAGGGCAAAACTCGTCGAGCACCCGGGCAACGGCGGGCAGCAGCGTCGCGAGGTACTCTTCGTCCTCGACTCCGTCGTCGAGCGGCAAATCAAGATCGGATGGCGGCTTGTAAGCGGGATAATTATTTTCCTGATGGATGGAGAGCGTGAACACAGAGTTGTCGTCGCGGAAAATGTGGGCGGTGCCGTTGCCGTGATGGACGTCGGTATCGACGACGACGGCTTTCTTGATGGCATCGGCCGATTGCAAACGACGGATGGCTACGGCAACGTCGTGAATGGCGCAAAAGCCTTCGCCATGGCTGGCGTGGGCGTGATGGAAGCCGCCGCCTAAGTTGCAGGCAAAACCGTCGCGAAGAGCGAGCTGCCCGGCGAGAATGGAGCCGCCGGCGGCCAGCCAGAAGGCTTCGGCAAGTTCAGGGGAGTACGGAACTTCGAGCTTCATGATTTCGCTGGCGGTCAGCGTGCCGTGCTTCAGCTTGTCGACCCACTCGATCGTATGGACGCGAAGGAGATCGGCGTCGGAAGCCGGGAAGGGCTCAGCAAAATCCTGGGGAGCTGCGATCTTTTCGCTCAACAGGAATTCCCGAAGGAGCCGGAATTTTTGCGAAGGGAAAACGTGCGGGCCGAGATTCAGGTCGTAACGCGCATGGTAAATAACCTTGAATGGCAGCATGGCTCGCGGCTAATTTTCCCGTTCGAGGATGAAATCGGGCAACGTGAGCAGCGCACGAGCGTATTCCGAGTCCTGGTTGCGGCCTGCGTGGCCGTTGATGCAGGCTTTGGCGCGTCCGGCATAGTCGTGGGCAAGGCTGCGCGCGCGATCGAGGGCGCCGGAGTCGTGGACCAGGGAGACGATGGTTTCGGGCTTGACGCTGATGAAGTCTTTTTCCTCGAGTACACGGGCGATGAGTTCGCGCGCCTCACGATGCCCGTTTTCCATCGCGTAGATCAGCGGAAGGGTGACCTTGCCCTCTTTGAGATCGCTGAGAACGGGTTTGCCCAATTGTTCAGCGGAAGCGGTGAAATCCAGGAGATCGTCCACCATTTGAAAGGCCAGGCCGGCATAGCGGCCATAGTCCGCCAGCACGTCTTCTTGCTCGCCGCTCAAGCCGCCGAGGACGGCGCCAAGGCGGGCACACCCGCTGAAAAGGCATGCCGTCTTGTAGGTGGCCAAAGTGAGCGCGTCGTCTTCGGTAACGTCCATACGCCCAATTTTCGCAAGTTGAATGAGTTCCCCTTCCACCATTTTGCGAGTTAACTCGATAAGGATGTCCAGGATACGGAAGTTGCGTTCCTCCAGCGCCATCTTGAACGACTGCATGTACAGCCAGTCGCCGGCGAGGACGCTGCGGTGGTTGCCCCAGCGGGAATTTGCCGAGGGGCGTCCGCGGCGGGTGTCGGCGCTGTCAATCACATCGTCATGTATGAGGGTGGCGCTGTGGAGAAGCTCGACGACGGCGGCGAGATGGATAGCGCTCTCTCGATTGGAACCGGCGTAACCATTCGTCAACAAAAGGAGCGCAGGTCGGAGGCGTTTGCCGCCGCCGCCGAGTAAGTAGCTGGTGATTTCGCCGACCGGCTGAAAAGCGGCTGCACTTTGCCGGGAAAGTTCCTGTTCGACCTGGACGAGGTCGTCGCGAACCAGGTCGAAGATTTCCTTGACGGTCAGAAGCGCGATGGGCGTTCCTCCCTGGAGACGCGTTTTGGGCAGGCGCTGCGGCGCGCGCGCCCATGTCAGCGGTAATCGCTCGCAGCATCTCCGGTCAGGAGATTCTTGGCAATGACCTGAGGCGAGGCGATGCCGAAGAACCGCCTGAAATTGGATGCAGTTGTCGCGGCGATTTCTTCTGGAGGCAAGTTTCTCACATTCGCCAGCGTCTTGGCCACTTCCGCCACGTAGGCGGGCTCATTGCGCTTGCCCCGGAAGGGCTGTGGGGCCAGGAAAGGCGCGTCAGTCTCGATGAGCACGCGGTCGACCGGAAGCGCTTTGGCGACGTCGCGGATGCTTTGCGCTTTGGGGTAAGTGGAGTTGCCAGCGAACGAAATGAGGAAGCCCATGTCGAGGCCGCGCTTGGCGTGATCCAGAGTGCTGGTGAAACAGTGCAGGATGCCGCCGATGCCAGTGTGTTTCCAATGCTGCTCGATTAACGCGAGGCAGTCGTCCCAGGCGTCGCGGCAGTGAATGACGATCGGCAGCTTCGCGGCGTGTGCGAGTTCCATCTGGGTCCGGAAGACGTTAGCTTGCACGTCGCGCGGCGAGTGATCGTAAAAATAGTCCAGGCCGATTTCGCCCCAGGCGATGACTTTGGGGTGCCGGGCGAGTTGCGACAGTTGACTGAAATGCTCCGGCGTGGCCTCTTTGGCTTCGTGCGGATGGATGCCGACGCTGGTGTAAATCCAATCATGCCGCTCAGCGTACGGCAACGCAGCATCGAGTTTTGCCGGGCCGGGGCCGGTCCCAATTGCCAGCAACGCTTGGACACCGGCTTCGCGAGCGCGCTGCAACATGGCATCGCGGTCTTCGGCAAATTGTGGGAAGTCAATGTGGGCGTGAGAGTCGATAAGTTCCATGGAACGTTTGCAGTCTCGGCGCAGCCTTTCCGCGTGAATCTGGCTAGGCGTTTTACTTCAAGCGTGCGCCGACTTCGACATCTTCTGGAAAGCCGGCGAGAACAGGGCGACCTTCGGGGCCGACGGACGCGGCGATGATCATGCCATTGGATTCGACGCCACGGAGCTTTCTGGGGGCCAGATTGGTGACGACAGCGACTTTGCGTCCGATCAGCACATCCGGTTCGTAGTATTGGGCGATGCCAGCACAAATCTGGCGGATTTCGGTGCCGATGTCGACAGTGAGTTTCAGCAATTTGTCGGCGCCGACGATGCGTTCGGCTGTTTTGATCTGGCCGACGCGCATTTCGACTTTGGTGAAATCCTCGATGCCAATTTTTTCGGTTACCGCAGGTGCAGCGGCAGCGCCCGATGATGTGGTCGCAGCGGCGGCGGGAATCGCGGCGGGAGCTGACTGCGGATTCTGTTCTTCATTTGCCATAGCTTCGATCCTCTCGATTGCTTCAGTTTTGTCCACGCGCGGGAATAGGGCCTGCGCTTTTCCGAGCTGCGCGCCAGCGGCTAGTTGCCCCCAACGCAATCCGTCCAGCGCAACGCCGGCGACGGAGCCCGGCTGGCCGAGCAGCGACCAGACTTTGGCAGTACTTTCCGGCAGAACCGGATGGGCCAATACGGTGACGATGCGAAGCAGTTCCGCAGTGGTCCAGAGAATGATCGCTTTGCGTTGCGCGTCTGCTTCGGAATCGCCGAGCGCCCAGGGCTGCTCCGTAGTCAGATATTTGTCGGCCGCGCCAATCGTTCCCCAAATTGCTTCCAAGGCCCGGGCAAATTCCATATTTTCGTAACGCTCGAGGACTTCGCCGATGGCGGATTGCGTTTCTCGTGCTAGGACGTCGTCCTGCGGTTGGCGGGCGCCCGGCTTCGGGATCACACCGGCAAAATTCTTCTCGATCATCGCAGCAGTGCGGCTGGCCAGATTGCCCAGCCCGTTCGCCAGATCCGAGTTGTAGCGGGTTACCAGCGCGTCGTAGCTAAAATTGCCATCTTGACCGAAGACCACGTCGCGCAGAAGAAAGTAGCGAAGCGCGTCCATGCCCAGCATGTTGGTGATCGGGCGAGGCAATACTACATTGCCTTTGGACTTGCTCATTTTTGAGGCGTCCATCAGAAACCAGCCGTGCGCCCACACTTGTTTGGGCACCGGCAGCATCGCGGCCATCAGAAAAGCGGGCCAGTAAACAGCATGAAACCGGGTGATGTCCTTCCCGACCAAGTGCAGATCGGCTGGCCACATGCCGCGCTGCTCGTATTCGGGACCTCCGACAGCACTGAGGTAAGAAGTAAGTGCGTCGAACCACACGTAAAAGACGTGCGGTTCTTCGCCGGGAACTGGAATACCCCAGCGGATCGTGGTGCGGGTAATGCTGAGATCCTTCAGGCCGCCTTCAACGAAGCTGACGATTTCGTTCTTGCGGGTTTCCGGCTGAATGAACGTGGGGTTTTTTTGATACAAATCGAGCAGCGGCTTCTGGAACGCGCTGAGTTTGAAGAAGTAATTTTCTTCGGTGACCGTTTCAGTGGGTCGCCCGCAATCGGGACAGTTGTCGCCCGCCTTGGCGTCGTTTACAAACGCATTGTCGTAGATACAGTATTGCCCGGTGTAATGGCCCTTGTAAACGTAGCCGTTTTCCTTACACAGCTTGAAAAGCCACTGCACGGTCCGGACATGTTTCAGATCAGTGGTGCGGATAAATTCGTCCGCATTCAAACCTAGATCATTCCATAGGTCGCGCCAGGCGTTGGCCATTCTGGCGACGAATTCCGATTCGGGTATGTCCGCCTTTTTCGCGGCGCGTTCGACATTGACGCCATGCTCGTCGGTGCCGGTGGTCATGACCACTTCGTAGCCGCGCATCCGCTTGTAGCGGCGAATCACGTCGGCAACCACGGTCGTGTAGGTGTGGCCGATGTGCGGCAAGCCGTTGGTGTAGTAGATCGGCGTGGTCAGATAGAATTTTTCTTTGCGAGGCATTCGTCTGCTAAGACCCTTCTTTTTGCCTAAGGCATTTTGCAGGATTGATGTGCCAAAAGGCCACCTAAAGGTGGCCGCTCGAACGGCCCAATCTCGTCACATTCGCTCGAAGCTGCGCAGCGCTTCGTTGATTACCTGCTGGAGCGGAACGTTTTTCTCCGAAGCCAGTTTGCGGCAGTCCTCGTACTCCGGCGCAACATGACGGATATTTCCGTTTACGCGCGAGAGCTTAACGTGCACGTCGCCATATTGTGTGTGCACGTTCACAGTCTCGCGCGGCAACGCCCGCCGCTGCGCGCGATAGGTTCTTGCGCCGAGCGTGGTGGTTTCCGCAAAAAGCAATGACATCAAGTTGTTTGTGTCGGCCGGCTTGCAGAGCAGCGTTAGCAACGTACCTGGACGGCCCTTTTTCATCTGGACCGGAGTGGTGTAAACATCCAGCGCGCCCGCTGCCAGGGCTCTTTCGAGGAAATAGCCGTAGATCTGAGGATTCATGTCATCGAGATTGGCTTCGATGACCGAGATTTCCTCGTCAAAACCAGGGACAACCTTTTCGGCCGACTCGCCGACCATGATACGAACCACGTTGGGCTGCCCTACCAGATCGGCCGAGCCAGCACCATAGCCGATCGCCACCACGCTCATGGCCGGCTGCGGGCCAAACGAATCACACAAAGTGGCGACGATCGCAGCGCCCGTCGGCGTGACAAGCTCTTTCTCCACGCCGTTTGAATATGTCGGCTTGCCCTGCAGAAGCTTCGCTGTCGCTGGGGCCGGCACTGGCAACACACCATGCGCCATCTTGGCCGTTCCGCCACCGACGTTCAGAGCCGAGCAGGCGAACTTCTCAATACCAAGTGCTTCAAAGCCGATACACGCCCCCACAATATCCACGATGGCGTCGACCGCACCGACTTCGTGAAAATGGATTTTCTCGAGCGGAACGTCGTGAACGGTGGCTTCGGCTGCCCCTAATTCCCCGAAAATCGCGGCTGCGTTCTTGCGCACTGGCTCGGTGAGTTTCGATTTATCCAGTATGTCGAGAATCGCCGAAAGTCCGCGATGCTTGCTTTGGTCTTCAGTGACCACTCTCACAAAGGTGGCCGCCATGCCGTTTTTCCAGACCTTTTCGGCGGAAATAGTCCACCCGGGCACCTGCAGACACGCCAAGCCAGAGCGCAGCAATTCCAGGTCACAGCCGGCATCCACTAACGCGCCAAGCGTCATGTCGCCGCTGATTCCGCTAAAGCAATCAAAATAAGCAAGTTTCATGGAATTTTGCCGCTCGCTTGATACTATTCGCCGAGATTGGCACTGTCAAACCAGCGGGAAAAATCGGAATGTTGAGATGATGATGCGGTGGACATTAAGATTTGGAACCAACCGGGGAGAACTTGTGATGAATCGAGCGACTCTAGTCCTGCTGGGTACGGTAGCTACGCTCTTGGCCGGCATCTCCATCGGCGCGCGCGCACCCGCAGCCGCCGAAGAAACGGCGGTGCGAGCGACCGTAGAAACCTATTTACATGGCCTGAAATTCAACGACGTGGATAGCTTCACCGGCATAGGTCAGGTCAGGCCTCAAGAAGGCATTCTATCCGGAGGCCAAATTGTTTTTTGTGCGTAAGAACGGTGAATTGGAGGAGCTGACCCAGGAGAACTGGTACAAGGGATTTACGGCCAGCGCCGGTAAGGAAGAGAAAGGCGAGCTGCGCATCGTATCCGTCGACATCGCCGACAACGCCACGTCGGTAAAAGTCGTGGAAATTTATCCGGATTCCACCTACACGGATTACGTTTCACTGCTCAAGCTGCCGCAGGGATGGAAGATCGTGAACAAGATTTTCACGTTCGAGAAACACGCCACGTGAGAAGCGGCGCCGGTCATTCGGCGTCGCGGTTGCTGACGGAAACGCGGAAGACAGGTTTTGACTTTTCAGATGGGTCGATCTGGTACGTTTGTGAAGTTTTTGACGGATCGTAATCTCGCCACAGCCAAATCATCTCGGCGGGAAATTCCGCCGCGCCGTGAGCGGAATTGTGGGTTCCCATTCCATAGCTGAAATGGAAATCGTAGTCCTGCGCTTTCAACGCATTCGCCATGCGCAAATTCGCCAGCGGCCAGTTGCCATAGTGCAAGTCCAGGTCTTCCGAACCGTCCTGCAGCCAGACCCGGATGTTGCGTTTCGGCTCGCGCAAGATCTTGTCGGGATAGTCCTGCCCGCCATCCGCGGTGGCTGGATCTTCCTTCCACTGGATCGCGGAAAAGCTGCCGATCCAGGAAACTACGCGGCTGAACTGGTCCGGCATCTGCCATGCGGCGTTAAAGGCGCAAATTCCGCCCGAGGACAATCCGGTAATCGCGCGGCTGTAGGCGTCAGTGCGCAAATTGTATTTCGCGCCGACCTCGGCGAGGATTTCGTCGCGCAGGAATCGCGGATAGCGGTCGCTCACCGTGTCATAGAGCGTGCTGCGCATGGAATCCTTCAACGTGCGCTTCCATTTGTCGGAATAGCCTTTCACGAAGTTGTACGTCGCACTGCTCGGCGAATCGCTGATATCGCCGGGATTGATGAAGATACAGATCATCACCGGGACCTTTTTCTGCGCGATCAGGTTGTCGACCACGTTCAGTGCGGGATTGTTGCCATTGCGGTCCATATACCACTCGCCGTCCTGAAAGACCATTACCGCCGCCGGCGTCTCGGGCCTGTACTGTGCCGGCACGTAAACCCAATAGCTGCTCTTCATACCGTCGTAAATTTTGCTGACGTGGGTGATTTTTTCCGAGAGCGTTCCCGCAGGCACACCCGATTGCTGATAGGAAAGCGGCGTGAACGCGGGGACGTCCAACTTTCCGCCAAACTTGGCGCCACTCACGACGTAGTGGAACGAGTGCAGCTTTCCAACCTGTTCGACGCGGGCCGCTGCGTACCATAGATTTGATCCGGCAAGCCGCCGCATTGGCGGTCCAGCCGCGCCATCGATCAGGAGCTGCGGCTTGGCTGGCGCTTCCAGAGCAAAGAAGAAATCAGGTCCGCGGCCGGCCCACGCTGTTCCTTCCTGGAGATCTTTTGCCTGGAACGACGCCTTGATGGCGTCACGCAGTTGCGGACTGTCCGACTTGGCCAGCGCTACCAATTGAGCGGCATTGGACTTTTCGGCAGCATGAACGCTGGCGGACATCGCCACAGCGAACACGCCTGCTGCGCCGAGGAGTAAGGCAGGCCGGCGATAGGTGGAAACGTTCATGGCCATCCGCATCCTCCGGAGAAAAAACGGAAAAGCGAAGTTGATGGTATGAAGCCCCTGTGAGGCTGTCAAATCGGGGCAAGTTCGCCGGGGTACCTGCAGACCACTTTGATAGCTCTTGAATAAATAGTGGTTTTGTGGTATAATTATAGACGGAGCTTCCTAGACCAACCCCGCTACGGTGCTCTGTACGGCGCTCGCCTGACGCAGGCTTCGCGAGGCCGGTCCAAGCTTCGGCAAAGGAGAATTTATGGCAATCACACCGCGCATTGTCGAGTATCGCGACGGCGAAACAGCCCTTTCCGGCTTGCTCTACGCCGACGGCGCCCAACCGCGCAAGCGGCCCGGGTTACTCTTGGTTCATCACGGCTCCGGGTTGGACGATCATGCCAAAGAGCACGCCAGCTACTACGCGGAGCGGGGCTTCGTAGTCTTCGCGTGTGACATGTACGGTTCGGGCATCATTGGCAATCGCGAACGCGTCGTGGCATATCTGATGGAGATGCGTGCTGATTCAGCAAAACTGGTGCGGCGGGCGCGTGCGGGTTTCGACATCCTGGCGGCTCATCCGCAGGTGAACGGGAAATTTGCGGCCATCGGCTACTGTTTTGGGGGCATGACTGTGCTGCAGATGGCGCGTAGTGGCATGGAACTCACCGGAGTTGCGAGCGTGCACGGGAGCCTCGCTACTACGCGGCCGGCAGAGGCGGGCAGCATCAGAGCAAAAATCCTTGTTTGCCACGGCGCTTCGGATCCGCACGTGCCCATGGCGCATGTCGTCGCATTCGCCGAGGAGATGAAGCAAGCCAGCGCGGACTGGCAGCTTGTCCTGTACGGCGACGCGGAGCACGGCTTTACGCATAAAGGCGCAGCCAGGAATCCCGGTGTCGCCTTCAACGCAGCTGCCGATCGGCGATCCACGATCGCGATCAACGATTACTTTGCGGAGCTGTTTGGCACTTCGCTGTCTGCAACTTTCTGACTGTCGCTGCAGGCGGCGTGCTTGCGGTGAAGCGGCGAGTGTCCAGCGCTCAACCGCGCCGGACATTTTGACCGTGATGTGCTCGTTTTCTATACTTATGGTTTCCCTATAGCAGAATTGAGGCGACGTGTACCTGAAACTCCTGCGGGAACTCAAACTGGCTCTGGCGGACCATATCCGCGAGAAATATCATGTCGAACTGGCGGTTACCCTCGAAAAGCCGCCGAAGCTGGAGTTGGGTGAGGCCGCGTCTCCGGTTTGCTTTGAACTGGCCAAGCGCCTGAAGCGTGGTCCTCGCCAGATTGCCCAGGAAATTGCGGCGAGCTTCCCTGCCGTTCCTGGAATTGCACGGGTGGAAGTCGCCGGCGGAGGTTACCTCAATGCATTTCTGGATCGCGGCGAGTTCTGGCAGACACTGGCTAACGCCGCTGCCCCAAGCGGCGCTGAAAGCGCCACGCAGGAAAAGGTGATTGTCGAGCACACCAGCATTAATCCGAACAAAGCAGCGCACATCGGACATGTTCGCAACGCCGTGCTCGGTGACACGATCGCCCGCATTCTGCGCAACGCCGGCCAACGCGTGCAGGTACAAAACTATATTGACAACACCGGCGTGCAGGTCGCTGATGTGGTCATCGGCTTTCAGCACCTGCAAAAACAATCCGCGGCGGACCTCCGCGCGCTTGCCGCGCAACCAGGGTTCGACTATTTATGCTGGGATCTTTACGCACAGGTCACGCAGTTTTACGAACAGGACAAAACGCAAGCCGCCGCATTACGCGGGGCCACGCTGAAAGCGATCGAAGAAGGCCATGGCGAGGCCGCCGAAATGGGTGCAATCGTCGCCGACGCCATCGTCGGCCTCCATCTGCGTACGATGCATCGGCTCGAAATTTCTTACGAACTGCTGGCTCGCGAAAGCGAAATCCTCCATCTGAAATTCTGGGATGCGGCCTTCGCAAAGCTAAAAGAACAGGGTGTCATCCATCTGGCCAGCTCCGGAAAAATGGCCGGCTGCTGGATCATGCCCGCTGAGAAAGACCCACTCGCTCGCGATGGGTCCCCCGAAAAGGACGACGAAGAAAACATTCAAGACAAGATCATTGTCCGGTCAAACGGAATTGTGACCTACGTTGGGAAAGACATAGCCTATCAGCTTTGGAAATTCGGCCTGCTAGGCAAGGATTTTCGCTACAAACGCTGGCTGGATGCTCCTCCGAACGAAACCGTCTGGACCACCACCACCGATGCCGATGACCCCGCCGCCCCCCATTTCGGCGAACCCGCCGCGCGTGTGTACAACGTGATTGATACCCGCCAGTCGTATCTGCAGGACGTAGTCGCGCAAGGTCTGCACGGACTTGGTCACGCTCAAGCGGCCGCCAATTCCATCCATTTCTCCTACGAAATCGTGGCCTTGACTCCGCGGTGTGCTCGCGAACTCGGCTACGAACTGACCGGCGATGACGCAAGAAAACCCTACATCGAAGTGAGCGGCCGCAAAGGCCTGGGCGTCAAAGCCGACGACTTGATTACAAAGCTGGAACAAGCCTCGTTGGAAGAGGTCCACAAGCGTCACGCGGATATGCCGCCGGACGAACAGCAACGAACTGGGCACGCGATTGCGGTAGGAGCACTGCGTTTTTTCCTGCTGAAGTTCACTCGCAATACCATCATCGCGTTTGACTTTGAAGATGCGCTGAGTTTCGAGGGCGAAACTGGACCGTATTGTCAGTATGCCGTGGTCAGAATTCGCGGCATCCGCCGCAAAGGCGCCGAAGCCGGGCGCGACCATGTATCGGCGGAAGCTGCCGCGAGATTCCTTCACGCTGCCGACGGCGCAGGTCTCTGGGAGTTATTGCTGCATGCAGGCATGCTGGATCATTCGGCTGAGGCCGCCATCAGCGCACAAGAGCCTGCATTCGTCGCGAAATACGCATTCCAACTGGCACAGGCCTTCAACAACTTCTACCACAAACACCACATTCTTTCGGAAACTGACGCGGAAAAACAGGCTTTCCTTCTCGGCCTCACCGAGCTTGTCGAGCGCCAGCTTCTGAGTGCGTTGTCCCTGCTCGGCATCACGGCGCCCGAACGAATGTAGCCGCCGCCACTGTTTGAGGAGCGACTCAATATGTTTGCACCAGATGCACGAGTGTGCGTAACGCTACTCCGGTCGGCCCCTTTGCCAACCAGGGCTTGGCATCGTCATTCCACGCTGTACCCGCGATATCCAAATGAATCCAAGGAGTATCGCCCGCAAACTCCCTGATGAACCATGCACCGGTGATTGACCCACCACCCTTGCCGCTGCCGATGTTTTGTATATCCGCGAAGCTCCCTTTAATGAACTCGCGGTACTCATCGTCCATGGGCATTTGCCACATCTTCTCGCCCGAGGCTTTCGCTGAAGCCAGCAGCTTGTCCGTAAACTCCTGGTTCGAACCAAACACGCCCACGTTGATGTTCGCCAGTGCCACCACAATTGCGCCGGTCAACGTCGCCGCATCCACAATGTGCGTCACACCGAGTTGCTTCGCGTAGGTGATCGCGTCCGCCAAAATCAATCGCCCCTCGGCATCCGTATTCAACACTTCGATGGTCTTCCCGGACATCGCCGTCTGAATGTCGCCGGGCTTCTGCGCCCTGCCTCCCGGCATGTTTTCCGTGGAAGGTACAACGCAAATCACTTTGACGTTCGGCTTTAGTGCCGCCAGCGCCCGAATTGCGCCTAGCATGGTCGCGCCGCCCGCCATGTCGTACTTCATCTTCTCCATGCCATCGGCCGGCTTGATGGAAATTCCACCCGTATCAAAAGTCACCGCTTTGCCGACCAAGCCAATGACCGGCGCCTCTGGCTTCACATTCGCCGGCGTATATGTCGCCACAATCACCCGCGGCGGCTCCACGCTTCCCTGGGCCACGCTGAGCAGCGCTCCCATCTTCAGCTCGGCAATCTTCTTTTCGTCCAGAATCTCCACAGCCAGTCCGGCTTCCTTGGCCATCGCCGCCGCCTTATCCGCCAGGATACGGGGTGTCAGCTTGTTCGACGGTTCGTTCACCAAATCCCTCGTGAAGTTCTGCGCTTCGGCAATAATCTTTCCCACAGCCAGGCCTTTTTCGCCAGCCGCCTTTTCTGCTTCCCCAAAGCCCACTACTGCCACCGACTCAATCTCCTTTCCGTTTTTCTTGTCGGTCTTGTACTTGTCCGTTTCAAAATTCGCTGTAGTGAATCCTTCTGCCAGCGCCTGCGCCGCGTCCGCCGTCGCGCCATTCTGGTGGACAAGAAACGCAAAATTCTTCACCGATCGAGTCTTCAGATAGCGCAGAGCCGCGCCCGCCACTTTCCGGAGCGTCGCCGCATTAAACGCCTCGCGCTTCCCCGCACCCACCAGCAACAGCCGCGCCGCCTTCAGTCCCACCGGCGCATGCAACAGCGTAAACTCCAGCGTCTTGCCGGTAACTTCTCCGCTCGCCGCCAGTTTCTTCAACAGTCCGCCCGCCGCAGCATCAATCTCCGCCAGCCGCCCTTGAACTGGCTCGCCCTCCTCAAACACATAGCTCACCAGGGCGTCGCTCTCGACTCCCGCATACGCCTTCGTATCCAACGTGATTTGCATGACTGTCTATCGCCTCCGATTGCGATACATCGCTGCTTCTGCTTCCTTGCGTGCTTCTTTGGTGCGTTCGTCCTGACGCCGATCCCACAGCTTCTTGCCTTGCGCCAGCGCGATCTCGCACTTCGCGATCCCGTCGCGGAAGTAAATCCGCAACGGTATGACGGTTAAACCCTTCGATTGGCTGCGCCCGGCCCACTTGGCAATTTCATTTTTATGTAACAGGAGCTTCCGGTTGCCAAGCGGTTCGTGGTTCCACGGGCCCCCTGCCATATACTGCGCTATGTGCGCGTTTACCAGCCACGGCCCCGAAGGCTTAAAGTCCACAAACGCATCCCGAATATTGGCTTTCCCTTCGCGTAGGGCTTTCACTTCCGTCCCATGCAGCACCAGCCCGGCTTCCATTCGCTCCAAAAGATGGTAGTTGTAGCCCGCCGCCCGGTTCTGAGCCACAATCTGCTCGCCTTTCTTGTTCGTGTCCCGCCCCTGATTCTTCGCCGCTTTGGCCATAACACCCCAATATAGCATTCCTTTTAAGCAGCATTGGCAAATGCAGAACAGCCAACCCTACACTTCTTGTCCTGCTTCTAAGCCAATGCTAGAGTGGTACAGTTTTTCGTCGAGGCCTGGCTACAACTCACGGAGTGTGCATGCGCCGTAAGACTATCCTGATTTTGTGCGCCGTAGCAGGTCTGCTCGCTGCAGGGTGTCCCAAAGGCGACGAACACTATAAAGCCGCTCGCAAAGCCGAGGATCTGCAGGACTTCGACACTGCACTTCAGTATTACCAAAAGGCCCTGGCCAGCGATCCGCAGAACGCCGATTATCGCATCAAGGTCAATCAGATTCGTTTTGAAGCTGGCGCCTTCCACATCAAGAAGGGCCAGGAGCTGCGCGAAAAGGGAGACCTGCAAGCTGCAGCGGCCGAATTCCAGCGCGCTGCCACCATTGACGCCTCTAGTTCGGTCGCAGTCCAGGAATTCCGTAATACTGTCGACCAGCTGAACGATATCGCCCGCAAACAAGACGAAGCGGCTGCCGGCCCCAACAATGCCGCTGAGTCCGACCTTGCCAGCGGGCCTCCCGAACTTAAGCCTCTCCCCGAAACGTCTGTCAGTCTGAAGATGGTCAACGACGTCAAAATCATCTACGACACCATCGGCAAACAGTGCGGCATCAACGTCATTTACGATCCGGACTTCCCCGCACGGCGCATTTCGGTCGAACTCAACAATGTAACCTTGCAGCAGGCTCTCGATATCGTGGCCATCCAGAGCAAAACGTTCTGGAAGCCAGTCACCGAAAACATCATCTTCGTGGCACAGGACACCACGCAAAAGCACAAAGACTACGACGAGCAGATGGTCGAGACTTTTTACCTCTCCAATACCATTCAGTCTCAGGACCTCACCGAAATTGCCAACGGCCTCCGTCAGGTTCTCAACCTCACCAAAGTCCAGCAGCTCAATTCGCAAAACGCCATCATCGTGCGCGACACGCCCGACAAACTGGCCATCGCTCGCCGCCTTCTGAAAGACATTGACAAAGCCAAGCCGGAAGTCATCATTCAGGTTGAAGTGCTTTCCGCCAGCACCGACCGCCTCCGTGACATCGGGGTCCTCCCCGGCCAGACCGCGTCGATAGCCTTCACCCCGCCGGGAAGCACCGTTTCCAACGGCAGTTCCAGCGGCAGTTCCAACGGTTCGGGCTCATCGACCACGACCGGTGCGCCCTTGAAGGGCTTCTCGTTTAGCGCCGGCGACTACACCATCACCCTTCCGGGAGCCACCGCCAATTTCCTGCTCACCGACACCACCAGCAAGATCATCCAAAATCCGGAAATTCGCTCCATTGACGGTCAGCCGGCCAAGCTCAACATTGGCAGCCGCGTCCCGATCGCCACAGGTAGCTTTCAAGCAGGCGTCGGCGTAGGCACCACGTCCGTCAACCCCCTCGTCAACACACAGTTCACATACATAGACGTCGGCGTCAACGTCAACATCACGCCCCGCATCCACCCTAACCACGAGGTGAGCCTTAAAGTTGCGCTCGAAGTCTCCCAAGTCACCAGCTTCCAGACCATTGGCGGCATCCAGCAGCCGGTCATCGGTCAAAATAAGATTGAGCACGACATCCGCCTGCGCGAGGGTGAAGCCAGCATTCTCGGGGGCCTCTTTTCAAAAACGGACAGCAAGACCGTAAACGGCTGGCCCGGCTTCGCCCAGATTCCCTTGATGAAATATCTGTTTTCCGACAATCGTACGGATCGTTCGGAAAATGACATTCTCATCGTCCTCATTCCCCGCATCGTACGTCTACCGGATTGGTCTCGCACCGACCTCCGGCCCATCTCTTCTGGCGTCGAGCAGAACATCACTACACGGCGCCAGAGCGATATCCGTTCTCCAGAAACACCTAAGGCACCCGCCGCGCAACCACCGGCCCAGCAGCAGGCTCCTGCACAGCCGGTGCCTGGTGTCGCTCCGCCAGCAGCCCAGCCGCAACCCGGCACGCCCGAGGCTGCTGCATCTGGTCAGGGCGCGCGCCTGCGCTTCGACCCCCAGGCACTGACCCTCGCTCCCGGACAAACCGCCACCCTCGGCATCGCCGTGGACAACGTGAGCGACCTCTACTCCATTCCAATGATGCTACAGTACGACCCCGCCGTGATCAGCATCGAAGACATTCAGCACGGCACTTTTCTCTCCAGCGGCAACCAGGAAATCGCCATCGTACAGGGCGGTGACAAGTCCAAAGGTCAAGTCATGATCGCCGCCACGCGGCAACCGAACACGCCGGGCGTCAGCGGCAGCGGCACCCTTCTCGGCGTCGTCATAAAGGCCATTGGCCCAGGCGCCACCAACCTTTCGATCGTCCAGGTCAACGCCAAGGACTCCCAGCAAAAGCCACTTGCCCTAGTCACTACCGAAGCCAGCGTGCAGGTGCAGCCCCAGTAGCTCTACAGCCGACACAGATCCCAGATCCCGCATCGAGGCTTCCTTGCGAGAATGCGCTTGGGCGCCGTGGTCGCCGGGCGAAGACACTGGCTGAAGACACTGGCTTATGGAACGGTGGCGCCGACTGCTCTTTTCTTCGTCGCCGATTCCGCGTTATATTTTTAGTAGAAACCCAGGATGAGACGCGCCAACCCACAAGCCGGCATGACCTTGATCGAGCTCATCATCGCTTGCTCCATCCTGGTCATTCTGGCTTCCGCTGCGCTGCCTGTCGCCCGCTATTCCATCGTCCGCGGCAAGGAAAATGAACTTCGCCGCGACCTCCGCGAAATGAAAGACGCGATTGATCGCTACAAGGACCTGGCCGACCAGCAGAAAATCCGCGTCGAAGTCGGCAGCGAAAACTATCCTCCGGATCTGGAAACGCTTGTCAAGGGCGTCCAGGTAGGCACTGCCGACAAGAAAGTCCGCTTCCTCCGCAAAATACCCGTGGATCCCCTGACCGGCCGGGCCGAATGGGGCATGCGCTGTGTCACCGACGATCCCGATTCGCAAAGCTGGTGCGGCAAAAACGTTTTCGATGTCTATTCCAAATCGCAGGGTACTGCCCTGGACGGAAGCAAATACTC
>AR_comb_assmDRAFT_10174804_pt1 | contig 23934 bp, 14 predicted proteins | sample ArasoioldDNA_FD_10543 | JGI IMG/M metagenome (IMG submission 10543) | reverse complement strand
ACTCGGCCAGTTCGCGGACCAGGTCAGGAGTGCGATCCTTCGATCCATCATCGATGACGACAATCTCTTTCAGAAGAGGGCCAAGCGCCAACACCTTCCGCAGAATCTGAACGACGGTCTGCTCCTCGTTGAACACGGGGATGAGGACAGACAGTATTCCGGCATGTGTTTCACTCATGGGTGCGTACTCGATGAATCCTTTCAAGGTGCGCCGATGGACCGTGCAGCAACCATGCGAGACGGATCATGAGGAGCGTTGCAGGAGGCTTAAGTCATACGGATGTAAAGAGTTGGGCGCTGCGGTGCGCGCCGGATGTGCAGGCCTCCGCTAGCACAATTCGCTTGTAGGGATGTCTTTTGTTCGTACTGGCTTCAATATTCTGAGGACCTATTTCTGAATTCCTGGCCGCAACCTTGTGGATGAGGTCGACGACCGCTAATTGCGGCTACGCTGACGGATCCAGCGTTCATACCAAAGATTGAGGACCATGACCGTCCACAATCGCGTGCTGTAGTCCCTCTTGCCGGTGCGATGTACTTCCAGAAGGTGACGGAGATGGTCAGCATTGAGATATCCGGCGGCAGTCAGCCCAGATTCGAGGAGTACCGGTCTCGACCAGTCCGCTAACGGACCCTCAAACAACTCCACCACCGGAGCCCTGAATCCCTGTTTCGGTCGATAAATGATCTCATTCGGAAGCAATCCTTCGATTGCCTTCTTGAAAAAGTATTTGACCACGTCAGGTCGTGCCTTGAACTGCGCGGGCACGTTGAAGACGAAATGCGCATAACTCGGTTCGGTATACGGAGAGCGGACTTCAATTCCGAAATTTGACGCGATGAGATCCATCTTCCCCATCATCAGATTGCCGAAATAGTGGTCCTGCATCATCGCGTATACGATGTAATTCATGTAGTCGCGCTGACCGTGCTCACTGTTACGGAGGCGCTCGGCGACGTGACGAACGGTCTCCGCGGGCGCCGTCATGCTGACTTGTGATTGCGTTGCCTGCGTAACGGCGTCGCTGATCTCGGTATCGGACCACGCGATTTCAAAATTCCAGAAGTATTCGTCATCGGCGGCGGCTCTTCGCAACGTTGCCTGATGTTTTGATGCGACTGCCGCCGCAGCTGCTGCCACCGACTTTCGCGCCCAGCGCGGCGCCTTCATCAGCGGCGCCCACCGCTGATAGTACCGCTCGCGAATATTGATCATCTCGCGATGACCGCAGGTGAGCTCGTCATTGGCTTCCCCGGCAATGACAACTTTCAACCCTTCATTGCGTGCCATCTGGAGGGCGTGGTACAGAAAGACGCTCGACGGCTCGGACACCAAATCGTCGAGGATGTCGATGGTCTTTGGAATCGTCGCGATGAAATCATTTGCCGAGATCAGCGCTTCGTGGTGAACGGAACCGGCGAGTTTCGCCACCTGTCGCGCATATTCCAGATCCGAATAATGCGCCTGTCCTTCGACTTCCGCTAATCCGCACGTAAAGGTGTGCAGCGGCCTTCTACCGGCTCGTGCCAGCAATGCGACGTTCGCACTCGAGTCGTTGCCGCCGCTGAGCAGCGCGCCAATTGGTGCTGACGCTTCCCTGTGAGCGACGGCGGCCTCGTGCAGCTCGCGCGTGCGGCGTACATAGAAAGACTCGTCGGTGTTTTCTGCCACAGGGGACTCGGTGAGATCCCAATACTGTTTCAACGCAACGGCGTTTCGCTGCCAGGTCGCGGTGTGCGCCGACGGAATCTTGAAAATGTTCTGAAACAGCAACTGGGGCGTTGGCACATTGATGAAGGTCAGGTACGGCACCAACGCCTGGACATTGAGGGCCGCGTTCACTCCTGAATGCGAGAGAAGCGACTTGATTTCCGACGAAAAGACGATGCCTTGCGGCGACGCATAGTAATAAAGCATTCTGACGCCCAGATAGTCACGCCCGAGCGTCAACGTTCGATTGCGTTTGTCCCAGATGGCGAGGCTGAACTGGGCATCGACGCGCTTCCAGCCTTCAGGTCCCTCTTCTTCATACAGGTGCAACAACACTTCTGAAGAGTGCCTGCCGGTCAACGTATGACCGCGGCTGGACAGCCACGGCGTCACCTCGGCTGCATTGAAGACATGGCCATCGCAGACGAGCACGAGATGGCCGTCCTCGCTGATGGTGATCGCGGGGTTCTTCTCGGTGCTGTCCGTCTTCAGCCACCTGAATCCAAGCAACACCTGCTCTTCGAGGCTGGCGTGCGTCGCCTCGCCGTCGGCGCCCCGTCGATGCAATGCCCCCAGCATCGCGTTCAAGTCTGATTGCGCAGACTGGTGCGTGACCAGTTCTCCAGCGATCCCGCAAATCCCCGACATCCTGCGTATGTCCTTCCTATTTCGCCGCTTCGGCGTACAACTGTTGATAGCCTCGAACCATGGCTTCGAGGCTGTGCTGCTCGCGGGCTTCCGCCAGCGCGCATTGCGCCAGCGCCCGGCGTGCATCCGGGTTATTCGCAAGTTCGATCAGTGCCATTGCCATTGCTTCAGGCGCTTGCGCGGGAACGAGCCGTCCAGCTCTGCCGTCCGACAATATCTCCGGAATTTCGTGAATGCTGGTCGCGACAATCGCGCGGCCGGCCGCTTTTGCCTCAATAAGTGCCACGCCAAACGTTTCGAATTTCGACGCCAGCACAAACACGTCGAAACTTCGCATGACAAGTGGAATGGAATCCGAGTGGCCGAGAAAGGTGATGCGCTCAGCAATCCCGAGAGACACGGCAAGGTCCTGCAACTGCGATCGCAGCGGTCCGTCGCCGGCCAGCAGCATATGCAGGCTTGGGCATTCCCGCGCGGCAATCGCGAACGCTTTGAATTGGCTTGGATAATCCTTCTCCTCAACCAGCCGTCCAACGCTCCCCACGAGTAGCGCTCCGGATGGTATTCCGAGCGTCGCTCGGAAGGCAGCGATGTCGGCCTCCGTGTAGCGCTGAAATGCCTCTACGTCTATTCCGTACGGGATAGTTCGCAATTTTCGGATGGGTAAGCCATTAAATCGAAAAAAGCGCATACCCAGTGCTCCCGACACGGCGACCAGGAATTCCACAAGACTACACGCGACACGGTTGCGATACACCTGCCGCCGGCTCACGGTCGCTAAGGGTTGTGGAAGGTATGCGTATTCCCGGTCCGGAACCTGGCACGCGAAGGCGCTTAACGACCCGATAACCGGCGAGCCGGTCACGCGGCCAACGAGCCCGCCAAGCAGTATCGGACGCGGGTTGAAACAGTGCAGGAGATGCGGACCGACAGATCGAACGAATCGCCGCAAGCGAATCAGCGTCTCGGGGCGAATGCCATTCGGGATACCAAGAAGCTCCGTGCGAACGCCCGCGCTGCGCAATCGCTCGGCGAGCAATGAATCGGCCGCCGACAACGACGCGACGATCGGCACGAACCTCGTTCGGTCCATGTGGATCGCGAGATCGACGAGGCTCTTCGTTTTGCCGCTGAGACCAAGGCTGTCGACCAACAGCAGGATCGACTTCATCAGGTGACGCTGCACCCTGCCGTCAGCAAAACCACTGCTCGTACCACGCGGACAGGTTCATGAGACACCACAGATCGAAACTGTGATCCCATGTTCGTGTCACATGGCGGTCCCACATCCACCGCACATAATCAAAATTCAGCAGTTTGGCGGAGCGCAGTGGTGAATCGAACAGTATCTGCTCTGCCCACGGCCGCAGTTCGCCTGCCAGCCAGTCCGGCAGTGGAACCCTGAATCCCTGTTTTGGCCTGTCGATGATTTCAGCTGGTAATACCCCGCGCAGCGCCTCCTTCAAAATATGCTTCGTCCGTGTGCCGGCGATTTTCAGGTGAGCGGGAAGCGACAATGCGTAGGAGGCGAGCTCGTAGTCCAGGAACGGCGCACGCGCCTCCAGGGAATGCGCCATCGAAAACTTGTCGACGCGCATGAGAAGCAGTTCGGGAAGGCGGTTCGACAACTCTACGAACGACACCTGCTGAAGGAAGTCCGCGTGCGGGTGAACGGCGTGCAATTCGTCGTAATATCCTTTGACGATCGCAGCGGAGCGGCCCGTCGACCGGCCATGCCCATTTTCCTGAATCAGTCGTCGCTTCTCGGTTTCCCAGAACGCGATCGTCAAGCCCCAATAGAATGGCTCGTTCTCAGCGGCACGCCTCAGTACATCGAGGGATCCATCGCCTCGTCCCAGCGCACGGGCGCTTTGATAAAGTCCCTCTCGAATGAATCGCGGCAACGTCAGCAGCGGACGCCATCTCCGATTGTACGAACGGGAAAGGTGCACGAAATCGGGATAACCGCCAAACACCTCGTCACTGCCTTCACCCACCAGGACAACAACCACACCGCCGGCACGAGCCGCCTTCGACACGAAATACATAGGCAGGCACGCGGGATCCGCGATTGGTTCGTCCTGATGCAGCGCCAGATCAGGCAGACACGCTTTGCAGTCGTCAGCGGTGATTTCGACCTCCTGATGCTGACAGCCATACATCGCTGCAACCTTGCGGGCATACGGAATGTCGTGAAAGTTCTCAGCGTCGCCAAAGCCAGTGAACGACGCGGAGAAGGTATGCAATCGGTCCGACATCAATTCACTCATCAACGCAACATTCGAACTCGAATCGATCCCACCGCTCAGGAACGCGCCAACCGGAACATCGCTCATTAATCGCTTCTTCACCGCCTGTCTCAACAGGCGGTGAACTGTCTCCGACGCCTCCGCCTCCGACACGTCTGCTCGCCATGAACGTGCGTCCGCCGCGGGTGACCAGAATCGCTCGACTCGAATCTCGCCGTGCATGTCGCATTCGAGCCAATGCGCAGCCGGAAGCTTGCGGATGCCACTGAACAGCGTATAAGGGGCCGGCACATTCGAAAACGTCAGGAAATAGTCCAACCCTTCTCGATCGAGCTCGCGCGTCACCTCGGGGTGTTGCAGAAGAGCCTTGATTTCCGAAGCAAAGAGCAGCTTCGAACCGATGACGGTGTAGTACAGCGGCTTCTTCCCCAGCCTGTCCCGCACAAGCAGCAGGCGCTGTTCCTTGGCGTCCCAGATCGCAAATGCGAACATGCCGTCCAGTCGCGGAACGCAGTCTCTGCCGAGTTCCTCGTAGAGGTGGACGATCGCCTCCGTATCGGTTCGTGATCCGAACTGGTGACCGGATTGCTCGAGGCGTTCGCGGAGCGCCAGCTGGTTGTAGATTTCGCCGTTGAACGTAATCCACACATCGCCGGATTCGTTCGTCATCGGTTGCTGGCCGCGCGAACTGAGGTCGACGATGCTGAGTCTTCGGTGCGCCAGCACGACTCGCCGGTCGGGGCTTCGGTACAAGCCGGCGCCGTCGGGCCCGCGATGCCGCATTGCATCACGCATGCGTGTGACACGCTCAGTCTCGTCGCAGACCGCGGCGCCGTAGTTAAAGAGTCCCGCAATGCCGCACATATGATGAGACGCTACGCGGTGTCCGTCCGCTCAAGCGCAGAGTTTCGCTGCAGCGGCTGCCGGGGGTCCTGGTATAGGAACATGTACGCGGAGGCCATCCGTTCAAACGAGAAGTATCTCTCGTACCCACGTCGCGCATTTTCGGCATGACGCTGCCGAAACGCCGGATTCGATTGATACGCCACGATAGCTTCCGCCAGTGCGTCGACGTCGCCAGGCGGTACAGCGTGACCCGCATCAGCACGCATCACCACGTCGCCCATTCCGCCGACATCGGTGACAACCGATGGCAGTCCGGCAGCCATCGCCTCGAGCAATGAGATCGGCACTCCCTCGCTGATCGAGGAAAGAACGAATAGGTGCGAACGAGCCAACCAGTCTCCGACGTCGGATCTCGCGCCCAGGAACGTTACGTTTTCCGCGCAGTCCAAGTCGGCGGCCAGCCGCTGCAGCTGCGACTTCATTGGACCATCACCAACAATCCAGAGCCGCACAGCCGGTGCAACCTGCCTGACCTTCGACAGCGCACGCACCAGAGTTGCGTGATCCTTGGGCGGTCCAAGTCTCGCCACCGTGACGATGTCGAAGGCATGTTTGCTCTCAGACGGCGGCTCGGCAGCGCCTGGGCCGGAAACCGACGCAGGCTTCGCTCCGTTCCAGATCGTGACCAGCTTCCGCGGCTGGGCGAATGTTGCGCGAGCGAGATTCGCTTCCGCTTTCGGACAGACTGCCACGACGCGGTCGGCACATCGTGCCGCCAACCAGAACAGCCCCTGGCGTCGGTAGTTCCGCGGCCGCGAAACTATTCCGTGACGCGTGCAGATAATCGATTTCGCTCTCGCAAACCGACCGGAAACGGCACCAATCACAGATGCGACCACGTTGTGGCAGTGCACCACATCCGGACGGAGTGTGAGAAAGGAACGCGCCAGGCGAGCGATTAACCGCGGATATGACGCGGGGCCGTGAGTGACGACGTCGAACCCTTGCTCCTGCAGCGTCTCACCGAGAATGCCGCAACTGAACAAGCAATGGACGGATACCTCGTGGCCTTCCGCGCGATGTTGATGGCAGAGGGACTGGACCATGATTTCGGCCCCGCCTATGTCCATACTGTCAATCACATGTGCAATGCGCATCCGACCCCGTACCTGCTCACCGACTCGATTCAAGCGACAGTTGTTCAGCCGACTCGGAGCTACCTTCATGAGCGGCAACGGCATGGAATTCATGCAGCGGGTCGCATCTCCGACTTCCTCGGGTCGCGCGCGCTAATCCAATGGCTGGAAGCAATTGCGACAGCAAAGCTTGTTCCAGTATATCTATTGATTCTTTGCCGCATCCGGCCCGGATTTACGCAACGCTAGATGTGGATGCGATGTCTTTCCTTAGCGACTTTCTACACTTGTCGCCCTTGAAGAAGACTTTTCCGACCAGAAGCGCCTGATGCGATGAGGAACGACGTTGCCGACGGCCCGCGGTACCCGGCTACCTCAGTGAACGATCCGCACGTTTCTGGGCGGCGCCAGTTCCGACGACGGCGCCAGAGCGGCTGGCTGAAATCCTGAGCCGACGCCGATGCTCACATCGGCAGTCGAGGACGAACTCCCATCCGAGGCCGTCAGTCGAAGCGTATACGTGCCGTTCGCGCTGAATCTTGCCGTCGTGTAGCCCGTCGTCGGACTGCTGAAATCAACCGAACCCGGCCCGCTGACGAGAGACCACTGCAGCGTCAGCGTCCCGTTCGGAAGGCTGTCGTCCGCCGCGTAACCAGATAACTTCGCAACGGCGGTAGTGTCCGCGATGCCGAAGGAAGGCCCGGCGTAAACCATCGGTCTCTTGTTTGACGTGACGATCGCGGGCGCCGTCGCCGGCAACGAGCTGGTCTGCACGGCTCCGATGTCGCCCGCTCCATCCTGAGGATCCTGCACGCCGCGGAGCGGGCTGTTATTCGCGGGCGCATACACCCATCGGAAGTATGACAGGATGTCGCTTACCTTATACGCGCCGTTCAGAATGTCGGTATCGTTGAACGGAAAGCCCGACTCGTCACTTGAGCCGGTGCCCGTCTGTCCGGTTCCAATCGGAAGCGGTCCGCGAAATTGTGGGTCCACGTTGTTGTTCGCACACAGACCGATATCGTGGCCCCCCATCCCGCTCTGACACAGACTTCGACCTGTTGCCGCGAGATCGTAGACGATGCTTCGCTCGGTGGTTGGATCAAAGAAAGTGCTGTTGTAGTCCATGTAGACCGCGCGCGCCGGCGGCGGCGTGACGTAGCCTTCGGTAAAGTCGGGGCTGACGGCACTTGTACACTCCGATGTTGGACATCCACGCGCCAGCAGCTTGAGTCGGTAGGCGACGTTATTTCGCCACGAGCTCAGTGTTGCGCCGTTGACGACCCAAATCAACGACTTCACCGCCGCACCACGCATGTCCATCGTGTTGTTGTAAATCGATAGTGTGTTTCCAGGCTGAAGCAGACCAAAAGCCGAATCACCAGAGGCCGGCCGCGTGCCGAGCGTGTATGTGTTGATTCCCGGAAAGCGCGTCAAAAGAATGTTGTGATGTACCGATCCGCCATTTCCGATGCGAACGAACTGATGTGGCTCCAGTTCGGCGATCACGTTGTAACTGAGTGTCCCGTCGATGCCATTTGCGACCCAGTGACCAGTACGGAAGATGTTGTTCTCCGCGACGGAACCAGTTGCAAGCGCTCCGAGGTTGTACACCTGTGACCAGACCGGCACGTCCGGTGTTACGTCGAGAATCGAATGGGAATAGTTGTACGACAGGTAAGCGCCACTGCCGCGGATGGTAAAGCCGACTCGTTTGCCAATGAGTACGTTGCCATCGGCGTCACACTGGGACGAACAGCCGGGTGCCGCGCCGATCACCCAGTTCGGCGACCCAACTTCAATCCACGATCGGAAGACCCGGTTACCCTGGAAGTACTTCCGTACCGTAGATGGCCCAGACTCCTTGAACCACGGCCGAGCGAGAGCGGCGTTGGTGTTGATCGACACCAGATTGTCGGCCGCGTACATATTGCGATTGAAGACCACGTATGAATCGGCACCCGTGTAGAGGTTAAAGCCCCCCGAACGCCGGAATGCGGAGTCCTGGATGTCCAGATAGGCTCCGGAACCCAGGTAGGCATAGTCTCCCGATCGTTGCCCGCCAAGAACGTCAAGCGACTCGGTGCCAACATCGGCGAAATCCACATATCGAGCCCTGAAGTGTCCCGTCCAACTGGCGTCAGGAACAACGAACCGGTGTCCGCCGCCGGTGACAACGCAGTGCCGGGCTGCGGTACCAACAAGCTCCACGCTGTCGTCATTGCGCAACGTGATATCGCTGCTCAACGAAAACTGGTCGTTGGTGCACGTGTACTTTCCCTGCGCCGGCGCCGACGGATCTCCCGGCGGTGGATCGATCGATGGCGCAGGCGCGTTGGGGTCGCTTCCTGCGGTAGGAGCCGTGACGCTGAGGGTCACGCGCCTCGTGTCGGCCGCTAACGTCGCGGAAATGACCACGTTCGCCGAGCTGGAGAGTCGGGAAGGATCGACGATAAATCGTGCTGAGCTCCCGCCGCCAGAGATGATCACCGACGCCGGGACATCCACAGAAGTAGTGCTGGCGGACACGCGAACCGTGAGCGCGTTCGCTGCCGCAGGCGACACGGTGACGACGCAGTTTGCACGTGCTTGAGTCGCAAGCGCCGCGGGGGAACAGTCCAGGGCAGCGAGCGTCGGGTTATTGGACGTTGGGGGTTGAGGCGAGGACGGCAGGGGCTCGGCCACCGTGCCGGTCGATGCGACCACGAACGCCCCTGACTGGGACTTGAATCCGACGGTGCCCGAATTGTCCACGATCACCGAATTCTGCTCCGCAAGGAGCACGCCGTTACGGGTCACGGAATAGGTGCCAGGCGCAAGGCCGGCGACAACATAGGTACCCGTTCCGCCGTGATCGGTCGTAAACCTTGCCGTCGTGGACGTCGCGGACGCAAAGGTCCCGTTACCTGCATCCGTGACGCCTTTCGGAAGCACTACTACCTTCGGCGCATCGCCACCGATCTGAAGGGCTTCAAAACCAGTGTCGACGCTCGTTAGTCGCGTGATGCCAGGCAGCGTGCCGCTTGTGCTCGTGGCGTACAGAACAGTGAGGCCCGTATACACGTTGGAGGGCGCCGGATCTGTGACCTCTGCACGCCAGTTCGCCGGCGCGCCACCGCCGTCCACATTGCGGACGAGCGCCACCCGGGCCGATGCCGGAAGCACCGTGTTCACAAACAGCTTCGAACTGCCTGCCGTGCTCGTGATGACGCTGCCGGACACGGCGGGGGTGCTGGCGCTCGAAAGTTGCCACCGAATCTGCTTCGTGTGCGAACCGCTGGTTGATCGGATTCGGTCGGAAATCACATACACGCCGTCACCAAGCGCAACGAACGATCGAAAGAAATATTGCAGCGTTCGTTTGTCAGGGAGCTGGTAGTAGTCGTACGCGGTGGCAAACTCGTTCTGCGCGAACGCATAATCGTTCGTCAATTTCTGGATGGGTGCCTTGTAGATACCAAACCCGGTTTGACATCCCTCGTACGCCGGACCGGTGAAGCATCGCCCTCCGGCCGTGTCACCTCCATCCCAGAAGTACAGCGTGTTGGCATAGGCATTTCCCATCAGCGCCAGTTCGGGGGAACCGGAAGTGCCATCGCCGGTGCCTTTCCAGTAATTCGACTGGACGAGCAGGTAGTCCGTTCCGCGCGTCAGATCGACGTGACCGGAATATTTTGGAGTTGATGCGGAGTAGTGCGCGCCCGAGGCGTTAAACAACGCGTAATCGGCGCGGTCGGACCAGTCCGATCTCCAGTACACGTTGGCTTCCCCTCCGTCGGAGAAGAAGTATGGAGGCTGACTCGTACGGTAGTCAGATGATGCACGCGTCGATTTGTAGAACATCAGCCGATCGTAAATTTCGGCGCGTTGCATTATTTCGGCACCTTGCGGAGGGGGCGCAATGTGGTCGTAAAACCACTGCATCCACGCGCCCTCCGTCGTCCCGGCCAAGGTATGAGACAGGAGCAGCGCCTCGGACAACGTCATGATGCCGGTCCACGCGCCAGTCCACTGGCCGAACGTCGGTGACTTGAAACGATCCGGCTTCAGGTTGTAAATGAGATTGCGCGCCCAGCGTTTTTGATAGTCCTGACTCTGTGGAAGGTCGACGCCAGTCGCAGTCTTAACAAGATCGTAGTACTTCGCAAGCCGCGAGATATCGTTGCCGCCGTAGTTGAATCCGGTCACGGCAAGGCCGCTGTAGTAGAAGCCTGTACGATCGTCGGCGGCTTTGGCGGTGGTGCTGGGCGGGTTGAAGAATTTCGGGTCGAAGTTCGTGTACCAGTTGTTGGCTGTCCAATCGAGCCAGGATTGCGCCTGCGGGTTTTCGTCGAAGGTCGCGTATCCGGTCGCAGCCGCGCCGGTGATGTGGTTCGCCCAGTAGTTGCTCGATGGATCGTTGATGGCGTACGCGTTGGCCGCGGTCCATGTATTCCAGACGTTGAGCGTTGTGTAGACGGCGGTCTTCTGCGATGGCGTGAGCAGCTCGTAGAACCAGTCGTAACCCAGCGCCACGCCTAGCGTTGCACCAAGGCTTCCACGCCCGGAGTCTTGAGATACCGGGGACGTCATCCCTGCGGCACCGAGCATGCCAATCCAATTCAGCAACTCCAACGCCTTCGCCGAATAGGCGCTCCCTCCGGCGACGCGATAAACGATCCCAAGCTGAGTGAACGCATCCTTCCACCCGGAACCCGATGCGCCGTACGTGATATAGCCACCGTCTTCGCCGCCCGCCATGAAGAACGTGATCGGTCCGGTGAAGGTGCCGAACGACGATGCGTTGACCGGGATCGTAAATGTACGACTTCCAGTCTTGGTCGCCGCCCAGGCTCCGGCAGGTGGTTGATTGTTGACAGCTGTCCAGGCACCAGATGCGCCCGCCAGGTAGACGGTTCTGGCGGTCCCGGTCCAGGGCAAGTTCTCGGCACTGGTGAATTGGACCGGGTTCGTATTCGACGCTGCGATAATGGTGACCTTAGGCACTGCCTGCTGCACGATTGCGTCAGCGCTTGCCTTCACCGCCACCCAGTCGGGATCGGATGCGGCACGCTTCGCTGCGATATCGGCGACCATCTGTGAACCAAGCCACAATCGGGGGTGACTTGCAATGACGGTCGTCGCCGCGGCGCGCGTGGGGCGCTGACTGGTCAACGTGAGCGCTGCCGCCGTCACCGCGACGGCGGCAAGGGCCATGCGTAGGGTTCTCGAGCGCATCGACAGGTGCAGTGGACGTGTTGCCATCACATTGACTCAGAGGGGAATAGAGCTGAGGGTTCGCGCGACTACAAAATTCGTTCCGCCGACTCTGCCGGCAACCTGGGCGCGATGTCCCTCACAAGCCTCTTTCGTGTACTTGGATTTCAATAGTGTTTCGGTCGATAAAGCCCTCGGCGCAGCCTTCTGCCCCGCGTTGTAAGGTTCGCGGTTTGTGTATGGTTATATGAACGACGGACATGTTCACGAAATTGCTCACGTACGTGTGCGTCGGCGCGGTTGCGAAGTTGTTATTGCCGAGGGAGCATTCCGCAGGACCCACCCCTATCGGACGCGCCATCGCGATGCTATATCTCTTATTCGCGCCGGCAGCCGACGGCCCCGTTTAGCCGACGAAGCCAACGCACCGGCCGACGTTGACTTCCGGACGATATGACGTCGAACGACAACACCCGTACTATCACGAAGAACTCGTTTTGGTACACGGTCGAGGGGTCGGCAACGACCCTCGTCATGTTGCTCGCCTCCGTCCCCGTGGCAAGGGTGATGGGCCCCGACATTCTCGGCCGGTACATCTTCCTGGTCTTCGTCACCGGCATCGCACAACGAGTCGCGAATGTCGGAATTCCTGCTACGACGTGCAAGTACATGGCGGAAGCGCTCGGCCAGGGCCATGGGGATCTGGCGCGCGCGATCTTCAGGGCGACCATGCGGGTTCAAGCTGTCGTCGCAGCAGCTGTCACTTTGATTGCCGTCGGAATCGTTTATTTCTTTGACCACTCACCCAGCCGGCTGGTGGCGTATCTCATCGTGGCGAGCATTTTTCCGGGCATGGTGAATAACATTCCGGCCCAGGCAAACCTGGCGGCCGAGAATTTCGGTGCGAATCTGCCGGCGAGCTTCGCGAACTTTGCATCGTATTCGCTGCTCGTCGTGCTCACGTTGTGGTACGGCTGGGGCTTGGTGGGACTTGCGACCGCGACTCTCGTGTCACGAGTAATCGAGACGGCCGTCAGATACATCGGGGTGCAACGCTGGCTGCGAGCATATCGCATCGGAGCAATTCCTCAGGATCTGCGAACGCGAATGTTCACGTTCTCACGCCAGAACCTCGTCGTGTTGCTGCTCAGCATCATCGTGTGGGACCGTTCGGAGCTGCTGTTCTTGAACCACTTCTCACCAACGACACAACTCGCGTTTTATTCGCTCGCCTTCAGCGTCATCAAACAGCTGCTCATGGTGCCGTTGGCGTTCTCGAGTGCCATCGGCGTCACGATTCTTGCGCAGTACGGTCGCGACGCACGTGAACTGAAAGGACTGATATACAACGGAACCCGCTATGTAACATTGCTGTCGATTCCGCTGTTCATCGGCGTCGCGGCCGTATCCCACCCGCTCATCTTGATGGTCTATGGGCATGTTTATGCGGACGTAATCCCGGTGTTGGCGCTGATGAGCGTCCTGGCGATCCCCAGGGCATTCCAGGTGTTTTCAGAGCATCTGCTGCAGGCGACCGAGACGCAGGCGTTCATGGTGCGGTGGCTCACACTTTCAGCAGTCGCGAACCTCCTGTTCGATTGGCTGCTGATTCCACGATACGGCGCGATTGGTGCGGCGATCGCCAACGGCGTCGGGCAAACTCTTGCGGTTGTCGGAGTGTGGGCGAAAGCCACGTCCATTTTGAACGTGCAGCCACCAACCCGATTCATGACACGCGTGTTTGCGGCTGGCGCAGTGATGTTCGCCGCCGTCTGGCCGATCAGCTATTGGGTTCGGCCCGTCATCGCCCTGGCGCTCGGCATTCCGCTTGGAGCCGCCACGTTCTTCGTCTGCATACGCCTGATGCGGTGCCTGGAGACGACCGACCTGGTCCGTCTCCAACAGCTCACAGCGCGACTGCCTGGACGACTACGAACCATGGTCGATGCCGCTCTCGTATTCATGACCGGCGCAGCCGCGACACGCCACGAACCGACTGTTGAAGCCGTGAGCACGTTCAGAACCTGATTCCGGGCGTGGATTCGAAAGCCGTCGCCGAGCCGCTCGACACGACCGTGGAACGGTTACAGATCAGCGTCGTTATTCCCGTCTACAACTCCTGGCCGCGCGTCCGCAACGCCATCCGCAGTGTGTTTGCGCAGACGTATCAAGCACATGAAGTTATCGTCGTCGATGACGGGTCGACCGACGAATCCGCGGCTCACATCGAGCGCGAATTCGGTGGCCGCGTTCGCTGCCACGTTCAAGAAAACGGAGGTCCTGCGTCCGCTCGAAACGCCGGAGTGAGGCTGAGCGCTGGTGCGGTGATCGCGTTTCTCGATTCGGACGACGAATGGGTTTCCGACAAACTTGCGGCGCAGATCGCCGAAATGCGCCGAGACGCTGTCAAGCTCGTGGCGTGTGAAGCAGTCGTGCGCGACGACCGTGGTGAAGAGATCGGACGCCGAACGCTGCCGAGACCATTCGATCGCAAGACTGTCGCGCAGCAACTTCGGATGAGAACGACGATACCCATGGGCGTGCTGGTTGACCGTGCCGTGTTCATGGAGCTTGGCGGATTCAACGAATCGTTGTTCTGCGGCGAAGATCGCGACCTGTGGGCACGAATAGTGTCGAAATATGAAATCGCCGCAGTGTACGGTCCGCGCTTGATCGTGACCGATCGCGAGGGTGGCGCGTCGCGCGACAGCACCCGCGTATTGCGGGATGGCCTGATTGTAAACCGCAGTGTTCAACGCCTTTTTCCGTCGACGGGTCCGTTAGGATCGTTCGTTGATGCAGTGCTGCTCCGCAAAGCAGATTCGAATCTCCATTGGTCGGCGGCGTGGCTGTGCACGCAGAGCGGTCAGCGTCGAAAAGCCCTCGATTATGTGCTGCGATCGTTGTGGCTGTATCCCTTGTCCCGATTGCGGTCGAAATTGGGGCTGACGTTTCGCATCTTAGTCGGCAGGCGCACTTGATCGCTGCTGCGACCAATCGTCAGCTGGGCCCCAATCGTGAGCTTCGAATCGTCAGCCTCAGCTCTGAATTCCCCAATCCGACGGAGCCTGGGAAAGGCTTATTCGTCCGCGCTCGTTTGCTGGCCGTCGCCGCACGTGCACATCTGAGGGTGATCGCACCGGTCGCGCTGCTCGATTACGCAAACCCCCGCAGCCAGCTCTTCGCGTCATTCCGCGTCCCTTCTCAACGACGCGAGAACGGGATCGAGATCTTACATCCGCGGTGGTTTTATCCGCCCAAAGGCGGCTGGGTTAATGCGTTCCTGCTAGCCGTCCGTCTCCTTCCGCCGATTGCCACATTGCGGGCACGCGAGGGGTATGCCGCCATCGATGCGCACTACGCGCATCCCGAGGGAATTGCGGCCGTACTAGTCGGACGCGCTTTAGGCATGCCTGTGCTTATAACCATGCGCGGCAGCGAGTTGCGCTATCGGAACCAGCGGATAAAGCGGTACTGGATTGGATGGGCACTGAAGAGAGCAAGCCGCGTCATCGCAGTGTCCGAAGGCCTGCGGCAGCTCGCGCTCGAACTCGGCGTACCTTACGCGCGGACCGCCGTAATCCCCAACGGAATCGATGCCGACATGTTCCATCCGCGCGATCGACGCGGCGCGCGCGAGAAGCACAAACTCGGCGATGATCCTGTGATTCTCTGTGCTGGCGATCTCGCCGAGCTGAAAGGACATCATCGGGTCATTCGAGCTGTCAAGACGCTGACTGATCGCGGGTTGAAGGCTTCTCTCGTCATTGCGGGCGGCGTGGGACGATCCGGCCGCTACGCGGCAGCGATTCGGCAACAGGTGATCGACTGCGGTCTGGAGGATCGCGTGCGCTTCACGGGTGAAGTGAAGCAGGATGCACTTGCCGAGCTGATGTCCGCGGCCGACGTGTTTTGCTTGGCGAGCTCCAGCGAGGGATGGCCAAATGTCGTCAACGAGGCGCTCGCCTGCGGAACGCCGGTTGTCGCAACCGACGTCGGCGCAGTCAGGCAAATGATCACGTCGCAGACCTACGGATTTATCGTTCCCGTCGACAATCCCGACGCACTGGCGGATGCGCTGGGGTCAGCGCTGACGCGGCAGTGGGACCACGACGTCATTTCGGCCTGGGGACGATCGCGGTCGTGGGATCACGTCGCCAACGAAGTGCTCGTGCAGGTTTCCGCTGCGGTCGCCGAACACTCTTCGCGGCAGACGCCGCGATGACTCCGATGGACGTCATCGTCAACGCCGACGATCTCGGCATGAGCGCCAAGGTTAACGACGCGATCTTTCAGCTCATCGCCGCCGGACGAATTTCCTCCGCAACGATTCTCGCCAACGGTCCGGCGATGAGGGAAGCGGCAGCGCAACTGCATCGGTTCCCACAATGCTCATTCGGCATTCACTTGAATCTGACGCAATTTCAGCCGTTGACTGGGGGAGCCACCGCCCGGGTATTGACCAACGGCACCGGTCAGCTCTCACGCGATATCGAAACCGCCGCTCCCACCATGGCTCTCCTGCGCGCCGCATACGATGAGTGCTGTGCTCAAGTCGACGCGCTCGCAGGCGCGGGCGTCAACATCAGCCACTTCGACTCGCACAACCACGTGCACACGCGCCCGCATATTTTTCCGGTGCTGAAGGCGGTGCAGAAACGGTATCGGATGCGAAGAGTGAGAATCGCGAAAAACCTGTACTCCTCCACTCAACCGGCGCCGGCATCGCTCCGGTGGAAGAAGCGCGCCTACAACGCGGCCCTGCGCAGCCTGTATCACACACAGACCACCGATGTGTTCACCGAGTTCCTCACGTTTATGGAGGTGTGGCAACAGCGCAGGCCGCACTGCCGCAGCGTGGAGCTGATGGTGCACCCGGGCGCATCCTACGCCTCCGAAGAGGAATCACTTCTGGGGTCCGACTGGGTCGGCGGACTCGGCCCTGCCGTCAGATTGATCGACTACAGGCAGATTAGCAGCTAGATAACGTTCACAGACCTACGAGGGAAGGTGCGCCTCGAGACGAGGAAACAGTGCCTGGACGAACTGCGTCACGCGCTGTTGGGCAGGTGTCTCGTCGTTTTCCGACGGTAAGACGGGACTGATGACGCGCACCAACGCGGCGTCGGACCGATTGAGCCGGACGGCGTCATAGACCATGAACAGCTTGCTCCAATATTCACTGGCGACGATGCGGCCGTGCGCCTGGTACCAGTAGGCGACAACCTGTTTATCCGCGCCCTTCTGAATCACCATCCGGTTGACGACAATCGGCTCCCGGCCGGGAATGGCAATCGCGGCGTGCGCCGCTTTGACAGGCTCCCACCCGGACCCCGGGATGCAGTTCAGTGGCGAGTGGATCGTGTCACCTTCACGCTGACTCTTGTAATAGCCGACGTACAGCGCGACTGAGGATGGAATACGACGTGATGGATCGTAGTAGTCGCGATTGATGTACTCGTCGACGCCGAGAACGGAGACGATGTCCGACGTGAGTTGGGGTTCATCGCGTCCCGCCCACGGACCAATCTGTTTTGACAGCTTCGCCAGCGGTTGCCGCAGCGGAACCAGCTCGGGCTGCGTTGCGTGAGCGACATACGCAGCCCACAAGATCAAACACGCGCTCAGCACCACGACTCGTCGAATCATTGTTTGGGATCTCACGCGGTCACTGCGCCCGGAAGCGTCTCCTGAACCGTGCGCCGCGGTGCAAGGAAGACGATCAACCTCACGACGACGAACAGCATCAGAAACGCGGCGATGAACATCAACCATCCGGAAAACGTGTGAAAGAACCCTGCTGCCGCCTCGGGGCCGACGTAATGAGCCGCGATGCCCGTCCCCGCAACACGAATACCGTTGGAAGCGATCGCGATCGGAATGGTCGATAAGGCGATGGCGATGCGCACGCCGCCTCGCGGATCGCAGAAGTATCCGTAGACGATCCCCAGGGTGAGAAGCGATATGAGGGAGCGTATTCCGCTGCACGCTTCGGCGACTTCCAGTGAAGTGTTGGCGAGCACGATCACATTCCCCTCGCGCAGTACGGGCACATTCAGGGAACGGAGCGCCGTCTCTCCGACCTGCGACGCGAGCAGCTGCAACGGAAAGGCAATCTGATTGAAGATGAGGGCGGGAATCGGAATCATCAGCAGCAGCAAGGCTACCGGAAACGCGAGCACCCGCAGAGCGCCCCAGCCGAGCAGAAAGACGATGCTGCCGGCCGTCAGGCCAATCATCGACACCCTGGTTAGAAACAGTTCCGCGCCGAGAACGCCCGCCAGCATGACGGCAAGGCTCCCCATCACGATGATCAAGCCGAGGTCGTTCGGCGCGACGGGTGTGGCGGCGAGGCGTTTGCGTCGCTCCCACACGAAGTACAGCGCGAGTGGGACGATCAGGAAACCGTGAGAGTAGTTCTCATCACGAGTCCAGTCATGCACCAGGCGGCGGATGACACCTCCGTACAGCAGCCAGACGCTGGCGGCGAGCAGAAGAAACGGAGCGGCGCGGCGCAGACGGTGCCCCAAATCGAGCCTACGAGCCGAGCTTCGCCAGGGTCGCGCGTGCCTCGTCGGCTTCGCTCGCGCGCGGATCGAGCTTCAGTGCTGCTTCGAGCGTTTGACGTGCAGAAGAAGCATCGCCGCTCTTCGCGTACGCCATGCCCAGGTGGTACTTGAACCTGGCGTTATCCGGCGCCTTGCCTGTGGATTCCTTCAGCGACGCGAGAGCCTGGGTGATGAGGCCTTTCTTGAAATAGATCCAGCCCAGTGTGTCGTCGATATCGCCGGAGTTCGGCGCGACGCTCTTCGCTGTCTGTGCGAGCTGCAGCGCGAGATCCAGATTACCGCCATCCTCCAGGTACATCCACGCAAGGTTGTTGGCGGCGATCGGTGAACGCTCGTCGATGCTCAGCGCCTGCTCGTAATGTTTCTTCGCCTCCTCACGCTTGTTCTTGGCGTTGAGGAGCATTCCGGACATCGTGTGCGCAACGACGGACTTCGGGTCCCGTTTGGCAAGCGCCTCGAATTCCGCGAGAGCTTCGTCGGTGCGGTTCTCCGCGATATAGACCTCACCGAGCTGCGTACTCGCTGTGGTATTTGAACCGTCAAGTTCGAGGATATGTTTCAGTGTCTTTTCCGTCTGCGGGTAATCCTTCAAGGCGAAATAGGCGCGAGACGCGACAAAAAGAACAGGCAAGGAATTCGGATATTTCGCCTGCGCCGCCTCCAGACGCCTGCGGGCGTCCGCTGGCTTATTCTCACCAATATCGACGAACGTGACGCCGGCAAGCGCTTCCGAGTTCGACGGATCGACGGTCAAGGCACGCTCGTACGCGGCACGCGCATTCTTGCTATCTGATTTCAGCGCGTAGTAGGTAGCGCGGGTCACCTGCACCGCAGCTGACTTCGGATTCAGCGCTTCCAGCGTTTTCAACGGTTGTTCCGCCGCCTGCACATTCCCTTTTGTCAACTGCGCGCGCGCTTCTATCAGCAGGGCGTTTTCGTTTGCTGACTGCACCGTCAGCACCTGCTGCGCGAAGTGGAGCGCATCGTCAGGCCGCGCGGCCGCGAAATGCACACGCGCAAGGCCGAGCTGGGCGTCAATTGAGTTCGGAACGATCTTGAGCACCTCGTTGTAGGCCGCGATCGCCTCGTCGTTTCGGCCTTTCGCCTCCTGAATGCGGCCGATCGCGTAGTGCGCCGACGCAGCGCCCGGATTGGCCGAGGCTGCTTTCTGAGCGGCCGCGAGCCCTTCATCGATCTTCCCGTCCTGCGCAAGGAATTGCGACTTGAGGACGAGAGCCGTAGTATCGGTTTCTCCCTTCTGGAGTACCGAATCGAGCGCGGCGTATGCCTCCGGCTTCCGTCCGGTCGCGTACAGCAGGGCACCTTTCCGCGCGGTTGCCATCGAGAAGGCGTTCGGGTCCGCAGCGACTTTATCTAGCAGCTCGAGAGATTCCGCGGTGCGTCCGGTCGCGCGATAGTAGTCCGATAATGCAATCGTCGACTCTGCATCCTTGGTTTCATCAGCGACGAATTTCAGCGGTTTTTCCGCTTCGGCAAGGCGACTGGACGCGAGGTAGAGCGATGCGAGGGCGCGGTTGATGACGACGCTCTTCGGATCGGCGGCGAACGCCTCCCGCAGCACAGTCTCGGCGACGTCCCGCCTCCCCGTAGACCAGTAAAAGTTCGCCAGCGCGACGCGCGCCTCCATCGCCTTCGGGTCGGTATCGACGATGTGTTTGAACGTCTTTTCGGCGGCGGCCTGGTCGCCTTTCGCGTACTGAAGAACACCGAGATTGCTGAACGTGCGAGTGCTCGATGGATCCAGCGCAGCCGCGCCCTGCGCCTGCTCCACCGCGGCATCCAACTGCTTCAGTCCCGCGAGCGAATTGGCCTTGAGAAGTTGTGCCCGGACGCTCTTCGGATTCAGCGCGAGGGCCTTGTCCGCGTGCGACTTCGCGTCCTCAAACTGAGCCGCCACGAGATTCATCTCGCCGGCCCACATCTGTGCGTCGGCGTTTTTCGGCAGCAAGTCGGCGGCGCGCTGGTACTCCCGATACGCACCCTGATTGTCACCGGTCTTCAGGAGGGCGCCGGCGAGCGCAAATCGCGCTTCGCCGAACCGCGGGTCCTGCTGAATTGCGTTGCGATACTCGATAATCGCTTCCTTCAGCTTGCCGCTGGTCGCGTACTGCTGGCCGTTCTTCATGAACTCACGCTTGGCGACCTCCGGGTCCTTGCCACATGCGGCCAGGACAACGCCGACGACAAGAATCAACACGCACTTCAGGGATCTGCGGATCATTGGTGAAACCTCATTCGTGGACATAGTCCCATCCAAGGGCACTAGGGAGCAACGCGCTCTCCGAGTCCAACCTTCGTCGGAAACGGCCGATATCTCATGGTGAACGAGTGGTTTAGCGCGATATTCGAGACGTCTGCGAATGGCACCTCGGCACCAGAAGTCATGCCTGAGGCAGACTAGTGTTCACGCTGACACGGACTTTAGTGGGATGAACGGCGACGGGGAGACGGTGCCTCGCGGACACCGTCTCCCCCTTGGAAGAGGCTGACTAGAAGCTGACGGATACCGTGTTGGTGCAGGTAGACGTTCCGCTGGCGCACACCTTATAGCTGTACGACCCTCCGCCCTTCTTGTTGATGCTGTCGGTCGCGGCTCCGTCATTTGCCGTCGTCGAGACGACGCCGCCATTGCGATATACGTCAACCGAGCTGCCTGAGAGACCGCTCCAGCTCAGGTCAACGGTTTGACTACCCTTTACCTTATAAGCGCGTGTTGTCAGCGTCGGGCCGGTCGGAGTGCTGCTGGGCACTGGCGCAGCTGCAACGATCACGACCACCTGGCTGGATCCCACTAGACCTCCCGAATCGGTAACGCTCGCCGTGATCGTATGCGTCCCGCTGGAGAGCGTCCTCGAGAACGAGCCTCCGGTCCCGATCTGGCCATCGATGTTCGACGTCCACTTCAAGTTGCCGGTGAGGACACCGTCCTCCGTGTCGCTCGCCGAAGCGGCGAACGAGATGGAGGTGTTGTATGCATACGACGAGCTGCTCGATGGGCTGGTAATCGATACGGTTGGAGCTGTATTGGCAACCGCCGTCTGTGTTTGACCCCACCCCACATTCGAATAGCCGGAGGGGCCGGAGCTGTTGAAGGCACTGACACGGTAGTAATAACCGGTACCCGCTGACAGGCCGCTGTCCGTATACGATCGTGCGTTCACTCCCAGTTGTACGAGCGCTGAGAAGTTGGCGCCGTCGGAGCTTCGTTCAACGCGATATCCGCTCTCATTGTTCGCGTTATCGGACCAGGACACGATCAGGCTTGACGAAGAATTTGTCGCGACGAGAAGCCCTGATGGCGAGGCTGGCACCGGTGACGAGGTCGAGCCGCCGGGATAAAGCGATTGGATGCCCGAAATATCGTCTGCCTCGAGCGTGAGCTGCGATGTGTCGCAGTATCCCGGCATGGAGGGCTCCATCGTTGCTCCGGCGACACCGGAGTGCGCCATGCCGAGTGCGTGGCCGAATTCATGAATCGCGACGTCCTCGATGTAGATCCCATTGGAACAGCCGGATCCAGCAAAGTAGGTGTAGTTCTCGTGCAACACCATGTCTGCGTCCACGAGATGGCCGCTGCCGTCGTACCAGTAGTAGGTCTCGGCAATGTACGAACTGCTGTCGTTGCGGAAGAACATCTCGTTCTTGTTATTGAGCGTAATCGACGAGCCGTTCGTGGTCCCGCCGTAAACCAGCTGGATGTTGGCACCCGTCTGATCGTGCCAGGCGGCCGCGGCCGTTTGAAACGCCCAGATGGCCGACGAATTCGAGACGTACAGGTTGGTCGGATTCACGTAGTAGACGACCTGATTGGTCGCCCAGGCGTGCCCACCGGTCGCGTAGCTTTTCACCTTGACGCCGAGGGCGCCAACCAGCAGCAGCGTGCAGGTCGCGCCAGCCAGGAATCGGGACGTGATGAATGGCTTCATGGTCGTCCTCCCTAGTGCCGCGCACGCGCTGCGTTACGGATGTCCTCGACACGCAGACCGCTGCCCGTTACGAAGTTGTTGTCATCGAGCTTCAGGATTCCCTGACCGCGCAGATGCGGCGTGGTAATCCCGCTCTCGTTCTGATCAAGGAAGAACACGGCGCGCTCGCCAGGCTCGACCGTCGGGAGATCAGAGACACGCAGCGTAAAGCCGTCGAGCGTGCCGCCCTCGAGGTCCATCCAGATCGCGTTGGAGGTCTGGGGTCCCTTCAGCGTCTCTTCGATGTCGAGCAGGACATGCGACACAATCAACCGGTCGCCGTACGCATTTTCTCGCCAACTTGCGTCCACGCTCCGCGCCTTCGCGATGACCACCTTCTGGGATCCGTCGATTCGTTCATCAAGAGAGGCGAAGGGCCCGCTCGACGCACTGGTTGAAACCGTACCTGCGCTCAAACAGGCGAACAGAGCACACGCACCGATTGACACCTTTGACCAAGCCACACGTGAGGACATCATCGCCACACACCTCAATGCGTCTGGCCGTGCCGCGGTCGACGCGTTGAATTTGGAATTCGGGAGCGATGAGGGTTGAGCAATTCAGAGTCCTCAGATTTCCGAGCTGCGGCGATGCAGGCCTAACTCGCTGAAGCGCAACAGGATCTCTGAAAGACGAACGACGGGCCGTGCACGCAACTGCACCAATGCGTCCAGCGCCGCGCATACGGAAGTGTGATCAAAAGGCGCGGAGTTGTTGGCGTGTTTCGTTGAATGGTCGGATGTCGGCGTATATATTCGTCTGCCTGATTCGCACATCCCTACGCAACCGCCTGTGGCCATTTCTTGCCGCGATTGCACTGCTTGTCATTGCGGTGGAATTCGCATTGGCGGCGTCGATGAGACAGAACGCCGGCCACGTGGTGTACGCACTGGATGATCCGTACATCCACATGGCGATGGCGAAGAACGCCGCCCTCCATCATGTGTGGGGCGTCAGCGCCACGCACTTCACCTCCTCTTCATCGTCCTTGCTGTGGACGGCTGCGCTTGCATTGCTGTTCGCGATACTGGGCGTCCACGAGCTCATTCCCTTTGTCGTGAATACGCTGATCGCGGTCCTGTTGCTCGCTATTGTGCTCAGACAATTGTCACGAGACGATCGGGCTCTGTCAGCGGGCTACCAATTCGTCATACTCGCCGCGGTCGTGTTCTGCACTCCTTTGCCCGGACTCGTGTTCGTCGGCCAGGAGCACATCCTTCACGCCGCCGTGAATGTGATGTTCGTCGCGACCGCGGCCTCTTTCGTCAATACCGGGGGGAGTCGCCTGGGGGATCCCATTTTTCGGCGACTGTGCGCGCTGGCTCTCCTTCTTTCTCTCATCCGCTACGAAGCGCTCTTTGCGGTGGCGATCGTCTCAATAATTCTGATCGTGCAACGGCGATGGCGGCAGGCGACCGTCTTCGTCATTGCAGGCATCGCTCCTGTCGCTCTCTACGGCGTCGTTTCAAAATCGCTGGGTTGGTACTGGCTGCCGAATTCGGTTTTTCTGAAGGGCGCGCGACCCGATCTATCGTCGCTGCACGGAATCATCCAGACGGTCGGATATGTCAGCTATTCCAGGTTGATCGAGTT